>Ga0131853_10002182_pt1 | contig 35149 bp, 22 predicted proteins | sample TergutLab28metaG_FD_92764 | JGI IMG/M metagenome (GOLD analysis project Ga0131853, IMG submission 92764) | Labiotermes labralis P1 segment gut microbial communities from Petit-Saut dam, French Guiana - Lab288 P1 (version 2) (version 2) | ecosystem: Host-associated > Arthropoda: Insects >... | reverse complement strand
CTAGCCCTTAAGTTCCATAGACAACCTGATGATGGCCAACGCAGGCCGAAACATGTAGTTGTTTTCCATCATATTTATTAAATACACCTCAGTGATTAAGTTGTGTTTGACTACATACCTTCTTCTAGTTTCACACACACAACGGGGATGACACAGTTCCTAGATTTTAGCCAGTTATTCCAAAAAATGCACTTCTATTATATTTAAAATAATTCTGTCTTCTGAAATGTGACAGCACGCAATTTCGTAAATAAGTACAATGGATTCGGAGGAAATCTCTTCCTCCACCTTCAGGTTAAAATATATTTATTTTGTTGGAGGTTAAAGGCAGCCATTGCTTGTGAATCCTTGGTACTTGTCTATCAAAAGCACGTCGTTACAACTTAGAATATATTTATCGTCGCAGTCACAACCTTGAGAACCTCAATCCCGCACTGGCCTGTCCAAAAACATACCACAGTAGCTGGTTAAACATGTTCCTACAGCGCGGCTCGTTAGAACACCGTCATTGTTCATTCGAAATTACATCACGTACTCAGCTTAGACAGCGATATTACATAAATTAGTTCAAAGGTATGTGTGCGAAACGATGAATCAATAATGGGGAGACTGTGTTGCTTGCTCAGCCTGGTTGTCTATGCCACAGACGACGTGAAATATTGGAAATAGCTCTGACTGTAATTCATTCATTCATTTAGCAGTCTGTCGTAGACAGGTCAAAAGCCGCTTCCAAAGCGATCTCTCAACACAGTGCGATCTAGTGTTTCCTCTTTCAAATGAGAGTATCCTCTCCTTTCCTTACGGTCATCCAGTAGCTTCCTACGCCTTCTTCCTCGTCTTCCTGTCACTTTTATACACCCTTTTATCTTTCCTTCAATAACCCGTTGTAGAAGACAGTTTCTACGCAAAATATGACGAATCTAGTTAGTCTTCCGTTTGCTTATTTTATGTAGGATATTCCTCTGCTCTTTGACTCTAAGTAATACTTCTTCATTTCTCACATGACCGGTCCAAATGATCTTTTCCATCCTTCTCCAGCATCACATTTCTAAACTTATCAAGTGTTTCTGATCTACTGTCCGAAGCGTCCAAGTTTCAGCACCATATAAAGCTATGCTCCAAATGTAACAATTCACTAGGTTCTTCCTCACTGCCAAGTCCAATGTGCTAGTATAAAAAGAGTCCTCTTTGTAATAAGTAGAAAAATTTTATTTCGATCTATATTGGCGTGTTAGTACACTCGGAGTCATTTATATAAGAATTTCGACGGGATCTAAGCAGGAAAATTAAAAGATACGAATTTAGGGCGAAGCAAATAGCAGATTTCATTACGTCATACAGGGTAACAAAGAGGAAAAATGTCATTTCATTGTACAGTGCCTTGAATTAGCCAGAGCAAAAGCTGCACATTTTTACTGTAAAATTCCTGAATTTATGGCATAAACTCTATAAATTCAGAATGGCAAGAGTGGAAGATTTTTGCCAACCTAATGATGTTCTTGGGTTGATACTGAATAAAGGAATTGCTGTGTTCAACTGCATCTGCTGTGGTTCTTGAATGAAATTAATCGTAACTTCTCATAAGTTATGCTGGAGAGGTATATGTAGTTACAGTCGATTACATTTTGTTTAATTCGAATACAACTACTGGAATAAGGACAGCATTTGTTTTACTATGATCTTAGGGTTATTATATTATGTTACTGTAAAACTTGTTAAATTCATGAAACAGAGACGTAACACGTCATCTCCTCATAAAATTTGTCGTACTTTCTGAAACTCAAAATTTTTGTTCTTGATTTTAAAAAAGCGCGCCAGTATTATCTATTATCTGTCAGATGGATAATACATACCACACAGTTCCTTATCTGTAGAATTTGTGATGTCGCGAATTGCGTAAGTAACTAAAATAATATACGACTCTAGGTAAATGAACAACTTGATGCACAATTATGTTATATATTATGTTTATTATTATAATCCTCTACGCGTTGAGAAGGAACTTCTCAACCTGCACATCGGACGGTCACTTACAGACAGTACGATACCATATGCTGTATTAATACAATTTGACCCCCTGATGATTAGCACAGAGTTGCTCAAAACGCATAGAGGATTATAATAATAAACATATTATATAACATAATTGTGCATCAAGTTGGTCATTTACCTAGAGTCGTAACAGGATGCATGGTCAGCAAAACATCATCATCATCATCATCATCTTCCTCCATGGATTAGGTCGTTTGACTTGTTCCGGCATCGACGCATTTCTATCGTTTCCTGGGGCGTCCATGATCTCTTGTTCCTCGAGGTTTGTAGTTGAGGTCGTGTTTCGGGAGTCTCGTGTTGTCCATTCTTTCAAGGTGGTTGATCCAGTTTTGTATGTATTTGAGTCTCACGTCTTGTATTCCAGAGATCTCTAGTTCTTTCCTTATGACTTCGTTTCTTATTTTATCCAGTCTTGTGTATCCCGTAATAGTTCTTAGAAAGCGCATTTCTGCAGCTTCTAGGCGAGTCATGTCTCTCTTCGTGGTTACCCATGTTTCGCTGCCATAGAGTAGTGATGGTCTAGCTACAACTTTATAGAATTTCATTTGGGTATCTGTACGGGTTTTCTTTAAGTGTTTCCTAATAGTGCCGCTTATTTCTTGGAATCTGTTTATTTTTGTGTCAAAATCTGGTTCATCGTCTAAACTCAGTTCACATCCCAAATAATTAAATTTTCTCACTTTTTCTAATTTTGATCCGTCTATTTCTGTTTTAGAACGCACTAAGTGTTTTCCTTTAAAAGCCATAATTTTAGTTTTGTCTGTAGTTATTTTTAGGTTGTAGTCTTTGCTCATTTGGTTTAATATATAGACAGATTTCTGGACTTTGTCTTCAGAGTCTTGTATTATTATTATTTGGTCGTCTGCGAAGAGTAATGTGTTAAGGTAGAGGTTTCTTTTAAGCATTATACCAGCGTCAGCTTTGTGTTTCCAATTTCTTAGGAAGTCGTCCAAGTAAATTTTAAAAAGAGCCGGTGATAGATTACACACTTGTCGTACTGTCAGCAAAACATAAAATTCAAAAACTTGAAATTAAAATAATGTGGACGATATGCATTGATATTATTTTATTTGTAGCCCTAGGTCAAATTCGTTTTTCTCCATCATCACGTATTATATGGATGAACTCTAATATATTACTCTTTATACGAGGCTAAAATATTTCCCTCCCTTGTCAATAGCACAGGTATGAGGGGAGTTACTGTTAATTTTATGAACGTCTTCACGTTTTCCTTCATCTGTAGAAATTTCTCTTTCTGCCAGTTGCGTTCAACTCCCACGCTGAAGAGGAAAACATCAGCATTTTAGGAAAACTTTCACTTATATAAAACATATTTTGTCATAAGTCACTTTTACAGTTACTGATCTATGCTTACGTTATGGGCTAGTGAGACAGTACATGAATTTTGTTTGTGTTTTGTTTCATATTTCTGCAAATTTGTTGTAATTTTCTTTGTTATTTGTCTTTGTGGGTTATGCTTTTTCTATTATTGGTCTTGCGGATTTTAATCTGCGAGTTGATAAGAAGATGTATTATTATTATTACTACTATTATTATCCTTGTTATCACCTTTATGCAGGGAATTTACAATTAAATACCTCAAACAAACAATGTTTCTAGGGTACATAGTGTTGCAGCCGTTCTGTAGTGACAATTTGTGCTACATGCAAAGTTTTTCGCCCGTGAAATATTTTTTGTACTTTTACATTAGAACTTTCTGCATTATGTTTGCAGTACCCAATATGCCTATTGTTTTGTTCTTTAATTTCGTGCTTTTCTGCTGTATTGTTCAGGCATTGTCTGAGTGATTTTGAAATGGTTCCAGTCGCTCCTATTATTACCGGTATCACTTTTGTTTTCATATTCCACATGCGCTGAATTTCTATTATAAGGTTTTCATATTTTAAAATCTTCTCGGCTTCTTTCTTCTTATTATTATTATTATTACCATTATAATTATTATTTGTTAGACTTGTATGCAGGGTATTTACAATTATGTGTCTGAAACAAAGAATTAGCCAAGGGTACAAATAGGTGCAGCTAATCTGTGGCTGCAGTTTGCTGCACATGTAATGCTCCTTCCCATGAAGAACGCTCTGTCCTTTTCCAATATGATTATTACTTTAAATTTTTTCGCGTTTTGGTTATTAGATGGCAGCCTTCTGTTCAATCCAGATCACAACAAGAGATCAAACCGATTTACCCCAGCACTTTATGTTTGATGTGTGCAGTTCTCATTATTGTGAATTTCTGTAGCTTTGCGGTTGACGACTGACGTGGGAGCAACTCGATATATTTCTCTAATCCCTTATTAATTTTGCCTAATGCTCCATTTATAACTGGAAAAATTTTTTACCCTCAATTTCCACATTCTGCTGACCTCGATCTCCAGGTTTTTGTACTTATTTAGTTTTTCAGTTTCATTGGTGTCACCGTTTGAATCATTTTGGATGGCTATATCGATTAGTAAGCAAGCCTTCTCTTTTTAATCATATTGTATCAGGCCGGTTTGCTATAATTTTTCGATCTGTAATTTCCGGTTTATTTCACATAAAATTAGTACCCTTGGCATTTATGGCCCTTTCAGGTACATGTGTTCTGCCTTATAGCACATTCTGCATGTACTAACAGTTGGTTCCTACATGATGTTCTTCTAATGATAACGCGTACTGAAAGTTTGGTCTTGGGCTGCTATTATTATATCCTTCGTTTCTCCCTTTAGGCCTGAGCTACATAAACACACCAGGAATTCCAGGAATTTTTTTTATCTACTGATATTCTTTCAAGGTCCCGGTGGAAATGTCTATACATTGGTTTCATCTTGAATTCTTCTATCTTTTGCTTCGAATTCTGGACTTATAGTGATTCTTAATATTTTGGGCAGCAGTTTCTTATATCATATATTTTTGCTTTAATAGATTAGCTTCTTTTTGTAAATAGTATTTGGTTTTACCGGCGTCATATTATTGCACTAATTTGGTAAAGCTATATATACCTTGCTTAATGTATGCGCTGAGACAAACAACAGCAGCCCCATTATATGCGGACTTCAGTTCGACTAGTTCACGTCCACCATTTCTTCTCTTGTTTTAGAGTCTATTAACATCGGCCTTCGGATGGTGGATTCCATCAACATTCGGAAGCTTTCTCGTTATTTGATCTACCTTCTCAGTTTATTTTCTTAATTAGGTGACTGTTCCGAAGCTGTAAACTATGACTGATACAGCTAAGGTGCTGACAGCTGTGATCTGCTCGTATTTCTTAGAGAATTTGCCGGAGACGACGGTAATATTCCTACAGTAGTTTGTCCTTCATCCGGCTATTGTTAATACCATTACCATCTTCTATGTCCGGATTCTTACAGGTCTGATCAAGCTCCAAGCTCCTTATTAATGTTTGCTTATTCAGTCTAACGTTTCGGGTTTTATTTATCTTGCATTGCTTTAAATCTGCAGTGGTGTAGTTGTCTAGGTCCAACCCTGTTCTTATGTTCTTAGCAATTGACTAACTTAATGCAAAATTTATTGTTTTTAATAAGTTTATTATATTCCTGTGTATGTTTCGAGCACTGTTGTGCACATCGTCATGATGTCAAATTGTATTTTACAGCATCTGGTATCGTCACCCACAGAGTGTGACGATACCAGATGCTGTATAATACAATTTGACCTCATGACGATGTGCACAACAGTGCTCGAAACATACACAGTAATATAATAAACTTATTAAAAACAAGAATTTGTGCTTTAAGTTGGTCAATTGCTAAGATTATACTGAGATGCACGGTAAAAAAAACATTAAAATCTGTTCTTAAGTTGTCGCTAAATGTTTTGACAATTGTCAACTCCTGCTGCAGCTCGATCTTATCTCTGGAAAATAGCTTCAAGTCATCCATACAGAATAAATAGCTGTCTTTATTTTTACCCCTGACTTCATAATCTGTTCATTGTTAATCGAGCATGTTGGTTAGAGGCATAAGTGCCAAAGAGAACATTAATGGAGACAAGGAGTCACCTTTGAATATTCTCCTCGTAATAGCAACTGTTCCTGTTTTGACGTACCATTTCGGGTGGTCGAGCCGCATTTCAGCCTTTCTTTTCTTCTAGGAGAATATATTCTTATGAATAAGTGTTTGTAGATCCCACCAGCCAAATCAACCTAATAAATCGTATATATTTTGGGCAGACAAGTAATTGGGCGGTAGTTTTTTGAGTCCTTCGTATCTTTGCCTTTTGAAAGTAGGAAAAGATTTCAGGTGTTAACCGTGTAGGGATTATATTTTTGGTTTTTTAATCGTGTCATTGATAGCCCTGGTTATTTCTTCATGCATGATAGAGCACCGTTTAATCCAGAAATTTATTAATCTGTCTAAACCAGGATATTTCGAATTGTACATCTGTTTAATAACTTTAATTATCTCATTGGCCGTGAAGTCTGTCCATGGGTCAGGTGTTCGATATTATTCGTTTTTCTTCTCCTCTTTGATCCAAGTTGGTTTATGATTGTGAGTGACTGTATCTTCAAGGATTTTACGCCAAAAGTTTTCTATCTCTTGCCTAGTAGGTGATTCTTGAACATCATTTTCTGTTTATTCATCTGACGATAAAATTTCTTGGCGTCTTAATTAAAGAGATTATTTTGCTGTTAGTAGTTGCTTCTCACTGAATATCTTCTTAATCTTTGGGTTTATGTTTGGAGTTTCATTTCGAAGTTTTTTTCAATTTCTTCAAAATTCTCTTTCATTTTGGGCTTCTTGAATAAGTTATTGGTCTTCGGGCAAACCTGGCGTGTGGGGACATTTTTCTTGAGTTCATTTAGGGTGGCTAGATCTTTCCCATACCACTTCGCTGTCTTATTTATTCTTTTGTTCCACGCCGGTTCACTTTTAACATTCTTCGCCCTTGTTTGCTCTTTCATTTCGTCTGCTACAAAAGCGGCTGTTACGGACGTAAGTTCGCTTAGTTCACTTAAGTTCAAGTGATTTCCTCGCGTAATTCTCGACAATGAAATATTTGATACTACAATTTCATGCTCTGTGCTACAGTAAGACGGGATCTTTCATCCTTTTATGGTTATTGATACTGCAAGTTCTTACTTCATGCAGTTTTTATCTGATCTTATCTGCAGCACTGGAAGTGTCTCTTGTCATTAACTGTTCTCGTACATTTATTTCCGTAGCTGGTGGTTGATCGTCATCAATTTGTTGGAAGGACTTATGGTTTTGCCATATGGAGCTGTGGTTATTCCATTCGTTCCACTTACATCTATCTGAATTTGCTCGAGTTCAATCCCAGGAAGTTTTCCATATTTGACTATAAATAACCGTTGATTAGCAAGAATAGTAAAATTCATATGAGGATTATATATATTATATATAATCCTCATATATATAATATATATATATGTATATATATATGTATATATACATATATATAATATATATATATGTATATATATCTGGGTTTCTGCTCCTCCAAATCGTGAATGTTCCCTTAGTTACTCCTTTGCTAATGCGTCGTAGTAGCACCAAGTCACACCCTTATACTGCTCTGTAGTTCATTTTTATCTGGTGCTTCTTTATTGTTAGTTCCGACAAAGATGTTGTCGCTCAAAATAGGCCAGGATAAGATGCAGTCTGGCTCTGAATATTCTCCGGTGTTTTGCGCGCCTTTCTTCTGGATTAAGCAGTTCTGTCGACTTGGATAGTGCGCGTTTACCTCTACCAGAAGCAGTTTTATCACTTCATAAGTCGTCATCAATGGGCTGATATCCCGCGTCAGGTACAGCTCGATTCCCTGATGATTCTGAGGCTGTAGATTTATTATTATTTCTGTCCATATTTTTATACGGTTTTGAATTTTGAGCTACTGCCAGCTTACAGGGTGGAAAACAGTCGACCTCAGCACAGTCCTGCCGAACCAAAGTTATGGTCTTGCGTTTTTACTAAGACAAGGGAAGGTAAGGGTATTTTTACTCCCATTGGTACCGCGGAACATCGTAGAGAGCTAAAGTCCGCGGTGTCACTAACATCAAGCACTGTGTGGCATGTCCCTTTCGTTATTATTATTATTATTATTATTATACCTTGCAATACATACATATTCCTCCAGAAAGACAGTTTAGTGCAAGATGGGGTAGGACAGTACAGACCGACGTTTGCGCACTGGTTATTTTTTTTCGAAGTATTTCTCTATTGTGCCGTGAATGCCCCCTAGGCTTTTCTGTGTTTTGATCTGCCGGAAATTACAAGGAGTTTTCGAACTTCCGCCTGAGTTCTTACTCGCCAAATAACGCAATTCAGTCCTCTGCGGACATACGTGTATATCAGTGTCTACATGTATATATGTGTACGTATTCACACAGTTCCACACACTTGCTAAAACATGCCTTTGCCGTGATTAGGGCGATTTATAATTTATAATCAGGGATTTAGCACAATGATATATTTTTATTGCAGTTAAGTATTACTACACTTTCAACAAGCACATTGATTGTGCTACTTAATAAGCACGAAGAGCTATTAGGCAATGCTTATTTATTTGCTTCACTGTACTTCTAACACAGTATCAGAAAATGAAACAAGTGTAAGTAATTACACACTCTCTCTCTCTCTCTCTCTCTCTCTCTACTTGAAACCCGCGGGCGTTTAAGTAGCAAACTTCATAATGAGGCAGAAACGCTGCTTAAACACGCTTCAACAAAGCATTTAGTAAACACAGCCAGATACCAGACTAAGAATGAGACCTTCCTGTTCCCAGCCGCAAGGTAAGCGACTGTAATCACACTGTCCGTCCTGCATTAATGCATGAAAATGGAATTCTATCGGGTCAACAGAGTACATGAGTTGAATGTATTTCGTCATGTCGGTGAAGTGATAGCATCAAATTGAATGGTGATTTCACTGACAGCCAGAATTTTCAACAAATAATATAAACATCATTAATCATGATGATAGCAGCATAGTTATTTAATGACCCTAAATCCATAAATGGAATATCATCCAATTTACGTCATTTTATGAAAGTATAATTATTTGTTTGTTTACATTATCTCTAACAGTAAAGTGTGTACCTATCGCACTCAAACAAATACACACTTTTGTTAGCATTAAACGATAGAGAACTTTGGACTTAATGTGTATATGAGACATGTTAGCCGTAATTTACAAGAAAGAATACAAATCGACTATCTGTTTTTGTACTGTCTATGATTATAACCATTGTAATTCTCACATTCAAACTGCTCGTTGATTTATTCAGCCGTCAGACAGAATTTACAAGGAAGAATATTTCAAGCATTAATCATATCCTTTCAAGAATGCTTATTAATGAATTTCAGTTGACAAGTTTGATACCATCCATTTCTGTCATTCTGTTTTGTGCATATTGCCTACCATTGTACTGTTTCCAATTGATACACATGAATCTGCTAGACACTTTCTTCGACAACAAATGAGAGATATTAACAAGACAATAGAGAATATTTGTATTTGTGATCGATGCAAGGATTCTGCCAGTTACTCAGAATGTACACCGTTGAATGGTCACACCAAATAGGACAATGAATTGGAAAATTGTGGAATGAGCAATTTTTTAAATTATTTATGATGCCACAAGCTCTTACTGACAGGTACTGAGGTAAACCATAGACATTTCAGGCTAATCTATGTCCTGGTAGGGATTTGACCTATTACCTCCACGAATAGCAGTCACAAGCTTGATGTATGGAAACCATATTGTTTTGGTGATAAAAAAGGGTCTTGGGCTATTTTTAGAATTTAAAAATTTTTAACTTTTCTGAACTACATATATCACGTAATGTTCTCTTCTTGTAAGACTATGGTTTTCAAACAACACTTTCTCGTAGCAGGACTTAAAAGTTAGAAAATTAGGCCTATTTTTGATCACATGGGCATGTTAAATAAATACTTGTTACGAAAAAAAATTCTGTAAACTAGTTTTTATTAAGCCACAATTTGCAGACTAGAACCAGGATAATACAATTAATTTAATTTACAAAATCTTAATGAAAGAGATCTTCCTTACTTTACGTTCTTCGTAGAGAAACGACGATAGGCAAAATAATAATACACGTTTGGCTATCAGCTTACACACAAGTTGTAAGGTGACGTGCTGCAGGCGTGTGTCACGGACCCACAAAAACCTACGTAAAATAATCATTGATTTTACAAATAAGAGAAAAATCGTCTGATGAACAGTGAAACTTTAAAGAGAAAAATTTACTAATTAGTTTTGAGAAACATCTGTTAGCCATATTTGAGAATTTTTGGAAAATGTGAATACATAATTCGAAGAGATGTAAGGGTATTATATTTAATTAATTTTGCTACGTCACAGAGTCATTTAAATAATTATTTGCAGTTACGTTAACGAGGAAACTCCCTTAATTTGGAAGACAATCATGTCATTATCCAGGCAGAATATTTCCCCGAAGCTCTGGTGTCAAACTCAGAAGGTCATGATTTAATAACAACCGGCCTGATAAAAAGAAATCAAAGGGCATTACCCGTGCGAGATGACAGAGTCCTACAAAGAACTTCATTAACGCAGAACTTTCAGTCGGAATTCGAATTACGTGACAACGAATGCTACACTAATTTCATTTATACCTGTAGCGATTATTACACAACGGATCATTTTCTTATGACGTAATGAATTTGTCTTACGTATTTGGAGTAAAATGGGAAATAATTTTCTAATTTCACCATTGACATCAACTAAATAGTCTCAATGGAAGTCACCATCGGTTAGATATTTCGAGTGTTTCGAATTTTTAGTAATTTTTTATGATATGTATATGAAGTCAAACTCAGCAACGCAATAGATTTCTAATTATGATTGGCGCTCTGGTTTGCTGTACAGAAGTACCAGGCATTTATTTAAACTTTTAAAGAACCTAAATTACGTAAGAAGTTCATTTCTAATCTCACAATAAACACTCAAACCGCACAATAAGAACACTAACCGATAAATGTTGTTTTGAGAAAATAATCGTTGTTACTTTCTATAAATGTAATAAAGTCTATATAAAAAAGTAAAGCAGTCCCGTTACAGGCCTGGAGTGGCCCAGAGGGTTCCAGGAAGTTAAGGTTCTGAGATTTCATGACAACGGTACAGGATGGTGGTAAGGTTGTCAGCCTTACGCGCCGACCGCCTTTACCCCCAGGAAATGCTCCTGGTACTCATTTCTGTTAGAGGCTGAGTCGACCGCAGGGCCGTAGTGCGATCGGAAGGATTTTATGTCAATGAACAATTCCATTGACACCAGCTGGGATCAAACCAGCGACCTTCCGATTTGTAACAAAGCACCTTAACCACTGCGCTACCTCAGTCCCAATAAACGTAACGTAATGTATTATTGAAGCTCATTGTAATAGCTGCATTATTCCAGCCTGCATTATCCAAGATCAATATCCCTTCCGTAACAAGTGTTTTCTCTACGATGATAAAACTTTATTACAAGTCACAAATACTCATTTATATGAGTAAACATGGGTAAATATCATTATTCACCAGTCTAGAATTGTGGTTTCGATTTCATGCAGATTCTATCTCAACAAATCTGTCCAATGTAATGCTGCAAACCAATAACTTTTAAAGTATATTCAATTCTGTTTACTGAACATTGCAATCAATGTGCAAATGCAGACACAGCTATTAATGCAGTAATTGTCGCAGTTCATGACGTAAAATATTAAATGTAAATTACTCCGCAGTGTTTAAATGCGGCTTTCACATTGAATAATGACTGCAGTAAAGTGTGTTAATAAAAGTAAAAAGTAATTGTTTATTGCATTTGCTTTATTGCTTTCAAAAGCTTCAATATTGTTGTAATAAACCATTATATTTTCTTGTCTCTAACTGAAATTGTATTTAAACACATACAATTCTCACCTCAAAGAAAACCTACTCACTCTTAATACTAACACATTCATTAGTGCCGCGATAAGTGGGTGTCTGTCAACACAGCATATTGCGTCCTGAGGATGCGAATGGAGGAAGCCTCCAGATGAAATCTTTAGTTGAGAAACTATTTAATAAGCAATTGCAAACAGCCGACAAATCATCCTCCTACAACTTGGGAGGTTGAGCGATGTGCTAAAAACCTCCTAAACCTCCTCACCGTAAGAACTTAACATATACCGAAAATGTTTAAATACCTCAGACCTGGAACCTTCTTTGGAAGGAATTAAGCATAAAAAATTGAACATTAAATCAGGAATGTGAAATGTCAGTGGCCAAAGAATTTTGTTCGTTGTCTTAGTGTTCTAAATCGTGGTAAGAGCCGCTTGATTCCATCACTGTCAGTCCTCCTTACCACTGGTGCTTACTGTGTTCTGCCAGCACGGCCCTATACGATAATGCGAACCAGGCTTGGTACGTAAACAGGGCTTGTTTATAGAGACTGGTAAACATACTTTAATTGCGATCCGTTTCGTCGCAACACCTTTATCTATACTCCTTGTTTATCACGGCGCAACAGCCCCTAGTGGACCAAGGCCTCCCCATTGTCGAGGATTCATGATCACATTCAGACACACTACACTCGGTAGTACTCGTCTGGACGAGTGACCAGCCCGACGGATGGACCTCTACCTAACACACAAAAATCAAAAGAGACAGACTTACATGTTCCCGGCGGGATTCGAACCCACAATCTCAGTAAGCGAGCAGCTGCAGACCTACGCCTTATACCGCGCGGTCAATTGAATCGACCCTGTACATAAATGAGATGACAAAATTACAGAAATAATTATATATTAACTGTATATCCAAACTCCGAGGAAATTCGAACACACGGTCCCAGTGTTTGAGAAAAATAGCCACTGTGATTGGCACCTATTCGTTACTGCGATATGCCCAATATGTATGTCAGTTTTATGGTTGTATACTAGGCTTATTAATGAATACTTCGTCAATATATGCATTCATTTATCCATTCATACATTATCAACCTGAACGCGTATTCTATCAATAAAATTAACTATTACAAAACGGCTTAACACAAATAACACACTTTAAGTGTAATATAGCCATATGTCTTAGTTTTCAACAAGGTATCATCAGGCTGAACTAATTTATTATTCATAATAATTATATAATTGATTACATTAATTTTAAAGTCCAACTCGTAAATTTACAACTGATAAGGATAAATTGTTTCATCATAATAGAAAAGTAAACGTATTTTAATTATATTGTTGATTGATTGGTTCTACTAATATTTACTACACTTCTAAAATTACCATATCTACCACTGGCTGCATGTTGTTCGATAGGATATCTCACCCTCACAGCCAATATCACGTAACAAAACAAAACACATTATCCAACTGGACGTGAATGTTCTGTCATCCAACAAAGGGACTGGCCTAAAGATCAATACTTCCAACCGGAAACACTTGATTTTGCAACAGAAAAGATAAACAATCCATCTTTCCAATAAGTTAGGTGAGTTTTAACGTCAACTATAAATAATGATTGGGAGTCAAACAAGAGAACTAATACCCTCATAAACGTCCAATACCTCCATACTTACATACACTTATACTGTATATGGGATCAAGGGCATTTAGCTTGAACTGTGCCCGGGGAGGGACGTTGCAGGGACATGACGGCAGCCCAGTCCGGCTGCCGGCCAGTCCCCAGATGTGGCAGATGGGATTATATGGCCTCTCTCCACACAAGTCCGTCTGTGCGTGGTGAAGAGCCACATCCTGCAGGAGGTGACTCTCTTTTTTGCAGAACACAGTGGATCCAAAGTGATAAACCTTGAAAAACAATCCCCTGTCATACGGTGTGAGCGCCGTGTCTATAGGATGAATGGCACTGGGTGAGTCTGCCTTGAACGGCGCCCGCTGGGATACTAGACGACCCCCCATATGAAACTTAACCTTATCAAACATGGGGGCTGTGCTTGGTGAAGTGGATTTCCCCTCCAATAAAAGGAACAGAATTAGGAATTTTGCAGTTAATCCAGAACCTAATGACTGTTCCTTCACTGGGGACTCCAGTAAAAATGCTAAGGGAAGCTCCAGTCACGGGTACCCTTGTGCTCCGAAGATCCGCAAGAAGCAACCGAGCAAGGTCCATGTCCATCTGAAGCAGGTGGGACTCCCGCTAGATGGAAGGAACACTTGGTCTCTTACAGTGAATTTTCTGAGAATCTTGTGTTATCAGAGAATGTTAGCATCCTAGGTCTCCGGAACAGAAAAAGAATCGCGGCGGTGCTGCCAAGAGACCGACTAGGAAAGCAAGGCTGGCAGAGGATCCTGCCGGGAATTCTGCTGGTGGCCAAATTCAGCAGACCCCTTAAATCTGGGTCACGCCTCAGGGCAGTAACACACAGACCCCGCAGTAGACCAGAACATCTGGGGTCCACACGCAAGGAGGTGAAAGACCATCGAAGCATGGTTCCAGTACACCTGGACCCAAGCTTCCGGAAGGCAGTAGTCATGTCCAGTGTCCCGGCAAGCACCACAGATCCTCTGGCGTCGCTCCTAACAGCGGGCAGGCGAAGAGGAACAGACATGCTGGACAACTGAGCTATAACAAGGCTGCTCAGAAGGGTCTGAGAACGGCCATTATCTGTGCTGCTTACCCACAGGGGCAGGTCTCCAAGGAGAACTTCGTCAACATCCAGTGGGCGATTGATGGGCTTGTTAATGGTCTCCCTGAGGAGGGGTTCACACACAATCTCATCGATACCTGCAGGGTTAAAAGGGCGACCACTGTGGTATGTCAAGAAGAGACCCGAAACTGGCTGGGTAGCAATGTATCATCGTTGGGGACATGGGATTGCTCTAGGCTCAAAATGCTTGTCTTGGAGGCTCTCACTACCTTTACGAGAGTGGTGGCTTGGTTTCCGGGCCAGGGGGGGATATGGAGCGCTATTTTCAGCGACTGCGTAGGCTGAACCAGGGACTGAATTCCAGCCAATGGAGAGTCTATGAGCTCAAGGGGGAATCTAACGGGGTAGGTCTTGCGCTCAGCATCCATTCACAGTTCTGTTTCTGTCAAGTGTCACGGGTTAGTTCTGCATTTTAGGTTGACCTGGAGGAAGCATATGGGTATCAACATGAAGGAGGCTCACAATGTGTAATGAGCCTGTGGGAGAGACTATGGTGCGACGTGGGGCCTGAAGCCCAAGGTGGTCGGCTGGTTCCCCTTCTCCTTCATTAGAACATCCATCACCTTTTTAACCATAGTTTCGTGGCCGGGATATAAGATTGCTAGTTCCAAGAAAAGACTACGGAGTATACAATGATTTATATGTCTATGGATAACGAGGGCATTGTGCACTACTCCTACGGGTGCTAAGATCGCACTCTCTTGCCTTCTTCCACTTGATTTAGTGGTTCAAGGCGAGGCAAGATCAGCTGCACATCGATCTGATGTCTAAGATGTTCTTACCTTCGTCCCCAATCGACGGCACGGCAGCATACTGATGCGACTTCAGATTTCGGACACCATAGTTAATATGGAGTGGTGTCGATGTTATGAAGCCAGCAATTATATGTGAATCCAAGTATAGGGCTACTATGATAACTAGAGAAGAGTGGACCAGAGGACTTGGAACTCCCCTGCAGTCAAGGAAGTCATCTGTTACACGGCTGGGTCCAGGATGCTCGGAAGACGTGACGCCAGTCCAAGGGCAAATCTTTGGGAAGAAGGCTCAGTATCTCTCTAGAATTATATGCTACAGTCCTCCAGGCTGAGGTATACACTATCTTGGCCTGTGCTTATGAAATTCAAAATAAAAATAGAGAAAATATGTGTTAGTGTTCGTTCTGATAGTCAGGCGGCTCTAAAATCTCCTCAGACTGACAAAACAATGTCCCTCTTAGTGCAACAGTGCCAAAACATTTGAGAGACATTGCCACCCACCATTCTTATGGACACTTCTGGGTCCCCGGACATTGTGGGATATGTGGAAACAAAACTGCCAATGGGCTCAAAAGGTAGGGAAATGTTCACAAGTTTTTTTGGACCAAATCCTACCTTGAAGGTCTCTAGGCAGATTACGAGAATAAGATAAAACGCTGGATTGAACACCAGCAGATGAAAATGTGACGGGGTCTTACCAGTACTCAGAGACAGGGTTAAAAACTGATTGCGGGCCCTACTTCTACTGCTAAGACTAGGCTACTTTCCTTTACCAGAAAACAGACAAGATTTGTTACTGGCCTCGTTATTGGACATAACACCTTGAGAAGACATCTCCACCTAATGGGGCTGATGACAGTCTTTATGATGGAGGTGTGAGTTGAGGAGAAAACCTCGGCCCATGTTTTGTGTGAGTGTGAAGCCTTGACGGCATCAGACATACGAAATTGGATTTCCTTTTTCTTGGACACTGAGGATATTAGAAGCCTACGCCTTAGAGCAATTTGGAACTTTATGAAAGAACAGTATATCCATGACTTGGACGTCATTTAAGGGACACAAAAAGCCTGTTAAAATGGCCGACATGCATTTGGACCTTCAGTACTCTAACCCAATTACTATTCTATTCTATTCTATTCTATTCTATTGTATTCTACTGTATTGTATTGTATTGTATTGTATTCTATTTATTGTATTGTATTGTATTCTACTCTATTCTATTCTATTCTGTTCTAATTTATTCTAATCTATTCTATTCTGTAAATGATTCTAGGTATTTCAGATACAATCCTAACAATAAATACGATCTTCTTTCCACATAACACGTGTCGACATAACTTAAGAAGATAACTTTGGAAAGCTCAACCATCGTTTAAATTTAATTATTTTAATGGATGCATTTTAACCATTTACTCACATACATCGACGATTTTATGAAAGATGCTTCAATCCCAAGACAATGATTCCTACACCTTAGATCAGGTTTATATTTTTGTCAACAAGATTGGCCTGAAGATGACCGTATAACGGTTGAAACACGTAGCCTTGTAATAATTTACATTTTACTATCCAAGGCTAGCAAACGTTGTAGTAGGGGAAGCAATTTTTTAACTTCCTGTTATATAATAAGTCCAATTTCCGTTTTTATATATTTGACTTAATAAATCAACAGTCATGTTAATGCATTCCTTAATATAAACATCACGTCAGCAAAACCTGATTATCTCAGTGTCAGCACTACCAGCAGTCTAATATGTAAGATTTCTTCACTTGCGCTTTGCAAAGCTTAAACCGCAACCATTGTTTTCTGGTTATTGAATTTATACTATTTTTTTATTCTATATTTGACTTTTACAGTTGGTATCATGAATACGAGTAAAAGTACTGAAATCTCACCCTTGAGAGAATATTAATTGCATCTGTAGAATTTAATCTTTTACTTTGCAAGTACAGCTTAATGTTGCAAGTTGAAAGCTGCAAAATGTTGCTCTATTATGTCTCAAAATATATATGTTGTGTTAAAAGACTTAATAATTTTTTATTGGTTTAATATCGTAACAAAACGGGATAAATGACTTTATGAAATGCATATTGTTACTTCGCCACTGTTGTCATAGTGAGGAATTACTAAGCGAGTGACTCGAGTCTTCTGGGATTCTTCTGAATTCTTCTGTGTCGACTGGCGAATATTTACCGATGTTTGGAAGAAATGTGGCTATTATTCTTAGACATAATATTACTGAGGTTGGAGGCAATATAGTCCCCCCAAATGTAGGTGCCTCTTCTCCATTTGACACAACGGGAATAATCAGCCACACCACCGCCAGAATCTCACCGAAAAGTGTAGTCGTAGGCTTAGTTATAGAATATGAGAGAAACGGACATAAACACACCGGTTCTTGCATCAGAGAGAGAAAAATTCATATCAGTCGCAGTCAATACTCCATAGGTGTTCTCTTGTAACAAACATATCCATAATTATTACTTTTCTTCTCTGTTAATGAAGTCGAATACTCACCCCTTTTTAGTGACGAAGCTCAGAAATTCTGTATTCCTCGTTCCATGTAGTGATGTGCTTTGGAATATACAGAGGCTTAAAGTCTCTTTGATCTCTAATTGTGCCTGTCGGATATTGCGTTATCAGTATATTCAACTTTATAAGCAAATAATGAACTTGTCTTTTCCCTTTTATTTAGCATGAATTTATTTAAATTATTTAAACTTAGAATGTTTAATTCCAAAAAATGTCTTGCATATATTTAAATATCTCTATGTCACTGAGTAAGCTGGAATTGTGCAGTCGGTATAGGGACTGTATCTGATACAGTATAAAACTTACCAATTGAAAGTTCTAATATTTTCACAAATGTTAAATCAGTGCGTGTTAGTTTCTTCCACAGTGTCAGTAAAAAAATTGGTGTTTGCAGTTAATCAATGATGCTCTTCTACAAAGGCTAAATGTCTTACCGCTTTTATCCTGAGTGATGAGACGATCACTCTGAAAGTGATCGCATTTTAAGCAGACAAGAAATATCTCTTCATTCCCGTCTTAAAATTACGAACAGAGCGAGAGACTTGTTGATAAATTACATGCAATCAAGATACTTGCATCGGAGTTAGAAGATTTACGTTGCAAACCATGAAACATTTCTTTAATTACTGTGCATGGTAGGACAAGTCCTAAGGAATCGCTTTAGAGACAAGTCTTCTCCTTAACACGAAAGAAGAGATGGGGTATTTCCTGTCTATCTAAACAGCAGCACTCGTCATGTCTTTAGAACCATCTGCTAAACGTGAAAGTTTAGAGATTGGCAAACATAAATCCCAACCTTTCCTGCTAGCAAAGTTTATGGAGGACGAGAAACTGTATAAAGCACACAATGACATAAACTAAACAAGTTACAGGTAGATACGGAAACATATAAAAGAGTAAACGCTGGGGAGGTAGGTTTACCGATTTTAGTGTCACCTAACAGAATTGTATCTAGCGAGGCTTCCTTTTTTTGCTCCGTTATTTGGAGAAGTAGTAAAAAGATGGGAAAATACGAAGTTTGTCTTAACTCAGCCAGCATTTCATGGAATGTCACACGTTCCCCTTGAGAACTCCCGATACAGTGTTTAAAGGAAAACAGAGGCATAAATGACACAGTAGTAGGAAATAAATTCTTCTTAGTGTTCGCTCCCAACAGCAGTGAACATTTCAGAATGGAGAACTTCTGTCACAAATTCAGATCTTCACAATAATTACAACCAAGCTGCCTAATTCGCAACATATAACTTACATAAAATTCTCTCCTACCTCCTTAACACTGTCTACTGAAGTTTAGAGCAGATAACCGGCGAAGCAATTAACTACATCCTGCAAGCTTCAGATATGCTATGCTTTTATCAAATTAGGGCATAAGTGAAACTTACTCATCCTCCGCTAATAGAGAACAGTGTAAAGGACTGAATGACTGGCTGCAGCAGGATGCGGCCAGCGAGAAATTTTATGGGATTTCATCAGTGTGGAAATGGATAATTTTGGATCATTTATCGTAGAAATTATATGATATATGTGAAGTGACTTTATTTTTACGTGAAGTGAAGTGAGTTACGGTGAAGTTCTTGGGGACAAAAGTGTCATGTACATTAGGGTGAACTTATACTGAAGGTACGTGTTTATATTGTGACAATTTCATTAGGGTATGTCTTGTAATGTGTTTGTTTTAACTTGTACTGTGGTTGTTTTGCATTGTTTTTTAATGTGTGGGTGTTTTGGTAATATGCATACTTGTATTTACTGTGTTTTGTATTGTTTGTACTGTGTTTTTGTTTCATTTCATTTATGTACATTTATTCTTATTTGTTTTGTTTGTACTAGTGTAAGGACTACTGTTACCGAGTGACAAATCAATTGCAGTTAGTAGTTAGTAGTAGTAGTAGTAGTAATGTGTAGGACATGTTCTTTACACCCACGTTTTAACAAAACTTACAAAAAATTTTAATTCACTAAAATTTCGAAGCAGGAAACTTTCAGTTGCGAATTCCACCGTAAGCAACTGCCGAAGGAACTAAGAGTAAAATTTCCGTAAGTCTTAAATTTAATGGTGACAAGTTTCACTAAGCATAGTTTGATGGAGGGTGTAAACATTATAGTCAGACACCACTCAATCCCAAACCAAAGACACTACGAAGTTTCTTACACGAACCAGTGACAGTTCGACACTTGCATTCAAATGGATACCTGGACGTTGCAAAATTATGAAGTTTCCAGTCAGAGTCTGTCAGATTCAAGTGAATATCACAGTCTCTTCTTCTCATGACAATAAGAAAGACATAACACGATTAACAGATAAGACAGTTGACTATTGGCCGTTGGTTCCAACAAACAAACTGTCAAGAGATTAGGCTAATAAAATTACTGCCTATTCCAAAGTATTTAGCCGGAATGCAATGGTAAATACGGTCGTAAGAAAAGTAAGTTCAGTAACCAACATAAATATGCTCCAGAATTAATAACCATAGAACCCATCCCGAAGAAAATTCACTCGTTAGCAAAACGCTGGATCGAGGCGATAAACTTACCCAAGCGATGTGCACATGAAGTCTCATTCACGAATCGTTAGACTACCCTAAAAACTGAGAGAATAGTTTCCTCTGAAATGTCGATAATTGCCTGACAAACTACAAGTCGTCATAAAATATAAAACGAGAAGAATATTGTAGAAATATTTGTTTATTTTTTTGATGAAGAATAAATACCATTTTCTTGTGTGGTTGACATAAACGCAGGAAAATATTTCTGCTAGGCAAACGTTATGAATGCAAGAAATAAAAAGAGAATTCTTGTTGCATTTTAAAAAATGAAAATATTTTCGCTGGAAATTATGTTCTTCGTACGTGGCACATTACCTGGCAGTTTGAAGTGACTGACTGTCACTGTATTTCACTTCTACATGACATCTATTTCTTCATATATCTATTCTAATTTGCTTGGAACTCACACGTCGTTGGTAGATAGCCACCAAACACCAGTTATTTGAGTACGAATACAAATAAGAAGAGAGCACAATGCATATTGCATTTCATAGAGTTTATACTTCCCAGTTTGGTCAAATGCTGGACGTAGGGGTCACAGTTTCCGTTGCTGCATTACACGGACACGAAACCCACCCACCCCCACTCTCATTTCATTCTGCTCACCTTATACTCCCATTTAAAAACCCCCCACTCCACCTTTTACGACACACTTGCTATATAGTGAGACGGTACTTTCTTAACTCTCCCTCTTTCCTTAGATATTGTCAACTTAATTCGGGTTGCAATGTCCCCCAGAGGATGGACTCCACTTTACACTTCTCCACCAACCCAGTCCCCACACTACCCTCTTCCAACTCGCTCTATAGAACCCCAAACCTCTCTCATTTCTTCAAGCTTTCTATACGCCTGCGTGTAATATCAAAAAAGGGAAGGCACCCAATGGAATTCAGTTCTCGAAGTGTCACGTGATCAAAAAGTTTGTATTGCTTAATTTTAAGGTAAAATTTCCATAAGAACTAGTTGGAAACATAAAAACTCAACTGAGGTTCCTTGTCTATCATTCAACATTTTTGCGAACTTCTCTTTTATCTCTTTCTCTCCATATAACCTTTCTTCTTCGGAGACTTCTATAACGTAAGGGGGGATTCACCTGTCTTGTATTCCTTTGATATGCAAATTATATCGATTCACTTGGAGAAGCCTGCCAACTTTGTTGTTCCTGAAATAAAATCACCTCTTCCTCTCTCTCTGCACCATCCTCACTGCCTGCTTCTGTTCCCTTCTGTTCCTATAGTGTTCTCCCAAAAGAAAGGCAACTCGCGCTTCTAAATTTCCTTAAAACATAAGTGATAATTTTCCACGTACAATTTCTTCTTAAGTATCTCAACCTAGTTCTTCACTTCAAGTGAAGTATTACATCATAAGTCTACTTTCTTCCTCTTCATTTTGTTATTATACTTCTTCATTATATTCAAATTTGCTGTTACAGAAGTTCGTATAAACAGAAAGAATTTCAAACGAAAGTGTCTGCTCTGAGTTATAGAACACATATGCGTTTTTGTCGCATTTTACGCCCTCAGTAAGACATTCACGTGGCTGTAAGAACAATTTTTGTCCGTCCGAAGAACAACAGAATGCCTTTTATGCATCATTTAACACAGGCCATATGCAGTGTTTCAACTCGATGAACCTCGAAACAAGATTATCTGGTTCATTAGTTTGACGACAAAACTTACTGCTGGCGGAGATAATTAATGCTGTTCCAATGCTGTGGCCATGGTGTATTGATTAACAGGCTTGTTTGATGAGAAAACATTCACTGACAGATCTAACGCAAAAAGCGAATGTCACTGTTTGTCATACACATACACATTTTACATTTTTGTGTTCTGAAACTAGTGTGTGTTCACGGAAAGGCGGGTTCCCTGAATAACATGTTTCTGAGGATGATGTGAAAATGTACAATTTTTTTAATGTTTGTGTAACCGTGCATCACTGATACAATAATATAAACAGCTGCCTGCAGGCAGCATCGCCGGTGCGTTGTACAACAAGCCGCACAGTCTAGTGCTCCTGAGGATGAGCGAAATTATCGCCCGAAATATGTTGAGCTGATTAAATTATCAATAAAATTTGTTATTGTTGCATCTAGTTGGCTGTTTGTATTATTGTGAAAATGTACATTTATATAATATTTTATTTTCTTTTCTTTTATTTTTACTACCCACTACTCTATCTCTCTCTCTCTCTCTCTCTCTATATATATATATATATATATGTGTGTGTGTGTGTGTGTGTGTGTGTGTTTATCCCTGGTTTTGAATGCAATCTTTAGTTTTTACGTTTCTCTCTATGTTTTCGTCTTAGGAAATAACCGAACACAGAATGTAAAAGACAGAATGCAATATTTTATTCACCTTAGAGAGAATTCTTTTTTCACACACCTGTTTCTTAGCATAGAGGAGCGCTGTTTATAGATATAATACTTGTATCTTTCACCTTGTTTTACCTATATTCACAGAAAATTTCCTTCTATTCTTTTTACTCCAACACTCCATTTGTTTCACAGAATGTCTGCAATATTGTGTAAAATATCTCTTGTATCGGGTAAGTAACACTTTGGACTTTGTATCCTGTCATTCCTGTAACTTGAGCAGACGAGATGACGTAAAGTTTTCTGCTCAGGTATCCTGCGTGGATACGACGAAGCTGTAAGGTCTTTCTGCTATATCTGGGTGGGTAAACTGTGAAACTTGACGCACTGTCCGCAATAGATACACGAGCCATTGTCTTTATCAGAAAACAGTAAGAGACTTAAAATCTTTTTTTCTTTGAGTTAGATGATAAAGCTTATAATGGTCCAACTATTATGCGCCAATATATCTGCCATTGTTTTAACTTCTACAATTAATGAACTGAGCCTAATCTCTAGAAATGACTAGGAACAATGAAGCAGAATGTTATTCAGTTCCTTCCCGAAATTTTCGTGTACAAGTTCTTATAGAATTCAAATACAGACTGCTCATAAACATCCAGCCTATTTTCTTGACATGTAGTAAATTTTAATGTTTTGTGACACAACTGATAAAAAATGTGTAACAGCGTTTGTTACCAATATTACTTCGATTTGAAGATAAATAGTGTCCCACTCGCTACCGAACACGGCATTTCTTTAATAATTTTTACCACTAATGAGGATATTGCAACGAAATTTGAAGCGGACTACAGACACATTCGTCTTCATTTCTCACACAACGAACGTACTACTTTTCAAATTTCATTGCAATATCTTCATTCGTGTTAGAATTATTAAAGAAATGCCGGGTTCGTTAGCGAGTGGGTCACACTGTATAACGTAGAGAAGAATCTGGAAAAAAAAATTCTCAGACTTTGAAATACAGAACATAATTTCGTGATTTGCTCAGTAACAAAATATGTAAGTAATAAATGAAGATCCTGCATTTTAAAATTATATTTGAAGTGCGAATTTTTTTGATGCCTGACTCTGTTGGACTCAAGAGAGATTAAATACTTGAATTAACCCGAGTGGTAAGTTCTCCCTGTGCACCCCTTAAGACGTATGAGGGCGTGAAGGAATAGATCCACACGCTTTTCAGCACTAGATAGAAAAGAGTGGTCAGCTTCAACACGCGGCCTATCTAGCTCCGGGTAAACAGACATTGTTACCCAATAAACAGTAAACTAGTTGGGCCTCAAAGCCGATTCAGACACTTGGCAGCACAGAAAATTTTCTTACCTTGTCGGAAATAAAACCAGGATTCATCGGATCTCCCGCCCGTATATTACTCACAATCCCGACTGTAGTATTCCGGCTCCAAAGCCGGGGTAAAAACGGAAATCTAAACTACACAAATATGAAAACAAAATTAAATTTTTAAATTAAAGAAGTGAAGTGTAACTGATATTTTGTAGAGTTCAGAGAAAAGCGTAAATAAACAAAGAGCAGGAAAACAGGACACGTAAATAGCGCCATATTGCGACACATAACATGTTTTATATATCCCCAAGGCCTAAATACTCATTTTCCTAGACGACATTAATGTAGACAAAATATAACTTTGGCTATGCAATTGAGAAAAGGTTTCTAGCCTATAGACAGCTAGCAGCAGGTCACGGGTAGAATTGCGTTACGAGGCCAAAAGTCGTGACAAGTATTTCTAGAAATTTAGAAAATATATCCCGTTGTGATTATAGTAGAGATAAGCGAGGAGAAAAATCGACGATCATAACTCGTGCGTTTCTGACATCACAACCGAAAAATTATGTGACATCGTCTAAAATAATACTATAATCACTCCCATTTACATTTCAATCTATCATCCACAAATCAGTCATTGAAAGCGGCGCGAAATATTTGGTCCAAAGTGTGTCGCGGAATTAAACAGTAGTCAATTGTGTTATACGACATCCGACTGACAACTCTGTGAACCTCGACCATATTTTTACTCGTCCGGCTTGCTAATACGGACTTTACGGAACTACGTCACAAAACGGTCACAAGCTTACGGTTCTACATGCTGGATATTTAAAAACGCTGCCAACTGCTGTCATTATACATGATTATACTTCATAATTTTCCTGGCAATATTATGTGCATTCCCTTAATAATATACAGATCTTCGTTATTAATTCTTTATGTCGTGCAACGGTACGTATTTATGTAGGACGGCATGGCGGGAAATTGATATTTAATATTATTTTTATTCAAAACATAAATAATAAGTCCATAAAGTATGCTGCAAGTATTACACTTCGTGTTCATGATATATATATATATAATACACAGGATAATTCGAAATGATTGTCGGGGTTTTAACAACTTGTCATACCCGTTCTCTAGATTCAACCCCATGTGATTTCTTTCTATGGGGTTACGTCAAGGATCAGGTTTATGTTCCTCTTCTTCCCGCAAGTATCCCGGAACTGAAGGTACGAATCAGAACCGCCATTGAAACCATCACCGCTAACATGCTACAGACAGTTTGGAACGATCTCCATTATCGTGTTGATATTTGTAGAATCACAAAGGGTGCACATATAGAGCACCTGTAAGGTATGTAACAAAAACGTGGAGTGTATTAAATAAAAAAATACATATACTCCTATCTCAAGTGTATTGTGTTCGACAAGTTGTTAAAACCCCGACCATCATATTGAATAACCCTGTATACTATTTCTTCCATCTTGCAATATGTGCTGTAATGTTACTTTTACTACTGTACTTCTTCAATAAATTACAGAAATTAAAACCAACCTTGAACGCTTTTGTTGGGATTACCCATCTAACTTTAATGCATTTTCAACATGTGTAAATGGAACTACCGGAGGCTTTACGTAAGATACCATCGTATAAATTTCTTGGTACTGGTCCGGATGGGCCGAAACATGTTGAAGACTTATTGCAGCTAACCAATAAATACGAAAACAGTGTATGTGGACGGCTTTAATTTCTGTATTTCGCGTTGTTTATGGTCTGCAGTGCAGTGGAGTTGGAAGCAGGCCATCATTTCCACTGTACCAAAATCAGCACACAAACACCTGCTGCTTCCATCTTATGGTCTGAATACGGATGCAGAATTTTCCTCGAAATACTAGTAAATTTATACCAAAATACACAGCATCACGTTTCAGGAAAAAAATAAGCTGTTCTCTACAGTCATGTTTTGGACAAGTTTAAATGTCTCATATATCTGGTCCAGTATTCTCCATTTTTTAAATTCTAGTGCAAGTGGTTACTGTGGTTTCGCAAGGCAAAGCAGTGGAACGGTTATTCCCACACCACCCAAACTTTACGACAGATACGAGATCTCGTGCCCACTTTACCCCCTCCCTACCCCATACAAAGAGCCCATGTAAGTTTTGTGTAACTGCTTAATAAGTATTTCATGTACAGTTTTGTGCGTATTATGTATATTGATGTCCTGTTACAATTCGGATATTATATTATCTATATAATGTACACAATTAATTTCAACTTTAGGTAATCGTATTTTTCACTATAAAAATTTTGTGTTTACGTAGGAAATGAGATGTTAAGCTTGCGTGCTGTTTGCTTGTTGACTGTAGACTGACATAACCCACATTTGACAAATATCATAGCGGTCAGTGTCGTAACCAAGCAAGCAGTGTCTTTTATATTTGTTTTGACGGAATATTGGGTCGAAATATTTAACATGACAAATATTGCTGTGTTTTGTCATAGTGTATCCTGCTTTTCCGTATATATAATAGTGAAAATATTCATAAATATTTATTTGTCATCTAGAGGTACAGCTTTAAGACTGTTGTGTTTTCATTTATTTCTCCATATTTTTTAAGTTTATGTAATAAACTTTTGAACGTTTTGCTGTATCGATATGCATTTTAGATTATGGTCATACTCGGGGTAGCTTATTTCAGTTTGTTACTGGTTTCACCACGTATGGATCCTGTCACATCTCTTAGGCATTATTTCGGTTTCCCAATATTATAATTTTTCTTATGGTATTTCGTTTTAACCTGCCCGCTGATGCTAGTATGTAATCCTTATAACATTCTTGGTTTGGAATGTCTGAATATATTTGCTAGAATTTGAATATTTTATCAAAGTATATGAAATTCTTCTGTTTTTTTTTTTTACTATTCTTACTGAGTTCATATTGATGCGCCTGCCCTCATGAAACGCGGGAGATCTTGTGATGTGACTGTCATCATATATGCTTAAAAAATTCGAAATCTAAATAACCAGAATGCTTTAAACGAAGTCTGTTTAGATTTCCTGAAGAATAGTCACATATAACGAACAAGTCAGTTTACAAGGTCGCACTCTTTGCAAGTTTTCGGAAGATATCTCGTGACAACGAATAAACTAAGGGAAGGGAAACTTTTTGTTCCATTCCTTTATTAATCCAGCCAAATGTTAAGACATAATCTTAAATGAGGCTACAACCCCTTCTTTCAAGCCCTTTCAAATTCAATTTCAAGAATAATGCAAGGATTCTGTTCAGTGCACTGTAGTCCAAGTTACTGACTTTTCGTCATAGAAACGTCTAATAATATGCAAATTACATATATATATATCCTTTAGGAAATGTAGACCTCTCTTACCTGTCTAGCAAGTTGTTCTGAAAGGGGACAATGAAGTGATATGTAAGGGATAGACATAGCCTACTAGACAGGATAGATAATACTAGGCAAAATATTTGTGGTTTAGAATGGCAGTACTGGGTAGTGGATACAGGGTTTATATCAACTGTTTTTAGTTGTTAAATAAAACAGAAGTCAAGGAAAGTTTCAAAGAAATAAAATTGTACATTTTTTGGAAAAAGTATTATTTATTTATTGTCGATCCTCCCCTTTTCTGAAGTGTGTTACTCCTGGTGAAATTTTTTGAATACTTAGGTGAACTGTAATTAAATACAGCGAGTTTCAAGTTCCAGATGTATTCCAAATTTTATGAAATAAATCCCTTGTAAATAATTTGCAAAACTTTGTATACATCTTACACAAAATATTCTACGATGTTAAAATAGCCTATTTTGTAAGTACTATTTATGGGAGTAATGGCTTCTTTTTTGAGCCAGAACATAAAAATAAACCTTATGGGTAAAATTCAAAATTCTTCAGTGTCAAAGCACAGAGTAACCAGTGTGTTTTAAAGGGTTAATATTCTAAAGTGCGACACAGACGTGTACCAATAAGGGTAAAGTTCAGAACATTCAGGTATACTGTGTTGGGGATTGAAACAAAAAGCAAAGAAAAGTACGGTTATATGCAGTAATTTGTAACGGAGTGTCTGTTGTCAAACGGCCATTTTACGGTCCATTCAACGGAATATGCCCCATTTACTACTTCGCCATTCTCTTCAGAAATTCATATCTTTCCACGTACAAAAATATAGCGCGTTTTGGCCTAACACAGGGCAATATTGTATGCCTCAATTCATTGTTAACTATTTGAATCTTAAAACGAGGGCATGGAGAAGATTGATACGGAAAATATTAGCTATAACCTTACAAATTGGTATATATTTGCCACTCAGCCCATGAAAGCACATGTGGGAAGTAGAGTTTTAACTGTAACCATTCTCAACTTCGGAACTTCATGCAGGTAATTATCAGGTACACACCCCGGCCGCCATAACCCGATACAAATTGGCCTGAAAGCTGGATGCGCACCAGGACCTGTCGGGGCACGTAAGAAGCAGGTTGTGTCACGGCGTTGCTGAGTATCAGATATCGATTTCATTTTTTTTCCAGTCAGTAGTCTAGTCAACACACGAAATATGTTCTCGCGACTTCAAGTTAGTATAAAATTCAACTATATGATCCCTTGAAAATGAGGTAGTGTATGTCACGTTTTCTTTATTTGGAGAACTTGCACCTCTTTGCCTGCCAACGGAATTGGAAAATCATTGATATAAAATATTAATAAAAATCCAACTAGATGAAACAGTACGCAGTCTCATTTATTTTACTGCAAAATCACTCTACATGTTTCGGGTGTCACAGCGCCCATCATCAGGAATACTAAAAACTGTAACCGCATCCTCAGGTACGGGTCATAATATCGGTATAGCTACTTCCCTCCAACGTGGCCAGGTCGGGACCCAGTCCCGACCTGGCCACGTTGGAAGGAAGAAGAGAGAAGTTGACCTGTACCGGAGGCTGCGGTTACAGCTGTTAGTTCTCCTGATGATGGGTGCGGTGGACACCCGAAACATGTAGAGTGATTCTACAGTGAATAAATATTTGCATATCGTTGCATCTAGTTGGTTTTTTATTAATATTGAATTACGATGCACGTAACCATGAGCTTAAAAATCATCGACATAACTTTACATCGGTTGTAACATAATTGCCAACAGTAAATTACACCATTTAGCCTGCACAATAACATCGCTGTTTTGATAGCTTTTTGACACTTATGTTTCTTTCTGTTCTGACTTGCATTGCTATGTCTTTCAGTGGCACGTAGAGGATCGTACGTCCCGTTAACCCTTTAAACTCCGAGTTAAATCTCATCTGCATCTGCTGGCATTATTAGGAGCTCACTATATTTTCCACGTTAGCGGGTTAAGGGTTAAACAGTATGGGAATTTTAAGTATAACAATAATTATGGTGCTTTCGCATAACAATTTTTACAGTTGTTAAACAACATTGTTTTCTGTGGTTGATCTACATGTCAACATCAAAAATACAAACTGATTTGGAGTTGCATAAAAACGCTTTCGTGGCGAATGTAGCATGTTGCTGGAAACAATAAAACGTATTTAGGTCCGCATGCAAAGTACCTGATATTTTTGATCGATTTGAACCCAATTTGTGTTTTCTGAACAGATTATCATCAATTGTCCCAAATGGACATCCGTCCAGTGGAAGCCACTGTGATACATGCGTACAGACAGACAGATATGGAACTAATAGTCTATGCGAGCGTCTCTAAAAAGGGATGAGAAGTAGGGCCAACAATGTTGTGAATTTCTAAGTTGCATAGAAATTACAACTGAAAAACAGTAATTAGAGACCAGTTATTTAGAATGCAAGTGTATTTGTCAATTTGTCAATGATTTATATTCACACGCGTGCCCTAGCCCGTGCACCAGCATATACACACATGTGCAAACACGCACGCATTTACACGTGCTATGCTGAAGCACCATTCTTTACTAATGCTTTGGAAAAAATGAAAAAAAAGTTGAAATAAATAAATTAAAGATTTATTATGTCAATCTGACTGAAATATTTCCATTGCCTTTCTTTATATTCTACCACCATGGCGCCTCACATTAATCGATTAGTATATTACGTATTAAATAATTACCTATAAAGGAATTACTAATGTAGAGTGTGTGTACTCGTCTAACACAGCTATATTTATTGGTAGAATATAAAGTATTTTCTACATAAGGTACAACTACATGTTTCGGCGCTTGATAATGACCATGCAGCATGCTGCCACACCACCGCATACACAATAACGACGTTTGTTAATGACCATTTTATAAATGTGACTTTAGCTAGGCTCAAGTGTAAGCTACCTGATGATGGTCGTAGACCGAAACATGTAGCAGCAGTTTTAGTATAGGTTTTCATGTAAATTTTAATGATTTTAAAGCTGATACAGTGTTCATCTGTTGGTAAATGAAAGAATTTTATGGTATCAAGATGCATGGTACAACAATAAAAAAAATGTTTGTATGAACTTCTCTCAGTGTTTTGGTTTATAGAAACCATTCATGAAGTTTATCGAAACAATTTATTGACACCAAGTATATGACCATGTTGCCACAAAACAGGATCGCATATAATTTTAGAATGCTCCATATTATATATCCTCTGATATATTCCGCAATTTATGCAGAGACGTTGTCAGTAATTCACGCTACACTGCGTGTACTGGTGCAATTGTACGTGAATAGTGAATTGGTAAGAATTTGGAAATACGAGGTCATTCTGACGTCTTTTATTGGAATTTAACGAAAAAGATTATTCACAATTGTAATTAACCTGACAGATTTTGGAAGAGAGTACCTCCCCAGTACAAATCCGAAGAGTCAGATGTTGAGCCGAATTTGTCGGACATCCCATGCAGGCCCTAGTTTCGGGTTTCCCTCAAGTAGTCTCTCTCTCGCAGGCCGTCGGACTGAATCATTTCTGTCTGTTTTCTATTGTCTGTATAATGTCCACTGCACACGCTAGTTTTCCCGTCCTTTTCATTAAAGACGTTACCAGCACAGGAGAATAATGCCAATCATGAAGTTTTTAACTGCTTAATTTTTTCTGCAGTTCTTTACTCTTCCTCCCTCAGACACAAACATCCTTGCTATCACCTTGTTGTCAGCCAGCATTATGCATGTATATAGAGAGTTGTACACTAGGTCTGTATACATTCAAATGTACGTGTAAGTATTTGATTATACAGACTAATCTGTCTGAGTTTCAATGTGACTACTGTAATATTGCTTCGTGCTGCGCAGCTCCTGTGACATAATAGAATTCTGTAACAATAGTTACCTGAGTTTAGTAACTTTCTAGACCCATATTCCGCGTATGTATATACTGTTAAATTAGTAAGTAAATACCGTGAAATTTTGCTAGAATAATTCTACCTGCAGTTCTGTGTGTAACCCATGTATATATACGTGTATTTGAATGTCATATCTCCACTGGGTGCAGAATTCAAAATCAGGTTACACTGATTCCAGCATATGCATGAAAATTTGAATGTCATTTGGGCTTTTAACGAAGTGAGTAATAAAGTTATCTTCTGTGCATTGAGAAATTGGTTTTGGTTTTTGTAAATTAGTGTACGACATTAATTTAAGTTCCGTTCGGATGACGAGTAAATGATTATGTATTAATCCAATAGGAATATCAGAGGACAACTTTCCCACATACGCAGTGTACCCGGTTCTAGATTTGCTGAGCAGAAAACGTCGATCTACACTGTTCATCTGAAGCAAAATATTAACTATTCCATCCATAAAAATTGCCTCTTTCTGTGTGTTTATGGAACTTACGAAAGTGTACCAAAATACACCGCTTATTACACCAAATAAACGCACAGCCTTAATTAATGCAATAATTAGAAGCATCACCAACTGATTTGTTACAAGTGGACAATCTTCAGGGAGAACAAAAGTCAGTTTTTCAAAAACAACTGCCTATGTGTAGCTGATATTTATAAGGTTCTTCAGTATTTAGCGACTTTCTTGTTGACGTTGCTTAAGTATCAAGTGCAACAGTATAGATTTTTAATCTTATGTTCAAAATATGGTTAAAACTATATACATCAAAATTAACGATATAAGAAAAGTTTTAACCACATTTTAACCATAAGGTATTATTGTATTATTTAAGTCTGTGCATTCAATTGGTGTAATAAACAGTGTATTTTGATATAAAAATGAAAGGAGCGGTAAACTTTAAACTATGAACTTGCACGTCTAATCTTTGGAAGCACGCACCGTGCAGCTGGAGCAGTCCTCCTGGAGCTGCATTACCTTCATTTAAGATACGCACTGCAGCTCTTTCTCCCTCTAACTTTGCCATATCAGGGCTTCCTCTTCCCCGAATCCACGTGACCCGAATTCTTGACTTCAGAATACCTCCAACCCAAAAGCACCTTTCGAACGTGACCTTTTCTGCAACACAGAACTAGTCACATCTAGAAGGCCGTCAGAAATCTGATACCATCTTTCCCTAACACATTTTCCGATGTGGAAAACATATTTTGCTATTGAGAATGTTGGCGAGGGAAAAGAATCATAAATTGAGATTGGACACCTTCATACAACATCGACGGCACCGTTTCCAGAGAAGGTGTGATTGGGATGCAAGAGAAATTGATCAAAAATAGGGAGTGATACTGTGACAGATTTCGGCTGCTGACACACAGGGATTTGCAAATAAGTCGGTCTTTGTTATGAAAATAATATAGAATATTTCAATCATGTAAGTAGTCTTAATTGAAGCTAAAGCACGGAGCGTCTATGGAGAGTTACTGAAATTGAGTGTGGAAAAGACTAGTTTAAAATCTCATTCTAAGAAACCCAAAATTTGCAGGTTTACAGTACTCAACGATGTGCCAAAATACGGTCCACTTTAAGAGAAAAATAATCGTGGGTTCGTTTCTGTATTATAAAAAAAAATATTCCTTCAGTTGCCTTGTTCAAGGTACCTTCCCACTTATTGTCTTTCGATTATGAGAAAGATGCAAATTTAATTGTGTCACTCATACACCGTCATCTACTCAGACTATATAGCGTTGAATGTTTGGATGATTAATGAACGATGAATATGAAAGTTTTTGGAAAGAAATTTGCATTGGTAATCGGATTATTATGCCTGAAGGAATACAGAAAACCAAGAAACATCTCTTGGCAGTGTAAATGAATACTTCGTCTGACTTGGTTGTGGTCCAAGGAACATTCTTAGACATTACGCGAACATTTCGGATACTATTATACGTACGTGTTGACCGGGGGACCGTAGCTAGTGTAGCGACACGCTACAGGCTGAACGGTATAGGGTTCGAATCCCGCGTGGGGGGGGCGACATTTTCCGCACCCGTCTAGACCGGCACTGGGGCCCACCCAGCCTCCCATATCATGAGCAGCGAGTCTTTCCCGGGGGTAAAACGGCCGGGGTGTGGCGTTGGCCACCCAACCCCATCTAGCGCCGAGGTTAAAGAAAGAGTAGATCTATACCTCTACTCCCCTCCTGGGCCTACGTGGCCTGTTATAGGGTGAAATTTACCATTTTTATTACATGTAAGGGATTGTGTCAGTGATTAGGAGGTTGTTACACATGTTATATATGTTATGTCACGTATGTTATGTTATGTTACGTATGTTATGTCACGTATGTTATGTTACATATGTTATATTACGCATGTTATGTTACATATGCACACGGGGGTTAATTGCCCTCACACTACTTTTAAATCAACGACTGTAGATATTCTGAAAGGAATATGATATGTCAAAATTCCAATAAGAAATTTGGCAGTAGTTTGATGAGGTGGAAATGGAGACTGCAGAAAAACACCTTCTATATAAATACACACTTTAATTTAATGAGGTGGAAATGGAGAATACAGACAAACACCCTTTATATAAATACACACTTTCATTTAATGAGGTGGATATGGAGACTACAGACAAACAAACACCCTGTACATATATACACAATTATATCACACAACGGACACCCAGTATAAATTTCGTTTCTGAAGCGGAAGAGGCCAGAGGATCCACTTAGTTGCATCTCAAGAATTTACAGAAATTCATCAAAGTCCATGCCACAGTAAGCGGTAAATTCGCAAATTAATTTTCCGCCTGCAAGTAAATAAATATTTGAACTTTTGAAGTCTAATATTATGTAAATAACGTTCGAATATTTTAATCCCTGCCTTATAGAAAGAGCACTATACCAGCGTTACGAAAACAAACTATTAGTGAAATCTGAGAAGAATATCTGCTTATTCTGAAACAAAATATAAAGAACTTATAACAACATTCTGTGGAAAGAGTGCAGTTCTTTCACGAAACTTCTTTAAGTGTGGATCCTTGCTAAATTTTCAGTATATTTAAAAAATTATATAATTATAGATGCATCGTTGTGGTTACCGTCTGCAACCTTCAGCACATCGACTGTGTACTAAGACCGAAATAAACTTCCCGAACCCACCGCTGGCGCATGATTTATAACGCTAATTTCGTGTGCGCAGTAAAAACACGCTTCCTCTCACGAGGCCGGACACGCATATTTTCTGGCTAACTGAAGAGCCATAAAACCATCTAGAGTGGGTTACCGTGTGAATGGGCAATCAACTCATCGAAAAATAAAAAGTCGTAAATATGCGTCAGTCCCCTGATTTATAAATCGACATGGAAACCGCTGTGACTTGTGATATTAACTTTCATGTCTTTGCATTCTTCGCTGGTTGTGTTTTCCCTTGGTTACTAGCTAAACAGACCAGTAGAAGTAAGAGTTTAATCTAGTTGTTTATATGTCAACACGTGAACAAACAACCATGTCCGTTCACTCAATTATTATACCAACTAATGCACTTATATAAAATTTACACATTAAAACACTAAAACTGCTCCGACATGTTTCGGTCCTAAGACCATCATCAGGGAGCTGTATTTCTTTGCCTTGCT
>Ga0131853_10002181_pt1 | contig 35163 bp, 32 predicted proteins | sample TergutLab28metaG_FD_92764 | JGI IMG/M metagenome (GOLD analysis project Ga0131853, IMG submission 92764) | Labiotermes labralis P1 segment gut microbial communities from Petit-Saut dam, French Guiana - Lab288 P1 (version 2) (version 2) | ecosystem: Host-associated > Arthropoda: Insects >... | reverse complement strand
CGGGCCCCGCGCCGCATCGGGGAAACCCCGGGAGGCGACCCTGATCCGCCGCGTGCCGTCTCAGGGGCCCCGGCGAATCCCCGGGTCCGGCTCCGGGATGACCCTGATGGTCTCGGGGGCGTTCGGAGGGCATCATGGGATGCGTGAGGGAACCTCCGACGCAGACCAGGCCCGACGCCCACCACCGGCACCGGCCGCCGGGCGCCCGCGTCCGCGAGCGCTGGAACGGCGAGCACTGGGTGGGACTCCAGGAAGAAAGAGCCCGGTGGGACAGCGGGCAGTTCCGCCGCGACCTGGACAACGGCCTGGCCGGCGGCGTCGCGGCCGGCATCGCGGCCCGTCGCGGCCGCGGCGACCACGTGACCGCCATCCGGGTGGTAATCGTGGTCATCACCCTGATCAGCGGGGGGCTGATCGTTCCGTTCTACCTCCTCGGCTGGCTGCTGATCCCCGCCGGGGGCACGGACGAGAGCATCGCCAGCCGGGCCCGGCAGGACTCGCGCGGCATCGCGCTCGCCCTCGGCCTGGCGTCACTGCTCGCGGTCCTCCTCCTGCTGCTGGGGTCGGTCAGCCAGGGCCAGATCGTGGGCTGGGGCTGGAACCAGGTGGTCAGCGTGGGCTGCCTGGCCTTGATCTGGCGCAACGCGTCGCCCGCGGAGCAGGAGACCATGCGGCGGCTAGTCGAGCCGCTGAGCGGGATCTCCGGAGGCTCGTCCGCCAGGCGGGCGACCGCGATCCGCATCATCGGCGGGGCCGTGCTGCTGTGCGCCGGGCTCGGCTGGCTGCTCGGCGCCCGCGCTAGCCTGGCCATGCTCCGCCCGCTGGCCGGCATGGTGCTGCTGGCGGCGGGGCTGGTGCTGCTGCTCGGACCCTGGTGGTTCCGGATCGCCCGCGACCTGGTCCTGGAGCGCCAGGCCCGCGCCCGGGCCGAGGAACGAGCCGAGGTGGCCGCCCGGGTCCACGATTCCGTGCTCCAGACCCTCGCCCTGATCCAGCGGCGCTCGGATGATCCCGCCGCGGTCGTGTCCCTGGCCCGGGCCCAGGAACGGGAACTGCGATCGTGGCTGTTCGAGGGCCGGGCCCCGGGCACGGCGGCCGCCGACACCCTGGCGGCGGCGGTCCGCGAGATCCAGCAGGACGCGGAGGCCCGGCACGGCGTCCCGGTCGAGGTCGTCACCGTCGGGGACTGCCCGCTCGACGACAGCCTGAGCGCGCAGCTCGCCGCGGCCCGCGAGGCGGTGGTGAACGCGGCCAAGTGGTCCGGCGCGCCGGTCATCTCGCTGTTCGCCGAGGTGAGCCCCGGGCAGGCGGAAGTAGTCGTGCGGGACCGGGGGCAGGGCTTCGACCCGGAGGCGGTGGCCCCGGACCGCCGGGGAATCTCGGAGTCGATCCGCGGGCGCATGGCCCGGCACGGCGGGACGGCGGACGTGCAGTCCGCGCCGGGCGAGGGAACGAAGGTGACGCTCACCATGCCGCGGGCTTCGGCGGGAGCGGCGGCGGGGCAAGAGACGCGAACGGATTCCGAGGAGCCCGAGGGGCAGAAGACGGAGGCGGGCCAGTGATCGCCGGCGTGCCGAAAGTAGTGCTGGTGGACGACCACGGGCTGTTCCGGTCCGGCGTGCGAGCCGAACTGGGCCGGTCGGTCGAGGTCGTCGGGGAGGCGGGCGACGTTGGCCCGGCCATCGAGCTGATTTCCCGGCTGGAGCCGGACGTGGTGCTGCTGGACGTCCACCTGCCGGGCGGCGGCGGGCAGGCGGTCCTCTCGGCGGTGCGGCCGGAGCACCCGTCGGTCCGATTCCTGGCCCTGTCCGCGTCGGACGCGCCCGAGGACGTGATCGCGGTGATCCGGGCGGGCGCCCGGGGGTACGTGACCAAGACGATCTCCACCGCCGAGCTCACCGACGCCATCCGGCGGGTGGCCGACGGGGACGCGGTGTTCTCCCACCGGCTGGCCGGATTCGTGCTGGACGCCTTCGCGTCCTCCCCGCTGCCCGAGGCGGGGCTGAAGCCGTCGTTCGACCCGGAGCTGGACCAGCTGACCGGGCGCGAGCGGGAGGTGCTGCGGCTGATCGCCCAGGGATGCACCTACAAGGAGATCGCCCGCGAGCTGTTCATCTCGGTGAAGACCGTGGAGAGCCACGTCTCCTCCGTGCTGCGCAAGCTGCAGCTGTCCTCCCGGCACCAGCTCACCCGCTGGGCAGCAGAAAGGCGGCTGGCCTAGGGCCAGCCGCCTTCCACATGCTTACCGGGCGCGTTCACCCGGGTTCGCGGTTATCCGTTGACGGTCTCGTTCATCAGACCCGCCAGGGTGTTCGGGCCGCTGCCGGAGATGGTGTTCTCTCCGGCGGAGTACAGCGTCCCGCCCGGGCCGACGAACAGGCCGCTGCCCGGCTGGTACGTGGCGGAGGTGGTGCTGCCGCTCGTGGAGCTGCTGCCTTCATCCGCCGCGTCCGCGGTCCCGAAGTTCAGCCCGCAGCCGGCGGCCGAGGCCGACCGGATCGAGGGGTTGTTCGGGCACGGGTCGTTGTGCGCCGTACGGGTCGCCGACGGGCTGCTCTGCGACGCCTGGCAGTACGGGGTCGGGTTGGGAGCCGCCTCGCTGCTGGTGTCGGTGGGCTGCCGCTGCTTGCTGGTGTATCCCTGAGTACACGGCTGGTCAGCCTGCATCGGGATGTCCACGTTGGCCTCGCCGGGCTTCGGCGCGTTCAGGATCGCCGCGGTCGCGTCGTTGAAGACAGCGGGCAGAATCACGAAGGACTGCTGCTCGTTGTTCAGGTAGACCTTGGACACCTGGCCGAGGGAGGTCAGATTGTCCAGCAGCAGCGGCACGGTCGGCTGCAGCTGCCCGATCATGTCATCGACCTGGTTGAGCGTCCCGGGGGACTTGTCGATGGTGCCGGTCAGGTCATTGTTGCTGGACCTCAGCTGCGCCGTGAACGCCGAGAGATTCTGGCTGAACTGCTTGATGTTCGCGCTGTTGGCCGCCTGCGTGTTCAGCACCGGATCCGACTCGTTGATCAGAGCCTTCGTCGGCTGCAGGTTCTGCGACGCGGCCCCGAGCAGCGACTCGGAGGAGGTCGTGAGCTTCCGCAGGTCCGGCCCGGTCCCGTTGAACGCGTTGTAGAGCTCGTTGACCGTCGTGTTGAGCTGCGACTTCGGCACCGACGCGAGCAGCGAGTTCAGGTCCGCGAGGGACTGGGACGGGTCCGGCGGCAGGGTCACCTTGCTCGACGGGATCACGGCCCCGTTGGCCAGGTACGGTCCGCCGCCGGACTGCGGGGTGAGGTCGAGGTACTGCTCACCCACGGCGGAGGTGTTGTTCACCTTCGCGCTCACGTCGGACGGGATCTTCGTGCCGTTGTTGAGGCTGATGTCGGCGAAAACCCCCTGCTTGGTCAGGTGGATTCCGTCGACCTTCCCCACGGTCACGCCCCGCTCGGTGACGGCGGCGTTGGCGTACAGGCCGCCCGCCGCCGGCAGTCCGACCGACACCTTGTAGGTGCCGAAGCCCATCAGCTTGGGCAGGCCCACGTAGCTCGACATCGCGTAGCCGATGCCGAGCACCGTCACGATGACGAACGCGATGAGCTGGTTGCGAACGAGCTTGGCGTTCACTTACTGCACCCCCCGAGGGCACCGTTGATGGCACCACCGAGGTTGCTGCTGCACGTGGGCTTCGGGCTCGGGCTGCTGCTGGGGGTCGAGCCCGAGCTCGGGGTGCTGTTCGGGCTGTTCTTCGTACCGCCCGTGACACCGTTGACGATTCCCTGCACGCCCTTGACCGGGGCGGTCAGCGGGTTGCTGTTCTTGCCCGAACTGCTTCCGGTGGCGCCGCTGGACAGCCAGGTCTTCTGCAGCGTGGAAGAGGTCAGGTCGAAGACGATGTTCACGTTGGTGTAGTCGCCCTTGGTTGTGTTGAGCACCACCTTGGTCGGCAGCGGGAAGGTCGCGACGGCGGTCAGGCCGTTCACGAGGTTCTTCTCGGACGACACAAGCTGCTGGAGCGGGGCCTGCAGGTCGTGCAGGTTGCCCAGCAGGTTGGCGCTGTTCTCGTTGATGACGCGGTCGGCCACCGTGCTCAGGTTGCTCAGCGAGCTCAGGGCCTGGGTCAGGTCGCCCTCGTCCTTGTTGAGCACCTTCAGCCCGCCCGGGATGCCGTCGATGGCGTTGGTCAGGGTCTTGTTCTGCGACCTGACCTGGGCGGCGAGCGTGTTCATCGAGCTGAGGGTGGACACGATGGACTGCTTCTGCTGGTTCACCGTGCCGGAGAAGACCTGCAGGTTCGACAGAAGCTGCCGGGCCTGCTGCTCGTGACCGTTGAGGGTCGCGTTCATCTCCCGGGTGATGGTGGACAGCTGATTCAGTCCGCCGCCGTTGAGGAAGGTGGACAGCGAGGCCAGCACGTCCTCCGTGGCCGGGTAGGCCGTGCTGCTCGCCAGCCCGATCCGGCCGCCGTTCGCCAGCGTCCCGGCGGGCCTGGCGTTCGTCGGCGGAGCGAGCGCCACGTACTCGGCACCGAGCAGGCTCTTCTGCCCGATGGTGGCCGTGGCGTTGGCCGGGAGCTTCACGCTGTCCGGCAGCGAGATCGTCAGGTCCGCGTGCCAGTTGCTGAAGTGAATCGCCTTGACCGTCCCGACGCTAACGTCATTGACCATGACCTCAGAGTTGGGAGCCAGGTTGTCCACGTTGGCGACCTGGGCCATGACGGTGTAGGTGCCGGAGCCGGTCCCGTGGGTGAACGGAAGCGACTCGTTTCCGAATCCCGTGAACTGGCAGCCGCTGACCGCGGCGCCAAGCAGTGCGGCGCTGGCGATGCCGGCCGCAGCCCGGGCCAAGCGTCGTCTCATCATTAGCCGTTGCCTCCGAGCAGCGAAGTGATGGGGTTCGACCCGCCAGAGGACTTGTTCGTCCCGCCCGTGGTGGCATTGGAGCTGGAGCCGCTTTGGATCGGGGAGAGGTTCGGCAGGTTCACGTTGGAGGAACTCAGCGTCTTCAGCAGCGGGTCGAGCGCCGTCTGGCACTGCTGATCGGCCTGGGTCTGACTGTTGATCACCGACCCGAGAGTCGAGCACACGAAACTCGCCGGATCCTGCAGGTTCTCCATCGCGAGTCCCTCGTTGAGGGCGTGGTTCTTCGGGTCGTAGATGTTGTTGAAGTTGGACGCCTCGTTGGGCAGCCGCTGCAGGACGTCGGCCAGAGCCTGGTCGTTCTTCGCGAGGTTCCCGGTGACGCTGTCCAGGCCGCTGATGTTGTTCGCCAGGGCCGTGCGGTTGTTCTTGACGAAGCTCTCCACCGTGCCGAGCGAGGAGTTCAGCGTCGACAGCGCGGTGGCCAGCTGGGTCTTGTTGTTGGCCAGCACGCCGGACACCGAGGTCAGCTCGTTGTTGAACTGGTTGACCTGGGTGTTGGCGTCGGCCAGCACCTTGACGAACGTCTGCAGGTTGTCGATCGTGGCGAACATGTTGCCCTTGTTGTCCGCCAGGGTCGTCGTGGCCTGCGACAGCGCGGTCAGCGTGTTGTGCAGGTTCGAGCCCTGCCCCTTAAGGTTGGCCGCCGAGGTGTTCAGGAGGTTGTTCAGGGCACCGTGCGACTGCCCCTTCGGCCCCAGGGCCGTCGAGAGCTGGTTCATCTCGCCCTCGATCTGGTCCCACTCGACCGGCACCGCCGTGCGCGACGTCGGAATGCTTCCGCCGTCGGCCATCGCGGGCCCGCTGGTGTAGGCCGGGGTGAGCTGGACCTCCCGGGTGGTGACCAGGGTGGGCGTGACGATCGCCGCCTTGGCGGCGGCCGGCACCTGCACGCCCTTGTTGATGGTCAGCTGGACCTTGACGCGGCCGCCCTGCGAGGTGACCTTCGAGACCTGGCCGACCGGCACGCCGAGGATCGTGACGTGGTCCCCGGTGTAAAGGTCGGTCGCCGCCGAGAAGTAGGCGGTGATGGTCTTGTTCTGCTGGCTCGGCCACATGACCACGGCCGCGGACACCGCGGCGATGACCACGATCAGCGTCGCGGCGCCGGCCATGAAACGGTTCTTGGGCTTCAGCTTGCTCATGGTGTCAGCTCCCCGCCTTCTGCCCAAGGATGCTGGGGACGGCGGAGGCCATGTTGCCCGGCACAAGGTTCTGCACGTAGGCGTAGAGCCACGGTCCGCTTCCCACAATCTCGCCCAGGCCGAGCGAGTACCGCTGCAGCCCCTGGATCGTCTTCGTGATGTTGTCGGAGTTCGCCTTCAGCGTGTTCTCGACACCCTGCAGCTGGGCCATGGCCCCGCCGATCTTCTGCTGGTTGTCGGTGGCCAGGCCCTTGACCTGGTCAACCACGGCGGTCACGTTGACCAGAAGTTCCTGAATCTGCTGACGCCGCTCGTACAGGGTCTGCATGAGCTGGTTGCCGTCGTTGATCAGGACGCCGATCTGCTGGCTGCGAGTCGCCAGCAGGCCGGTCACGTTGCTGGACGCGGACAGCAGCGAGGAGAGCTCCTGGTCCCGGGACGCGATCGTCTGCGACAGCCGCTGGACGCCGGACAGCGCGTTGCGCAGCGGCGCCGGCGAGTTCTGCAGCGTCGTCGAGATCGTGTTGAACGCGTTGGCGACCTCGTTCGAGTTGATCGCGCTGCCCTTGTTGGTCAGCGTGGTCAGGATCTGGTCGAGGTTGTACGGCGACTGGGTCCGCGACTCCGGGATGGTCGATCCCGAGGCCAGCGTGCCCGTCCCGGCCGGGTCCACCTCGAGCTCCTTGGTGCCCAGCAGGGTGGCGGTGCTGATCGAGGCGCCGGTGGCGTTCCCGAGCTGGCCGCCGTGCTTGACGGAGAAGACGACGTGGACGTGGTTGCCCTGCAGGGCGACCGACTCGACCTGGCCCATGGTGAGGCCGCCGATGACCACCGAGTCACCCGAGGCCAGACCGCCGGCGTCCGAGAAGTTCGCCTGGTAGGTGGTCTGGGTGAAGTGGCGAATGATGGCTCCGGAGTTCAGCGCCAGCATGGCGATCGCGAGCAAGCCCGCGATGCCGACGATGCCGATCCGGACGGGGTTCATCTCCCCGAAGGACTTGTTCATGAGCCTTGGCACCGCTGTTCCTCGCTCTTCATCATGGGCGTGGTGACACCATCGGTACGAATCTGCACACCGCAGAGGTAGAAGTTGAAGAACGATCCGTACAGGCCCTGGCGGCTCATGTCCTGGTAGGCCTGCGGGATGTCCACAAGTTCCTTGTTAATGGTGCTGGTGTCACCGTTCAGCTCCGTGGAGAGCTGGCCAGTCTTGTCGATGGTCCCGGAGATGTCGGGCCGGGCCTGCTGGAGCAGGCCGGCCAGGGTGCCGCTCACGTTGGCGATACCGCCGAGCGAGTCGCCGATCGTGTTGCGGTCGGCGGACAGCCCGCTGACGAGCTGCTGCAGGTTCACGACCAGGGAGTCCAGCTCGGTGTCGTGCTTGCTCACCGAGGTGAGCACCGAGTTGAGGTTGTCGATGACCTGGTCGATCAGCTTGTCCCGGTTGGCCAGGGTGCTGGTCAGCGAGCCGATCGTGGTGAGCAGCCCGTCGATGGTGCCGCCCTCGCCCTGCATGACGCTGACCAGTTCCGCCGACAGCTGGTTGATCTGCGCCGGCTGCAGGCCCTGGAACAGGGGCTGGAAGCCGTTGAACAGAGCGTCCAGGCTGAGGGCCGGCTGGGTCTGCGTCGCCGGGATCGTCTCGTTGCTGGTCAGCGAGGCCGCCTGGGCGGTCGGCTGGTTGACCTCGAGGTAACGGTTGCCCAGCATGTCCTTGAACCGCACCGTCAGGGTGGTGTCCTTGGTGAGCGGAACGTGGTTGCTGGAGGAGAACGTCACCAGGATCTGGTTGTTCTTCTGCAGGGCCAGGCTGTCCACGCGGCCGACGTTGACGCCGGCCGCCTTCACCGTGTCGCCGGCCTTCAGCCCCGACACGTTGGTGAACAGGGCCTTGTAGGTGTGCTGCGGCTGGAACTGCAGGTTGTCGAACTCGACCACCAGGATTCCGGCCAGGACCACCGTGACAGTGAGCAGCACCGCGCACTTGATCAGGAGAGAGCGCATATCACTTCCCCTTCTTGGCCGCGGAGGAAGCCGCCGCCGCGTTGGAGCCGAACAGGTCCTGGGCCAGGTTGGGGTTAAGCGTCGCCGACGAGCTGTTGCTGCTGGCGCCGGCCCCGCCGCTGCCGTCATTGAAGTTGATGCCGTTCCAGCTCGCCGCGGTCTGCTTGGTCAGCGGGCCGCCGTAGCAACTCGCGGCCGACTTCGCTCCGACCACGGGAAGGTTGGACGGGTTGCTGTACTCCTTGGCACCCGGAACCACCGCCGTGTTCAGCGTCAGCGAGTTCGACGTCGTGACGTTGTTGATCTCCGACGCGCTGGCGGTCAGGCAGCCGATCTCCGGCGAGTACTGGTTCAGCAGCTGCGAGGTGGGCAGCAGCGTCGACAGCGTCTTGGTCAGGCCCGCCTCGTTGTTCGACAGGAAGCTCTGGCTGTTGCCCGCGAAGCCGGACAGGTTGACCAGGAACGCGTCGAACTGAGCCTGCTGGGCAGTCAGCGTGCCGCTGGTGACCCGCAGGTTGTCCAGGGTCTTCAGCGCGTCCGGCGTGGCGATCGACCAGGCGTTGGCCACCGAAGGGGCGACCGCCAGGTCGTTGCCGAGGGCCGGAAGGCTCGGGTTGAACTGCTGCAGGTAGGAGTTGAACTGGCCAATGAAGTTGCCAAGGTTAGCGCCCTGCCCGTTCAGCGAGGTGGAGATCGCGCCGAGCGTGGCGGCCACCTTCGCCGGGTGGACCGAGTTCAGCACGCCCACCAGGTTGGAGAAGACCGTGTCGATCTCGGGCGAGACCTGGACCTGGTTGATGACCTGGCCAGCCTGGATCGTCTGGGTCGCCGCCTGCTTCGGGGCGGTCAGGTTCACGAACTTCGGACCGAACACGCTGGGCGCGTCAATCGAGGCCGTGACGTTGGACGGGATGAACTGCTGCTGGTTGGGCTGGATCTTGATGCCCAGCCGGGCCTGGCTGTCGCCAACCGGGTCAATCGACGTGACCTGTCCGACGGTGACGCCGTCCAGGGTCACGTCAGCGCCCTTTTCCATCAGCAACCCGGCTCGGGGCGACAGCACGGTGGCGGTCACCCCCGGGGTGAAGACCTGCTCATACGTCAGGATCACCCCGCCAATGATGGCGAGGACCGCGAGCAGTCCGATCGCTCCTAGAAATTGGCGGCGCGTCCGCTGGTTCATCGGACGCCGCGTGGGCTTGGGCATATTAGCCTTCGGCCGGCCGCGCTTATCGGTTTCAAGCACAGTCATTGTCGGCTACCTCGCGAGGTGCAGGGTGTTGGAGTGGCCGTACAGGACCATGCTCGCGGCGAGCGCGACGAACATGACCGCGACCAGTGACAGTCGGACCGCACGGCCCACGGCCTCGCCCACGCCGGCGGGACCGCCGCTGGCCGTGTAGCCGTAGTAACAGTGCACCGACATGATCACGACCGACATCAACAGCACTTCGATAAAGGAGTTCAAGATGTCGGAGGGGACCAGGAACGTGGAGAAGTAGTGGTCGTAGGCGCCCGTCGCCTGGTGGAAGAAGTCCGTGACGGCCAGCCGCGACAGGGTGTAGGAGCTGATCAGCGCGATCGCGTACAGCGGCGTGACCGCGACGAAACCGGCGATGATCCGCGTGGTGACCAGGAACGGGATCGACGGGATGGCCATGGCCTCCAGGGCGTCGATCTCATCGCTGATCTTCATCGCGCCCAGCTCCGCGGTGAAGCCCGACCCGACGGTCGAGATCAGCGCGATGGCCGCGATCAGGGGAGCCGCAATCCGGGTGTTGACGTACGCGGAGACGAAGCCGGTCAGGGCCTCGACGCCGATGTTCGCCAGCTGGGAGTAACCCTGCAGAGACACCTCAACGCCGGCGAGGCCGGTCAGCACCGCGACGATCACCGCGGTACCGCCCACCATCGCCAGCGCACCGCGGCCAAAGCTGACCGCGGTGATCTGTCGGACGATCTCCTTCTTGTAGTTCTTAAACGCCCGCCAAAACCAGCCATAGGCCTTGCCGTAGAGCTCGACTTGCTGGCCGAAGCTCTCAAGTGCGTCGCCGGGGCCCGAGAGCACCCGACCCATGTCTTTCAACGCCATATGCTCTGCTGCTCCTTCAGACCTGGTTTCCCAGTTGCAGGTAGACGGCGGTCATCAGAACGTCAAGGACACCCAGGAGGACCACAGCCAGGACGACGGTCTGGTTCACGGAGTCACCGACACCCTTGGGGCCGCCGCCGGTCGTCAGACCGCGGTAGCAGGCCACCAGGCCGGTGCTCAGGCCGAACAGCGCGGACTTGACCTCACTCAGGACCAGGTCACTGAAGTGCGTCAGCAGCGTCAGCGAGGAGACGAACTGCCCCGGGCTGGCGCCCTGGGCGGTCACCGACAGCACATAGCCGGTGCAGATCGCCACAACGCAGACCACGCAGTTCAGCATCATCGCCACGACGGTGGAGGCAAGCACCCGGGGCACGACGAGACGGTGAACCGGGTCAATGCCCAGCACCCGGATCGCGTCGATCTCATCGCGGATCTTCCGCGCGCCCAGGTCCGCGCTGATCGCGGTGCCGCCGGCGCCGGCGACGATGAGCACACTGGCCACGGGACCGATCTCCCGGATAACCGCCAGCCCCACGCCCGCGCCGGAGAGGTCGATGCCTCCGATCTGCGCGAGCAGCTGGTTGATCAGGAAGATAACCACGCCCAGGAACGGGATGGTCAACATGATCGTCGGGCCGATCGCGACCCTGGAGATGAACCAGGTTTGCTCTAGAAACTCTTGAAGCTGGAACGGGGGCTTGAACAGCACCCTGACCGTATCCAGCGACATGGCGATGAACCCGCCAATCGGGCGCATCGCTTTAGTAGGCGACCACGTTGCCATCCGAAACCTTTGACCTCCATCGCGTGGCTGCCCCACGTGACCATGCGGAGGACGCGCGCCGCGGACCGGGGGGAGAATGATCCGTGTCCTGATTGATCGTGCGCGGAGCCTACGGCATGGTTCGTGAAAAACGCAACAGGTTCTGTTTAATCACTTCAAACGGTGCCAAAACGAGCACCGTGTATGGGTACTGTAATACCTCCGCCTCCGAAGCGGGCGTAGTTTCTACCGATGAGTAGGCACCCGTCTCCACCGCAATCTAGGGAGCGCTGGCGTTGGACCAAGCAGACATAGCCGACGACGACATCAAGACGGCGTCGCGCGCACGGCGGGGCACCGGCAAGAAAAACGCCCCGAAACCACCTAAGAGCAGGGCTTCTAAGGCCCGGACGATCAAGCTGACCCCGCCGCTGGTGGGCCTGGGAGTGCTCGGCGTGATCCTGCTCGGCACCACCGTTTTCTTCGGTTGGTCGGTGTATAACAATTCGGATGCAGCGTCAACGCGCAGCACCATCCTCTCGTCGTCGCGACAGGAAGCGCTGGCCCTGACTACGCTCAGCAGCCAGACTGGGTCGAAGGATTACCAGACGGTGCTGAACGGTTCGGCCGGCGATCTGAAGGATCAGATCTCCGCCGGGAAGAGCCAGTTCCTCAAGGGCCTGGGCACGGCCGGGGTGACCTCGACCGGGAAGGTTCTGGACGCCGGCGTCCAGTCCGTGAACGGCGGGTCGGCCAAGGTTCTCATTGACGTTCAGGCCACCGTGTCCAATAAGCAGACCGCCAACAAGCCGGAGCAGCGGGCCTACCACTGGCAGCTCAGCCTGGTGTCCAGCAACGGCAAGTGGCTCGTGACCAGCCTGGAGTTCGTGTGACCGCCGACGCTGACGCCACCGCCGCCACCCCCGCACCGAAGTCCGCGAAGAAGGCCGCGAAGGCGGCCAGGACCGGAAGCCGGGTGCGCCTGCCCAAGGACAAGAACGTCCGGATCCTGAGCGCCGTGTGCGTGGTCCTGCTGCTCGCCACCGCCGCACTGGCCTTCTTCTTCGTGAGGCAGCAGCAGGCCAGCGGCGCCCGGACCGACGCGACCACCGCCGCGACGACGGACGTGCCGGAGCTGCTGTCCTACACCTTCTCGTCGTTCGGCTCCGACCTGTCCAAGGCCGAGTCGGTCGCGACGCCGCAGTTCCGGGGCACCTACTCGAAACTGATGACCGGCCAGATCGAGGGCCCCGCCAAGCAGAACCAGGTGGTCACCTCGGCCTCGGTGACGAACTCGTCGGTCATCTCGTACTCGGGCAGCAAGGTCACGCTCCTGATGTTCCTGAGCCAGCAGACCAAGACCAAGGCCAAGGCCGAGTCGGTCCTGAATGACGTCGCCGTGCGGGTCACCATGCGCAAGTCCGGCGGCCAGTGGCTCGTCGACGACATGACGCCCCACCCGTAGCCGATAAAGCCGAAGCCCGCCATTCTCCAGGGAATGGCGGGCTTTTGGTATGTAGGCGTACCGTCACTTGGTATGTGCGCGTACCACGTACCTATGCATACCTAGGTATAGGAGCGCGTCACGGCGAGCCCGCTCTAGCCCGGAAGAACTAGAGCGGGAGCATTATGCCCGTTTTGTCCGATTTTTCAAATGAACGGCGATCGATAAAAGAGAATCCTGGGATTAACGCAAAAGAAGCCTGACCGCCAGCTCCAGATTCTCGCTGACATCGTTAGCAGAAGCCCGCCGGGTGACCCAGGCAACCAGGTTCGAAAGCCACACATCGCCGATGATGCGGGCGATCGCGGCTTCGTCCGGCGTGGGCTCGCCCTCGTGCATGGCCCGGGCGAGCATCCGCTCCATCAGCCCGGCCACCGCGTTGACCTCGGCGGCCGCGCTCGGGTCGGCGAACATGAAGGCCCGGGTGATGGCCTCGGTCAGCATCGGGCTGCGCTGCATGTTCCGGGTCATCCGCCCCAGCACGAACAGCATCCGCTCTCCCGGCGTGTCGCCGGGGATGACGGCGCGCTCCAGGCGCTCCTCGGTCTGCGCGAACTCGCGGGCCAGCGCGGAAACCAGCAGGTGAATCTTGGACGGGAAGTACCGGTACAGCGTGCCCAGCGCCACGCCCGCCTGCTCGGCCACGACGCGCATCTGGACGGCGTCGTACCCGCCCTTCGCCGCGAGGGCCAGGCTCGCGTCGAGGATGCGCTCCCGGCGGTCCCGCTGCGCGGCGGAGACCTGCTGGCCGTCACCGTTCTTGCCGGACGTTGCGGCAGTAGTACCTGTTCTCGGCGACGCCATCGGCTGCCTGTCCCCCTCCTACGGTCGTGCGCGACACGCGCTGTAGTAAATCCATTTTATCAACGGTGTTCTCCCGCCCGGAGCATGTCGATGCAGGCCGGCACCGCTAGCCTTCTCAGACTGAAACATGTTCTAATTCTGGGGAACCGTCGCGAAGGAGGGAGCCGGTGTCGATCGCCGCCACCGCTGAACAGCAGGCCCTGCGGGCCGCCATCCGGGACTGGGCCGCGCGGACCGGGACTCTCGCTTCCGTCCGCGCCCGGGAGCCCTCGCCCGACGCGCCCTCCGCGCCTCCCGCCACGCGGCAGTGGAAGGACCTGGCCGGTCTCGGCGTCTTCGCGATCGGCCGGCCGGACGAGGCGGGCGGGGCCGGGGGCACCGTCGCCGACCTCGCGGCCGCTCTCGACGAGCTCACCGTCGCGCTGGCACCGGGCCCGGTGCTGCCATCGGTCCTGGCCGGCCTGGCGCTCGCCGCGGACTCCGGCGCCCGCGAGTTCCTGGCCGCCCTGGCCGAGGGCGCCGCCACCGCGACAACGGCCGTGCACCCGGGCGGGCTGACCGGGACCTGGACCGCCGACGGCGACCTGGTCGTCAGCGGCGAGACCGGCCCGGCGCTGAGCGGCGGCCCGGAGGCGCACCTGCTGGCCGCGGCGGCGACCGGGGACGGCGACGCCTGGTTCTTCATCCCGCCCGGCCATCCCGGTGTCACGGTCACGGACCGCGCTCCGGTCGACTTCTCCCGGCCGCTGGCGACCATCCGGTTCACGCATGCGGTCATTAAATCCACACAAATACTGAAAAGTCGATACCCCCGAGACCTCCGAGACTCCGAGGTGACCCAGAAGGCACCAGCCTCCGGGCTGAACCCGGCAGACCTGGCCGCCGCCCTGTTCTCGGCCGAGGCCGCCGCGGTCGCCCGGTGGTGCTGCGACACCGCCGCCGCCTACGCCAAGACCCGCCGGCAGTTCGCCCGGCCGATCGGATCGTTCCAGGCGATCAAGCACCTGTGCGCGACCATGCTGTGCCGGGCCCAGGAGGCCGCCGCCCTGGCCGGCGACGCCGCCCGCGCCGCCGACGAGGCGCTGGACGGAGGGAGCCGGGAGGAGTTCTCCCTGGCCGCCGCGGCCGCCGCCGGGAAGTCCCTGGACGCCGCGGTCGACAACGCCAAGGACTGCGTGCAGGTGCTGGGCGGCATCGGCTTCACCTGGGAGCACGACGCTCACCTGTACCTGCGCCGCGCCCTCGCCCTCCGCCACCTCCTGGGCGGCGGGGCGGCATGGCGGGAGCGCACCGCCGAACTGGCCCTGGGCGGCGCCCGCCGTCACCTGTCCCTCGACATCACCGGGCCGGCCGCGGAGTCCGCCCGCGCCGTCGCCGCGAAGGTCTCCGATCTCCCGGAACCCGAGCGGCGCACGGCCCTGGCCAACGAGGGCTACGTCGCCCCGTACTGGCCCTCTCCGCACGGCATCGGCGCCTCTCCCGGAGACGTCCTGGCCATCGACGAGGAGTTCGCGAAGGCCGGGGTCCCCCGGCCCGACCTGGTGATCGGCGGCTGGGCGGGGCAGGCCATCGTCCAGTACGGCACCCGAGAGCAGGCCGAACGGTTCCTCGGTCCCACCGTCCGCGGCGAGGTCACCTGGTGCCAGCTGTTCAGCGAGCCCGAGGCCGGATCGGACCTGGCCAGCCTGCGCACCAAGGCCACGAGGGCCGACGGCGGGTGGGTGCTGAACGGCCAGAAGGTGTGGACGTCGCTGGCGCACGAGGCCGACTGGGCGATCTGCATCGCGCGTACCGACCCCGACGTGCCCAAGCACAAGGGACTCACGTTCTTCCTGGTCGACATGGGAAGCGAGGGACTGGACATCCGCCCGCTGCGGGAGATGACCGGCCGCGCCCTGTTCAACGAGGTCTTCCTGGACGACGTGTTCGTACCCGACGACCGCGTGCTCGGCCAGCCCGGCGAGGGCTGGCGGGTCACCCGGGCCACGCTGGCCGCCGAACGGGTGGCGATGAGCCAGGGATCGTCGTTCGGCGACGAGGTCGAGGGACTGCTCGCCCTGGCCCGCGCGGCCGGCCTGGCCTCCGACCGCCGCGCCCTCGAGAAGATCGGGGGGCTGGTCTCCGGCGCCCTGGGCGGTTCGCTGCTGGACTATCAGACGGCACTGGCCCGTTTGTCCGGAACGGATGGTGGTGACTCGGCCGCCGTCCGGAAGATTCTCGGGGTCGGGCACCGGCAGGCCGTCGCCGAGACCGCCCTGGAGTTGTGCGGGGCCGAGGGCGCGGCCGCGGACGGAATCGCCGCCGACCCCGTCTACGAGTTCCTGCTGACCCGCTGCCTGTCTATCGCGGGCGGCACTAGCCAGATCCTGCTGACCGTCGTGGCCGAGCGCGTGCTCGGCCTGCCCCGAGAGGAGGCCCGCTGAGTGGACTTCACACCCACCGAGACTCAGCGCGACATATCCGACCTCGCCCGTGGAGTCCTGGCCAGCGGAGGCTGGAAGGAACTCGCCCAAGCCGACCTGCTGTCGCTGGCGCTGCCGGAGTGGCTGGACGGGAACGGCTTCGGGGTCGCCGAGGTGACCGCACTGCTGGCCGAGGTCGGCCGGTCCGGCGTCTCCCTGCCCGCCTACCCGACCCTGGCCCTGGGCGTGCTCCCCGTCGCCGCGTGGGGTGACCGTTCACTCCAAACCGAGCTGCTGACCGGGGTCGGCACCGGCGAGAAGGTCCTCACCGCCGCGCTGCGCGAGCCGTCGGACCCGTTCCCGGCCCGGCCGTCGGTCACCGTCTCCGGGAAGACCGTCTCCGGGACCAAGGTCGGCGTCCCGTACGCCGCCGAGGCGGGCCGGATCCTGGTCACCGCGTCATCCGGCGACGGTGACCCGGTCGTGGTCGTGATCGACCCGGCCGACGCCTCCGCCACCCGGACCCACACCGCGGGCGGCGAGCCCGAGTACACGCTGACGATGGAGAACGTCCCGGTCCGGGGCGTCCTGCGCGAGGGCGCGGCCGGCGGCCTGTACCGGCTCGCGGTCGCGGGCGCGGTGGCCGTGGCCGACGGGGCGGTCGCCGCCGCCCTGGACCTGACCAAAAAGCATGTCGGCACCCGGGAGCAGTTCGGGCGTCCGCTCGCCACCTTCCAGGCCGCCGCCCAGCACGTCGCCGACGTCTACATCACGGCCCGGACCCTGCACCTGGCCGCGACCGCGGCCTGCTGGCGGCTGGGCGAGGGCCTGGAGGCCGACGAGGACCTGAACGTGGCCGCCTACTGGCTGGCTTCCCGGGCCCCGGAGGCGATGCTGACCTGCCATCACCTCCACGGCGGCCTGGGCATGGACGTCACCTACCCGATGCCCCGCTACTCCGGCCTGGTCAAGGACCTGGTCCGGCTGGTCGGCGGCGCCGACTACCGACTGGACCGCCTGGCGGCGTCCCGGGAAGGAGCTGAGAATGTTCATCGATCTCACTGACGCGCAGCGGGCGCTGCGGGACGAACTGCGCGCCTACTTCCGCGGCCTGCTGTCGGAAGAGGAGCGGAAGACCCTGCTGACCGAGCGGCACGGCCCGGTCTTCCGCGAGGTGGTCCGGAGGATGGGCCGGGACGGCTGGATGGGCGTCGGCTGGCCCAAAGAATACGGCGGCAAGGGCTTCGGCCAGATCGAGCAGCAGATCTTCGCCAACGAGGCCCAGCGGGCCGATATCCCGCTGCCCTCGGTCACGCTGCAGACCGTCGGCCCCACCCTGCAGGTCCACGGCACGAAGGAGCAGAAGGACTTCTTCCTGCCGAGGATCCTGGCGGGCGAGGTCCACTTCGCGATCGGCTACACCGAGCCGGAGGCCGGTACCGACCTGGCGTCGCTGAAAACCCGCGCCGTTAGGGATGGCGATTCGTACGTGGTCAACGGGCAGAAGATCTTCACCACCGGCGCGCACGACGCCGACTACATCTGGCTCGCGGTGCGCACCGATCCCGGCGCCCCCAAGCACAAGGGCCTGTCGATCCTCATCATGGACACGAAGGACCCCGGCTACTCCTGGACGCCGATCATCACCCACGACGGGGCGCACCACGTGAACGCCACCTACTACGACGGGGTCCGGGTCCCGGTCTCGATGCTGGTCGGCGAGGAGAACAAGGGCTGGCGCCTGATCACCGAGCAGCTTAACCACGAGCGGGTCATGCTCGGCCCGGCCGGCCGGATCGCCACCCTGTACGACGCCGTCACCGGCTGGGCCGCGGAGCGCACCGGCCCGGACGGCCGCCCGCTGGACCAGCTGCCGGACGTGCGCCGCACCCTGGCCCGCGTCTACGCCAGTCTCCGGGTCAACGAACTGCTCAACTGGCAGGTCGCGGCCAGTGAGCGGGTCGACATCGCCGACGCCTCCGCCACCAAGATCTACGGGTCGGAGGAGGTCCAGCGGCTGGGCCAGGAACTCGAGGAACTCGTCGGCCGCCACGGCGACCCGGCCGACCCCGCCACCGCCGTCCTGGCCGAGTGGATCGACGTCCAGGCCAAGCGCAACACCGTGCTGACCTTCGGCGGCGGCGTCAACGAGGTCCAGCGCGAGCTGATCGCCACCGCGGGCCTCGGCCTCCCCCGAGTCCCCCGATAACCCCACCCGCCTACCCGCCCCACCCGCCTCACCCCGTCGCCCTTAAGTTCGCGAAAACTGCTGTCCCAGCGACACAAATCGCGAACATAAGCGTGGGCGGGAGAGAAGGAAGGAACGTATGGACCCGATCCTCGAGGCCGCGGAGAAGGTGAAGGCCGCGGGCGAGTGCAGCCCGCGAGCCGGCCGCGACCCGGTGAACCTGCCGCTGATCAACAACTGGGTCGAGGCGATCGGCGACGCCAACCCGGCCTGGACCGCCAGCGACGGCGTCGCGCCGCCCGCGATGATCCAGGCCTGGACCATGCCCGGACTGGGCGGCGGCCGGGTCGACGACGATCCCCTGGGGATCATGACCGAGGTGCTCGACAGCGCCGGGTTCACCTCCGTCGTCGCCACCAACTGCGACCAGGTCTACTACCGCTACCTGCGGCACGGCGAGCGGCTCACCGTGCGGGCCAGCCTCGTCGACGTCGTCGGCCCGAAGAAGACGGGGCTGGGCGAGGGCTGGTTCGTGACCACGCGCTCCACCTGGTACTCCGGCGACGAGGCCGTGGCGACGATGGACTTCCGGATCCTGAAGTTCAAGCCCCCGGAGCCCGGCGCCGAGCGCCCGGCCGCGCCCGCCGGGGCCGGCGGGCAGGTCATGCGGCCGCTGGTCACGCCGGATACGGCGTTCTTCTGGGACGGGACCAGGCAGGGGGAACTCCGCGTCCAGAAGTGCGGTTCCTGCGGCGCGCTCCGGCACCCGCCGGGCCCCATGTGCCCGAAGTGCGGAACACCCGCGGACGGCGGCTACACGGTCGCGTCCGGCAAGGGCACCGTCTACAGCTACGTGGTCCACCGGCACCCGCCGGTCCCCGGCAAGAAACTTCCCCTGGTCATCGCCCTGGTCGAGCTGGAAGAGGCCAGTGAAGGGCAACGCTGCCGGATCATGGGCGAACTGCGCGGGGTCAAGCCCGAGGACGTGACGATCGGCATGGCCGTCCACGCGGACTACGACCGGATCGACGACGACGTCACCCTGCCCGCGTGGCGGCCCGCGCCGCCCGGCGAGCCGCTGCCCGGGATGGTCATCAAGGCCTCGACGACGTTCATCGTGTCCTCCGCCCTGGCCACCCGGGACTTCCAGGACGTGCATCACGACCGGGACCTGGCCCTGGCCAAGGGCAGCAAGGACATCTTCGTCAACATCCTGACCACGACCGGCCTCGTCCAGCGGTTCGCGGCCGGGTGGGCCGGACCGGACGCGGTCTTCAAGTCGATCAAGATCCGGCTCGGCGCCCCCTGCTACGCGGGCGACACCCTGGCCTTCTCCGGCCATGCCGAGCCGGCCGGCGACGGGTCGGGCGAATGGGAGATCACGGTCCGGGGCGACTGCTTCCTGGGGGCGCACGTCACCGGCACGGTCCGCGTCTCGGTTCCCGGGAGGAACTCATGAGCAACTCTTCACGCACCGCGGCGATCGCGGGCATCGGGGCCACCGAGTTCTCGAAGAACTCCGGTCGCAGCGAGCTTCGGCTGGCCGCCGAGGCCACGAGATCCGCCCTGGACGACGCGGGCCTGTCCCCCTCGGACGTGGACGGCCTGGTCACGTTCACGATGGACTCCAACGCCGAGATCGCGGTCGCCCGCGAGCTCGGGGTCGGCGACCTGCGGTTCTTCAGCCAGGTCGGGTACGGCGGCGGCGCGGCCTGCGGCACCGTGCACCACGCCGCGCTGGCCATCGCGGCGGGCGCCGCCGAGGTCGTCGTCTGCTACCGGGCGCTGAACGAACGGTCCGGCCGCCGCTTCGGCCAGGTCGCGGTGGGCGCGACCGCCGTGCCGACGACTTCCGGTGCCGACAACGCCTGGCACTACCCGATGGGCCTGTCCACCCCGGCCGCGACGGTGGCCATGGCCGCCCAGCGGTACATGCACGAGTACGGGGCCACCAGCGCCGACTTCGGCGCGGTCGCGGTCGCGGACCGCAAGCACGCCGCGAAGAACCGGAACGCCTGGTTCTACGAGAAGCCGATCACTCTCTCCGACCACCAGTCGTCCCGGCCGATCGTGGACCCGCTGAAGCTGCTCGACTGCTGCCAGGAGAGCGACGGCGCGGTCGCCATCGTCGTCACGAGCGCGGAGCGGGCCCGGGACCTGCGCCAGCCCGCCGCCGTGATCCGCTCGTCGGCCCAGGGCAGCGGCCCCGGCCAGTTCACGATGACGAGCTACTACGACCGGGACCTGGCCAGCCTTCCCGAGATGGGCGTGGTGGGCCGCGACCTGTGGCAGCGGGCCGGGCTGACGCCGGGTGACATCCGCATGGGGGTCCTGTACGACCACTTCACCCCGTACGTCCTCATGCAGCTGGAGGAACTGGGCTTCTGCGGGCGCGGCGAGGCCCCCGGGTTCATCGCCGACGGCGCCATCGAGCTGGGCGGGCGGCTTCCGCTCAACACCCACGGCGGCCAGCTCGGCGAGGCCTACATCCACGGCATGAACGGCATCGCCGAGGCGGTCCGGCAGGTCCGCGGCACCTCGGTGAACCAGGTTCCCGGCGACGGCCCGGTCGTGGTCACCGCCGGGACCGGCGTGCCCACCAGCGGCCTTGTCCTGTCCGGTGCCTAAGGCCGGGTAGGCAGCGCTCTCGTGGTGGCGGCGCCGCGGGACGAGCCGCGCGCGGGGTCCTGACGGGGCGCCGCGCGCGGGGCCGGCGGCCGGCCCGGGACCCGGGACGACGATCCCTGGTCCGCGGGGCTAACGGGCACGGTCCAGCTGGCGGCGCCGCCGGGCGCGGGTCCCGGGGACGCGCTGTCCACTCGCGCGTACATGGACGCGAACACGAACGCCGCCAGCAGGCCCCCGGCCAGGACGGCCGGGACGAGGGTACGCACCGGATGGTGCCGCACGGCTCCGGTCGTGGACTGGACGCCGGTTCGCAGCCGGTCCGCGGCCAGGGCCGCCGTCAGCTGCGCAGCCGGGAGATGCGGCCCGCACCCCCGGCTTCCCTCCTGCCTCAGCCGTCTCAGCGCGGCCTTGCGCTGGTCAGGGGTCAGCCCGGGCAGCAGGTAGACAACAACTCCCGCTGCCGCCGTTTCCGCCTCGGCGTGCATGCCTGGCGCGAGATTCTTGTACCGGATGCTGATCACAACGCATACCAATCACGCATGTCTGCCGTCGCCACCCCTAGGTTCTCTGGCAGTCTGACGCGCGCGCCCCCCACAGGCGTGTGCGATTCGAATATAACGCAATGGATTATGACGATCACACTTTTCGACAGATTGCCCCCTTCGGCGCGTCGAGCCCAGTGCGCCCGGACAACTACGCTTCTACCGTGACCAGCACGAAAGAAACCGCCGGCGAGGAAGCGGACCAGGATCCGGTTCGGGATCCGCGCTCGCGGCTAGGCCGGGTCCGGGCCTGTGTCACGCGCCTGCGGGGGCCCCTGCTCCTCGCGCTGGCCGGCGGCCTTCTGCTGGCCGCGGCGTTTCCCCCGTACGGAGCCTGGCCGCTCGCTCCGCTGGGCCCGGCCGCGCTCGCCCTGGCCCTGAGGGGACGGTCGCTGCGGGCGTCGCTCGGCACCGGGCTCGTGTTCGGCGTCGCGTTCTTCTTCCCCCTGCTGTCCTGGACGGTCAACGTGGCCTGGTACGCCTGGCTCGCGCTGGCCGCCGCGGACGCGGTCATCTTCGGCGTCCTGGCCGTCGGCCAGCGGCTTCTCCTCAACCTGCGGCTGTGGCCCCTCGGCGTGGCCGGCTGGTGGGTCGCCGCCGAGGCGGTACGCGACCGCTGGCCGTGGGGCGGTTTCCCGTGGGGCCGGCTCGCGATGAGCCAGGCCGGGGCGCCCACCCAGGGCTGGGCCGCGATCGGCGGCGCGCCGGTGCTCACGCTCGTCATCGCGCTTGCAGGCTCGTCCCTCGCCGGGCTGGTCATGTGCTTCCCGGGGGGACGACCCCCCGGAGCCCCCCGGGGCGCGCCCAATGGCAAAAGGCGCCATTTTATCGGGCGCGCGGTCATGGTGGTCGCCGCGATTGGGCTGGCGGTGGTCCCGGCCGCCTTCACGCTGGACCCGGTCAGCCCGGGAGACGCCACGACCGAGGTCGCCGCCGTTCAGGGCAACGTGCCCCGGGGCCCGACCCTGGCCGCGCAGCTCAACGACCTGATGGTGACCGCCAACCACGAGCGGGCGACCCTGAAGCTGGCCCAGTCGGTCCGCGGCGGGAAAGCGCCCCGGCCGGACCTGGTCATCTGGCCGGAGAACTCCACCGACATCGACCCCAGCCTGGACCCGCAGGTCTTCAGCGAGCTCAGCGACGCCACCGATACCGTCGGCGCCCCGCTGCTGGCCGGCGAGGTCCGCCAGAACCCCCTGCGCAACGCCGGGCAGCTGTGGTTCCCCGGCACCGGCCCCAGTCCCACGCAGGTCTACGACAAGCGGCGGCTCGTGCCGTTCGGGGAGGTCATCCCCTTCCGGAGCCTGCTGCAGAAGATCACCCCGCTGACCGCGCTTCAGCCCGTGAACTTCACCGCCGGTCACGCCGACACCGTCCTCCATGCGGGGAAGGGCATCCGGCTCGGCGACGTGATCTGCTACGAGATCGGGTTCGATGACCTGGTCCGCTCCGAGGTCACGGCCGGGGCGAACCTGCTGACCATGCAGACCAACGACGCGACCTTCGAGCGCGACGGGCAGACCGGCGAGACCGGGCAGCAGCTCGCGATGGCCCGCCTGCGCGCGGTCGAGCACGACCGGGCGGTCGTCGTCGCCAGCACTACCGGGTACAGCGCGATCGTGGCGCCGGACGGCCGCCTGGTCTCCAGGAGCGGCACCTGGCGGCAGGCGGTACTCGAGGGCAGGGTCCCCCTGATTACCCACACCACCCTGGCGGACCGGGCCGGGGCCTGGCCGGAGTACGTGATCGTGGCCCTCACCGTGATCGCCATGATCGCCGGATGCCTGCGCGGGCGTCGGAGAAACGAAGGGCCGTTCGGGAAAAGGCGTTTAGGGCTGACCGGTGCTCGACGTCGTCTGGGTGACGTGCGTGGTCTGCGGGGCGCTCGCGGAGGCGAGCAGGATGACGCCCAGGGTGATGGCGAGGGCGATCGGGACCAGCAGCGGCGCGGCGGCGCGGGCAGTCCTGCGGCGGCGGTACCGGCGGCTTCCCGAACGGTTGCCGATTCCGCCTTCGATCAGGGTCGGTCGGCTGCCATCACGCATGGCTACCTCCGCTCGTCCGGGATCGTTGGGATTGCCAGAGTAACTCTGAGACCAACCTGTTATCTCGATGTTAGGAAAATTCGCTGGAAAACCGCTCGAATCCGGCTGATTCGCCAGAGCGGCCCTAAAACGCCGGTCGGCGGCCCCGGTACTGGGGCCGCCGCTCGGCGTTCATGAGGGTGTTTCCCGATGCCGATCAGACTCCGGACGGGGCCTGGAACCGGGTGCGCAGCCGCGGGTTCCGCGCCTGGGTGCCGGTGGTCTGGCCCGCGAACGGGTTGGTGGTCGTCGTGGCCGCCGGGACGGTCGCCTTCTGCTGGGCGGTGTTGTAGGTGACCGCGGTCGCGACGCCGTTACCGTCCAGGGTGACGGTGACCGGGTTCTTCAGCCCGAAGTTCCCGCAGTCCAGGTTGGTAAAGGACATCGACAGCCGGTTGCCCAGGAACGTGGCCAGGTTGTTGCCGGTCGCCGCCACCGGGGTGGTGAAGTTGGCGTCCTTGGCCATGTCCAGTTGGTTCCTCGCCGGGGCGATGTTGACCATGTTCTGGCAGTAGTCCGCGGCGACCGTGCTCGGGCTGGTGCCGGCCGCCAGCAGCGGCTGGTCCACCAGGGACCGGTAGACGTTGTCCTTGGTGACGTTCATCTGGCCGCCGACCAGGACCATCTCGTCGTTCGTGGGAATCGTGGCGATCGGGCTCTGCTGGTCCGCCTTGCCCTGAAGCTCGTTCAGCGCCTGCGACGCCGAGGCTCCGTTCGGGGCGGTGGAGTCCGTGGCGGTGAACGGGGTGCAGCCGTTGGCCGGGTCGACGAACTGGCTCAGCAGCGCGTCGTCGCTGCCGTTGGTCAGCTGGGTCCCGCCGGCCACCGCCTTGGCGTTGGCCGCGCTGTCCTGCGCGGTCTGGCCGTTGCCGTTGATCAGGTAGGAGGAGACGACGTTGTCGCTCTGGTCCTGGTCGATCAGCGCGAAGTCGCGCGTGGTCTGGCACGCCTTGCCGTCGGACGCGGTTCCCGCGGCCGGGACCTTCAGCGTGCCGGCCGCCATCTCGGAGTTCGCCATGGTGTAGAAGCCCACCGCGTTGCAGGCGCTTACCTCGCCGATCAGCGACTGGCCGGACGCGTCGACGCACTTGCCCTGGGTCGCCCCGGTCCCGGTCAGCGCCAGGTTGTTGCCGTTGAACCCGACAGAGATCTCCACCTGCGAGCCGGCGGGGATCGTGGGCGCGGCCGGCCTCGCCGCTGGCTGGGTTCCGGCGGTGACGACGAGCGGGTTGTAGACCTGCAGTTGCCCGCCGGGCGACAGGATCGTCGCCTCGACGAACGCGCCCTCGGTGCCGGCGTTGGCCATCGAGCAGCCGTCACCTAGTTGCCACGGTGTCGCCAGGCCCGTCGCCGTGAGCGGGTTCGCGGGAACCTGCAGGGTGCAGTTCATGCTCGCCGCCGCCTGCGCCGCGCTCTGGCGCAGGTTGATGGCCTTGCCGGTCCCGTCCACCGGGGCGGTGGCCACGTCGCCCATCTGGGCGGCCGCGATCGCGCCGCTGGCGAAGGAGTTCGCCGGGGCGACGGCGGCCGCGGCCGCGTTGGTTCCGGCGGTGGTTCCGGTGCCCGTGCCGGCGCTGGCCGACGCGGACGCCGACGGGCTCGCTGACGCGGGCGCCGACGGGCTCGCCGTGGAGCCCAGCGCCGACTGGCTGATGTTCGTGCTGTGCGATCCCCCGGAGACCGCTATGACGGCCCCGAGGGCTACTCCCAATGCCACGGGTATGGCAATCGGGATGGCGATTTTCATCGCGCGACTTCTGTTGTGCCTGCGCAACTTAATCCACCTCCATGTCCGCTGTGACGCTCCCGGGTGATTACGTTAGACCAGGTAGACGGGCATATCGCTGGATCGGTAAATATTTCGCGCAGCTCCGTTTCAGGCACTATTCGGAGCAAATGTTGCGCATTTCTAACGTCGCAGATAGAGGCCATTTTTGGCACCGAGACCGGGCCGTTATAGAGGGCTCCCGAAGCTGCCCGGCCGCCGGCACCGTAAGAACTCATCACCCTGCGTGATGATTCATCGCGCACAGCTGTGACATGGGTTGCATGTCCGTAACGAGTGGAACAGAACGGTCCGCTGTGGCGCTTATACCTAGGAGCTGGACACATACTTCCTTATGCGCGGTAACAGTCATCCCAAGTCTCCCGTTTTGCGGACGATTGACACGTAAACTGCCTATCGCGCAGGCGCAGCAGCACACGATCGTTAGAAACCATCGAGGGGAGCGCACGTGTCGTTCTGGGCAAGGCTCACGGTGCTGGCCGGGCACAAGGAGGTCGCGGTCACCGGCGCCGCGGCTCTCGCCGTGGTGCTCACCGGCTCCGTCTACGCCGCCACGAGCCCTGGATCCGGCTCATCAGCCTCGAACAACCAGTCGATGGGCGTCAGCCAGGCCCACTCAGCCGCGACACCGTCACCGAGCAAGCCCCCGCCCCCGCCGCCGAAGCCGCTGTATATGACGGCGGTCAAGGCCGGCCAGGACAGCAACGGCACCGTGGACGGCACCCAGCCGGTCACGGTCACGTTCAACGCGCCGCTGTCCCCGTCCAGCAAGCCCGCGCTGTCCCCGAACATCCCCGGGTCATGGAAGATCAGCGGCGACCAGGCCACCTTCACCCCGGAAACCGGCTGGGACCCCGGCACCACCGTCTCGGTGACCACCCCGCAGGGCACCCAGGGCGTGAGCAGCACGCCCCAGACCAAGGTGATGGCCCTGAAGTCGCAGAGCAAGTCGTTCACCACCGGGGACTACTCCGGGCTCCGCCTGCAGGAACTGCTGGCTCAGCTCGGCTACCTGCCCGTCAACTTCGCCCCGTCGAGCTCGTCCGGGGACATCTCCGGCAGCGACGCCAAGGCGCAGCTGGCGGCGGCCTACAACGCCCCGCAGGGCTCGTTCAGCTTCAACGGCAGCTACCCCTCGCAGCTCACGAGCCTGTGGAAGAACGGTGAGACCAACCTCATCCAGACCGCCGCGATCCAGGGATTCGAGTCGCAGCACGGCCTGTCCATGGACGGCCAGGCCGGCCCCGAAGTCTGGCACGCCCTCCTGACCGCGGCCGAGCAGGGCCAGAAGAACCCGAACGGGTACACCTACGCGCTGGCCACCCAGGGACCGGGTAACAACAGCAACCTGGTCGTCTACCACAACGGCAAGCAGCTCATGGCCACCCCGGCCAACACCGGCGTCGCGGGCGCCCCGACCATCGACGGGACGTACCCGGTGTATGACCGGACCCCCTTCCAGATCATGAAGGGCAAGAACCCGGACGGGTCTAAGTACAAGGACCCGGTTCACTGGATCTCCTACTTCAACGGCGGCGACGCCATCCACGGCTTCAACCGCACCAGCTACGGTTCCTATCAGAGCGTCGGCTGCGTCGAGGTCCCGGTCAGCACCGCCAAGAGCCTGTACCCGTACCTGAACTACGGCACCCTGGTCACCGTCCAGGGTCCGGCCGCTCCTTCTAAGGCTCCCAAGAAGTAGCGGCAGTCCCGCCTCGCGATCGCGGCCGTCCTCGTTGAGGGCGGCCGCTTTCTTTTTGCGGCGCATCCGGCGAGGCGAGGCAGGACCAGGTCGATCGTCATGGAGCCTGACACTATCGGGGTCTGAGGGTTTTAGGGGGAAATATCCCCTTACGGAACTATGACGGCCATCCCCGGAGGGGCTCGACCGTGGTTCTCTGACATCATGCGCGTACTCGTGACCGGCGCCGCCGGGTTCATCGGTTCCCACGTGGCGGAAGCCCTGGCCGATCTCCCGCTCTACGACGACACCAACGTGACGGGAACGGCGGTGCTGCTGAACGCCATGGGGCGCCGGGGCGTGTCCCGGCTGGTGCTGGCGTCGTCGATGGCGGTGTACGGAGAGGGCGCGTACGAGTGCCTGTCGGGCTCCTGCCCGGCCAGCGTGGTGCGGCCGCTTCCCCGGGCCGTGACCGACCTGGCCGCAGGCGCGTTCGACCCTCGCTGCCCGTCGTGCGGTTCGGTGATGGCGGTCTCCCGGGTGCCGGAGGACGCGGTCCCGGGCCCGCGCACCGCCTACGCCACCTACGCGTCCCTCTAGGCGGTCCGGGGGCGGCGCTTGCCGGGCTGGCGTTCAGGCGGGCAGCCGGGTGCCTAGGTAGTACGCCCGGCAGTGCGTGGCCGGCCGTGTCGGCTGGCCGGGGCCGGGCGGGGAGTCGGTACCCCAGAACCAGGGGCACCGACTCATCGGATAAGGGCAGAGAAGGGACGGCGGCGGGCTGGCCGCAGGGGGCTGGCCTGGTCCGTCGGCTGCGACCCGTCGCGGCTCCCGGCCGGGGCCGGGGTCCGTAGAGACCAGAGATTCTTCATTCCTCTGCTGACCGGGCGTGACACCGTCCTTGATCTTCGCGGGCCCAGCCCCCGCCGGAGACCCGGGACCGCCCGGGCCCGGCCGACCAGTCCAGCCCCGTGACGCGAGCCCGGCAGCACCCCTTCTCCGCCTTTATCCGATGAATCGGCGTCCCCTGGGTTCGGGGATGCCGATTCCCCGCCCGGCCCCGGCCAGCCGCCACGGCCAGGCACGCACTGCCGGGCGTGCTACCTGCGTCCCTGCCGACCCGCCTTGACCTCAGCCCGGCAGGCGCTCGCCCTGACCTGGCTGGCCGCCGGTCAACTACATGACTGTGCCGCGCATACGAGCGCATGCGCGGCACATCCATCCGCCGCGGCGGCGGAGTGGCGCCGCCGCGGAAGTCCCAGGGAATCCGCGGTTAGCGGTGGGTCGCCGGGAAGGGGTCGGAGATTCCGAGGCGGGGCGACGGGGCGCCGGCCTGGGCCAGGGGGAGCTTAATGACGAACTGGCAGCCCGGACCGGTGTTGCGCACGCCGATCTGGCCCGAGTGGGCCTCGACGATGCCGCGGGCGATGGACAGGCCGAGGCCGGCCCCGCCGGCGGCGCCGGACGGGTCGGGGGTCCTGGCGCTCTCCCCGCGGAAGGCCACGTCGAACACCCGGGGCAGGTCGTCGGCCGGGATGCCTCCGCACTCGTCGCTGACGCTGACGGTGGCCATCCCGGACTGGATCTCCCCCAGCACCTCGATGATGCCGCCCGGACGGGTGTGCCGGAGCGCGTTGCTCACCAGGTTGCGCACGGCGCGGCCCATCTCCGCGGTGTCGATGAGCACCGGCATACCGCGAACGGAGGATCCGCCCAGCCGGATGCCCTTGGCCCGGGCCACCGGCTCGGCGCTGGCGATCACGTCGGAGATCAGGTCTTCCAGCACCACCAGGCGCGGCGCCAGGCGCAGCGTGCCCGCGTGGATCTTGGACAGTTCGAAGAGGTCGTCGATCATCATGGCCAGCCGGTCGGCCTCCACCCGCAGCTGCGAGTGGTAGTGCCTGACCTCGCCGGGCTCGATGACGACCTCGTCCTCGAGAGCCTCGGCCATCGCGCGCAGCCCGGCCAGCGGCGTCCGCAGGTCGTGGCTGACCCACGCGACGAGCTCCCGGCGGCTGGCCTCCAGCGCCCGTTCCCGGGCCCGGGACTTGTTCAGCCGTTCGTGGGCCTCGGCCAGTCCGTCGGAGAGCCCGGCCAGTTCGGCGGGGAGCGTGACGTCGGGCGGCAGGTAGACACCGCTGTCGCCGACATCCTCGACCGCGCCGAGAAGAGTCTGGCTGGCTTTGCTGAACGTCCGGGCCAGGAAGATCGCGACGATAATCCCGGCCAGGCCCGCCACCGACAGGAACTCCAGGATGATCTCCCGGTCGGTGCTGTCCCCGATCATCATGATCGCGACGGCGCTGCACGAGGCGAGGGAGGTAACGAGGGTGACCGCAACGACCAGCAGAACCTGGACCTTCAGCGGCCGCCCGGCCAGCGCCTTCAGGCAGGCGATCCCGGCGAGCGTCGTGACCGCCGCGATAATCGCGGCGGCGCCGGTCACGTGGAACAGGTCCGACCCGTTCACGCCCGGCATCACGTCGGCCAGTGGCGCTCCGGAGGGAGTCACGACGCTTCCGGCTCGTAGCGGTAGCCGACGCCCCAGACGGTCACGATGCGCCGGGGCATGGTCGGGTCGCCCTCCAGCTTCTCCCGGAGCCGCCTCACGTGCACGGTGACGGTGGACGTGTCACCGAACGTCCATCCCCACACCTCGTTGAGGAGCTGCTCGCGGGTGAAGGCCTTGCGGGGGTTCCGCATGAGGAACACCAGGAGGTCGTACTCGCGGGAGGTGAGCTGGATCAGCCGCCCGCCGACGCGCGCCTCATGGGCCGACATGTCCACGCTCAGCTCGCCGTCGGAGAGAGTGCCGTCGTTCGCCTTCTCGGGCAGGCCGGTGCCCCGGGCCCTCCGCAGGACCGAACGCACGCGCATCGCCAGTTCGCGGGGGCTGAACGGCTTCGTCACGTAGTCGTCGGCGCCGATCTCGAAGCCGGCCAGCCGGTCGGTCTCGTCGCCGAGCGCGGTCAGCATCACGACCGGGATCGGCCAGCGGGCGCGCAGCCGGCGGCAGACTTCCAGGCCGTCGATCCCGGGCAGCATGAGGTCCAGGACCACCAGGTCCGGCGGCCTCTCCTCCACCGCTCGCAGCGCTTGGTATCCATCGTGGACGCACTGCACCGAGTGACCGTCCCGGACCAGGTAGCGTCCGACTACGTCCGCCACGGTGGGGTCATCGTCGACCACGACAATGCGACCGGGCGGATCAGGGTTGTTTACCACGACACCTCCGTGTCGCGTCGCCGGATATAGCTCACGGTTACAAGGTAGGTCGCGCCGCAATCGTTTGCCTAGAAAATCGGACTATTCCGTCATACAACCGTAAGCTACCCACGAGTATCAAATCTTCCGGTGACAGAAAGTCACTTTTGCCTGGTCGTCAGCATTCCGTAAGGTCAGTGACGATTCAGTAAGGAAGCCCGCATATCACTCTTACCAGCGGAGTTTCCCGGGGAGACTGGTCACTGTCCGCAATCAGCGTCCGCGCGACCCGCGACGCCGCGACCAGAGGGAGCCCGTGTGATCGGCGAACTGTACGAGCACGCACTCGCCGGACAGGCCCGGCCCGAGATCGAGCACCCGGACGGCAGCCTGACGCCGCTCCCGGTCGACGACTTGCTGCAGGCCCGCCCCGGCGACATGTCGCTCGTCGACCGGTGCCAGGGGGCGACCCTGGACGTCGGTTCCGGTCCGGGCCGGCTCACGGTCGCGCTCGCCGAACGGGGCATTCCGGCTCTCGGCATCGACGTCACGCCGTACGCGGTGGAGATGGCCCGGACGGCCGGGGCCCTGGCCCTGCGGCGAGACGTCTTCGACGAGATCCCGGGGACCGGACGCTGGATGACCGTGCTGCTCGCCGACGGAAGGATCGGAATCGGCGGCGATCCCGTGGCGCTCCTGCGCCGGGTGGCGGAGTTGCTCACGCCGCGAGGCAAGGCGCTGGTCGAGGTTCAGCCCCCGGGCAGCGAACTGCGCCGGGAGCAGGTCCGGCTGCGCCACGGCGACCAGCTCAGCCCGTGGTTCCCCTGGGCCTACGTGGGCGCGGACCAGCTCGCCGACCTCGCCTCCGACGCCGGGCTCGACCTGGGAGACATCTGGACCGCCGACGGCCGCTGGTTCGGCTCCCTCCGCCACCCCCAGCCGCCCGGCGACGATGAGGCGGAACAGGATTACCAGGTCATTACCGGACCGGAGTAATCCGGGCGAAACCCGCTCTGACGTCGGTGAATAGAGGGATGAGCTTCCCAGAGCCTCCCTCTCGCCGCGAGCGGCTGTCCCGCCTCCCCGCGTTCACTCAGTACGAGGAACGCATGTCCGCCTACAAGGCGGACGGAACCGACCCGACCGACCCCTGGGGTATTCCGCCGGTCCATGACGAACCGCCGTGGAATGCCCAGACCGCCTGGGACACGCCTCCGGTCCCGGCCCAGCCGGGCGCGGCCCAGCGGGTCCGCGTGAGCGGCCCGTTCGAGGCCCTGCCCGAGGACGCCCACGAGGACCGAGGTCACGGGACCCTCATGGGCGCCCTGGCCGGAGTCGTGTCCGCGGCCGCCGCCCTGGGCGTCGCGAACCTAGTCGCGGCGTTCGTCCGCCCCGAGGCCTCCCCGATCATCGCGGTCGGCGACGCCTTCATCGGCAGCGCGCCGTCGTGGCTGAAGAACCTCTCGGTCCAGTACTTCGGCGCGAGCGACAAGAACGCGCTGCTGGTCATCGCCCTGTACGCGGCGTACACGCTGCTCGCCATGGTGATCGGCATCATCGCGTGGCGGCACGTGTCCGTGGGCGTGGTCGCCCTGGCACTGTTCGGCGCCTTCGGCGCCTACGTGGCGGTCACCCGCCCGGGAAGCCAGATCACCGATGTGATCCCGTCGGCCGCGGGCGGCCTCACCGGGATGGCCGCGATCTCCGTACTGGCCTGGGTCGGCAGATCCCGGAAATCCCGCCCCCGAACGAGCCTGGCTGACTGGTAATCGAACAGACGCCAGTCCCCGCCATCAGCTAAGCCTGGGCGGCCACGGCTTTCAGCACGTCAACCTCGCCCCCGGGCGAAGACGGATCGAATCCGTGCTCGGCCAGCCAGCGGACCGCCAGCAGGCATCGCGCCGACCACCACGCCCGGATCACGTCACGGTCCACGTCGGTGCCGTAGCCGTCGATGACATCGCCAAGGTGCTCCTCGTGCCCGAGCGTCAGGATGGCGAGGTCGAACAGGGCGTCGCCCTGGCCCGCGTCGGTCCAGTCGATCACACCGGTGATCTGGTCGCTGTCATCGACGAACATGTGGCCGGGCTGCAGGTCACCGTGCATGAACACCGGCGTCCAGGGCCGGAGCGCGGCCTCGGCGACCTGGCGGTTGCGCGAGATCACGCGGGCGGGCAGAACGTCGTTCGCGATGAGCCATTCGCATTCGTAGTCGAGGCGGAACGCGAGGTTCTCAAGGCTCCGGCCCGGCCAGCCGGGCAGCGGCGCGCCGTGCAGTTTCCGCACGGCGGCACCCGCCGCGAACCAGGCCGCTGACGACGCGGCCGAGGGCTCGCCGATGCGCCCCAGTGACGTCCCCCGGACGGCGGCGATCGCGAGCACGGGCGGCTTCCGCCACAGGACTTCGGGAGTGGGAACCGGGGCCAGAGCCATCGCCTCGACCTCGACGTCGGTGCGCGCCTGATCAGCGTCGACCTTCAGGAACACGTCGCCGGCCCGCAGGGTCGCGCAGTCGTGATGGGCAACGACGACATCGACCTCATTCACATCGCCATTGTCGTGCGCATGCCCGCCATAGTCGACAGGTTTATCCGGCGCGGGCGGGCCGGTCTGAGCCCGGCCAGATGTCAGCCCGGGACTTTTTCCCGCGGGCGGTCTCCTGACGGGTCGTTCGGGGTGCGGGGCGGGGAGGGGGCCAGGATCATGCGGGCGGGTTCGGCTGGCTCCACGGGACGGCGCGGGCCGCGCTTGCTGGCACCGCAGACGGCGAAGCCCATCGCGGCGATCCAGCAGGGGACCGGGATCAGGGCCCCGATGACGTTCAGCCCGATGACGAGCGGGAGGCCCTTGGCGCGCCGGATGAGCGCGGTGACCGTCGGGAGCGTGAAAAGCACCGCGATGCCCGAGAGATAGATCGTCCAGAAGGTCTGGCGGTTGAACATCGTTCCGTTTCTATCGAGATAAGGGCCGGACGCCGAAGGCTCAGTTGGGGTCGACGGCGTGGTGGGCGAGAGACAGCAGGTCCTGCAGTTCGTTGGCGGCGTGAAGGGCGCATCCGCCCGCGACCACGACGAACGCGAGCGCCGCCGCGAGGGCGATCAGGCTGGTGCGCGGGACGGGCCCGAGCAGGGCGGCGACCCGGCGCGGGACCGGGCCGGAATCCGTGAGGGACCCGCCGTTCCGGCTGAAGACGGCGCCGAGCGCGACGGCCGGGGTGAGCCGGGCAGGACTGTGCTTGGCGGCGATAGCGGCCCGGGCGACGGCGGTGGCGACCTGGCGCCGGTCCCCGACGGCGTCGGCGGCGTGCTCGTCGGCCCAGCGTTCCACGGAGTACTCGACGGCCCCGGCGAGCGGGCGGAGCAGCGGATTGGCCGCGGCCGCGAGGCGCGCGGCGGTCGTGTAAATGTAGTGGCGCTGATTCAGGTGAGCGTTCTCATGAGCCAGCAGCGCCTGGCGTCCGGGCTGGTCGAGGGCGCTGAGCATGCCCGACGAGACAACGATCCGCCCGGGCCAGCCGGGGATGGTGTAGGCGTCGGCCCCCTGCTCCGGGGTGACCACGAGGCTGTCGCGGCCCGGCAGTCCCCGGGCGTGGGAGAACGCGTCGATGAGCGCCCGGGTCCGGGCGGTGACGAACCTGGCGGTGGCCAGCAGCGCCGCGCCGAACAGGACCCCGGCGATCAGAGCGACCGCCGTGGAGGTCGAGTCACCGCTGTCGACCACGGTGCTGGACCAGTGCCCGAGGCGGGCCAGCAGCGGCATGCGCACGAGCGCGGCCATCGTGAGCAGTCCCAGGGCGCCGCAACTGGTCGCCGCGAGAACGACTGCGGCCGCGCTGAGCAGCCAGGTCGCGTGGCGAGGGTGCAGGCGCGTAGTCGCGACCCGGGCCAGGGGCACCGCGGCCAGCGGGAAGAACAGGGTCACGTACACGTAGACATGCATCGTTCACCCCTGGCCTGTGTCGGAGGCGGGCGGCTCCTCGCGGGCCCGGAGAAGTGCCCGCAGCAACTGCTCGTCGTTGTCGGAGAGATCCTCGACGAACCGGGACAGGACCGCCCGGCGGTCCGGCTCGGCGTCGAGCAGGCCGGCCAGGCGCCGCGCCGCGAGCCCGGCCTCGTCGGTCACCGGGGCATAGCGGAAAGCCCGGCCGTCGCGCTTGCGCGAGAGGACGTTCTTCTCGAACAGACGGGTCAGGATGGTCACGACCGTGGTGTACGCGAGGCCGGAGGCACCCGCACCGCTCCCGGACAGCCGGTCCCGGACCTGAGCGGGGTTGAGCGGTTCGTCCGCGTCCCACAGGACGGTGAGGACTTCCGCTTCGAGCGCGCCGTGCGCGCGGCGGACGCCGCCCGCGGTCTGGGCCGGGCGGCTCTTGCGCAGCGGAGCCATCGTGGTCCTTTCGGCGTGGTTCTCAGGCGGGGTTAACGGTCGGGGTTAACGGTCGGGTGCGCCCGGAGGCGGCGGCCTCCCCGCCCGTCTCGTCAATTCTATTCGCTTGTAGATTTTCGTGGGCCCATTGGGTCAGCGGGTTCCGGCCAGCGGCGGGCGTAGCCTCGTCGCATGAGGAAGGCCCGAGACGATCGCATGGCCAGTACCGCTGAGCGCTACCGCAGCTTCGCCCGGGACACGGAGGGCCGGTCGGACCAGTACGTGGAACTGGCCAGCGCGGTCGCCGGGGATGACGAGATCCTAGCGTTCCTCGCCGCCCTGCCGTCGCCGAAGCGGCAGCCCGGCCTGCTATTCACGGTCGCCGCGGACCTGCTAGGCCGGCCCGCCGACATCGGTTCCTTGCGGGGGCTCCTTGATGAACGCCGCCGGGAACTCGCGCGGGCTCTCCTCCGGTCGCCGGCAGACGGCTAATCCTGGGGATAGGTCCACTGGCGGCGGAGAGGGTCGGTGACGAACATGCTGGGCTTCGCCGGCTCTGGCGGGGACGGGGCGGCCGGAGTCTCCGCGGGTTCGGCGGGAACGGGAGCCGCCGCCGGACGGCGCGGGGTCTTGGAGCGGAGCGCCTCCAGCAGGTCATCGAGGGACTCGAAGTTGTGGGCGCTGACCACGGCGTCGCAGTACGGCCAGGCCGCAGCCATGCCGCCGACCTCGGGGCGGTAGCGGGGGCTCTGGGTACGCGGGTTGGCCCAGACGATCCGGTACGCGACCCGGTGCAGGCGGGCCATCTGCTCGCCCAGCAGGGACGGGTCGCCGGTCTCCCAGCCGTCGGAGATGATCAGCACGACGGCGCCGCGGCCCATGCCGCGCACCCCGTACCGGTCGTTGAACTCGTGCAGCGCGGCCCCGATCCGGGTGCCGCCCGACCAGTCGGGCGCGGCCTCGCCGGCCCGGGCCAGCATCGTCTCCGGGGACGCGGCCGACAGCGCCGGGGTCAGCCGGGTCAGCCGGGTCGCGAAGGTGAACACCTCGGTCCGCGGGCGGCT
>Ga0131853_10002180_pt1 | contig 35166 bp, 16 predicted proteins | sample TergutLab28metaG_FD_92764 | JGI IMG/M metagenome (GOLD analysis project Ga0131853, IMG submission 92764) | Labiotermes labralis P1 segment gut microbial communities from Petit-Saut dam, French Guiana - Lab288 P1 (version 2) (version 2) | ecosystem: Host-associated > Arthropoda: Insects >... | reverse complement strand
TCCATCATCAGGAGCATTAGATGTTGAGTTGCAGCATATGGTTTTCTGCGCCGAGTTTTTGGATGGGTGGTGGTCTTGAGAGCCGCTGCGTGGGTCGTGTGTACGGTGCGGATGGTGCCGTGCGAGTTGCAAGGCACCATCCGCACCGTACACACGACCTAAGCAGCGGCTCTCAAGGCCACCACCCATCCAAAAACTCGGTACAGAAAACCATATGCTGCAACTCAACATCTAATGCTCCGGATGATGGGCGTATGTACCCGAAACATGTCTAGCTAGGAATACATCAATAAAATTACCTAGTTGCTTCAAGTTGGCATTTTCGCATTATTTTTGTTCAAGTTTGGAAATAGTCTACACCAAATGCCTATGATAACTAAATGTTAACTCTGTGGAGCATAACGCTTCTTGGGAAGCTTACTGTTGCTTAGCAACTCAAGAAATTCCCCGCCTTGTATAATGCCTGAAGTTTCTTTTCTTTATGTTCATGGGACCGTGCATAGCAATTCTGTGTCAATAAATGTCCAACAAGATGCAACTATACACAGTTTATTTTATCTGTAAACTGCTCTACATGTTCCGGGTGGTTTCTCCACCCATCATCAGGAGCACAGATAACTGTATCTACAGCATCTGGTACTAGTCAACAGTTGTTTCTACCTGTCGCTATCGTGGAGGAGTTGAGAGCGCTGTCTCAACTCCTTCACGATAGCGACAGGCAGCAGATACAGTTGACTAGTACCAGATGCTGTAGATACAGTTGTTTGTGCTCCTGATGATGGGTGGAGAAACCACCCGAAACATGTAGAGCAGTTTACAGATAAAATAAACTGTGTATAGTTGCATCTTTTTGGACATTTATTTGACATAGCCTGAAGTTTCTTTACCGTGTTCACAAAAGCCTGCCTTCAGTCGACTTCTTCGTACAGGATTAAATAATGATCCATTTTATTTTTGTGCATCACCTATGTCTTATAAGTTGTCAGTGGCATCCACTGAAATTCTAAAAGAACTTCTCACCTCTGCCATGTGCGATAGACTGTAGTTCATGTCCACGTAATCGTCCCAAATGTTAACGTGTCAATAACATTTGATCAAGAAAACAAATTATGAGGTTTTTCAATATGAATTCTTCTGTATCATCTCAAACAGATTTCCGGACGATGGTGTTTACTATATTCTTACGAAAAAGTCATTTTGTAAAAGTGAAGTTTCCATCTGCGTGGTAAACACAATAAATTATTTCAGAAGACTCGTTAATTTCTACCATTCTGCACGACACAGTATCCCAGAGCACAGTTTTCCTTATAGTTACCTCTGTGCGAACCCCACATCTCATGTCTTTCTTTATTTTACACGCGTACATATTTTTGCCCAATAGAGTAACTTCCAGAGCAGACCCACAGAAAATTCGCATATAATAACAATACACCGACCACTCTTAATGAAGCTAAGCTATGCATGTATGTTGTAAGAGGCGAGGTACGAAACGTGTGTAGGGTATCGGCGGGGAAACATGGGTAACTTCACGTGGAAATAGACTGGAAGAGTAGATGGTGGAAGAAATTGGGTCAGGAGAGTGGTCAGTGAGGGTTAAGAAACGGAGAGACCTGCGAAGGAGCGGGATAAAACGAACATATTGATTGCGAGCACGCTAACCGAATCGAGTGATGCTGCAAAGTCAGACGAATTTATTTTGCACATAATTTCTGTATATTTCTCTCACAATGCGTGAGTCAAGTCGAGTGAAACTGAGGATCTGTCTTTGTAGCATGTCAGTGAGCCATACTCGATCCGACCCAACCCTGTCAATGTAGATGTGAACTGTGTCGTTCCAAACACTGAGTCACAAGGGCAGAAGATCGAGCGACATATCACGTGCCAGATCGACCTTGTCGGTTTGGACGTGAAAGGTAACAACGTGCCAGTTAACCTCGTAGAACCGATAAAAAGGGTGTTGTTCCTCAAGTGGGAGAAGCAACCAGTGTAGACATATTAAAAAACGTTTTTTTTATCATCGCTAGAGGGATTCCGTCTCCCTTATAAGCCGCTCACTATTATTTGTATTTTGCGCAGACATTAGCAAAGCGAAGGTTTTCTCCGCAAAAAATTGCTGCTGTTATTTTCGACACAATATTTTAATCGTACATTGGCAAAGCAGCCTGTGTATCCACAACAAACAGCGGTCGTCTTCTTGGAATTCTTGACCCCTGAAGATGGGGCCGACCGGTTGTCCTGAAACTTCGGTAGATAACTACCAATCTGCGCCGCATAACATTTCAAAACAGCGATGATCTCAAAACAGCAAGTATGTCCGTAACAGACAGCTCCCGTCTCACTTTCGACACAATGTTCTAATCAGACGTTACCAAAACGACTATATTCATAAAGAAACAGCGCTTGTCCTATTTTGTACATTAGCAAGGCAGCGTGTGTATCCATCAAAACGAGACTCTTCTTGCTTCTTTTCACCTGACGTCACATTATTTGTGTACATGCAGTGAAAATTTTAGCTGCAAAGTTCTATTCTACCCGACAACAGGTAAAATTATTTCAACGAGATATTTTTGTCGCCTGGTTTCATCATGACTTCCTCTTTCCAGGGGTTTCTGTTACGTTACTGAGCAACTTGAAGCAGTTTATGCATAATTTTTAATTCTTATGTTGCTAATTAAAGTCTATCCGAATATTTTCCTTAACGAGCAGAACAGGCGTAACGCTGTAGGCAAAGTTTGTTTTATTGTCTGTGTTTGATTTCTACCTCAAATAAATTACGATAATTAGGCAAAGCGCACAAAAACAAGATTTGTGCATCACGCGGTACGTATAGTTACCGCTGTGGTTTGAACCCTTTGAGGTTGAACAGGCTGTATGCATTTCCTCTCCTCCTCATTTTGTCCACCTCCTCAACATACTACAGTATGGTATATTAACTTTTACGATGTTAAATTACATTAATGTGATCAGTTATGTTTCTTGTCGGATAAGCAGGGCTTTACAGACGTATTATATGACAGACAGAACCTTTGAAACTCTTTTGAAAGCCAAGTCATTATATGTTCAATGGGAGGGATACGTAGCATCGATCGTGCGCCTCGACGCCCGTGTTGCCATGTGCAATGTGTGACACGCTCCTTGTACACCACCATTGGCACCCAGGCCTCACGTTAATGGAACATTTATGGAACGATCCTGACGGAAAGCCGAAGTATTCGAGGAGAAACCTACGTCAGTATTACTTCGTCCACCACAAATCCCACATCGACTGGTCGGGTTCGATTCCACGTCAGTCACGGGGTTTTGCGGTTGACACAGCTATACTGGGAGAGGTCTATGTCTGAATACTTAGGTATTTCCCTGTCAAGTGTATTACCACTAATTCTCTCTAGGCATATTTTATTAACCTACCACCGGCGCAATATAATCTTAGTAACTGTTAAATTAAACACCTCTTGTCTTTTCTTACCTTTACTAATACGGGCCTTTCAAACTCGCATTTTCGTTTACATCAAAATTGGGTTATCAAAAAGAACAGAGTATTCTAGTCACCGGAGTCCCTACAGGGATACCATTTTGTAGGCACAAGGTGGGTCTAATCTCGGAGAAATCAACATTGCTTCCTCATGCCAGTTTGAACTGGTGTCTGTGTGAAAAACAAGGAAGTTTTTTATACACTGGCAAGTGCGAGATAAAATTAGGAATAATTATTTTTCAAACAAAGGAAACTAAATTTTCACTAAGAAGGCAGATAGTGTACAGCATGTTGTTGTTTGATGTTTAGATAATTTGACGAAAATTTCTTAATTACGTACGATAAACCTCATCGAATGACAAGGTCATTCACTATCTGATGAAAGAAAACTGAAGTAGAAGGAAACAGTCGTGGAATATTTGTTAAAACTACCGATTTTGCCATTACAACCGAGGAGGAAAATTCTCATTAGGTTATCCCATTTTCGGCTGGAAATCTGCTCTTCGCTGTACAGACATGTAGGGAAGAATGTTGGTCTGCTCGTAGGTGTATTATTAACCTCGGTATAACACAGCCTGTGGAAGTGAGTGTCTACCACCTCGATTTTGTCACTTTGTACTTACTGAATTGGAGGCTGGGTGAGCTACAGAGACACTTGTCTCTGGGACCATGTTGTAGAACCCAAAATTGATATATTGGAATTGAAACTAAAATTTTCCACTTCGCGCCCAGTCTCTTTGATCTTTGATATGCTTTTATATTTCTTGCCTTAATGGTGAGAAAAAGTACAATAATGAAAGCAGGAGTGTTTAAGAAGCATCGACAACATCTCGAATTTCAAGTGTTTTAATTGTTTGCTCGTGAGACTGTGCTAACAGCATTCCATACTGCTTCAGGAAACACTGGATTCTTCGTCCTCTGTATATATAAATTGCTGCAATTGTACCGAAAACTCAGAATGTGAATAGAAAATATTTAGGGCGTAATCATAAAAGAGTAACCAAACATGGAAAGCGCAATCTTCAGAAAGTAAACATTAACAGAACAACAAGTTTAAGTAAGCAGAATTAGAGTAGCAAAGTAAACAAGACAGTCTACCAGTTCCAGTCTATTCCTGCTCTTCAAATAGTTTGTCTGCTGTAATCATTCAAGCCTGTCTTTGAGCATTTTGCTATCAATTAAGATCAAGGCAACATCATTATTTGTGGTTATACTCTTTCGCATACAGCTTTGTAGCTTTTCGCTCTTTTGTAATTGATCCCGTACCTCAGATTTCCTTTCTCCACTACTGTCATTACTTTTGTAACATATGTCGTCAGTGTTGATTCCACTTACGTAATTCATGTTGATAACATTGTCGCTAAATGCACCTGACTGAGGTTTAAAAAGCTAAAATTCCAAGTTTTTAATCATTCTCCCTTTGGCCTTATTCTGTGTTGAAATGACCCTCGCTGCGAGTCCAGTGACATAATTTTTGCGATTACGAGTTTCTATTACATCCTATTCATTTTTTACAAGTTAAGTTTATATTTTGGTGTAGATGAATTGAGGTGGGTTGCCCAGAAGTTTAGAATAGCTTCTCCATCGGGGCCAAGTGAGTAGGGGTTTCCCTTACCTCTTTGGCCTGAGAATGTGTAGGGTACCTGCTAGTGCAATTTGTTCTTTATTTTTATTTTAAAATCTCTTCCTCTAAACATGCAGAACGAATGCGACGCCAGCTCAACCTTCTATTCATAGAGTAAGGGGGGATCTTCCTCGGGACTAAGGGGAGGCTGGGGCGTGATGCTAACCAATCACGTACATTTAATAGCGGCTTAATAATCAGTGTAGGTATAATTCCACTCTTCCTATATGCCTTCTTGGCCTGTACAGGAACAGTTTTACCTTTACATTTACACCGTGCAAAGTCTCCAAAGTGAGTGATTTTGCTTAGATTTACCTTTGTTAGAATCCCATATAATTAAAATTCTATGCATTTTAACAAGTCATACCTATGATTAGGCAAGGAATGTAGTATTTTACCCTTTGCAGATGTTTTTTTGTGTGTTTTTAAGAGCACTTTCACCACTGCTTACCACATACATATTCCATTGCGAGCATGTTTATGAATTCGGAAAGATTTGGAAGACAAGCAGTTGTGCCCTACAGAACTGCTTGTCTTCCAAACAGAAACAGCACAAGGAACCTCAAATCAGTGCTGCAGTATACCACCTAACCCGGCAGGAGTGCTGAACGTGCAGCCACACGTTTGGTTCATTGTGACTGGTCAGCTGGTATTACTGAGTAGTTTAATCTTTTGAAGCCTGTCAGGAACTTTACGTAACACCAGTTTTAACATCTACAAATTCTACGTGGTGATAACATTCCGTTTATGTGTTCTCAGAACAAACAGCGATTTTTGCCTTGCACAACATTAACAGTTTGGTTTTTATAACCGAGGTGCAGAGTGTTTACAGCGCGGTACGGACTGGGTCCGTTTATAACCCAGATACTTTTCGTCTTTAAAAGTTTAGTGATTATTCTAAACGCAACTGGCTTTTATGTTGTATAAGCATATTGCTACATGTTTCGACCAATAGTGGTCTTCCTCAGGCCGTCAAAATATATAAAATTGAAATTACAGTAGCAACTTAAATTATGAGATGTTAGATTGAGATAGCAGTCTTGGGTGTTACGAAAGGCATGTCAACAACATTTTAAAAAATCTAGTGTTAAATGTTGTCGATGTTTGATGGGGCCAGTCTGTTAGCAGGTAAGTTTAACTTAAGGGGCTGAGACTATTATGCAACAGACACAATTGGACGAAAGGAACACATTAGCTTAACAACAACTCTGTAGCTTTGAAATCGTGAGTTGCGTCCTTCGAATCCCGACCGAAACATCGGTCATCCTGATTAGGGATTCATCATGGAGAAATGTCGGGCTAGTGTCTCGATTAGACAAGACCATTTCTTTCAAAGTAGTTTCCAATTCATAAATCATCCTGCCATCGGACGTTATTAATCTTCTGCACTGACACCGTCGTTAAAAAACTCGGAAAGGAAACACCAGATGGCAGTGGTTTCAAGTGAACTGACCTCATTGTCTCTTCCAGGTTTCTATACGGGCATTCGTCTGAAGGAACAGACTGAGAGAAAAGAATAAATTTCTAGGACGTAAGTTTAAAGATTGGCCAGCGTTTTTAAGGACATTGATTGTAAAATGGACAATATGTCCAACTGCACACAGTATATGCACTATAAGCGTGTTTATATTTTTCAGACTGTAAGTTATGAATTTTTACAGACAGGACTGTCATGTATTTGGTGCGAAATTTCAGTGTGACTATATTTTGCCTGGAACGGGTTTTCGGTTGATTGTTGAGTAGGTCTGTAATAGTATGAGGGCAACGTGAACTTCGTAACATCGGACAAAGTTTTGCTGCTACAAATCTACACTTACGGAATCTTACACACATATAGCTGTAGAATATATTATTCGCAAATTCGGTGGTCTCTGGAAACAGATAATAGAATTCTTACATTTATTTCAGAATGTTTTAAGAAGCTGAAGAATTTTTAATTATGTCTTAACATTAAGATATTTGTGATATATCGAATTCGAATATTTTCTCATCTTGTTTAAATTTTAGAAAAAATTTAGCGCCTACGCGCAATTAAAAATGCGTGTATGCGTATGTATGTATGTAGGGCTGTATATGAGCTCCCTTTGAGTATATGCCGACTTCCCTGTCTTCACATTAACCCTGTGTGTTCCCTGGACAGTATGTTCCGCCCCATGATTACATTTCTTACCGTTCTGTCCAGAACCACATATCAAGAAATTAAACATTCAGGTTTTCTGTGACAGGCCATCGCATTTTCACCGCGGCGGAGGCCTGAAATCTCCCAACCTTCCTGCAGTTAATGTCGAATCCCGGCCAGTAGTTAGAACTGCTATATGCCTTTGCCCACAACCATAATCATTTTATGTTTTTTTGCACCGTGCATTGTGATATAATTATACAATACAAACCAACGAAATGCACATTTATTAAATTACTTATAATTATTAATTTTTTAATAATAAAATATTAATTTAGGAAATGTGCCTTTCGGTGGTTTATTTTGTATAAACCTACTCATCTTTACATACAGGGTTATTCGAAATGATTGTCGGGATTTTAACAACTGCCACATCGTTCGTCAGATGCAATCCCATGTGATTTCTTTCTATGGGGTTACGTCAAGGATCAGGTTTATGTTCCTCCTCTTCCCGCAAGTATCCTGGTACTGAAGGTACGAATCAGAACCGCCAATGAAACCATCACCACTGACATGCTACAAACAGTTTGGAACGAACTCGATTATCGTGTTGATGTTTGTAGAATCACAACGGGTGCACATGTAGAGCACCTGTAAGGTATGTAACAAAAACTTGGAGTGTTGTTCTATTAAATAAAAAAAAACATGTACTGCTACCTCAAGTGTATTGTGTATGACAAGTTGTTAAAACCCCGACAATCATTTCGAATAACCCTGTATATTAAATTTATTCTACACCATTTACTTATTACACACCTTATACCCATATTTTTCGCTGTGGCTGCCTTTGTGGTTCTGTTCGACCCTGAAGGTGAAGATTTGTACTATTTCGAAATATCGGTGACAGTTTAACTTGCAACGTGGCGTAATATCTCAGAATACTTCAGGATTTATGAACACCATTGTGAGAACTTCAATTCACGCCTTGCAACAAATTTCTTAATATGTCAGGAATTCTAAAGGCACGGTGACAATTCTCCAGTCAATGCCGCTGTGCAAGAATACCTAATGTGTATACTTGATTAGTGAATTAAATGGCAAAGCGTAATATTTCGACTATACGTACTCAGAAAATGGTACTTCTTGTACGTTGCGGAAGCTGAAAATGTATGTATTTTACGTATTTAAGAGTATTTATGCTCTATTTAGCAAACAGTACCACTCGTTTAGATTATACAGCGCTGAATGTTAAGACGACTGTTGAGTAACAAATTGGAAAGAAAGCGTGAGGAAACGCGCTTGGTAGAATGTGGAATACTCTCCAGGAATTTCAGGCACTATCCACCCACACCTAGCGCCGAGGTTCAAGAAAGAGTATAGCCATATCTTCACTCCCTTTCTCTGCCTTCGTTACTTGTTCTAAAGTGAAAGTTATCTTTCTTTTTTTAATATTTGTAGTTTCGTGCATCGCAATTCTAGTTTGAAGAAATCCAACAAGATGCAACAGTATGCAGATATTTATTTACTGTTAAATTACTCTACATGTTTCGGGCGCCCATCTGGGGAGCAAGCTTCTTCAAACGTGACCAAATAAGGACTTATTTGGTCACGTTTGAAGAAGCTTGCTCCCCAGATAGTATGATCTGTACCAGAGGCTGCAACTACAGCTTTATGTACCCCTGATGATGGGCGCGATGTGCGCCCGAAACATGTAGAGTAATTTAGCAGTAAATAAATATCTGCATACTGTTGCATCATGTTAGATTTCTTCAACCTACCTTATCTTTTCTTATCTAGGAATTGACCTAGAGGAGGAATTAAGTAGAACCACGTAAAACGTCGATCAGATTAGTCTGTGTCTGGACTGGGATTTGAATCCAGGAACTTTAGAATAAAAAGTACGTCCGCTGCCCTCTCCATTGTAACTTTCGTTCTGACTGAACAGAACTTGTACTGTCGGTGAACAGTCTGATACCGTCCTGTTAAACAAGCCAAAAGAGAAAGCAGACAAAATCACCTACAGTCTCTAGAAATTTAAGATTGAATTTTGCCCACAATAAATATTTACCTGTTCTTATGTTTCTCAGCAAAAATTGCGATTACTTATTTAAAAACGTTAATCATTTTATCTTGTTTAACGGGGAAAGACTGTTTTTTGTGCGGTGTGAAGTGAACTTCTATACATATTCAAGGATTTTAGGACGGCGAATAGAAAGAAACAGGGGATCGTGCCCTCTTTTATGGCTAATTTTAGGACAGATATTAATAGACGTGCATATAGATTTCGTAGATATTATTTGGTTTATTGCGAACAAGTTACATACGTGGAAGCTTTAGAAATTTTAAAAACCTCTGACACAACGAACCTCGGTACTTTTCATTATAACAATCTGTTTCGACACTAAGGGGTCATCATCACGCCAACATTCAGTAACACTTAAAAAGAACTGTATAAATTCGCGTTATTTTAGCTATTGTTATTTTATCCATGTTGCTGCAATTAGTACCAGAGCTATTTGTGTCAAAGCGTTTTATTTCATTTATTGACTGATCTCACGAGAACACAACAGAATGTATAACTGTAAACTTTAGACCTTTTTTTCGATAAGTAGGTAAAGGCAGCACAATCATTAGTTCTTTAACTGTGATCTGGTATGAATGACTTGACGAGACATGGGCTGTCTTAAGAGCATTAATTTTTATTGAATTTGTTTTTTGATTTAAAATTATTAGACTTTTTATGGGACGACAAGATCGTATAGAGTTTTGACAGTTTATTTATTTTTGTGTGTTTTGTTTGTTTGTTTGTTTTTTTTGAGTAAATTAAATATTTTGTTGGGGTGATGGAAGGAATGTCTTTAACTCCTGAGGGCCTGAGGGACATTAAAGTGGCAAGGTTGTCAGCCTTACCCACCGGCCGTCTTCTTATTCCCAAGGAGATACCATTGGCACTTATTTCTGTCAGAGGCTGAGTAGACTCCAGAGTCAGTGGAGCCGGAAAGATTAAGTCAGTGATCCCATCGGGAATCGAACCCGCGGCAGTCCAGCATATCGCAGTGCCCCAAACAGATGCGCCACTTCGTTCTCCTAGATGAATAAATATTTATGCAACATGAAGATTCAACACCCCCCCCCCTCTTTTCTGTGTCTTCTCTCTTCTCCACTCAATTAGTTGTAAGTGTGTCTGTAACATAATATTTCCAGACGGAAGTAGCGAAGCACATTTGACTCTATTGATTGCTCCGAAGTACGCCGGGGGTCGGCGACTCTTCGTGAGAACGGATGGCGGACTGTCTGTGAAGTAGGAGCCGTGCGACTTCAGGAAGTGGGTCATAGTATTGCGAACATCTGCATTTTGTTCCATTTGCTGTTGTAATGAAGAGACCTGAGAGCTTCTAAAAGAATGGAATTAACTTATTTTGTAATACTCTTTCTCTACATTAATTTGAGCCCGTAAATTCCATTTCTATGTTTATGGTGTCTCACACGATGTGGATTGAATATATGAAGGGAAGATTGTGTAAACAAGAAGGATTTCTAAATTAAACGAAAGCTTCTACAGTGGCCTCATTTTGCTCAGATATGGTGGCGGCTGAAGCATAAGAACGAAACGTGCCATGGCACATCTGTGGGGGGCATTCTTTTGACGCGATTCATTTACGGATGGAGTCTGCCTGATTCTTACGCTTACATGGAAAGAATCTGGTCTATATAACAATTTTTAACAAATTGTTTTTTGGTTGTCAAACGGTGTAATCAGGGGTTAAAAATTCATTGACTTGTTTATCCGAGGTGATTATATTTTACCGTTTGGGGCGGAAAATTATCGTCACAGATGCCATATGACTGATGGATACAAGGAAGTTCGGATGCGCAAGAAATGCTAGAAAATTTTATTTTTTGGCGAAGAAATAAATTTTTAAATATTTTTTCACTTACAATTCAGATAAAATTTATTATGTTTTCATCACAGAAGAAAGTGTGGGTAATTGGGTTGATGTGTGAGGGTAATGCGTTTGGTACATATTGTTTCGGTCGCCGGGATGTCGTAGTCGGTATAGCGACTTTTTATGGGATGGACGGTCCGGGGATCGAATCCCAGCGAGATATTCCATGCTCGTCCAGACTGGCCCCGAGGCAGACCCAGCCTCTTATAAAATGCGTCCAGGCTCTTTCCCGACGGTAAGGCGGCCGGAAGATAGTGCTGACAACCCACCCCCTTCTAGCGCCGAGGTTGCGAATGTGTTGGGGATATGCCTCCGCCTACCCTCTGTGCCTACATAGGTATGTCGTGGGGTGACCTTCACATTTACGTATTTCTTCTACATAGTTTTTTTTTTCTATTAAACGACATATTCTTATCCTTCAATCTTATGATTGGTTGGCAGCTTGCCATCTGGAATTGTTGCAAGCCGTTCTTTTCACTGCTGTATAACTGTCAGTTCCTGTGTTTCTAGCGACTTGCTTTAAGTATTGTAGTCCAGGTCTTCCCACGGCGCTTAATTACAATAACATCTACTCTTAAGACTAACAAACTATTTTACTCTGACTTAATTTGCTAAATGAGTATTAACTTCAGGTGTCGCTCAGCGGTTCTACCTGTTTAGTTTTATTTGTTTACGTATGGTCTTTTCTTTTGTTCGCGGTGATTACTGCACTAACACTGTGCCCTGTTTTTATATCACACACTAATAGCGTTTATGGTGCACTTCATTGTGCTCTGCTCTTAATGATCACTACACCAGCTGAAAAGGTTTTTTTTTTAAGCCTTCGCACCAGTTAACTGTTGTCGAGCAGCTGGATCTCTTCGGCGTTGACGTGGTGGAGCCTTTCTTCGTGCTCCTTAGCGAACTGTCCAATTTCATTCGTAACCATCTCCAACTTCTACATAGTTTACCAACACGGTACACAGTACACAGATTAGAGGTAAAGAGACGTTGTCCGTGTAGGTACCACGAAGACCTGTGGGAATAACGTTATACGTGTAGTTACACTAATTCATAACCTCGTGACTAGAGGGTGTGGCAGGGCAGCCTGAGTTCGAATCCAAGGACTACCACCTCCATACGAAAAGCAGAATGATTCTATCATTCAATTTGATAGCTATTTTGATAGCTATTTTTGTAGGAAGGAAGCGGTAACGGACAGCTTTTTAGGAATGGAATTTTTTAATATCTTGCCGACTGGTTGAACAAAAGCTGAGGATGTAAAGTTGGTATTACATAATTATATTATATAGACCTAAGTCTCCTTTCACCAGAAAGTCACGAACTAGCAATTAGCGCCCGTAGGCTGTCTGTTGCGAGTTTCCCTCAGCTTTTAACAGAGAATCGCAACTGCAGAAGGGATAACGAACAAGGTCCCAGGTCAGAAACTTGAGCCCTGTAACGGCGTTCAACTTTGCGCTGTGTTGGCGAACAGTTTTGTTTCAGATACAGTAAGCACTCGGTGTAGTTGCGCCGATAAACGACTTGCGCTCTTACAAAAGTTGGAGCCCGATGTTTACGCGCGTTGATTAATATCGATCAAGCAAATATTCGCTGAGTGGAGCTTATCTCTGCGATGAACTCTCAGTCAGCGGTCTCACTATCCGCGTTACCACTACTGGCGCCCGATTGAAGTTGGATGTTAGTCGTCGTTAGTGTTGATGGGGCGGTTACAAGGTAAATGAGTGATCAGCGTCACGCCCCGGCCACTTTATCCATCGGAGAATGTGCACCCAACACCCTTTGAATAGGGAACCTAACCAAAAATCCTCGCATGTGCAAGTATTAAAGATAAGATTCTTCCTAGAACAGGCCACAAGGCCCAGAGGGGGAGTACAGGTAGAGCTATACTCTTTCTTTAACCTCGGCGCTAGACGGTGGTGGGTGGTCAACGCTACGCCTCGCCGCTTTACCCCGGAAAAGAGCCGGTACCCATTGTATAGGAGGCTGGGTGGAACCCAGGGCCGGTCTGGACGGGTGCGGAAAATCTCATCCGCACTGGGATTCGATCCCGGATTGTCCAGCCCGTAGCGAGTCGCTATACCGACTGAGCTATTGCGGCCCAGTAGCCTAGCCCATACACCTACCATCTAACTGGGCTCAATAAGGTAAATCAGTCCCATTACAGGCTCGAGGTGCCCAGAGGGTGCCAGGAAGTTAAGGTTCCCAGATTACGTGACAATGGCCCAGGAAGGTGGTAAGGCTGTCAGCCTTACGCACCGGCCGCTTTTACTCCCCAGGAAATACTCCTGGTACTCATATGTGTTAGGGGCTTAGTCGACCCCAGGGCCATAGTGCGATCGGAAGGATTATGTCAATGAAAAATTCCAATGACACCATCTGGAATTGAACCAGCGACGTTCCGATTTGTAGCACAACATCTTAACCACTGTGCTACCGCAACTGAGCTCATTACTTATTGCAAACTAAAACCAAATAAAGCATGTTGTGATTCATGTCATAGAAACTGAACAAGGTTAGCTAAAGCGTACGCCGGAAGTGCAGTACATCGATACGAATATACACGCTATTCTCACTGGTCGTGTATTTCAGAGTTTTCGGCCTGGCGCTGCGCGTAGCATTAAGCTATTCCGTTTCATGTTATTGTATTGGTGTTCTATTGGGTTTGCTCTTATACACGGAACGTTAAAGAAAAGACAACAAGAAGAGCAGAAGATGCTGGATCTAGGGACAGGGACGACCAGAGTCTCGTGAGAAAGATTCTTTCTCCGAAAACCTTCTTCAACATATCCATTTTCGTCCTGGCTGCATGGCTCGAAAGGCTTTTCTGATGAATCGAATAGTATACTTTGTTTGTTGTATCTATTCAGTGTGGGCCATTTAGCTCAGTCGGTATAGCGACTGACTACGGGCTGGACGATCCGGGATCGAATCCCGGTGGGGACGAGATTTTCCGCCCGTCCAGACCGACCCTGAGGCCCACCCAGCCTCCTGTAAAATGGGTACCGTGTCTTCCCCGGGGGTAAAGTGCGGCGGGGGCGTGCTGCTGACCACTCAGTCCCTTCTAGTGCCACTGTCATGGAAGAGTAGAGCTATAACTCCACCCACCCTCTGGGCCACACCGGGCCTGTAACGGGATCACTTTACCTATACCTATTCAATTACTTTGTACAAATTTTATTTAATGACGCTTTTTTTTGCTTCATTTATGTGCCTTCGAAAAGTATGACGTAAGCCAGGACTGGTGATTTCAGAACCAAATCGAACCACAAGTATCGTTGCGTGATATTGCTACCGTTTTTGCTTCGACGTTTAGTATAGGCCAGCAGCATAACCAATCCTAATGACTTCGCAGCAGTGTACTATCACGGTCGAACTTTTACTTACTGCAAATGGACGGGAGGTTGTACCCTGATGGCGGCCCAGAATTTGCAGACTTAACCTTTGGCACCTTGAATCCTTTCTCTTGATTAACTATACAATTCACATTTTGCTCCCTTTGTGAAGAGAGTAAAGCAAATGTAAAATTCAACCCAGAAGAGCCCACGAAGGCCCAGAGGGGAAGTAGTGGTATAGCTTTACTCTTTCTTTAACTTTGGCACTAGATGGGTGTAGGTGGTCAACGCCACGCCCCGGCCGCTTTACCCAGTACACACTGTATAGGAGACTGGGTGGGCCACAGGGCCGATCAGGACGGGTGCGAAAAATCTTGCCTCTACTGGGTGTAGATTCCCAGAACGTTCAGCCCGCAGCGAGTTTGTGAAGCGAGTACTTGCAAGATTTTCTGGCTTTTGAATTCGGCTGAATGCGAACTCAGATCGTGACCCACTTTACAGGAGCTGAACCTATTGACGACATTCGTGGTATCATTCGTTTTTATTTAATAAAAATTGCAACTTTTCTTTCCAATAAATTGAATCTTGTGCGAAAACATTTCTTATAAAACGAATATTTTTCTGCAGGAGATGGTATATCATGCCTTTTTTGCACCATTTTCGATTCAAATTGATTGTTTTGTACAGAATGCTCTTAGTAATATACATTCCGAAGAGAGAAGGAAAATTTAGTCTTGGTATACATGTAGCCTATACTCACAAATTTGCACAATGTGACCTTCTACAAAGTAGAGGATAATGATTTGATGATGATGACGATAATGATGATGATGATCTCAATACATAGGCATAAAGTATTCTCGCTTACTTTATGATATGAAACCGCAGTAAAAAAAATCAATCCCTGTATAGGCCTGGACAGGCCGTGTGGGTTCCAGGAGGTCTAGGCTCCCAGATTTTCAGACAGTCGGCGCATGAAGGTGGTAAGGTCGTTAACCCTATGCACCGGCCGCCTTTGCCCCAAGGAAATACGAAACTCGCAATAAGACCTCCTATTTATCTACAGTAAGTTTTAACCCTTATTCTGCTAATGTGGAGAATATGGTGAGTTCCTAATAACGCCAGCAAATGGAAGATGAGATTTAATTCGGCGTTTAAAGGGTTAATAACCTACGCTCAAAACCGGGCCGTTGATTTATCGAGCTCCTAAAATGTTTCATAATATCACGAATTAAGGCTTGTTTTCATGTGACCTGTATTTTAGAGCTGTCTGTAGAAGAAATATAATATTTCAGGACGTCAAAGAGGAAGTCTGTTTCCTTCTATCAGGCACATTTTAACGGTGATCACACCGTCTTCAGGTAGACTATAAGGTAAATGGTAAATGAGTCCCATTACAGGCCCGTGGTGCCCAGAGGGTTCAAGGAAGTTAAGGTATCCAGATTGCGTGACAATGGCCCAGGATGGTGATCAGGTTGTCAGTCTAACACACCGGCCGCTTTTACCCCCACGAAATACTCCTGGTACTCATTTCTGTTAGAGGCTGATTCGACCCCAGGGCCAATGACACCAGCTGGGATCGAACCAGCGACCTTCCGATTTGTAGCACAGCACCTTAACCACTGAGCTACCGCGGTCCCCAAACAATAAGGACGATGTCGAAATATAAAGAAATGCCTGTCTCGAGAAGGAGCAGATTTAAACTAATACGCGCATTTACTGCTCGTGTGAGTTCATATTTCTCTTCCTGTATCCTTACGGTACAATACACGTATATCCTGATACATACCGTCGCCACGGTAATTCTCTTGTATTCAATTTGCGTTGCATTCTACATGCACGCTGTTACCATATCTGCGTCTTTAATCATGCATTTGCAAAATCGGAAATTTTCTTTACGACTCTTTCTCTGAACATCCCCCGTTCTAGTCTGAAGTATCTCGTAGATCATTCGAAGAAGATGCAAGATATTGCGTGGAATTTAAAGGAAAGGAATTCCTGTTTGAGTGTCGCTTATCCTGGAGGCCTTAAATAACTTATAATATTGTGACAGGTAGTTACGAGATGTTCCTTCATGCTTTAGAACTTGTATTTGAAAGTATTCGAGAATATAAGGTGTGATAATAGTGCAGAGAATGTCACTTTCGGAGACGCGTCACAGAGCGTACTTACAACACTGGAAGCGGAAAAATATTACGTTTTGCAAAAAGTGGGAAATATAGACCTATTTTAAATTGTTACGAATTTAAATTAGACAAAACACGACGTGATGAGGGAACTATTAACTGTCGATGCAAAGAACATTTTTTTTGATGTGGTGGTTTTTTTTTCTTGTAATTTCAAAAAGCTTGGCCTTCTTTTAAATCGGTGCCGTGGCATTCCTACTTTGCTTAGAGACGTAGTTTGCCTGTTTCTTGGCCAACTGGGTTAGGATGTTGTGCAAAAGTATCCATATAATTCCTTTGATAAATTACAAGCTCTTCGAAACTCGGCGCATGGAAGACTATGCTATTTTTAATGCGGGTTTAAAGTTACATTTACGCGTGTTAACTGAAAACTTATGACAGTTTGGAGATTACGTCACACTCCTCAAAAGGATCAGCAAACATATGACATTGCAGGTTTTCAATGCCACAACTATGAAGACTGTCGTCTTTTATGAGGTGGCGATTTATAAACTCTGTAGAAGTGTAGCGATGTTTCGGAGGATCTTACTCCCTTCATTATCATTGTTTCATTCAACTATCTGGATGATGGAGGCAGCAGGATCCTCTGACAGGCCGATACACTTCTACCAGACTAAAGGATGTCCCATCCTACAAGACAAGAATCATCAATTAGCGAAGCGGTATGCGCTATGACAATTTGAGGTTGGTCCAAATTTTACAAAGCTTTAGTAGTAATTACACGTATTATGTTAACGATCCCTCAGTAACAGAGACCGCCACTGGATAAATTTATGGCCCAGGTATATCCACCTCTGATATTCACAGCCTCTCCCCCACATGAGTTACCTTACTGATACTCTACCATCTGTTCTCATTCTTTCATGTGGTCTGTTTAGAACATATGTCCATTTTTTAAATTTTCTTAGCCTTACTTGTGTTTTCAACCAAGCCGCGCACCTCCTAGGTTTCAGGGTCTACACAATATCAGATGGTCTGTTTAAATTGGATTTCCCCAGTTACATATGAACTCATGCTGCTAATGTCGAATTTAGTAATCATGACGGATTATGCAGTGTCTTAACAAATAATCACATTCCACATTATACAGGTGGGATAATGTGTGTTTTCCACAGTTATACGAAACACACCTTCCTAGGATTCGGGGCGGAGAGACTCTGTTATACAGCTAGTTTAGTCTATCCGTTTGGTTTTCCTTTTCTCCTATAAATGTAGTCTTTGCGTTCAGTTTTTATTAATTTTTCTTCATTTAGAGCGTAAAGACTCACAAAAATTAAAAGTTTGCCTTTTCGTAATCGTATGAGAATTTGGGGCGAATCTCATTCGTTGCAAGCTAAAGTTTAATAAACTATATAAGAAGTTCTCAAGTTATTTAAATTTTACAGATTTTAAGTTTTCGTATCGGCATTTGCTCCTAATATTCGAATAGCTGTCAAAAAGATGCACAAAAACTTTGTAATACGTCACACACTGGGCCCGCTTCCTACCAAATCCTTTCCAAATCGTCATTCATTAGCCCTACCATCTAAGATGTGTAACTGACGCATTACCAGAACCATAAGTTAATACATAAAAACTAAACAATAGATGTAAAATTGTTGTATTTTTTAAATAAACCATAATGTTATGTTATTCATATCGTGCATTTGTTTAAATCAATATATTATCCAATAAATTCACTTTGTGATTCAATACCCATGACATACATTACATAAACTCCTACATGTAGAGGTGCCATCTTCAGGGAGCCATTACAACAAATATGTACAAGCCAACCAGTTTGGATTGAACACCTTTGTTATATTAAGTCCCTGAAGATGGCACCTGGGTGCCGAAACATGTAGGAGTTTATGTCATGTTTGTCTTATCACGAAGTGCATTTGTGATAACATATTGATTGTAAACAAAATGTTTACATTCATTTGCCGTAGACGTAAGATAAATATTACTGAGTATTAGGACCTAAGAGGACACAATACACTATTTTCATATATTCTGAAGAATACGCTTGAACAGGCATGTTCAGTCGGCGGTGCAGCTCTGGTCTACTTGCGTCGCGGTAGAGTATTGACGTCTGCGGTAGCGACCGTCACGTGTACAACCAAAAGAATCCACATTCAGAGTAGGCAGGAGGCTGCGGTGGTGTCGTAGTTTTAGTGGTCGGTAGGTGACTGAGTACCGCGGAGTTCCGGATTCAATCCCAAGGAAGTCCTTACGAGATTCATTGTGAAATAAGTGGCAACGCAAAATATTTCGCTCACAGTGCTTCCTTTATCCCCTGTCATTAATATTTCAACCATTGTTATTTATACATTAATGTTTAATTCGGGCAAGTGGTCGCGCGGTCTAAGGCGTGGGTCTGCGGCCATTCGCTGTTGGGATTGCGGGTTCGAGTCCCGCTGAGGCATGGATATTTCTCTCTTGTGAGTGTTATGTGTAGGAGCAGTCAGGTGTGATTGCTCGTCCAGAATAATCCTACCCATTGTGGCGTGTCTGGGTATGATCGTGAAGCCTCGACAATACGGAGGCCGTAGCCCACTGGGGGCTGTCGCAGCATGAAAAAAAATCTTGACGATGAACAGTATTATGGGCTACCATTCTACATAGTCTAACACCACTATGAGGGTAGAGTAAACAATAAGACGTAAGTTTTAATGTACGTATACAAAGAATATAAGAATTCGTTTTCTCAGAAACTTCAGTGAAGTTATTTGTTCATACACTAGGATCATGAAAGCATAAAAAGTACGAAATTCGATGATGATATTATCACCTTGTGGAAAATTACGGGAAGAATTTTGTATTGGTTTTCTAGCTATTAATACTGTTGTATTCAAAGTAATAATTCAGAGTTATTATATGGATTGTACGTAAATCGTTTAAATAATGGTAACGCAATAGTGCTAATTTAAGAGTAGTTTATATTCAGAATGCTGAAATGAGGACAGCCTCCAGTAAATGACACAAATATAGAACACAAAACGTATATTTACGCCAGGCTAGCTTCATTTGCACTAGGGCTAAACTATGTGAACTGCGATATTCTGCAGTCATTTAACCAACTTTAATAACATGATAGTGATAGCATTACTGAACTAGCTGAAAAGTCTGTTGTGAATTATTAACACTGCGGCATTGCAAGCTAAATTTTTAATACGCGCCTTCATCTACGCCTTCCCATCTGTGACCTTAGTGGTACTAACAAATGTTGCGTTCTTACAATGAGACTAGAATGAAGGTGAGCGAGACGTGACCTCCACAGACCCCTCGTCTATTTCGTTTAGTTCTGGAATTGGCGAGATAGGGAAATGAGCTGCTGACATTGCAGCCGAATATGTATCTTAGATCCGAATAAAAAACTGCCTTTTAGTTAATTTTAAGAGTAATAACATCCATGCACTCCCTTTTTATTGTGTGATCTCTTCTACGTGCCTGCAGTCATCCTATAACTAGAGGATACAGACCTAGTGTAAGTATAATGAGGACTGAGTGTCTGAGACCCTTTGATTTATTATCGAATTTCGAACTCCCACTCGAGATTTAAGGTTAGATATGAGTTACAATTATTTTGGTGGTTTTGGGTGTTTGGTTTATTTAACAACACTATAAATACCTAGGTAGGTTACGACATGTCGAATGGTTGGGTTATTTGTCAGAAGGTTGAGGAAGGAAATGCGGCATAATTTGATTTGCAATCTCCGCACTTACCAAAACTGATTAAGGAAAAAATCACGAAAATCCTCCAAAAAGAGTGGCGGGTCTCCGTGCCATGTTTCGAACCTGGAACTTTTTGATACGAAGCAGGAAAACTACTGACTACTAGAAAGTGACATTTGGTAGCAACGCATTATAATCTGCGAGCTCTAAACTTTGAGAAGCAGCCTCTGCAAACCTGTTAATAAGGGTAATGAATTTTATTGTTTTATATGTGTGTACTAGGCCCGTGAAAAGCTTGATTTTGGGCCGTTAGTTTGTAGACAAAGGAAGATGTGAGATTATGTAGCCAGAAAAGCATCTCTCATGTAGGATGGGATTTCGAACATCGGCCCCCTTCTTCTTAGAGTTTGGTTGAGTGGATGTTCCCAAGAACGATATTTTCTCAAAGCTGTGCCCAAGCCAGTATTAGGTAAGAAAGCTATGTCCAAGCCAATATTACGTAATGGTGACATAATTCAGGCAATCGTCAGTCGACGGGTTTAAAATCTATATCACGAAATTAGGCTAATATAATAGATTCGTAATTTACGAAAAAAAACGGTGAATTACTGGCGCATTTTTACGGTAAGTTAAAATCCGCGCCTCTTTCCATAATCTTGTCCGTTTTATTTGCCTTTATGTCTGTCCATCCGTCAGCACGTAACAACCGGGAAACAGTTGAATGAACTTCCATAAATTTTCATATTGGATATTTGTATTTCAATTTGTCGACGCATTAGAATTTTGGTTAAAATAGGACATAAAAACAGAAAAATTTACTTAAACATCCAAATGTGTTTCTGTCTCTCAACTGTTATGAGCTAAACATGAATAGGAACGAAAGACGATTTTTAAGAAAAGTTACAGAAAAGTTACAACGCGCATTCTGTACGTAGTGTCTTTCTACATAAGTCTTGAGTTTTTTTTTTTTAATGATTACTGATGCACCAGAAATATAAGGCTTTCTGTAAGTAGTAAAAGAAACCGTTTGTGGAGACCATGTCCATTTATCCGTCCACCTGTCTGTAACTTCTACACAGCAATCCAACTCCTTGTCGGATTTTTATACAATTCGGTGTCCGCGGGTTTCATGAATATCATACTAGGGACAGTCATCCTTTACTTGTGGCCGTAACTGAACTTTTCGCCATAATTTATGTATCCAGCGACAGACGTTACGTGAAATTTAGTATATAAGATGGCCAAGTGATGCTGTTGAGGTTTTGTGGGGTACCTGAAAATCGATATAATGGAACCCGCATTTTACTTAAGGGCGTGAATGAGAATCTCTTATCAGCTTCTACATTTTTCGTCAGATTTTGGTGAATTCTGTGTAAGAAAAGTCAATAATAATTTACTGGGCAAATGTGAGACTTGTGAGAATTGGTCCGGTTAAAGCTCTACTTTACTGGAGAGCGAAGAATTTTCCGCGTATACAAACCACATTTTTTGTCAAATTTGCGTGATATCTGTACATAACGCTGATGAACATCGGTGGGTTTCGGAAAACTTGGCGCTGGGAAGGCCTTTTCCTTCTTCTGGCGCGGTGGCGCAGTTGGTTGAGACACTGAGCTACGAGCCGGAGATTCGCGGGTTCGATTCCCAATGGGGTCATTGAGATTTTTCATTGACATAATCCTTCTGGCCGCGCTATGGCTCTGGGGTCGACTCGGTCTCTAACGGACATGAGGACAATGGGTACTGCCTTGGGGTTAAAGATGGTCGGTGCAGAGGACTATAAACCTTGCCATCTAGGAATTCTGGGAGCCTCAGCCTCCTGAAGCCCTAAGGACCTGTCCAGGACTGTGTAGTGATTGCTTTACTGTTTACCTAGTTCACGATATTCCGTCCCCATAATTGTCAGAAAAGATTTATTGATTGGAACAATGCTGACACAAGTGGTTCGTGACACGTGAAGCTAACGGAAGTCAAGGTTACACAGAATATTTGTATGGATTCGTCACAATGTCGGCCTGGATAGCTCAGTCGGTATAGCGATACGCTACGGGCTGGACGGTCCGGGGATCGAAGGCCGGCGAGTGCGAGATTTTCCGTACCCATCCAGAACGGCCCTGGAGCCCACTCAGCCTCCTTTACAATGTATACCGGGTCTTTCCCGGAGGTAAAGCGGCCGGGACGTGGCGTTGAAAACCCACCCTACCTAGGACCGAGGTTAAAGAAAGAGTAGAGTTATACCTCTACTCCCACTCTGGGCTTTCATGGCCTGTTCTAGGGCCATATTTAACTTTTAAGTTCGTCACAATAATTGTATGCTTTGCGAGAATTTTGGTTCTCACAGCGGGATTGATAAGAATTCGGATCTTTTGGATGATGACGTAGTTAGGAACGTTTCGGAGAGGCTTCGTGCCCGAACCTTCAGAGTTCAATGAGAACTGTTCTTGGGCACTGAAGTCTAAGGCCGCAAGATCCACAAGAACGTCACCATCTCTTTATCTGTCCTTACGACGTCGTATCGTAGAATACTTTAACATTCATATTAAGGAATTTTTTCAGCCGTGCTAAATTGAAGCAGACTATTACAAGTGAAAGCCTTTGGTCTTTGTCACTGATATTGATTAGGACTTTTATCATTGAAAGCCTGTCTCCGAAACTTCGGTGGTGTTGTGTTTTGTGACAATGGAAAAAATCCTAATAAATATAAGTAACAAAACGTACATGAAACCCTTATAAAATATTCATGTGATTTAATTACGTTTGGTTTACAGCAGAAATTGGAAGTTGAGGATGATTAAGCGAAATGACTGTGGGCCTTGACCCATACTTAAGAGCAATAATCTACAAAATGTACTGATGCGGTTGGAAGGTAAGGTAAAGCTTTTGCCGTGCTTAATTGAGCGCTTCGCCATGTTAAATTGTGGAGAAGTGAAGGTAGCTTCGTTTCTTCTTAACATTAGATTTACATTAGTGATTAGCTTCACGCCCCGACACTACACCTCCCAGTGAAGGAAACCTCAATATCCGCTGTATAGGAGACGGTGTTCCCAGATCTGTATGAGTGCGGCGAAGAGAGAATTTTCCGTGCCTCAGCCGCACATGCAAGGTCCAATTTCCTGTCGTCCAACCCGCGGCTTAGTCACTGTATGCACACTACGTATAATGTTACGTATGGGTTTATGACGTAACCTGCCAAACCCCAGCGCTTAGGAGGAAGGGGATTTCTGTGCAACGTGCAGACATGGCAGTGACAGGAGGGGTGACATTTCTTCTTTCTCATTTATATATTCCCTTTTTCTGCCACTGTCTGTTCTTTATTTGTTCGTCACCCTCTTATGTTCCCTTCCTTTTATCGCCCCTTGTTTACCTAATTTTATTTCTTTCTATTTTCTCACCTGTTTTTCTTAATCTTCTGTCACCAGTCTCTTCTTTTATCCGCAGTTTTCTATTATTTTTGTGCATATTTACCCCTTTCCTTTATTATTTTACCTTCTTCTTCCTCATCCTCCTCCTCCTTCTCTATTTTCTTATTCTTAAGGATCTTAATCAAAAGAATATTATTCTCGCATTCGGGGTATAACTTTTTTCCAAGAGGACCTGTATTTTGGTTACGCTTTATATTCCCACCATCCGTACGCGCTAGTCAAGTGATGACGAGCAGCTTGTGCCATATTGGGTCGCAAGTTGCAAATGTAAACATCAGGATTGACGGAATGAAGTCTTGGGTTACGACTCGTGTGTGTATGTAAAGAGAGGAACTTAACCCAGAGCAGATAGAATGAACTGAATTTTGTGTGGGAAGTCAAAATGTACTGAGCAAATAAACATGTTTTTATGTTTGTGGATTATTTTGAGAGAGCAAATAGACGAGGATTAAAACACGCGTGATTTTAGCTTCGTATTGTAGTTTGTGTTTGATGCATTAGTGCTTAATGGGCTTTACTGGGAAGAGGCACTTTCTTTCTCACAACGGCGGAGTTATTGTGCGATAATCATAATAAATGATTTGGCTGGCTTCTGTAGCATCTTGTGGTGATCGCTCTGACTGTTTGTTTCTGCACCCGTAACAAATGATTAGATGAAGTTAAATTCTGAGCTAGGTAATGGCCCTGCGTGAAATTTTCTTGTACCGCACTTTTACAAGTTTTTTTTTCAAGTTTAACAAATAGCTAATTTCCGGAGCACCTAGGGTTGCTGCAGTTTGTACTCTCTGTGTATATCGCAATTGTTAAAGCAAGGGGAAAACTTAAAGAATCCTTCATCCAGATTCCATCTTCCTTTTCCTAGGAGGTGTGGGCCGGGTAGTTCAGTCGGTATTGCGCCTGACTACGGGCTGGACGGTCCGGGATCGAATCCCGGTGGGGACGAGATTTTCCGTACCTCCAGACCGGCCCTGGGGCCCACCAAGCCTCCTGTAAAATGGGTACCAGGTCTCTCCCGGGGGTAAAGTGCGGCCGTGGCGCGCTGCTGGCCACTCACCCCCTTCTAGTGCCGCGGTCATGGAAGAGTAGAGCTATAACTTTACCCACCCTTTGGGCCACACCGAGCCTGTAACGGGATAACTTTACCTTTTCCTAGGAGGTATCTGTTTAGACACGAATTCCGGATTGCGAATTATGAGGTGATTTTGAATACGACTGGTGCTGAATAACATTCAAATATAAAATAAACTGCACGGATTGAAACTGGACCTGTCTTAGCAGTGAATTTTTGTGAATAGTTCTAGTTATTTGTGCTGTAGATCCTGCCACCCTGAAAGTGATTTCTTTGCTGGATAAAGGGTTAAAATGAGATTCGACATTGCCTCTTCAAAATTTATGTTAGGGGTAGGAAATTATTTGTGCGGATTTCAGGCTGAAATCTTTTAAATAAAATACTCGTGTTTTAAACCATAAGCATTCTAAAAGTTTTGACTTTGTTTATTCTGTCAGACTTTTTAAGTGCAAAATTCTATCCGGTTAAAAGAATATAGTCAACTGTTTTAATGACACTAAAGGGCCTCTATTGACATTAAATTTCTCAGCTTTTAGGGGGTCTACATAGAACAGAGTTTTAGGAAATAGAAATAGGAAATTTAGTTTATCTCAGCAATTAACCAACTTCGTGCACAAAATTTTTGCTTCACAATAAGTTTATTTCATGCCTCTACATGTTTCGAGCACATGTGCTCGAAACATGTAGAGGCATGAAATAAAACTTATTGTGAAACAAATTTTGTGCATCAAATTGGTTAATTACTTAGATAAATATATTGAGATGCACGGTCGCAAAAAAAAAAAAAAAGGAATTTAGTGTTTCTGGAAGTTCCGAAATTTACATATTTTCTGAGTACGAAAAAACGCCCTTTTCTGGGTGTGAATCGTATGTTTGAACATACTTCTCTCTGTTAATTTTTATTGGCTTTCTTTTTTTTTTTAATACGCCGTGCTTAGACACGATTTGTTACGAATGGTGAGTGGATTTATGCTTCAGAGTTTCCAATGAGATTATACGAGGAAACAAAAGCCATTTTGTCCCATATGCGTCACGTATGAGTAACCACATTCAACAAATACACGAGCAATAAAATATAAAGAGAACGTGTGAATTTATTCCAGAGATACTCAGAGTGGTAAGCTCTGGGAATGATATGTTGGCAATGTAAAAAAAAAAAAACAGACATTCACACTCGTTTTGCACGCAGCCACGTTTTTAACAGTCCCACATCGTATTTAGAGGTCCCGAAATTAACTAACTCTCTTCAAAAAAACTGCCGTACGCAGGATTTTCTCCTTTTGTAGTCCTCTAGACACGCGTTAAACTAATCGGTTTGTCTTAAAAGTAAACCATAATATACATCATCCCATTCCTTCTTGTATTCCATTTTCGCTTATAATTCTACGATTGTACGCTATGTAATGTAGTTTCAGGCGTTTACAGCCTTGTTAAATAGCTAACTTCATGAAGAAAAGTCTCTTCAGAAAAGCTAGTCAAGAAATCCACCACATTTTATGGAACATGAACATACATACCCTTGTTCAAACTTTAGAGTTAGTAACAACGACGCGTTGCCGTTACCAGAGATATATGCTGTCTTTGTTTACGTGCATGCAGGTTGTTCTGCGTGGGCTGTTAATTTTAATTGTCCTTTAATGGCATTTAAAACAAATTAAAACTTGAACGTGATGTTTGTTGGACCGAGCATCATTGTGATAACTGAAGAATAAAAACCAACTAGATGTCACTTATTATTTTATTGTACTTCTTATAGGCTCAACATGTTTCGGGCACTACTATGCCCATCATCAGGAGCTCGTGACTTTAATGTATTATGTATTATAGTCGCGAGCTCCTGATTATGGGCATAGTAATGCCCGAAACATGTTGAGCCTATAAGAAGTACAATAAAATTTTAAGTGGCATCTAGTTGGTTTTTATTCTTCAGTTAAAGCTTGAACATTGACTACATGCTGTTTACCTGGTTCTCGACATTATGTTTATTCTTTACGTTTAATGTTTATGTCAACATTTCCTCTTTGCTTCAACGTAATGTTCATTGTTCTAGACGGCACTTCATGCTCCAGATGTTACTTTTTATCAACGTGTACCACTAGTAGGTTAGTTGAGAAATGTGTGTTTTATGTAGAGCTTGTCGATAAGTTCAGGTTTCAAGTTTTAGAGAAAGTATTATAACATTCTTCTCTTAAGCTTTAGAATACAATGCGATATCCCACAGAGTGAAGAGCGAGCTGAAGGTTAAAACCCCGTTGCCTTGTGACTTCAAACTGAAAGTGTTGATGGTGATTTTGAACGGTGCCCCGATGTTTTAATGGTCCTTGCAACCACACAGCGCCGTTATGTGTGTTGCAGAATTTTAAATAGGGCATAGTTTGCGCATGGGTTGAACTTGTGTCAGTATCCAAAAATAATGTCACTAATTTTATAACACATGTGAGAAAAGGATAGACAGTATTGTTTAGATCGTCGTAGGTATGAACAAAACGGAAAGATGTCACACAGCCCAGAAATCAGTTTGATGTAAGTGTGTAATCCAGGCACGAATTTGCAGGCTTTGTTTGCTAGCCACGAAATAAAGCGTCTGAGCAAGAGAAGAGCAACACAGTAATTCTTTCGAGATGTGGCTGTCTAGAGGGAGACAGTGAGGATAAGCGTTGCAGTCCCAAATGTGTCATGGCTCGGAAGATCAAAACCCGCACGAGACAGTGATAAGTCTAACATTCCCACGGGTAATTTTATTGAAAGGTGTAACATGAAATCGTTCCAAATTTCAACGGAAATCAGTGATACCTAAGACGGAAGGTTTGTGCCACGTGATCTTAAACGAAATAAATGAAACGACAAAGCCGCGAATTGTGTTTTTTTTTTCTGTAATATAAAAGGATTGAAAGAACCAGCAGCAAGTACAACCACCATTTGTATTTGCAGTTATCTGAAGTATTAGGCTGGACACGATGTACATGAATTACTGACACAATCTCCTTTTTTTTTCACTTCGTCCGTCGTCTAAAGCTTTTTAAACAACACGACGTTTCGGAAGCCGGCTAAGCTTCCGTCTTCAGGTAACGAAACACCTAACCTGGTGGATCCCTTAGGTCGAGATATTCTCCGTGAGAATAGAGTATATCGACTATTTTCAGGTGACTGAGAAAGACTCGATCTAAGGGGTACACCACGTTGGGTGCTTCGTTACCTGAAGACGGAAGCGCAGCCTGCTTCTGAAACGTCGTGTTTTTTTAAAAAACAAATTTTAAAAAGGAGAGCGTGTCAGTGAGTCATAAGCCAACGTCAAAGCCCTACAGTGTTGAATGTATATGGATGTCGCCGCCCATTTCCGTAAACTGAAGACGTCGTCCACACAAAAATAATGTTACAGTTTTTTAAAAGACTGATAAATTTTCTCTGTCGCCGTAAACATCGATTCCCCAGTGCTGTTTAGAAGAAGAAGTGATTCTTAATGCTGTTTTGTGAGAAATTAAAAGGTGGAGCAAAGTTTCCTTCATCCCTTATTGCAAATTTGCTTGTTCTGAAACACACTTACTTACTTACGTACTTACTCACTCACTCACTAACGTACTAACTTACTTACGTACTTACTTACTCACTCACTCGCTCACTCACTCACTTACTTACTTAATTACTTACTCACTTACTTACTTAATTACTTACTTACTTACTCCATGGAGCAGAGTCCTTCACACGTCGGACAAATTCTTGCCTACCCGGGCTCTGCTATATATTTCACTCAAACACATCTTTATTAGCCACACCAGTTTCATGGGGACACCAAACTAAATGACAGTATTATATAAGACCTCCCTCCTAACTGAATCATAAGCTTCCTTGAAGTCTGTAAAGAGCTGATGCACTGCTTCATCTTATTCCCATTTTTTCTCAAGTATTTGAAGAATGCAGAATATATGATCAGTAGTCGAACTGCTGCGTCGAAATCCACATTGATGATTCCCAATGATTTCCTCCGCATATGGAGTTAACTTTGACAGCATGATGTTGGATAAAATTTTGTACGTAGTTGGCAAGTGATATGCCCCTATAATTACTACAGTCTGTTTTATCACCCTTCTTATAGATAGGCACCATAATCGACTCCTTCCACTCTTCAGGCAATTCCTCCTTATTCCAAATAGAAATAATGAGTTTATGAATCTCACAGCGAATTGTATCACCTCCTGCTTTATTCAGTTCTGCTGGTATTTGATCAATACCTGGCGATTTGTAACATTTTAGCTTTTCAATAACTAACTCAAGGTCAGAGGCACTTGGCTCAGATACTAGTGGTTCTGCTATGTGTATTTCTGTCTGCCTAACATCATTAACCACATGCAATTCAATATATGGGAGAAATAGTTCCTCCACCTAGCCAAAATACTGTGGGAGTCTGCAACCAAATCACCTTTGCCATCCTTCACTATATAAGTTCTTGGCTGTTGACCCTTCCTAAAGTCATTGATGCCTCTATACAAGTCCCTAATATTTTTTATCTTACTGTAAGTGTCAAGGTCCTCAATTTTAGCTTTCATATATGCCTTCCTTTTGTTCCTGAAATGTCTGTTAGCATCACGACTTACATTGCTCAGATTATCTACATTGCTTTGTCTTGAGTCATGTATCCACTGCATTTTAGCCTGCTTCCTTTGATCTTAAAAACCTAAACATTATTCGTCAAAGCATGGTTTATGCTGCTTCAATTCTTGCAGACCTAGACTCTCTTTAGCTGAGGTTTCGATGTTCCCTTTAATGTTCTCCCAAGCCCGATTTATGTCCTTGTCATCACTTAAGTTCTCCAAAGCTGCAAACTGTTTGCAGCCTCAATCTGATACTGTTTCCTAACCTACAGCTCATTTAGCTTCCTCAGATTAAATCTTTCCCAGTCAAACCTCTGTGCTGCTCGTTTACTTACTGTCAGTCTTTCCGTAGCTTTTGCAACCACCAGATAGTGACCAGTAACACAATCAGCTCCCTCGAAACATCGTACATCTAGTACGCTCGAATGTCATCTCCTATCTATCAATATTTTCCAGCTTCTGTAGTTGAAAGTTAGGATGCTGACTGTAATGCCCTTCAGCGAAAACGTAATTGAATTCAAAGAATATTAAATGGAAAGTACTGGATAAAAGTCTGAAGTTGAAATATTGCTTGTAAGTTTACAAGGTCGATGAACCCGCAATAAACGCCGCTACGAAGTTAAATCAATGCATCAGAATACTTCGCATTCTTTGAACTCAGCAAGTTCAGACTGCATTTACCCCCCCTGTTCTCAGTTAAATTAACACTGACATTTTGCTCTCATAAACGCCTAGCGTTATATAAAGTGTTCTGTCTTCCTCTATCACGTAAAAACTAAACACACAGCTACTGTAATAGTTAGGAAATATTTTTTGCTTAAGTCTTATGGCGGTTTGAGTTCTTTACTCACTCTGAAATAATACCGTTCATACTTAGGTGTTTTTATTTATATAATTATATATTTTATGTGCTGTACAAAAAAAAACTGAATTATTCCTTTATCTTTTTATTTCTGTTAATTATTAGTAACTTACGTTCATTTAATTTTACGTAGCTAAAATCTGTATTGGCCTCCAACTTACAGCAATCGCTCAAACAAACTACTTAATGTAATGCAACAGAGTTCTTCACAGTTAGCTGATAGTCAGCGCTGTAAGAAATTCCGTAACCTTTTGTGGAACCCAAATTTACCTTCAAACTCATTTTACGAGGTTTCGTTATTTACATTAATTTGTTCCAGAACAATCCATGCCATACATTCTTGTACATTTTATTTACGATATGCTTTTATATTACACTTCGTCGATGTGTGGACCTACCAAGTAGTCTTTTCTCTTGAGTTCTTATGATAAAATCAACTAGATGCACTAATTTCTCAAATTTACTTTTCGAATCAAAATCTACATGTTTCGGACAGTTCCTCTGTCCATCATCAGGAATTTTTCACTGTACACACAGCAATGGTATATGTCATACAGGTTTGCTGAAAAACTCCCGATGGTGGACAGCGGAACTGTCCGAAACATGTAGAGTTTCATTCCAAAAATAAGTTTGAGAAATTAATGCATCTAGTTGGTTTTATTATAAGAACTTATCAAGATGCAGGTTAACTGAACGTCAGATTTTCTCTTGAATTTGTTTTCCTCAAAATTTTGCTTGTGTTTCTCGTCCTACCATGTGAGCTACAGGTCGCACCATTTAACACACTTTTGGGCCTCTATGTGCTGAAGTACTAATGGTTACAACTTACCGGAATGCTGTCGCTGGACTTCTCCACCTTCCTCAGCTGGACATCTCGCCTCCTAATGTCACGGGATGTTATCCTGGGAAGGGTGACTTCTGCCACCGAATAGAGTGACATCATGTCATCTTCGATATCACCTCCCGGTTCACGATGATATAACTGAGGCGGCTTCCTTTGGAACAGGAGCGGAGTGTAGCTTGCCATAACACTTCTTGCGCTGTTTTTTTTTGCCACAAGCTATGACGGTGAATTCGCGACGCAATGTAACATGAAGCTACGAACACGCAGTGTGTGTATTTCTGTTGTCGTGTGTTGTACCGTACGTTACCATAGTGACATGTCACTCAACTTTCAATTGTCATGACGGCCACTGAGTTGCGCACTCCGGAATCTACAAATTCGATCCTTTAATTTGACCGGTAGCATAATAGTCGTCGACTGCAAAAAAAAACACACAAACACACACGTGTTAGTGTGTCGCATGATATACTCATGGCTTACCGGAAAAATGAACCTGCAAAATGATAGCTGGAAAGTACACCAGGCAGAAGTGACATTCCTACATTAGATGTTACATTGCCTTTCTTTAACACGTGCCGTAGACTGGATATTACAAAACAAGTACACGGGGCGAGGGATGAGGTGTAGGACTAAAGGAAGTGTCGCGTCGAGAGTGGATAGAATTCTTGTTTGGCCCCGTCTAGCAGCACAGCCATGCGCTATCGGGCATCTCATTCCCACCTCATCCCTTGCTTGTTGCATTCTAGCGCTAGCCCTCTGTGAAAGATATATAGGCAATATACCTACTGCGTAACCATGGCAACAGGCCAGACAACACAGAGAAGTCGAAGATGTTCGCATGGTAGAATTGTGCTCCCATCCAACAACAACCCCACACATGTGTTTACAATAATTTCAACGTTTCACCCCATGTTCTTAGTCTATGTAAGTGGCAGGCTTCCTTCCTGTGCTATTTGTACTGACAATTTATTGTTAGGAACAGAAGTGATGTGTGTTCCTCATCATATATTTAAGGCTTAGAGGTTACCTTAAATACCAATATGTTCAACATCACCAATTCTAAACCTTTCTCACAGATACTCATGAGAATTGTGTAGACCTCAGAACAAACAGTGGCTATTTTCCTATCCACCATTAACTGATTGGCCCTTTTAACAGAGAAGAGGTGCATGTTCTGGGAGGTACGAACTCAATATTGAAATAAACGTGAGGTTAATTCTCGTGTCATAGCTGAGGTGGTTAGTCGCTGGTCTGTAAAGGAGGATGCTCGGGTTCGCCTCTAGGCCAGTTCGTGTGAGATTTGTGGTGGACAAAGTGGCACTGGTACAGGTTGCCCTAGAACTCGGGTTTTCCCTGTCAATATCATTCTGTCGGTGCTTTATACTAATCTTCATCTACGCAATGCTGTTACCGGAATGAGAAATGGCCAAGTCTGGGAAGCTGCGAAACGCATATCTCCTTCCTAAGCCGGGGAGGAGCATTGGACAGGGAAGGACTTTCAGTTTCTTATTATTTAAATTGCGAAATAGTCCTGTCGTTCGTAATATATATTCCGCGAGACATGAACTGAGCCTTATCTCCGTTTCTGGAATTGTGTTTTGCCTAAGCTTTGGTCAGATGAATAACTTTTCCTGCGTCAGGCGCTCTTATCATGCGAATGTAATGTGGAGGTAACGTGGCGCATCGCAACAACAGCGACCTATGCCTACGTCTACTGCTGCTTGTGACTAGGAACTAAGTAAGCTACAAAAAACTTTAGTCAGAATAAATTGCTGTGTAACCGATTCAAACTCGGAACTTCTTGGATATGAAGCCTCGTTGTGTTCAGTTCCAGGAATTTAGCTGGTGAGTTATTCGGCTGACACACTTCGTTCTGATTTTCGAATGAATTTAAATTGGTGTTTCATTAGATTTTTTCCATATAGGCGCATTCGTAAAGTAGCTGAGAAAAGTCACTATTAGCCCCGTCATGCCTTTCCGTCCGTCAGTCGGTCTACATGGAACAGTCCGAGTCAAAATGTACGGATTTTTGTGAGATTTATTATTTGAAATTTTTACGAGCATTTGTCGACATATTTCGATTCCGGTTTAAAACTCATAAAATAGCAGACGCGGTACGTGGAGGGCTACTTAGGTTTATATGTGATTGATCTTTATAATGGGCACAGAGTATGTTCTCTGTAAGGTGTGAGACCATAGCAAGAGTTTGCGGACTAAAAATAACGACTCAGACAGACTTCTCCGTGCAATGGGAGCTGAAGCCGAGGAAATAATTAACAATCTAAAAATAAGAATGGAGAACGGGCTGTCTGGGAAGTACGATCTGAGGCTAAAGAAAATATAGAAATAAAACAATCGAGCATAATTGACTCTAAACCTGCTGCGTTGATAGGAAGAAAATTTATAGCTGTAGTAAAAAAGAGGACACACCGGTAGTCTCAGACGCCGCGGATATTTCATAAATTGATTTTAAAGAGCCGCCCTAATCCTTTAGCATCGAATAATTTTATTTGAGCAAAATGTGAAATATTAGGATGTGACATTTGAAACGTGTACAATAAATTTAAAAAAAACAATCTTCTAGGCAATTTCTACTTACAGTCACGCACACATTATTATAGCATGCGCAGATTATGTTAATGGATAAGTTAAAGTAATAGGAGCAACTAATTTCCTTGACCTACAAAATTATAATAACAAAATATTATAAAGCTCTGAAGATGAGTGGTCTGTAGAGAAGTGTTGAAGGAAGTTATTATTATATTGTCACTTGTCAGTAAACCTTCACTGTCAGTAGTACTATGTGTTGTGGACAGTGTGGAAAAAATGTCAAATTCTGGTATATACAAGTTAAAAACACGTGCACATCGAGGTTCTCACGGCAGTGTATATGTAGATTACTGTCGTCCAACGTGTGATGCAATGCAATTTGTTGGACCGGGATAAAAATTTCGGAGAAACATGTTACTTCCATTTTTATGGTACAGGAATGAGGAAACTTCCTAAAGATGAAGGCAGGAGGGAACACTTACGTTTGTACATACCTGTGCACTACAGTGCTTTGAATCACTCCAGCGAAGAGTGTAATATTAAATATAAACACAATAAATAAATTTGACAGAGGCCATTCCGTTGTTTAGTAACAAAATTATATAATGTAATATATTCCGTCTATACACAACTATATAAGAGTACAGTGATATTTGTATGTACTGAGATCACATTATGGCATTATGTGATCTGAGTATATATAAATAGCACTGTACTGTTATATAGTTTTGTATAGACGGGATATATTACATTATATAACAATAAATAAACATTAACTCCATTCTTACTTCCCTAGACAGAAACCAGAAAATTTCAATTCAACAAGAAGGCAGGTAGATACAGATAGATCCCTGAAAAAGCGTGAGATTAGAACTAAATAAAGAAATATACATGAATATAAAGGTGTTAATAAGAAGGTACTGGAAAATATATTGATAAGAGAGTAATTAAAATTAAATCTAGTAATGGGAATTTAAATTGCGAAAGAATACAAACATAAATAATAGAAGGAAAATAACAAGTGAAAGATTGAAAGAGGGGGGCCAAAATGAATAAAAGGTAGGAATGTGGGAAAAAGAAAAGAATAAGAAAAAGTAGAAGATAATACGAAATGAAAATCGTGATATGAATCGCAGAAGTTCTTCGACAAAGGAAGGATAAAATGATTGGAACGTTTTGAAATTAAAAGAGAGGATATGATCAATATGTGGAAAATGAATACTGTAAGATGGAATACAAGAAACAACGACTTCTAAAATTACTCAGAGTTTAACGGGTTTTTGTTTGTGTTTGTTTATTTATTTGTTTTTTTGTGTCTGATTGTCTGGAAAGATGAAAAGTTAAAATATTAATAAAGTAACAACATGGCCTCTTATGCGTATTGGACCGTGCATCATCTTGATATTTGAATAAAGGTTGACCAACTAGATGACACTTGCTTTATTATCTACTGCTCAACATGTTTCAGACGTTAATACGTCCATCTTCAGGAG
>Ga0131853_10002179_pt1 | contig 35166 bp, 22 predicted proteins | sample TergutLab28metaG_FD_92764 | JGI IMG/M metagenome (GOLD analysis project Ga0131853, IMG submission 92764) | Labiotermes labralis P1 segment gut microbial communities from Petit-Saut dam, French Guiana - Lab288 P1 (version 2) (version 2) | ecosystem: Host-associated > Arthropoda: Insects >... | reverse complement strand
TGTCTCTGTCGTACTGTGTTCCTATGCCTTGTGTAATCTCATACACTCTTCCTATTTCGTCTACTTTTATGTGGATTGGCGTTATGCCATTTATTACGCACAATACTTCATTCGACACTGTGCGGTAGGCTCTGGTAATTCTAAGATTTATATGTCTTTGTATCATCCTGTTTATTTTAGCTTTATGTGTATGTGTGGGTGTGTGTGTGTGTGTGGGTGTGGGTATGTATGTGGGTGTGGGTGTGTATATGTATGGGTGTGTTTATATTTGGGTGTGTGTATGTATGGGTGTGTGTATGTGTGGGTGTGTGTATATGTGGGTGTGTGTATGTGTGGGTGTGTATGTGTGTGGGTATGTGTATGTGTGGGTGTGTTTATGTGTGGGTGTGTGTGTGTGTGTGCGGGTGGGTGTGCGGGTGGGTGGGTGTGTGGGTGGGTGTGTGGGTGGGTGGTTGTGTGTATGTGTGGTTGTGTGTAGGTGTGTTTGTGTGTGTGCGTTTTGTAATGTGTGGGTGTGTGTATGTATGGGTGCGTGTGTGTGTTTTGTAATGTGTGAGTGTGTGTGTGTGTGTGTGTGTTTTGTAATTTATGGGTTTGTGTACGTGTGGGTTTTGTAATGTGTGGGTGTTTTGACAATTTTATGAATATTTTGGTAATATGTATACTTGTATTTACTGTATTTTGTATTGTTTGTGCTGTGTTTTTGTATTATTTCTTTTGTGTGTATTTATTCTTATTTGTTACTAGTGTAAGGACTACTGCAACCGAGTGAAAACTCAATTGTAGGAAATAATAATAATAAGGTAATTCAGTCCCATTACAGGTCTGGAGAGGCCCAGAGGGTTCCAGGAAGTTAAGGTTCCCAGATTTCGTGACAACGGCACGGGAAGGTGGTAGGTTGTCAGCCTTACGCACCGGCCGCCTTTACCACCAGGAAATACTCCTGGTACTCATTTCTGTTAGAGGCTGAATCGACCCCAGGGCCATAGCGCGATCGGAAGGATTATGTCAATGAAAAATTCCTATGACACCATCTGGAATCGAACCCGCGACCTTCCGATTTGTAGTACAGCACCTTAACCACTGCGCTACCGCGGTCCCCAATAATAATAATAATAATAATAAAGAGTGTCAAAATTAGCAGGATGTGTCTTAAAATGCGCTTGACCGTTCTGTTGCAGGCAAGGCGAAAAGTGGCACATGTTGCGGTCTGCGCTCACCCCTGAGCTCACTAGCGCCAAGACTGTACTGAGGTTCCTCCCAGAACTGAACCAGATTACTGAAGACTTCATATCTTTTCTCAGAACAACACGTGACACAAATGGCGTGGTCTCAGGTTTCGAGGAAGTAGCGAACAGAATGGGGATGGAGAGTAAGTTCAGAGATTCAGTTGGAATGTGGCTTATTTTGCTTCACAATTTCTTCACCTTCTGTGTTCTCCCTAAAACAGAAGCTCCCAAGGACTCGTTCCGTATTAATTTAAACAAAGCTTACAAATATATTGCATTATTTAACTCACAGAACCCTTAGAATTGTAATTGTGTTATTAGCCAACTCAAGCAAAAGTATGGCCTATGTTCCCAATACGTATGCTTAATACTGCCGTTTCACCGACCAGTTGTTCTCTCTTGAGAATACCTTGCACGAGGCCCTTCGAAAAAAATTTGTAAATCTTTCTTGTTACCCCACGTATGCTTTGTATTCGCACTGTAGACATTATATTAAGATGGTCTTCGTAGTTAACATAAACTTAAACTGAATATTACAGAGAGCATATTGTCAGGATGACGCTTGTCCCAGAAGCTTTATTGTACACGAAGCCTACTTCCGCACGGAGTTATTGTCTATGTGTCCTCTGCAGTTCAATTCCAAAAATGTCGAACCCCAGCACAAATATTTCTTGACACACAACAGAGACCATCTCTTGAAGTACATATATTATTTTTTTTTATATTGTCATTCAGTTCTTGCGATGAATGTGGCTTGTTCACATAAATTCTGTCTTCTAGTGTCATCCAATAATAATAATAATAATAATAATAATAATAATAATAGTAATAATTCTGGATACTTAGAAGACCATAATTTCCTAAACTATGATGTCACAATTAACCGAATGTAGTGGTAAAATTTTATTTATTTTTTTTTAAGAAACGCCCAATGATTTTGTGGTCTCTCGCTCTAAACCGAATGCTGGCTTAAGCTGTGGAAAGGAAAATTGTGAACTATATGGGGATATTTGGAATCCCAGTATCTGTTTTTCTGGTTGTGTTATCATCCTCTTCAGTTTGAACCTAGCCTCATTCGAGAACAACACGGGTTAAGAATTGAGAAATCCATTGACTACCGATTCTTGAACACCAGCTTCATGCTTCTCGGTCTAGGATATCAGCCGTATATCTATAATTTCATTAGGCTTTGTTTAAAAAAAATTGTTGCCGTTTTTTGCTGACGGTTTTACCACTTCAGCTAAAAGGTTTTCATACTTGCTGTGTATCTAGCCTTGAAAATCTCGTTAGAAATTCGTCCACTATTCTGTATATTGTGCCTCTATACATAGCTGTAGACGCAGAATGCGTTGGCGACGTATTTTCCATGACGCATACTTCGCATAAATACTGCTAATGAACACGCTGTTCTGCAGAAAACAATTCGAACACGCACTGAACAGCTCTACACTAGACGCAACAGATACGACATGTGTCACATTCCAGCGCTAATATGATGATGCAACACTACGCAGACTGGCCTTGCAAAAAGCCAAGCTGCTACTTCCCCATGCTCTGTGTGTCAGTTACAGATATGTTGTCTGTGCGTTTAACAAGAAGTTATTTGTTAACATACTTCTCTCTGCTTTTCATATAATGGCACTAGTTATAGCTGTACGTTGTGTATTACTTGTTATGGATTGGAGGAGTAGTTCTAATGTGCGTCATCCCCGTTGTGTTTTGTACAACAGTAAGCAGTTAGGTATGTTAACACTTACAGTCGAACACAACTATATGGTACCATGGTCCCGGGACCATGGTACCCTGTAATATAATGAGATCTCAAACCCGCCCCATTACGCCCCAAGACCACTACACACATGCTAGTATAGCCTAAGCTCTAAGTCTAACCACAACCTGATGATGGCCCACATATAGGGCCGAAACATGTCGTTGTTGTAAACTCCTATAATATAATAACAAATATAGTTGTGTTTGACTGTAAGTGTTAACATACCTAACTCCTTACTATTGGAGGAGTAGGATTTGGGGGGTTTTAAAGACACAGGTAGCCTAGCATGGAAATGTTGAGTGCCTCCATTAATACGCAATAAGTGTGATGGATTTCGGACTGTCTTGCATTCAATACACGCAGTTTTGCCCAAATCTGGATACAAAATTTGGTTGTTCTGTATCTGCAGGTATATGCACCGTAGTACTGGGGCGACGCATGGGGTTCCTTGAGCAAGAAGTGGACCCGAAAGTAGGCAAATTGGCCACTGCCGTTAAGTGCCAGTTCTGTGCGTCACGTGACACTTTCTACGGACTCCCATTCTGGAAAGTTTTTCCCACTCCAGCCTACAAATTGTTTGTGAAAAGCGAGGAAGAAATATATGAGTAAGTATGAATCCAGCTTGCATTGGTTTGGTTTTGGAGGCGAACGAAGAGCATTCCACAAAGAGTTCGGAAGAAAATTGCTACTTTAAATTAATTAACCTTGACTCAATGAAGCACAGAACCTTTAGAGATGCTGGTATTTGTTTAGCTCTCCTAGTAATTCTTTGCCTTTACTGAAAAACGTAAAGTCACTACCGTGTTACGTATAACACGGTACTGCACCCTATCCGGAGCCAGTTGAAACCAAACAGGACCCTCACAGGTAACTATTTACTGAAGGACATGGCACTATATTCATGAAGATTTGAGGACTTCCATAACAGAATTTTTGAAGATGTGATGGCTCTTATGAATTTCGAACTGGTAGGAATAAGGGACACCAAATCATAATATTTCAACTTTTAATTTAGATATATATGGTGAAATTATTTCAGAAGGTACTGTGATAGAAATTCCGTATTTGATGGTACGCGTAAGTTCTACATTTCCTTCGGTTTCAGTCTTCTACAGGTAGGCGTATTTATAAGTGCTTTATATTTGACATTTCCGCGGTGGTGAATATTTATGGTATGCAGGCACAAGAAATGGTGAGGTCAGGTAGGTAGTTACCAAATGTTCGGATGGAGCTCTGAAATGCATTTTTACTACCGCTCTAAATACTGCGGTAACAAGCTGTTCCGGAACGTTGGTAACCGCGTACCGCATTCAAGAACACGATTACATTTGTAGTAATGTTTAACGCGTTTCCAGTATAGTGTCGGAGATGGTTGAACTGGCGCTGAAGGAAGAGAGAGATATCTGTGCAGTCGACGCCGTCAGCAGTGTGTTTATGTCCGTGCTGAACGCTCCAGATATTGACGTCAGGGAGAAGAAAGCTGCAATAATAGATTTTATCACAGCCGGTACACAAACGGTGAGTTGGGTCAAGATGTGCATTGTACGGATGCACTGGTGGGCCGGGATAGCTCAGTCGGTATAGCGACTCGCTACGTGCTGGGCGGTCCGGAGATCGAATACTGGTGAGGGCGAGATTTTCCGCACCCGTCCAGACCAGCCCTGGGGCCCACCCAGCCTCCTATACAATGGGTACCGGGTCCCTTTCCCGGGGGTAAAGGGACCGGGGCGTGGCCCTGACCACCCACCCCATCCAGTGTCGAGGTTAAAGAAAGAATGGAGCTATATCTTTACTCCCCCTCTGGGTCTTCGTGGCCTGTTCTAGGGTGAATTTTACCTTTACCTTTACGGATGCACTGACCACGAGACGACTGTAGTTGCTGTGGTCACCCTGTGTTAACAGCGGGTCACTAACCCCTATGGCATGCTACTTCGAACGACGTCACTCGCATTCATTCAGACTATATTTAATTTGCAGTTATTTGTAAAATATATTCTAAAATAGGTTTGCATTATTAGCCTGTTCTTTCGATGATACAAGGTACAAGATTTACCCTGTGCCTAATCAAGAACAGCTTCAAGACGGATGGTGCTGGAGCTGGTTCCTAAACTTGGCACTAAGTAGATGTAAGTTCTCTCCTCCCCCTTTGTCACCTTCCACCCTACCCGGGTAAAAGCCCCCTCTACCCATTTGATAGAATGTTAAGGGGGCTCCTGACGCTAGGGGGAATAGAGAAACGGAACTCTTTAAGCCTGTTATGACGGTGTATGTCGTTCAGAAGAGTGATTCGGAGAAACTAAACCAGAATTTCTAAAACGCCCATCCAGTAGCCTAATCGCTTAACTGAGTGACAAAATTATTATAATTATTATTGCGACTGCGTCGTCACAAATATAATAATCACAATAATTTTTAATGATTTTAAACATAACTTGGGCGGGCGTGATGTAACAATAGTTAACAAAAATCTGAAATTTAAATGTCAGTCATCATCTAATTTAAATCTGCAATGTTTACTTGGTTTTCCCCTTCATATGATTTGCTGCTGCTGCCTGAAGAAGGTTTAATGAATATGAAACCGAAATATGTAGCTATCACATTTGTGACAAAACATTTACCTTTGCAATATACAGGCGTGTTTGTCAGTACTTGTATTGTACATACCCACTCTGTGCCTAGGCCTCGGAAGTGGGCACTGTTTCATTCCGGCTTTAAAGTAAGTCTTCAGCAATAATCCGTCCCTCCACGTATGCACGTGCCTCTTAGTGTAGGATCCGTATCAACACGGCATGGCGCCTCCTCAGATTGCGGGTGGAGGAGACTTGTCTCAAGTATGGAATGTAACACTTGAATATATTGCTTAGGCAGCTCCGGACAGTCAAACATTGGCGGTCCTCTAGCTTGAGGTTCGGGCGAGTAGCTACCGGGGTGCTGATAAGTCCTTAGCCCGGCCAGGAAGGAAATAAGCTCGGAAGCATGCCAGGGACGCGCGCGATTTCAACAACATCGAGACGCGACTGTCAGCAGGGTTTTTTTTCCTGCAAGGCAAGGCGCCGCAGGAAATTCACGCCATTCTGACAGAAATATTAGCTTGTTTCCTTCCTGGTCGGGCTAAGGACTTATCAGCACCCCTGTAGCAACGTCTCCTCAACATAAGAAGTCAAAATTTTACAAAATGTCGCAAAATGCTTCGGACTTGTGAAGTCCTTTGGAAAGATGACTGAGTGGTTGATAATGTGAGAATGTTAGAGAATAAGATAGGAAGGCTTTGACTGGATTAGTCTGGCTCAAGATAAGGAAGTAGCAGTGTGCACTAATGAGCGTGATATATAACGTACAGTTGCCTTAACATGCGAGCAATTTCTTATCTAGCTGAGTAATTATAAGGTCTTCATAAAGGATTCGCTTACATGTAGTTAGCTGTATGTCTCATGTTCCTCATAAAGTCCGCTTCTGAACGTACCAACAGCAGTTTGGCTGAAGCAGTAATGCCTGTGTACATTTTGCACAGAATTGGTTCTGGATGTTCCTTATCTACGGTTTTCTGTGGCTTTTCCTATGCCTAGATCAGTGTTTCTCAACCGCTGGACCGCGGCCCTGTACCGGGCCCTGGCGTCAATTATATTGGGGCGCGAGAGATTTTCCTGGAATTGATAACTAATTTAAATGTAATTTTATATTTGTCAACATGCCACACCTTACACATAATTGTGCTAATATTATTTATGATTATGCCACAATTAACTATCAATACTTATGTTAGTTTAATGTACGAACTTAAAAAAAATTGGAAAGTTACTGACGAGTAAATCTGTTGGGTCCGGGCCCCCGTCTTATGAGAGAAGAATTTACCGGGCCGCGGTCTCACGAAGGTTGATTTACACTGGCCTAGACAGTAAGAGGATCTTAACGTCAAAGGTACGAAACGACTTTCTGTTAGATTTTTCCGAATAACACTGCATAAACTTGCACTCGTCTTCCTCATAATCCTAGAAGCTGATAAGCAAAGTTGCATAAACCAGTGTGTTACCTGTTAGCGTAAAAATACACGGCAGTTCTCCTCGTACTCTCGTCACATGGCGCCGTAGTAAGCAGGCAACTTCTTCTACTTCGCTGGGTTAAGGTGAAAGCGTACATTCCAGGCGCTGCTGGTCACTACAATGTTTGACTAAAGGAAGGTTCTGATTATTCCCGAAATTTCAAATTCTGCCGGTAGCTACGTTACCGAATGTCATTTTGTCTATAATGCAGTGTTCTTTAAAGGGGTTAAGCCGCCAAAGCGTGACGTTGAATGCTTTTCTCCGTCTAGCACCGAGGTTAAGAACGGGCCTTAATGCCTTCGACAGGAAAAATTTCCTTTTGTTACTTTAAATCAGGATGCTTATAGCAGGGCCGTCTGAATTGTGGTTATGTGCGGGTGAAGCGGGAAGACAGAGACAAGATATTTGGTGTACTTACAGGAACATTGTTTGCTGTTAATTCTGTAGCTGTACGTGAGAATAACCAACGAAATGTACACTTTTTCTCATTAATTTATTCCAATTTCATTATCCTCTATATGTTTCGAACAAATAATTACTCATCATCAAGAATTTATTTCTGTACGCGCAGCAACAATATTTTATCATGCATCTGTGGGTGTCTAGCCTGATAAAATACTGTATGTTGCGTTTACAGAAATAATTAATTTATTCCAATTGCACTATCCTGTGTATGTTTCGAACAAATAATTGCTCATCATCAGGAAGTTATTTCTGTAAGCGCAGCAACAATATTTTATCATGCATCTGTGGGTGTCAAGCCTGATAAAATACTGTATGCTGCGTGTACAGAAATAGCCTCCTAATAATAAACAATTATTTGTTCGAAACATGTAGAGGATATTATGTTTATTGGACCGTGCTTCATCTTAATGGTTGAATAAAGAGAGACCAACTTGATGTCACTTGCTTTTTATTTCATTATTTAATGCTCAACATTTTTCGGATGTTAATACATCCATCCTCAGGAGCCTGCGACTTATTTGTTGAGTTATTTCATGGACTGTATTGCTCTGGTTCGATGCGTGTTGGTGTTACGTTGTGGTTTGGCTGGGGTGGTGTGGTATCTGTATGCAGGCTGAAGCACTGGTGCTTCAACCTGCATCCTGCTAACTCAACAAATAAGTCGCAGGCTCTTGAGGATGGATGTATTAATATCCGAAACATGTTGAGCATTAAATAATGAAATAAAAAAGCAAGTAACATCAAGTTGATCTATCTTTATTCAACTATGTAGAGGATAGTTTAATTGGAGCAAATTAACGAGAGAAATTGTGCATCTCTTTGTTTATTCTCACGTGTATGTATCACGATGCACGGTTTAGAGAATATAAAGTCTGTGAACTGTAATTTAATCATCGTTTGTAATTCATGTAAGGAATCACTGGCAGAGAACATAACGAGAGTAGTAGTTAGGCTACGGATTGGAAGACCGAGGAATTGGGGTTCGATTTACGTCAAGAAAAAAAAAATGTGTCTCTTTCAGACAGCACCTCGACTGGTTCCACAGCCCACACAGCAGCATGTCTAAAGTTTACATTAGCTCTTTCTGTCCGACGGTAAAGCGGCCAGGTTGTGGAAATGACCATTTATCTTTATTTAGTGCTAAGATTAAGAATGTGTGGAGCTGTAGGCCCATCCTCCTGTACTTCTTGTCGGCGTTGTAATCAGTTAACCAAGGGGACAATTTTGCCTTTTGTTTTTCTAAGAATGTTTTTATTTGTAGAAAGTCCATATTACTTCAGCAAGCAGCTCTTTATATATTACTGTGAGAATGGAAGTTAAACTAAAATTTTAGAAGGGTTTTTATATTCTACTTACAATTATTTGAGTTAAAGTGCATATTATTCGCAGATCTATGCCCTACATTACTTCATGACCGTGTATTGATACTCCCATTTCAAAAGCTACCGAGTCCTTTTTTTTTTATATATATATACTAATTGTTTCATTCAAGAAACGAAGAGACCAGAATGACTTCTGTGGGTCACTATTTTTATAGGACGTTAAATCTGGACTTGCATTATGGATAAAATATTTAGCTGGTGAAAACACAGACTGCTTGGCATCATCATGAGCCTGTTTTTTACACGGAAAGAAGGTAGACTGAAGTCTCTTTGTCCATTCATTCAAACTTCCATTATTAGAAAAGTGAGTAATATTTGTGCCAAAAATATTACAAGGTCATATAGTGGGTTTATTGTGAACAAGTTTTCAGTACCTACAGAATGCTACACCTGAAGTGTGCCAGACTTCAGGATATTATTTTATGAGACATTTTGAGTAGAAAGTCTCATATAAACGTATGCCCAGCTGTCAGCCCTTACATCACTAAGAGCATTTCAATGCTTCAAGACACTGCACGGTGTCACTTCTCATGAACCACCTTCACGATTACTCTCATCTCGGACAAACAATTCTATCTTGTTTGTCGTACACGTTTTTGTTCATAACTCTGGCCTTTGACGTTACCAGATCTCACGACACTGGTTTACTTCTTGTGCAGCCACGTGATGGACATGGTCTTCCGGCCCAAATCACAGACAAGAGAAGAACTTTTGCAGTAAATCATAGAGTAGTTCACTGCATGAGGGAAAATAACAAAATTATCAGAAAGACCAAAAGCTCTATTGAGAAGCTTCGAATTTTGCGTGCAGAAGGGCGGAAAAATTTTCGGGCAGTAATCATTGTAGAAAATTGACATTCGTTTACATTACCTAATCAGGAAAGGTGTTTGTCTTCATTCTGTGCCATAACTGCCTTAACTTACATAATTAACTGAGTAACACATCTGAAAACTTACGTCTTTCTCTTTTTCATTTATCTGACAAAAATTTGTTTAGATATTTTGCGTAGAGTGGGGCAAGACTTAATTCCTGCCTTTACGTTGTGATGTTATCTGACACAAAAATTTCTGTGAGTATGTGTGTGTGTGTGTGTGTGCGTGTGTGCGCGCAATGTAATAAGCGTATATATACCGAACGATTTTATTTTAGAGAAACGTGCTTATATTGCTCATAACGGTGTAATAGTTGATAACTGGACTATGCTCTTATAGTACTTTTTCGCTTAAAATTGCGCATAAGATAACACCTAAAGTTTGGCATGTTTGCCGCGGAACACCCTGTGTATATGCAGAGCATCTACTTACCCCTCCATATACATGAATAAAGAACGAAGCAACACGATATTGGAGCATTACAGAAAGTATTTTATGCAAGGTTTCTTTTTTGTGAATTATTTTCAATTTAAACTATATCATCAGTGGTCAACATTGCAGATTGGCAACACCTTCGTCTTCGTGCTGTACCTGATCGCGAAGCACCCTCGTGTTCAGAAACGCTTATATGAAGAGTTACTGCAGGTGGCGCCTGGACGCTGCTCACTGACGGCTGACACGCTAAGAAAAGCCACCTACTTGCAGGCCTGCATAATGGAAGCATTCAGGTAAAATGCCACTGTCTGGAACGATAAGACATCGTAGGGTCAAAATCGAATTTTGGATCCGTACGTTGGTGTAGGGACGACCTTTACTATATTAGCGTAATGGACACAGTGACTACTCTATGAGATGGACAATCTCCGGGGTTCGAATCCCGCGAGAGGGGAAGATGTTTTTTACCTTTTCAAGTCGTCCAGAAGGTATCTGGAGCTGACACAGCCCTTTATTCAATGGGTACCAGGTTTCCCGGTGGGGGCATGAAGTTGAAAACACTAAACTGCAAGTAGTACGTTCTAAAGTTATTCAAATTAATTTTCTTACTTAGTACCTTAACACACTTAACACGGAAAGCCACTGTTACCTATTAGAATTCCGATTCTTTTCTCGGCACGAACCTCGGATATGAAGAACCAAGTCTGTCGGTACGTTACACCTTGTCGATTGATGAATGGTTACCGAAATTTCGGAGGAAGGTGCCTACTTCTTGATGATCAGGCAGTCCAAGAAAACCCTTGGGACTTCTTGACACTGAAGATCAAGATACTATGTCCTTCGACACGTCCGTATATTTTACCCAAATTCACAGCCTAACACCACAGAACATTTGAATCGTCAGCAACCCTGCCGCGACAACACCAAATTTCGCAAGATCTCACAACCCTGCAGTGAATTTCTCTTGTGTTTCTCAGGCCTCACGAGCGGAATATTATTCAGAACTTCAAGCATGGTACTATGCACTGCAACCGTAATTTCAGCCACCCTTTGAACCGTACGTTGAATTAAATCACAACGGCTTCCTTCCACACCAATTTCAGTTACTAAGGAAGTCTTTAAACTGACATAAATAAATCAACACAAATCGCTACCCGTTTCCAACGACCCGACCACTGGCGCTGAAGAGACACAAGTGTCTTGAATTTTCTGTTTTGTTGCAGAGTTCTGCCTGCAGCACCCTGCGTCGCGAGAATTCTGGAGACGGACATGCAGCTTAGTGGCTACCATTTGTCAGCAGGGGTAAGCTTTGGCTACTCTTCTACTAAAACTCTGAGATTCTGTATGCTAAGGAAATTTAAATCTACTAGTAGTAGAATTTCTTTCAAATGAAGCCAACTGTGCACACTACTGCTTAGTATATTTATTTCAACTCCTTTACACGTTTCGGGCAACTAGGTGCCCATCATCAGGAGAACTTGCTGTATCTATGCGACACTGGTATTTTTCACTATGTATGGGTGGCTGTCTGGTCTGCAGACTAGACAGCTATTTGCAAAAAGTTATACAGGGATGCACGGTCAACAAAACATAAAATTTAGCAGTAGAATTTTTGAAGCTACTATTTAAGTCTTTTAATTTCTGAGTGACTCTGTTTCCATGCATGTGGTGGGGTGTGGACAGTACTGAACTGGCCTGTGGCAAGGACATAATGGCAGGATTTTGAGAAACACTAAGACGAAATTGCACATTTCATAAGACGAGGTACTTGACTGATCATCTGAGTGGCCACCGGGTTTTTAAGGACTCTGTTCTGTGGAGTTAGTGAAGTATGGAATATTTTGATCTGGCTCATGGTGGTTCAGTGGTTGGACTTTGTAAAAATGTTGATGGATTTGTGATGCCAGAAGAGAATATAATGTGATTAGCTTTAGAAATTATTTTGTTTTCTTCAGTAATATAATCGCAGCTGCAGTAAACAGATACTGAAGGCAGTGCAGCAGTTAACATTGCTGATCTAAAAGCATCACATTTGTGATTAAAGTTAAGTAATTGTGTCAGCAGCTGAATAACAACAGCTGCTGATCAAGGCCACTGTGTGCCACGGACTTTACTGATAAGCTAGAAATATTCTTACATCATAAATGAAAATGTTGAGAGATTCTGGTGTGTTTGTGAAGAGGCGTAAATTTGGGGGAACCATGAGGGGGGGGGGGGGGGGAAATGCCCCGCCAACCCTTTTTTATCTAAAAATAGTTTTTTTTGGCTACTGAGTTGAAGAGGGACGAATAAAAAGATTGGGGTCAGAGTTAAGGAATGGGATGTATGTACATTAAGGAATGGTTCAAACCAATTTTCCGCGTCTTTCTGTCTTCACTCCATAGTACATTAAAGTTCCTAATACCCACGACCAATTTTGCGCCCCTCCACCCCCCCCCCCATGGTACTAGACAAGTTACGATTTTGTGTTTGTGTATCTCCAGACAGTGGTACTGTGCCACACGTGGCTCGCCTGTCAAGAGGAGGCTAACTTCTCATCCGCTAAAGAGTTCTTGCCGGAACGCTGGCTGCAGAACGGGGAACTGGCTCGCACCAGTCCGTTCCTGGTCGTCCCTTTCGGCTGCGGGCGCCGAGTTTGTCCCGGGAAACGCTTTGCTGAGCAGCAGATGCACCTCGCACTGGCCAAGGTCACTGTCTTCATCCATTTGTTTGTTTATATTACCATTCGATTCATTCAAACACTTCCAAAACCCTTGTAACCCTCTTCAAATTAGAACGTAGGTTTGAAATAATTCATGCATTTTTCACGTAGTACGTAAGCGTAAAAGGAGTGTACAATGGAGAGGTTTGTTTTGGACCACGTCTCTGTCAGCTTCCAGAATTCATTAAGTGTATCGCACACGTGGTATGTCGCAGTTCATCGGGGGATCTTATTTTAGTTGTCATTATGCCATCCGTACGCCTGACGGTGATTTATATGAAGCTCAGAGCTGTATTGTAAGTCCCTCCTCACCCCCCCCCCCACCAGAATATTGTCTTGTGGTTAGAACAAACACCAGCACATCACTTCATACGGACTCCAACTGCAAAACTGTATTTTGAAACAGTATCGCCATTTACGTGTATTAGACCAGTATTTTTTTTGTCACTTCTGCCCGCAGTCCAATGCGTGCGTGGGCGACCGCCGAGTCGGCTACATTCTACACGATAACCAAGTCCACAAGAAGCGACAGCTACATTGGTCAGATAAAATAACGTCCTGGAAATAAGGATAAATAAAAACTGAAATTAGATGTAATTTATTTATGACTCTTCTCCAGTTCTGTGCTCGTAGTGTGATGAATTTGCACATTATCTTCGTTAGTGCAATAATAAAATGCCATCTGCAACAAATAAGCACCGAAGATAATGAGGTTTGCAAAGCAGCGGACACCGAAGGTATGTTTGCTCTAAAACCGAGCCAACACCAATTTTCGTGCTTCAATTTGGAGGTGTGTCGAAAAATGTTTACGCAGTAACTCATTATTTTTCGTGTTGTTTTGCAGATCGTGCGAGAATTTCACGTAGGCTTCGAGGGAGAACTGGAACTACAGTTTGAATTTCTACTCTTTCCCAAAGGGCCAACAAAGTTTATCTTTCACGATCGGTCGGATTGACGTTAAAATTTGACAACCCAGAGTTCATCACTGCACGTCTACCTCTCTCATGGCTATGAGCTGTTCAAGCATCACTTCACTTCGCTAAAGCGGGCCATAGGCGCAGTTACGTCACAGTATTAAGGAGCTGTTGGTGTGCCGCAGATTACAACGTGTCGAAGGAAAAACAGCACATTATTATTAATATTACTATTAACTTTAGTTCCGTTGACATTTAAAGGCATGCGTTTTGTAAATTAAACACAAATTTTAATCTTATGTGAAATAAATGAATATCGGTATAATATATATATTAAACCAACGAATATATTTTAGGACATATTGCTAATCACCAATATGTTTCGGTCTACTTGCTGCCGTCATCAGGGTGTCTCAAAGAATACTAATGAAACGTACATAAAACTTTGATGTTTGTGTGACCGTGCATCACTAATACAATAATATAAACAGCCAACTAGAAGCAAAAATAATAATTTTATTACTAATTTCAATCAGCTCAACATGTTTCGGCCCATAATTTCTCCCATCCCCAGGAACACTAGACTGTGTTTACAGCTTGTGGTGTAATGCACCGGCGATGCTGCCTGCTGGTGACAAGGAGGAAGTGCTCCTGAGGGTGGGCGAAATTATCGCCCGAAACATGTTGAGCTGATTGTTATTATCAATAAAATTTGTTATTGTTGCATCTAGTTGGCTGTTTATATTATTGTACATTAAATTGTTAATATTCATAGTTGAAACTACTTTCCTGATTTCAACTGTTTCAGCTATTGAACTTGAAATGCACAGACACAACATCAACAGAGATGACCTGACCTTAAGTAAATCTTGGAAATCCCTTTTACGGAAGCTTAAGGAAAGAAGACAGCCACCTAAAACACAATAGCGTGACCTCTATCATCCCATGGCTAACCCCGACACGCGCCGTATCCTCTTCACATACGCACCTGTGGCCTCCATGTGGGTCGTTGTCGTCCACAGCCTGTTTCTTTACTCGGACCCGCCCCCACCCTCTCACCCTCCTTCCAAATGGCTTAGGCTATTTTCGAACCAAACCTTTTCCCGGACAAATACCCCAACATTCTCAACCCTATTCATTCTTCATACCTATCCGCCTATGAAGATGCAACAGGCAGAGTGTTCCCAAACGTTGACAAACAATATTCAGACAACGGGGAATTAACCAGAAGAAAGCACACAGCATTGAAACAACTAGTTTTTATGGCCAATATCATAAGTACTTACTGTGGTGATACAATGTTGGTTGTTAAAAGAGATAAAACTCAAATAAACAGGGTGTTCTTGTTGTTGTTGTTGTTCTTGTTGTTGTTGAATGCCACTGTATTACAGCAGGAAGTACCTATGATATTAACCATAACAACAAGTTGTTTCATTACGCACATCAACAGTTATTGTATATTTCATTTGTATTCTTTGAGACACCCTGAATATGGTCACGTGTACGATCGAAACAGGTAGGTAATTAGAAATACGTAATAACGTACATTTTACCACAGTGCATTCGTTGGTTTAACATATATCATAATTTAATGCACGGGTATGGAACATGTTAAGTACATACGAAATAAGTACGTAAAGACAGCGAATGGGAGGATCAGAGGTTAACACCGAGAAACCTTAGTGTAAAAGTATCTGTAACTAAAGAGCAAACAGCGCCCACTGTAAAACCAGTCTGTCCCGACGGACATGTTGTGTACAAATAAGGTATAGTTTTTAGTTTTATACATTTTAACAACGCAGTATGATCAAGAATAAAGCCGTAACCTTCAGTGATTATGTTCATATTTTACACTACTGACGAAATTCACAATAGTAAGTCCCAGAAGTTTGGAATCTGTGATTTGCGTCATTGGCAGGACGGGAACAAGGAATATAAAACTTCATATTTGCAACGTGCGTTATCAAATCAAAATATTCAATTTTTATTGTCCAACTTATGCAAAATTACATAATACGTAGATACAATTAAAATTATAAAATATATATGGCAGCATATTGTAGTTCATTGCCTAAAAAAGGTATTCAAGTGCCTTTCTATGCAGTGAACTACACACACACACACACACACACACACACACACACATCGGGTTACAATATGCTGCCATAAAACCGACCACGTCCACGATAGAACCATTCTTGTAATTTTAGCCAAGCACTGTACAAGGCTCCCCGCTGATGGATCCTTTGTGATCCGAAACTGGTTGAAGTACTTTTAAATATTTTATAATTTTAATTGCATCTACCACTGTGTTATATAATTGTGCGTAAGTTGGACAATGGAATATGAATATAAAAGTATTTGAGTCTGGACTGAGTTATGATTTAGTGGAAGGCTAGAAGAAACAACCAAGCCGGCCGGCAGTGTACTGTACGCACTGAGGTGCGATAGTGCAACCAGTGTTGCAGTGGAAAAGCAATAAGTATTAATTATTCCGAGGGTGTGTTTAAAGCTTTAGGTATCCAGCATGTAATGCGCATGCGCCATATTGTCATCTGCAGCCTGTCCGGCACTACAATATTTTCCCACATTCTCATATACTGCACGATTTTAGAAAACAAGTTGCTGAATGCATCACATGCGTTTTTATTTCCTCTACAGTTTTGACTGAAACATTTTTAATTCTAAGAAGAATCGAGTGAGATATGATAAAAATGTATATCGGTCTTAACGTAAAGTACTCGTTACTCTTGTAAGATTTTAGTGCAACTTCAATTTTCTCTACAGATTTTCGAAAATACCCAAATATCAAATTTGATGAAAATCCGTCCAGTAGGAGCAGAGTTTTTCCATGCGGGCGGGCGGATGGGCGGACGGACGGACGGACGGACGGACATGAAGAAGCTAATTGTCGCATTTCGCAATTTTGCGAACGCTCGTAAAAACTTTTAAATTTGGTCTTGAATGGTCTATGGGTGGTAATAAAGAGGGCTTAAAGTTTTTAATTTGGAGCTGAATTGATTACAGGAAGGAAATAAATGCTTTGTCTCGCGTTTACTTTATTTTGCCCCCCAAATGCCAATGAATCCACAAGTACTACCATTTAATAAATGACGCTATATGATTTCATAAGTCGGTACAGCGTACAAAAATGGAATAAACAGAATTCACGTTTTCAATTATCCATGACCGTGCACTGAGCAATGAGATGTACTCGTATTAGCGATAAAAACGAACGCACATGAATGTTTCAAATTATTATACAAAGATAACACACCCGTTACATATTTCTGTCACTCATGTGTTGGGCATTAATCACAAGAGCGCCCAAAATATGTAAGGGTGCTGCGATGTTTATAATATACTTTCATACACTTTCGTACATTTCCTAGGGGTAAAAAAGCAGCCGGTGCCTAAGGCTGGCAACCCTATCACCATCCTGGACCATTGTCACGTAATCTGGAAACCTTAACTTCCTGGAAACTTCTGGGCACCTCGGGCCAGTAATGGAACTGATTTACATTTTTTTATTACACTTACGTAAATTTGTTGATTTCGCTGCCATATCGAAACTTGATGTTTTCGATCAACCGATCGAAGGTGTTACCGATCAGCGTGGAACCTGATGTGTCAACTGTATTCTACTATGAAATTTGAAGCTTCACAAGCCATAAAAATCAAGATTGTGGTCTGGGTTATGAACACCTTTAAGAGGCCCAAAAGCACCGTCTAGTTCCATAGGTGGTGTCTGAAATCCTGGAAGAACCTGCAGCTACATCCAAGAGGTAGCAGTTAAGAGTAGCAGGTTCCCTCGAGACGGTGATGTCCAACTATGAGATTACACGACACCACACGCGAGGAGATCACAGTCGTGAAGAAAGTATAAAATATTCTTCAGGTCCAGGTGTCCAGAAAACTGGCTATTCTTGTATTGTAAATACGCACAAGCTGTCTATCGTACCTGAAATGATCCACACGCTAAATATTGTTAGTCATATTTTATTATTTACGTACTCATCTTATTTAGATTTGCCCTTAATTTTTCAGCTTGCACTATATTTATTCTCTTCCCCCCTTTCAAACGTTACAAACTGTCACAGCGACTATCGGCATGTATTAATTGAGCGCATTCTCTGAAAAACGAGCACCCAAAAATATCAGCTACACGGTAGGACTCGTTTGACTGCATACACGTTTTTCATACCCAGCAGTGTGATTAAGGTACTTTCGTGTCAACTTATCATATTTGAAAGATAATAGTAACCCGTTGTTTGTACAGCAGTAACACTGCGTAACACGTTCAGCTGCGAAATGTAACTTACAGTACATGACACGGCATTATGGGTACATACATTAAAACTGTACTTACGAATTAGAAAATTTATCGACGTATGTATTTTAAATTTTCATTTGATTTTACTCGTTGTTCTGACATCACTGTAGGAGCTTAGCACATAAGGAACTGTAAAATTCATGGGACGTTTAATACATAGCTGTACGTTGAACTATTTGTGCTGAACGCAAGAACAGTGTTTGGTGTGTTTTATTTTACACACAAATAAAACGAAAGCAATATTGTTGTTCAAGGAAATCTCATTTGTGTGAAAATTGTAAAAGAATTTCTAGTTCTTGCTCCAGTTGTTACATAATATGCGCTTCTTCGACAGCTGTACAATAATGTATCAGTAGTAAGTGGTGAGGTTGGGCCGGCCCCCTTAATGTGTAAAATAAGGTGAACCAAGTTGAGTGCAAGAGTGGTCTAAGACGAAAAGATGTGAATGAGTGTAAGAGTGGTCCAAGTAAAAGTGCCCCCGTGCAGCCTGGTATTGCGGTCCCTCCATTGCCACCCCTACGCCGATCCTAGCGTTGCACGTAGTGCAGGATGGTCCTAAGTGCGGTCCGGGCACTACTCTTTCTTGAGCACAATATTAAAAAGGATCGGGGGATGGTGGCAGCCTCCCTTCAGCTTGGTATTGCGGCTCCCACCGGGCCCCGTGCAAGAAGGACCAAAGTGCGGTCCAGGCAATATTTTTTCTTGAGCATAATATTAAAAAGGATCGGCGTTTGACTTTGATTAACCGAGGTAATTAAATCAGGTTGGCAGCCGCCGTCCAGCTTGGTCCCCGGGCCCTGTGCAGGAAGGATCCTAAGTGCGGTCTAGGCACTACTCTTTCTTCAGCATAATAATATTAAAAAGGATCGGCGTTTGACTTTTATATTTATCAGGTTGGCAGCCCCGCCGTGCAGCTTGGTCCACAGGCCCTGTGCAGGAAGTTCCTAAGTGCGGTCCAGGCACTACTCGTTCTTTAGCCTCGGCCCCTTCCGTAGCCACCCCTACGCTAAGCCGCATGACTAGCCGCCGGACAACTAGGTATCGCGGTCCCCGTGCAAGAAGATTCTAGGTCCCGCCATGTGTTTAGCGTTGAGTGTAGTGCAGGAAGGTCCTAAGTACGGTCCAGGCACTACTTGTTCTTGAGCTTCGGAGCCCCATATGATTTGGTATTGCGGTGGCCCCTACCCCTACGCCCAGGCCCGCCCGCCGTGACAGATTGGTAACATTTTTAAAAGTCTGGACTACGTGACCTGCCACCGGACAGATTCGTAACGCTTAAAGTCTGGCCCGTGACGTGGCATCGGACAGATTGGGCCCGTCAGATGTCGTGACGTGTGGGCGACGCCAGAGGGCTCACATGGTTCGGTGGGGGTGCTGCTAAGTTTGAATTTTAAAACTTACAATATGGCGGGCCTGCCGCCGTGTGGATTGTTACAGGGCCGCGGTGACCGTGACGTACCGCGAAGTATGTGTGCGGTGAGGAGAAGAGAGAAGGCCCGCGTGCTTCCAATGCGTGAATGAAGCAAAGGTTAATTTGACATCGTCAGAATTGGTAGTAAAAATGGACGAAATCAAATTTGAATGCACGATAAGTCCGAAAGTTGACGTGAGAGACCGTATGAAAATACAAATGTTAAGTTTTCCCCAAAAAGTGGCATGTCAAATTTCGCGCCCGCCTAGGGGGAAAAAAAAGTTTGTTATATGTATGTCAAGAGGCGGAAGACAAGTGTGTTGGTCACCCTTATGGCAGCCCGTGAGTAATGTAATATGTCGGTGGTCGGGGGAAAAACATTGCTAGTGCAATATGTCACGCGCAGGGTCCCCGGTACAGTTAGAAGAGTGATTGAACACGTGCAAGAACGTGATGTTCACCTTAACAGTTGCTGCTCCTATCTAAGTGTAATTAAACACGCGCAGGAGCGTGACTTTTTCTGCCATAGCAGCAAGTCACGTACACCTGTCGAATTACAGGTACGAAGGTAATATCACTAGCTGACGCAGACATCTATGATTAAAGCCACTGACGCAACATAGACCAGTCATGGTCTTGGTAATGTCGAATGAGGGAAGGGGGAACAGACGCCTAGGTGTCTGTATAAAACGTAACCCCTAGAGGAACCCCACCCCATCATGGCATTCTTGTGGTGGGCGCCTGTGTGCATCGTGAAAGAAGAAGGAAGGAAGCTGTGAAGATAGGAGGTGTGTGTGTGTGTGTGTGTGTGTGTTAGAAACTGCGAAGACGAAGTGTGTTGGAGGTAGGTGAAGTTTGTACATGAAACCTCATTGCAGTGAGTTGAAGTTAAAGGCCAGCGCGCACATTGCAGCATGATCAACACGAATGTGCTTGCGCAACATCGCTTACGTTCACATGCACTACTGTTGTGTTTGAAGTGCTTCTGCTTAAGGCTGCCGAATGCATGTGCAGAGGAAAATTCGTTTGGCTTACGCGTTAATAAAAGCGATCGCGAGAGTAGATAATGATTTGAATTAGAAGATATTGGAAACCTGAAGGGATCATGAACGGACTGAAGGTGAAGTGCATGAAGACGGAACACATGATCTTCACGGACAGCATGTCCGTCCTCCCGTGCCCGAGGCGTACCCTCACCATTTTAATACCGAGGAAAACCTAGACTACATAGACCCCCACGACGTCTCGTTTTAAGGTGTGAAGGAGATGGGCGAGGAGGAGAGGACACGCTATTCTGAAAGACCAAGTGCTCCGTCTTCATACACATTATCTTCTGGCCGTTCATAATAAGTTCCGGTTTCCATTACCTACTCTAGCTTTCGCTATGACTAATGCGTGAGCCAAACAATATTCCTCTGCCCCCCTTGCATTAGGTAAACATAAGAAGGACACCTCAAACACAGGTCTGTATGTGAACGTAAGCGATGTTACGCATTTGCATTCCAGATATCATCATCATCCTGCAACATGTGCGTAACCCTTTGAGAGACAGAATTAATGTACTGCTTCATCTAGGCGGTCGTTGCTGCTGCACCCGTGCCTGTGGTTGCTGCTGCTACTTTGTGAAGAAGGCGATCCGTAGGGCTGTGTCGAGAAACACACAGGTAGGTGCAGTGAATATTTTATATTAATATATGCAGTGATCCCAAGAAAACACACAATTCAGTTAAATTAGGCGTTTTTTCAGTTAAGCAGTAGTCATACATAGATTTATACAGCTGTCACGAGTTCCTCGAACAGATGACGATAGTCTATGAGGTCAGTGGCGTTACGCACAGGTTCGACATATGTCACTGAAGTTAAGGACGATGACACGTAAGAGTACGTTCCGCAAAGTGAGTGTGTAATCGCGCAATTGTTGTACGATGTGAAACATTCGGGCAAGATTTTGCAGGTCCAGTATCGTTAGGCTAATGTACTGCGTGCCGAAATACCGTCTTGCCGATCCGTAGTTTTTCGGCGGTGATAGGCGGAAGGCTCCGCTCTCGCACTCTAACGCCGCCGCTGCACCGGTCCCTCCAACATTGCAGGTTGAAACGGGCATCTTGTGTAGACAGTCCGCCAGCGTGTCGATATCCTCGTCTTTGAGAACGATGGATTTTGACCCACCCCTCCGTATGGAGCCGAATTCCACCAGTGGCCGATAGTCACGTGTGAGGTAAAAAACGACAGACACTTACTTGGTCCTGTCCGAGTTGAAGAAGAACAGGCGCCTGAACAGAACTCTCTGGGGATCGAATAGAGGACGGGAGGGACAGTAGGGACAGATGTCGGACGAGGCGTCGGGTAGCAACGGTTGCTCCAGGGCACGCTTCCTCTTGGCAGCAGGTTGTCGACTAGTTGCCATCGCAGCAGCAGGGAGCAGACTGATGTGGGGCGTACTCGATCGGCTTTTATAGGGCTGCAACAGATTCGGCGGCATGACGTGTTATTCCAGCAGGACATTGGACATAGTCTTTATTCTGCAGATAGTACATTAACCAATCGTAGAGATAATGCGCGGTTTTGGTTGAGCAAGAGAATCTGGGAAACTTGTGACATGGCAGTGTACACCAGTGGTGGTGATTGAAAGAGGCGGGTGGGGGCATCGAGATCCTCTAGATTATGGATCTGCTGTCTTGTCTGTCCGGCGAGGAATGTACATTTAGAGGCGCCGTTGGCGTAGAGGTGAGCGAAACCGGCCACGGAATCTATAATGACTGTGTGTAATTCTTTGTATTCGAAATGTTCGTCGGCCCAATTTAGTCCATTCTCTGACTAGCAATGATCCGCCACCTTGGAGGTGCTCTTGAAACGGAAGGTCTCGGACGCGGCGGCGCTGGCCACGCACAGTTCCTTGATGACCGTCCCATTCTGCCGCCCCCGCAAGAACTCGTAATCAACCACAACATACCTGCCACCAGTCATGTTACATTAGGAATAATTTGAAATGGCAAAGTACCAACCTTTTTATAAGCAGCTGCGGCAGCATTGACCCCAGCCACCACGTGACATTTGAGCCCATAATTCGGTAGTGAACTATCGATCCATTTGCCGTCTGCATCGTCGCAAGCATCGAAGAACGAAATGAATTGTTTCGGTGTGTAGTCCCGATCCATGTAGAGGGCGAATAGACAGCAGTACTTGCCGCAGACGTCAGTCGTCAGAACTTGCAGCTGCCGCCTTTTAGAGTCCCAAGTCGTTCAGTTACGTTTAATGAGTATATGGAAGGAGGGTATGTTGCCATATGAATCGAAGTAGTAGGCACTCGAAAATTTGGGTCGGAGTGCACAACTAGCCAGTGTAACAGTCTCTCTGTGTGGGGATCAGCATTGACGTTGACGGTGCTGGTTTGTGTGATCGAATGTGGTAGGAGATCGGTGGGGAAAACGTCGAGGAATGAGCCGACATCACACAGTGTATACAGTATCTGCACGGTGTCCATTAGAAGTCGGTCGTGACGTTACGTGAAAAATCTATGAGTACTGAATTGTCGAATTCTAGGTACAACAGACACGTGATCTCCTCGGGCAACGGTTTATTGATTTTCAATTCGATTCTGATATTGCCGATCTTGGGGTGGGAAGTATGACCCTCCGACGCGCCCCTATCAGGTGTGAAGTCAAAGTGTAACATGAAATAGCCGTTTATATGCATATCGTGTGTTATCTGCCGTCCCGTGTTCGAGTGATGCATGCCGGACGCCTCGAAAAGCATTCTGTAGCCCATGACGGATGTCTTTTCGTGATCCATGACCAGAGATTGGCCCTCATTAGGGAGCTCTTTTCCGTTCACACGCAAAAAAAATCACTGATATCATAATGCTGAAATTTGTACGGGTAGCTGTCCTGTGAACCGATAAAATCGGTATTCTTAACCATGGTGAACAAGAGACGTTTCGGGATGGGACTTAGGGCGGCGTTGTCTATAGACAAGAATTTTGATCCGGCCGAGAACGTGAACGTCTAGAGTTCGACTCTTATCAGATTATAGCGCGCGAGACGCCCCTTGCTCAGTGTCGAATTATGAGCCAGCAGTATGGCGGGGTTATGCCTGACGCGTCTGACCAGTAAATGGGCGTCCAAAAATTTGAAAACAGTTTTCGAATCGGCACTCTTATTCATAAGATAGGACAGGCTTTCGTCAACCTGATCTGCAACCTGACACCCGGCAGCAAGTAGAGGGGCACGTTAAATACTTCAATATGTAATCTACCAAATAGCTGGAATTCCCTACTCGCGCCAAGTCTGTGCCAACGAGTGACTAATTATCGGTTCGTTGTGGCGGTCAGATTCTCGGCCGAGGGGTCGTTAGGCTGCATGTCACCCGTGTCGAGATATCAGTACGCGTTCGAGAGATGTGGGGCTGCCTCGTCTGTGCCATAGGTCATGAGAGTCTCGTGATGAGAGCGATAATGGTAATGCTCGCTCGCCTGCGTCATGGTGACACCATTGAAAGTGACGTTACATTGACTGAATAAGGAGTGGTGGAAATTATTTGTCACGATCGTGTGTTCCGTAAAGTCCACGTCCTTTCCTAAGGCCGAAGTCAGTTCACCTCGGACATAGAGTTTGATATATAGATCAATGTACATATCGTTACCGGCAGGTATAAAAATTCCAGATCGTTTTGATCGACGGGTCAACGGGTTTGTATGCGGCCTCTGTTGTCCGGAATACAGACGTCTGTATAGGCCTGTGTGTAAGGATGTCAAACTCGCTACAAACGGACGCTACCTCCGCGGCAGACATGACGGGCTGCTGGTGTGATTGAGTAAAACTAAGAAAAGATGCCCTTTATTCTTTTTCTCGGTGCACGCTTGATCCTATTTATGTTTCCAGATGGTTGAAACTTCTTAAGTGCAATTTTAGCTTCCGCTACTCTCGCGCTTTTGCGTCATTGACGTCACAATTTTCTAATTAAATTTTGAGCAGATTCAGTCACGTGTTTCGACACGATGTTTCCAGCACTCACGTCGTCGGTAGACTTGCGTGCCGCGATATCGGTCGGAATTTTTGCCACCGCTACGCAACGTCTCGGGGCCCACTGCTTTGGACCCACTGCATAGAAGTGGGCGGACCCAGCGGAAGAGGCTACCGAAAAAATTGCCTATACTTTGTACTCGCTGAAGGTAGAGCCGGGTGGAATAAACGGGACCGATTCCTGCGGTGGTATGTCCGCGACCCGCTTGATTTAGTTATTACACTTCTAATGGATGCATCGCTATAAATGTCCTATTATGTATGCCGAAGCCCCGTTTTATATACATTATGACCATTTGTAATTATTACGAAAACGAAGCACCACACTTGTGGGTTTCGTGATGTCCTCGAAGTGGATGTGCAAACCCTCGGTCGTCAGGAACTCGATTCGGATGTCCTGCAAATTCCTCTGCTCGACGGGCACATAATAGACGTTACAAAACTCGTGCTGACATGACGATATAGCGGACGGTACTGTCGCCCACAAACTGTGGCGATATCAGGTTACAGTATATTATGGCGCCGAGGAGGAACACGAAATTTCACACAGCCCCAATTCCCAATTGGTGGTCGAACACAGGTCGACCGGCTGAGCTACGTTCACCGTGAAATCGGCGTGCGTATTCTGTTGATAGTTGTCACGCGAGGCGTTACTGAAGAGAGTGAAGTAAGAATGGCTAGTCGCCGCAATTTTTTATCCAGATATTCTTCACGCAAGCTGCAGGCACCCAAGAGTCAAAGTTCTGACTGTAACTTTGCCAGCGGACGAGATAATCACGAATGCCAAGTCAACCCTCTTGTCCAGTATTTTATCTATCTTATATGGGGTCCGGTAAGTTATCCGTACGGGGATCATTTCCTCGCGATGCAACTGGCCGTCGATAGGCGTCCTATTTAAATCCTCGAGTTCATAGACGGCTGGCGGCCGCCTGTCAATTACATTCGCGAACCTGAAAATCTCGGTGCTGAAATTCTGTTCGGCAGCCTTGGCAAACCGCATCTTCTCTTTGCTGATGTGCACCTGTTGCCCCACCCGAAACGTCTCTTTCAGGAAACGAACTAGCCCCTGGGCCGCCTCCATTCTCTTCCATATGGCAAACTGGTCTGAATCGGTGACTGGCGAGGGCGCCATGCCAGTCGTCGAGTGAACCGTGTCATCATAGGCCTTGACAAAGTTTGGCAGAACATCGATATATCTTTACGTATTTTTATGTGTAAAATATTTATAGAGACTATCGCGACTCGTGCGATCCACGCGTTCCACGACCGTACATTTCAAGTCGGGGTTTCGACACACCTGAAACTGAATGCCCCCGCCCTCCTCCCATAATATGTTCCGAAAATGTTTATTTAGAAATTCCTTTCCCTTATAAGTGCATACTCATACGGGACGTCTTAACGAATATGTAGGGTCAGTAAATATTGATCGAAACGCCGAAGCAAGAGAAGGCTCGCTCTTTTTCTTTATAGGGATCATATGTTTTGCTGTGGGATGAGCGAGCAGTTCGGTTCTCCCTGCATCGTCAAATTCACATTCCCATTGGACCTTGACCAGGTATCTATTTCCCGTTATCTGCTCGAGACGCTACATCTTTTGTTCATAGCGTTCCGCTAGCGTATCGCTTCTCAGGGTGGTCACGTTACGGAACGGCTGGTACGTGTGGCCGTGAGAGTGGCAACCAAAGAACTCGTACACAGTACGTGTCTCGGGGCATAATCCATCTACACTGAAGCAGGGCATTCTGTATTCGCGACCGTTGCGACCGTGTCTTATCTTCGCCCCGTCAATCTCTACCATATGCAGCAGCCACACCAATGCCTTCTTGCCATAGTTGTTATTACAAGTGTACACCCTGTTCGGTATGAATCCGATAGTGTCGGGCTTGCAGGAATCGTTTACGCAAAACCTTATTGCTTGCCGACGCGATCGTTGTCTATTCTAGAAATATTTCTATATTCCCTATGTGCATGAACTCGCGCCTAAACACTTGGCACACTTGTCTTAAGCCTGTAACGTCATCTTGTCAGTATTTTTCAAGCACGCGACTGTTGTCGATGGGCTCCTCCGATTTCTGGCTTTCGTCGTACCACGCGAGAAACTATCTCCTCTTCTCCACGCCCATCTCATTCACACCGTAATACGAGACGTCGGGGATGGGACTTACGTATTCTAGGTTTTCCTCAGTATTGAAATAGTGAGGGTACCACGATTTCGAGGTCATCAGACCGTACGCCTTGGGCTGCTTACGCAGAGGGAACGGGAGGAAGGACACGCTGTCCAGAAATACCAGATGCTCCATCTCTATACACCATATCTTCAGACCATTCATAATGAGTTCGGGTTTCCATATCAATAGGATCGCCCTATTCAGGATGAAATGAAGGTCAAACACCTTGGCATTATGTGCTATAGCGACGATCTTATTCGCCAGGGGCGTGTTTCGGTTAGATAAGTAAGCAGATCCCCAACAGGATCTTCCCAGAACGAGTGTTTCCTCTTACCGCATCGCACGCAGTCTCCGTCTTCCACGAACTCGCACTCTGCGCAGAACTGTTGCAGGCAGACGAGATTAGGTAGTGTAACTTAGCCTCGTCCGTGTACTCGGTATTTTGGGTAGTCTCGAAATCGTAGAAAACGTATAGTACCTTATCGCCTGCGGGGGTAACGCGTCCTTCATGGTTCGCAAGTAACACAGGTGATCCACGTCTTTGTTCTGCGTCCAGTTCCCGCAGAATCGCTTGTTACATTCGTGATGTCCGAGCGTCATGAGCCATCCACGCGTTGAGCAACAACGCTTTCGTTCGCACACGGAACGCTTCTGTTTATTACTCTGTTTGTGTTTGTCGTAACATTTGGGACTTCTAAAATACCTTTTGTATTCGGGCATGGTATTCGAAAGCTGGAGAACGCGCATGTCAGGCTGGCCATGCAATCGCTACACGTCTGATCGCAGACGTACTTGATTTTACGTGTACACGCGCTGTGGCACGCTTTACAAACGTACTTCTTAACCATTGCCCCCGTAAGTTTAGCGATCATGTGATAATATCTATCGACAAATATCTTATCGTCGCGAAAATGTTCCTGAAATCTTACTAGTTCGGGGATCCCCGCCCCGTTAGACAGATCGATGCGGGTCGTCTCGAGGAGGGTTTGGACTACGTGACGTATCTTCCGGCCTTGCCGATAGCCTTATAATTAGGGTCTTTATCTACCTTTGCAATCGCTATTACCAAGGCATGTGCTAAGCAGTTTTCCTCTGCCTGCACCTCCACGATACTTCTCTTGCGGTGCGCCATCACGGAGAGTGTTCTGCCCCTATTCTTAATTGCATGTTTACCAAACCCGATGGGCATCTTGACCGAATGCACGGTTACGACTAACGTGTCCAAGGCATTGAATCTAGAATTCGACTGGGAGACTTTTTCAAACACGCTCCATATCACGTCTGCAGATAACTGATATTTCCGTCTGAAACTGATTCCGATAGGCTTGTCATTCTGGTTTACCTGATTTTGAACAGTCATCCCCAACATATCGCTATCGTCTACATCGCGTAACGCGTGCTCAATGAGATGGTTCACACTGGCTAGGAAATTTGCTACGGGATTACTATTACCTGAAGGAGGTGTTAAACGCACAGTAAGCTGCCTTCCGACAGCATTATACCCCCTGAACTGTGTCGTATGCGCGTCCACTATCTCGAATCTGTGAGCCATGATTTTTTTCTCTACAGTAAGATACACAACTATTTTAGGTTTATCACAGCATAACACTTATATCACTTATCATAACTGTAGTCAGAATAATACACTGTTGCTGACACGTACAAGCGACCTCCTATTTATTGCCTGCGGAATATTTTTGCCGGCGGATGCTGACGTCTTTTGCTTGTTTGTTTCAGGAATACGCCTCCGCACGACTTTTCTTGCAGACAATGGATCTTGTGAAACGCTTTGAAGAGGCTACTGCATACGCTATAGTCAATATCAGCTCTTTGGAAATTGATAAACTGTATCCCATTGTCAATGCTAAGAGAGTGACCACTAAATACGGACCGACTGTCTTGCTTTCAATACGGGAATCTGAAACACGAATAGTTCAATTATTCCTACCTAAAATATATTGTGCAGTGATGGACAAGATTAATACTAAAGCAGTCTCGCCATATCTTGTCTATAAGGTTTTATGTGAGACATCCAAATCATACTTATTGGGAATAGAATCCTAGAGCCTGCATTATATACACTCTTTTGCTTCTACAGATAACCCCTCCACAAATGAGACGTTCTCTGCTAGCCCAGAGGAGGCTATTGTGACGTTGTGTGAAGAAAAATATAATTGGTGGTGTGAATTCTGTACTAAGCCCTTATTCAAAATACGAGACTGCTTGTTCTTTTAAACCAAAACACGAATGTTTTGATGTAATCATTTACTTCCTTTCTGCTTCATGTGATGTATTTACGTGTATATACATTAAAAGATACCTGATGTGTGCTTTTTCTATCATTTACAAATGGTTTAGGTACTAGCTTATGCTAACCTTATTCGATCCCCAAATTCTCCCTTACATCACTTTTCCTTACGTTCTCCTGCGCCAGCGTGAGAAAATGCGCTTACTTCAACTCCTCCTAGTTAGCGAGTCGCGACATAGTGCCCGAGCATGCAGCTTACGTCATGCGAGGGACACGCATGGGGTGACCATCTCTCATACTCCCCATACTTCCTCACCTACAAGGGTCTATCCAGACGGAGCCGGCTACCATCCCCGATTAAATACTTCGGACATTACCAATCTGTCCGGCGTCTGGTCACGCGGCTTCGCGTAGGGGTGGCTACGAAGGGGGCCGAGGCTAAAGAACGAGTAGTGCCTGGACCGCACTTAGGAACTTCCTGCACAGGACCCGTGGACCAAGCTGCACGGCGGGGCTGCCAACATGATAAATATAAAAGTAAAACGCCGATCCTTTTTAATATTATTATGCTAAAGAAAGAATAGTGCCTATACTGCACTTAGGATCCTTCCTTCACAAGGCCCCCGGGGACCAATTTGAACGGTGGCTGACAACCTGATAAACAACATTCACAAGCCGATCCTTTTTAACATCATTCTAAAGAATGAGTAGTGCCTGGACCCACTAAAGGCCTTCTTGCACAGGGCCCGGGGACCAAGCTGGACGGCGACTGCGAACATGATTTAATTACCTCAGTTAATCAAATTCAAACGCCGATCCTTTTTAATATTATGCCCAAGAAAAAATATATCCTGGACCGCACTTGGGTCCTTCTTGCACGAGGCCCGTGGGAGCCGCGATACCAAGCTGAACGGAGGCTGCCATAACCCCGATCCTTTTTAATATTGTGCCCAAGAAAGAGTAGTGCCCGGACAGCACTTAGGTCCTTCCTGCACTACGCGCAACGCTAGGATCGGCGTAGGGGTGGCAATGGAGGGACCGCAATACCAGGCTGCACGGGGGCACTTTAACTTGGACCACTCTTACACTCATTCACATCTTTTCGACTTAGACCACTCCTGCACTCAACTTGGCTCACGTTATTTTACACATTAAGGGGCGGGCCCAACCTCATCACTTACTACTTGCATCATTTCGCGACAGTTATAAATTAATAACGTCAGTTTCCGACAAGAAGAGATACGTTGTAGTCAGGCGTTATTCTCTTTCTGACAGCCCCATTGGTGCAACACCAAAGGTAAAAATACGGCAGTTGATACTAGTTGCAGCATGAGATCGTGTAATTGTAACTTGTACCGTACAGAAGCTGGGCCACACGTCACTTTCAGTTGTGACGCAACAGTCAGTACCCCGATTAAAACCATCAGTTATTTCGAAACCTTCACTTCAACAGGCAGCTTCCTGAGGTTTCCTGTGACGAGAACGGAAAATCACAAAACCCACCACAAAAAAGCCTGGTCGTAAATTTTCGTGGTGATAATAAGAAATACTCGGATAAAGCTTGCCATGCAAAGGGTCAAATTTATTGTGTCCCTGTAAACAGCATCTGCCACCGGATTTTGTTTCACTGGAAGGCTGTATTCGCCGGGATATCAAAATCCTTTTTACTAAGGAATTTAAACTCAACGTTATCATAAAAGTGTGTCGAAGTGCTGTAATTCCTGACAAATAGAGGCTGCCAATGTGATAAAACCCCCGTTCTCAGCAAAGGGATAGCAAAATATATAAACTCTTTTTTTGTATATAGAGGTGATAATTATATTCTGGTTAAAAAAATATTTTTTTACCGCGGCGCAACAGCCCCAGTGGGCCAAAGCCTCCTCAGCATCGAGGATTAATGATCACACTCAAACACATCACACTCGGTAGGACTCCTCTGGACGAGTGATCAGCCCGACACAGAGACCTCTCCCTGATAACACACAACACTCACACGAGACGGACATCCATGTCCCCGGTGGGGATTCGGGACTGTAAAGGCAGAATAACTTCAAAATTGTGTACCACAAACGATGTGTTTCAGTCACATAATTGTGGATACTCTATACACAGTATTTACAATTTATACAAAGGTGACAAATAATGTAATAACATTAACAATTCAGTACAAGATATGTAGGAAATAGGAAACAGTTATGTGGTTTCTACTCGGAACACCAAACCATTACATTTAAAGAACAGGCAGTATGTCCCAACATTTCGTCTCTCTACAATCCCGGTACACGTTTCAAGTACTTGTCCACATCCCGCCACGATCCTTCTGTGCAGATGGCCGGTCCGCGCCACCAGTCATTAACGTCAGAATAAAATTTGTTGGCGAAGTCATCGTGCAGCATAGCGCACAATCGGCAGAGAAATTGGTGGTTGATGAATTCTCCTGTACCTTTCCACCGAAAGTAAGAGTTGTAAAGGTCTTCGTCGGTGTCTAGGCGGTTCAAATATGCGGCAAGTTCCTTTGAGGACTCGAATTCATCCACGTGAATATAAGAGCGGTACGGCGCAACGAGGGCATATTCTTCAGGCCGGGCCCCCATCACTATCGGCAGGATGTTGTGACTGGAACAGTCATAAGAACGGTAGAAATAGAGGGGGACGTCATCAGCACTAATTGGTCACTGCTACTGAAACTGTCATAAAAGGAGCATTGAAGGATGGATCTGTACGTGTGAACAGATTCAGTTTCTGTACTTTGGTGCAGTCAATGTGAAGGCAACTAAAGTGATTTAACCAGTTTCTGTTGTATGGTCATGACATTCAGAATGGACGAATGTTACCTGACAAATGTTACAGCTGCTCGGAAATACGTACTTTGATTGAGGGAGGATGATGTAGTGGAAATTTAAGTCCACATGTTCCTTCGGGATTCAACGGACATGAAGGTGTTATGGTAACTGAAGTGGAACCAGGGATGTCCATTAGAAAACACGACGATATTGGGTGCAGTGACAGAAAATCGAATAATCATATCTTCGAAGGTATTGGAACCACAAACACAGAAGCCACAAGCCACATCCACAACTTCTGTTCTGTCACAAAATTTATCTTACCCTAACGCGTTTAGGAAGAATTTCTCGGTAATGTAATCCTTGCAGTTGGAGTTTTCAAAGGCGAGGTAGAACTTATAGTCTTTATCCAGCATGTCGAAACACTGGTTGGTCGTGGAGCGTGGACACTTCTTGGTGCCACAAGCACCGTAGATATCCACATATATGTATTTCTGCAGCTCGTGTGCGTACTGCAGCCTACGGTTCCGGGAGCCACAGTTCGATACAAACCACGCCACCTGCAATGTTGCACGTTAATAAAGAAAACAGCACTGGTGGAAATTGCAAGAAGGCACCGAACACGAGTTAAAACACAATTTATTGTTGGATAATCCTGTTCGGTAATAGAAGTAAGTAGTAGGATCTAACTGGCATTTTGCTGGAAGTTTTATGTGAATAATTTTGCCCTTCGACTAGCTTCTGACGCTTTCGGTTCCGTGTGAGATGCTCACAGATTTGTTGTAAGGATCTCTTGTGATCTGGATATTTGTAATATAAAATATTTCCTACAGTACGGTAAAAGAACATCGCGTTCCTACTGCAGAAGTAAACCGCAAAGTGAATTGTTGGGGAATAGGCCAATTACGTTGAAACTGCCAACAAAGCGATATCGAACTTACACTCTGTGGAATAGAAGAATTTCTGAAAATTCAACAGCAATGGTAGGCCTACAAACTGCCTCGTCATTGTGCTTTCAAGAATTACGGAATATAGACATTTGAAAGCATCATTAAATGACTCCTTAATTAACACTGTGTTAGTGCAACCTGATGGCTCAGCACAGCTAAAATGTCTAGTACCGCCTGTACATAGACATAATAACGGGACCTCTTTCATCCACTCGTGGATCCTACAAACTAATCTATACATCAAAGATATGTAATGTTCTAATTACTGTTTGTTATAATGTTTCATTAAATCCGGAACGAAATATTATTCCGGGTTCAACTTTTGTAGCCAGGTGAGAGCAGAGAAACATCGACTTCTGGCACCTGAACCGTAAATTCTGGTGGGTGAAGGTTAATCACTACATTAACATCTTTTAGGCACTTGTGCTGTAGACAATATCACTAGATAAAACATCTCTTCAACTTCCACAAGATCGCGGCATTACAAACTGGTCTGTGCAAAACACTACGATATCTAACAATCAATAGCAATATGGCAACCCTGCAACTTGCCTTCTTCGTCTTGTTGGCCGCAAAATTGTGATCAAATTTGGCGTTCTGTTTGACTCGTTCGTCATAGTACACCCACCGATAGTACGGGGTCGGAATGTCGCTGTCCCGCCGGTACGTTGCAGTCCAGTTGAACACTTCTTGCGGTTCAACGGGGTATGTGTGGTACGGACTTTCGAGGTGGTACAGAATCCAAACCTGAAACATGAATGAGAATGCCAGGTCACACGAGGTTTGAGTTTCTCGCATCGATGTCGAAGACGATTCGAGCATTCCCAAATGTTCCGCCACTGAGTTGGAAAATATCTGACGAATTTTCGAAAGAGCGCAGTGCCCTGATCTTTCAGGTTAAGCTGGCGACACTGAAAATCAAATCACTGTTTTCCTTCGAATCGTCGGTAAATATTTAACATAATATAACATGTAATATCCACAAGATTTGATTCTTAAACAGCAGGCAATATTTTCATTAGACATTGTGGTCTTCTTTTGTTTGCGCAGGTGATAAAATTGAGTTGTCTCTGTAACTTAATAATCTGCGGAAATACAAACTTCCGAGCAGGTTGTTTTAGAACAAAGTTCTATGCTAGACCAGATTATGTGTTTGAAAAGCACTTAAACTCAATTCCTATCAAAAATGAACTGTGATTGAATGTAGGCTCTGCTTTGTCAATATTAGCCGAGAAGCAGAAAATTACAGATAAAAGACAAGGCGACGAAATGTATCTCACTATTCCTAGCAATTAGATCAACCTAAGGAACATAATTTTTATGTACGAGAAAAGAGAAGAAAACTTAAACAGATGCTTTTTTTTTCATAAAATTCGACTTTGTGTAAACAGCTTTAGTGTTTGTAGACGTTAAAATTTCTGTCTACCACCGGCCTATGCCATTGAGTTGTTAGTCCTCCTATTTCGTAATCGGCTCAATCCAGGCTTAAAATTTCAAACCAAAGACCGGCTATCATTTCTGAGGATATTTCCGGGCTATGTGAGCTCTCTAGGGAGAGTTCGGTGTAAAACCTGAAATTATATCAAGCCTTCTTCCTTCCACCGTGGTGCAACCGGATGAGGTACTGCGCTACAAGCCGGAATGTCGGAGGTTCTTTTCCTGATGGGATGATTGGGATTTTTTATTGACTTAATCCTTCCGGGACCCACCCATCCTCTAACAATGAGTACTGGGAGTATCTCCTGGCGGTAAATGTTGTCGGTTCGTAAGGCTGACAACGTTGCCACCTTCATGTGCTGATTGTCAACAAATTCTGGGAACCTCAACCTCCTGGATTCTCTACAGGCCTGTACAGGGAAAGCTTTACATTTTCTTTCGTCGGAATCTTTTCAACTTGTCCAAACTAAGAATACAGAAAACAACTATATCTGTGAAACTCACGCGTTCGTTTCTCTGCAAAAACATTTGCGTCACCTCTCGACTACAGTCACGTAATAGCCACTACACGATCGTGCATTGGCTTCCACATATTAGCAATTTTTTCTCATTCAGTGACCAAATTTATTATAATCGACATTAGGCTATATATAAAAATTGTGGTTCCATTATCACAGGATTTTCTATCAGGGATGTTCATATGGTGCAATTAAAGGCTTGCTAAAGCCTTACTGAAATGACAATCAAACCTAGAAAAGCCCACAGACACGACCAATCGCAGAGTCCTCTCCCTATCCACCCTGTGGTAACCAACGACACGAAATTTTTTCAATATTTAAGTGTGTGTATTTATTAAATTACCCATTTATTTCCACATAATATAAACCAACAGGATGCACTATTTCTTTATTAATTTATTTCAATAATTAGTCTCTACATGTTTCGAACAGGCTTGCTGCTCATCATCAGGAGGATCAACTCTGTATAAACAGCAATTGGTATAGTC
>Ga0131853_10002178_pt1 | contig 35173 bp, 27 predicted proteins | sample TergutLab28metaG_FD_92764 | JGI IMG/M metagenome (GOLD analysis project Ga0131853, IMG submission 92764) | Labiotermes labralis P1 segment gut microbial communities from Petit-Saut dam, French Guiana - Lab288 P1 (version 2) (version 2) | ecosystem: Host-associated > Arthropoda: Insects >... | reverse complement strand
TTCACGACGACGTTCTTCCCGACGCAGTACACCCTCGACAACTACATCAAGCTCTTCACCGACACCTCGGTGATGAACTTCCCCGAGATGTTCCTGCGCACCCTCATCATCGCGATCTTCGTGTGCGCCATCCAGCTGGTCTTCGTGCTCAGCGTCGGCTATGTCATGAGCCGCCTGCGGTTCCGCACGCGGCGTCCGTTCATGAACACCGCGCTCGTCCTCGGCATGTTCCCCGGGATCATGGCGGTCGTCGCGATCTACTTCATCCTCAAGGCGATGGGTCTGACGGGGAGCTCGACCGGGACGGCGGTGGGCCTGATCCTCGCCTACTCGGCCGGATCGGGCGCCGGCTTCTACGTGATGAAGGGCTTCATGGACACCATCCCGGTGTCGATGGACGAGGCCGCGGTGCTCGACGGCTGCACCAAGTGGCAGGTCTTCACGCGGATCATCCTGCCGGTCACGAAGCCGATGATGGTCTACCAAGCGATCGTCGGGTTCCTGACCCCCTGGCTGGACTTCGTCATGGCGAAGGCGATCGCGCGGACCCAGGAGAACTACACGGTGTCGCTCGGCCTCTGGCAGATGCTCCAGAAGGAGTACATCGCGCAGTGGTACACGCGGTTCGCGGCCGGCGCCGTGCTCGTCTCGATCCCGATCGCGATCCTGTTCATCATCATGCAGCGCTTCTACCAGTCGTCGATGACCGGCTCCGTCAAGGGATGAGGTCGCGAGGCCTCTCGGCGACCCGGCTGCGGGTCGTCGGGTTCGTGCTGGTCGGACTCGGGGCGGTGTCGTCGGCGATCGCCGTCGCGCAGGGTCCGCACCGCGGCGCGGTCAGCACCTCGACGCTGACGGCCGTGGTGCTGCTCGAGGCCGTGTCCTGGGTGGCTGTCCCGATCTTCGCCTGGCTGCTGTGGCAGGGCTTCCGGAACACCGCGCACAGAGGGCGGTACGCGCTGCGGCTCGCCCTGCTCGCGGTGCTCACCGAGGTGCCCTACGACCTCGCGACGAGCGGCCGAGTGTGGGATCTGGGCTCGCAGAACCCGGTCTTCGCGCTGCTGGTCGGCTTCGTCGTCATGTGGGCGCTCGACTACCTGCTGGCCGGGGCGAAGCGGCAGGTGGGCCTCGCGGTGCTCGTCTGCGTGGCGGGCGTGCTCTGGCTCGCGATCTTCAACGTCGGGCTGCGGCTCGGCATCGCGCCCATGGGCGTCGTGCTGCTGCTGTTCTGCCTGGTCTTCTACTTCCTGGGTTCGAGGGAGAACACCATGATGATGGTCGGCGGCGCGCTCGGCGCCCTGGCACTGATCCTCCCGGCGGTCGGGATGATGCTGCTGCACTTCCGCAGCACCGAAGAGCCCGGCGGGGAGCCGCGCGCCGACTCGCGACGGTACCTGCTCTACGGCCTCTACCCGCTCGGCCTGCTGGCCGTGGGCGTGGTCGGGGCGCTCTCGTGAAGGCCCGGGCCGCGGTCGTCGTCGCCGCGCTGCTCGCAGCGGTCGCGCTCACCTCGTGCAGCTCGGGCGGCGGCAGGCCGGTCTCATCCGGCAGCCCGGCCGCGACATCCGCCGCGTCCGCCGCGCCGGCCATCTCGGACGCGTACCGCAACTACTACGAGATCTTCGTCGGCAGCTTCTACGACTCGAACGGCGACGGGGTCGGCGACCTCAACGGCGTCACCGACAAGCTCTCGTACATCCACGACGACCTCGGTGCGGACGGTATCTGGCTCACCCCGATCAACCCGTCGCCGTCGTACCACAAGTACGACATCACGGACTACGAGGCGATCGACCCGTCGTTCGGCACGATGGCCGACTTCGAGAAGCTCACCGCGGCGGCGCACGCGAAGGGCATGCGCGTGCTGCTCGATCTGGTCGTGCAGCACACGTCGTCGCAGCACCCGTGGTTCCAGAAGGCCGTGGCCGCGCTGCAGGCCGGCAAGCCCAGCCCCTACATCGACTACTACCACTTCTCGAGGACCCCCAAGCCGGGCTATGTGCAGTACGGCTCGTCGAACATCTACTACTCGGCGGTGTTCTCGCCGGACATGCCGGACCTCAACCTCGACGACCCGGCCGTGCGGACCGAGATCGCGAACATCGTGACCTTCTGGATCGGCAAGGGCGCCGACGGGTTCCGGTTGGATGCCACGACGTCGTACTACCCGAACGACCAGGCGGCCTCGGTCTCGTTCATCAACTGGCTGACGAAGAAGGCCCAGGCGGCCGACCCCCAGGCCTACGTCGTCGGCGAGGCCTGGACCGACACCACGACTCTCACCTCGTATTACGCGAGCGGCGCCGACTTCTTCAACTACCCCTTCGCCACGGTCGACGGCACGATCAACACCGACATCCAGGCCAAGGACGGCACCGCGCTCGCGGAGGCGACGCAGAAGTGGAACGCCACGATCCACGCGGCGAACCCCGACGCGATGGATGCCCCGTTCATCTCCAACCACGACAACCCGCGGCCCGCGGGGTATCTGCTGCGCAAGCTGCCGGCCGAGAAGCTCAGCGCGGCCACGTACCTGCTCATGCCGGGCAGCCCGTTCATCTATTACGGCGAAGAGATCGGCATGGTGGGGTCGGGCGCCGACCCGAACAAGCGCATGCCGATGGTGTGGTCGGACACGGACAAGAAGGGGACGACCCAGCCGCCGCCCGGCGGAACGTATGACGAGAGCTCGGTCGTTCCCGTCGACAAGCAGCTGGGGAACCCGAAGTCGCTGCTGAGCTTCTACCACGACGTGCTGACGCTCAAGGCGAAGTACCCGGGCATCGCGCGCGGCACGTACACGGCCCTGCAGGCGAGCGACGAGTCGGTTCTCGCGTTCTCGGATGCCTACCAGGGCGCGACGGTCTACGTGCTCGAGAACCTCGACACGGTCGCGCACACCGAGGACCTCGCCGCGATGGGCGTGCCCTCAGGGGCGAAGGTCACCGACCACCTGCTCACCGAGGGGTCCAAGAAGCCCGCGCTCTCAGGGCACCGACTCACCCTGCCCGCCGGGTCGATCGCCATCGTCAGCGGCCCATGAGCACCATTCGGAGCGACATCATGCCCCAGAACCTCCAGCAGCACCTTCCCCACCACGACGGCTCGCCGCTGCACGTGTCGAACCCGTACCCGCAGCTCGGCGAGACGGTGCGCGCGCGGCTGCGCGTGCCGCACGCGTTCGGCGCGGTGAAGGCCGTGTACACCCGCAGCAACCCCGACCAGGAACCGCGGTTCCTCGCGGCCGAGCTCGTGCACACCGCCGACGGCTGGGACTGGTGGGAGGCGCCGGTCGACGTCGAGAACCCCGTCACCCACTACCGCTGGCTCGTCGTGCGCGCCGACGAGCGCACCTTCTGGGTCAACGCGACGGGCGTGCACGACATCGAGACGCGCGACAACGAGGACTTCCGCCTCACCGCCTTCCCCGAGCCGCCGCATTGGCTGCGCGAGGGCGTTCTGTACCAGATCTTCCCGGACCGCTTCGCGCGGTCGGATGCCGCGGCATCCCGCCCCGCGCCCGAATGGGCGATCGCCGCCGCGTGGGGCGACCCCGTCGACCTCCTGCCGCCGGGACGCAGCCACCAGTTCTACGGCGGCGACCTCGACGGTGTCATCGAGCACCTCGACCACCTGCAGTCGCTCGGCGTCTCGATCGTGTACCTGACCCCGATGTTCGCCGGCCGCTCGAACCACCGCTACGACGCGAGCGACTTCAACGCGGTCGACCCGTTGCTGGGCGGCGACGACGCGCTCATCCGCCTCGTCGAGGCCGTGCATGCGCGCGGCATGAAGATCATCGGCGACCTGACGACCAACCACTGCGGCGACGGGCACGAGTGGTTCCAGGCGGCCCTCGGCCGCCCCGAGGCGCCCGAGTCGGAGTTCTTCTACTGGCTGAACGACGAGCACACCGACTACGTCGGCTGGCTCGGCGTGCCCAGCCTGCCGAAGTTCAACTGGGCCTCGGCCGAGTTGCGGCGCCGCTTCATCGAGGGGGCCGACTCGGTCGTGGGGCGCTGGCTGCGGCATCCGTTCGACCTCGACGGCTGGCGCATCGACGTCGCCAACATGACGGGCCGCTACGGCAAGGACGACTTCAACGCCGAGGTGCGGCAGACCGTGCGCCGCACCATGGACGAGGTCAACCCCGACACGATCCTGCTCGGCGAGTCGACCAACGACGGCTCGGCCGATTTCCAGGGCGACGGCTGGCAGGGCGCGATGACGTATGCCAACTTCACCCGCCCGCTGTGGGGCTGGCTCTCCGAGCCGGGGGCGCGGTCGCCGTACTTCGGGCAGCCGGTCGGGGTCATCCCGACATACTCCGGGGCGCAGTTCCTCGAGGCGCACCGCCAGTTCGGCGCGGGCTTCCCGTGGCGCTCGCGGCTCGGCAACATGAACGCGCTCGACACGCACGACATCGGCCGCTTCGCGACGAACGCGCGGGCCGGCGCGGTCCCGGTCGCGCTCGGCATGTCGGCGACTTTCGTCGGGATGCCCGTGATCTGGGCCGGCGACGAGTTCGGGCTCACGGGCGTCGACGGAGAGGCGTCGCGCACTCCCATGCCGTGGGGCGCGACGGATGCCGCGACGGAATCCGTGCTGTGGACCTACCGCGCGATCATGCCCCACCGCGGCGAGCACCCGGCGCTCACCGACGGCGGCATGCGCTGGCTGCGCGCCGACGACGACGTGCTCGTATACGTGCGCGAGCATGCGTCCGAGGCGGTGCTGTGCGTTGCGGCGCGCGCGGGGTTCCGGGTGCGGCTCGCGACGGATGCCGTGCTCGGGGCATCCTCGGCGACCCGCCTGTTCGGGCCCGCTGAACTGCGCGTGCAGGAGCCTGTGGACGAGGACGAGGGCTTCGTCGAACTGGCCGCCGACGGCATCTCGTTCACGATGTGGGAGCTGCCCGGTGTGGGGTCGCCCGATTTCTGATCGCCCGGACTGCTCTGATATGCTCTACGGGTTGCCAGGCTCTCTGGCGAACGCCCCGATAGCTCAGTGGTAGAGCACTTCCATGGTAAGGAAGGGGTCGTCAGTTCAATCCTGACTCGGGGCTCTGTTCCGTTGTGAAGCGCAAGCTTCGCCGGTGCGATGCTTCGCCTTTCTTGGCTGAGTAGCTCAGTTGGTGAGAGCGCACGACTCATAATCGTGAGGTCGCGGGTTCGAGTCCCGCCTCAGCTACCACAGTTGAAAACACTGGGAAGAAGGCCCCTCAGGGGGCCTTTTTCTTTGCCCTGGTCCCGGCCGAGGGAGCTTCACGCCGCACCCTGCATGCGCTGCAGATAGTGCTGCGGCGTGGTGTCGTCGACGATCTCGCCGGCGGAGACGACGAGGACGCGCTGCACCCAATGCAGCGACTGCAGGCGGTGAGTGACCATCAGCGTCGTCCTGCCCTTCGCGATGACCCGCATGGCGCGGTCGACGCGGCGTTCGCTCGACAGGTCGAGATTCGACGTCGCCTCGTCGAGGATCAGGATCCTCGGATCGACGATGAGGGCGCGCGCCAGGCAGATCAGCTGTCGCTGGCCGTTCGAGAGCGAGCGCCCGCGCTCGGTGACGGTCTCGTGGTAGCCGCGGGGCAGCCGCGTGATGAACTCGTGCGCCCCCACGATCCGAGCCGCCGCCTCGACCTCCGCATCGGTCGCGTTCGGCGCCGCGTACGCGATGTTGTCGCGCACCGAGCGGGAGAACAGGAACGGCTCCTGCGGCACGTAGCCGAGCCGGTGGTGATACGCCGCGGAGTCGAGGCTCTGCAGATCCAGCCCGTCGATCAGGATGCGGCCTTCGGTGGGGTCGTAGAACCGGGTGATCATCTTGATGGTGGTCGACTTGCCCGCGCCGGTCTGCCCGACGAACGCGACGCGCTGACCCGCGGGGATGTGCAGGTCAACGCGCCGGAGTGCGTCCATGCTCGTTCCCGCGTAGCGCAGTCGTACGCCGTCAAGACGGATGTCGCCGGCATGGTCGTCGACGATCTGCGCATCCGGGGCCTCCGGCGTGGAGGACTCGAGCCCCAGCAGGTCGCGGATGCGGGTCAGGCCGGCTCGCGCGCGCTGGTAGGCGTCGAACACGGTCGATATCTGCTGCACCGGGGCGAACACCTGCGCGAGGTAGAGCAGGAAGGCGAGCAGGGTTCCGATCGCGAGACGCCCCGACGAGATGAAGAGGAAGCCGACGCCGAGCACGGCGACCGTGGCGAGCGTCGAGAGGAACTCGACGGACGCGACGTAGACGGTGTTGGCGAATGCGCTGCGCAGCGCCCAGCGGATGAACTCGCGGCCGAGCGCCGCGAAGTCGTCGAGGTTGCGGGCCTCGCGGCGATAGGCCTGGGTGACGCGGATGCCCGCCATGGACTCGGCCAGATTCGTGTTGAGCATCGAGGCGCGCTCGCGCAGTTCGTCGTAGGCGACCGATGCGATGCGGCGGTACCACACGGTGACGCCGGCCGCGAGGGGCACGACGCAGAGCACGACGAGGGCGAGTTGCCAGTCGAGCACCGAGACCACGACGGCCATGCCGGCGAAGGTCAGCACCGCCATGATCAGGTTGACGACGCCGGTCTGGAAGAGCTGCCCGATCGAATCGATGTCCGAGGTCATCCGGGTCATGATCCGGCCGGTCTGGGTGCGGTCGTAGAAGTCGATGCCGAGGCGCTGCAGCTGGCCGTACACGCGGGCGCGCATCGCGAGCAGGAGCCGCTCCGAGGTGCGTTGCGTCCACAGCTGGGCGTTCTTCTGGTCGAAGTACAGCGCGATCGTCATTCCGACGGCGACGGCGAAGACCGCGGCCAGCGCCGGTGCCGATTTGCCGAGCATGCCGTCGTTGACGCCCTGGCGGATGATCAGCGGAGTCACGAGGCCGATCAGCACCTGGATCACGACGAAGACGAGCCCGATCGCGAACCCCTTGGCGTACGGTCGCAGGAATCGGCCGAGCTTGAATGGTTCGCGATTGTCGCTCTCCGCGATCATGTCGACGCCCGGCTCGTCGTGGAAGACGGGCAGCGCATCGATGCGCGCTTGGACAGCGGGCGAGGTGCTCAGGTCGAGCAGACCGGGTGCCGCGGATCGGGTCGGCGTCCATGCGGCCGGGGATGTCCGGAACCTCCCGGAGCGCGCGGCTTCCAGAAGCGCACCCGGGTTGTCGTCGTGGTCAGTGGCCAGGTCTCCGAAGAGCTCCCGGTACAGGGTGCTGCGTTCGAAGAGCTCTTCGTGGGTGCCGGTGTCGACGATCTGCCCGGCATCCATCAGCGCCACTCGATCGGCCATCCTCACCGTCGACTCGCGGTAGGCGATGATGATGGTCGTCCGTTCCGCGAGGAACGGCCCGAGATTGGCGTGGATGTCGCGCTCGACGCTCACGTCGACCGAGCTGGTCGCGTCGTCGAGCAGCAGGATCTCGGGGTCCGTCAGGATCGCACGCGCGAGCGCGACGCGCTGTCTCTGGCCGCCGGAGAGCGTCATCCCCTGCTCGCCGATGACGGTGTCGTACCCGTCGGGCGTCTCCATGATGAAGTCGTGCGCCATCGCGGCACGTGCCGCCCGCTCGATGGCCGCCGGGCCGGCATCGGGGACGCCGTAGGAGATGTTCGCGGCGATCGTGTCCGAGAACAGGAAGCTGTTCTCGAAGACCACCCCGATGCGCGAGCGCAGTTCGGCCATCGGCTGCTCGCGCACGTCGATGCCGTCGACGAGCACACGGCCGCCCTGAACGTCGTAGAAACGCGGGACGAGATGCGTCAGCGTCGACTTCCCCGAGCCGATCGTCCCGACCAGGGCCACTGATTCGCGCGACGCGACGCGGAGGCTCAGCCCGTCGAGCACGGGGCGCCCGCTGTGCTCGTCATAGCCGAAGGTGACGCCGTCGAAGACGATCTCGCCGTCGTGACGCGTCGGCGAGACCGGGTGCGGCGCTTCCCGCATGCTGGGTTCGAGATCGAGCACCTGGCCGATGCGCTCGACCGCCGCTTGGCACTGGGGCATGTTGCTGAGGACCATGCCCGCGGTCTGGGCGGAACCGGCGAGACCGGTCAGGTAACCCGTGAAGGCCAGGAAGACACCGACCTGGATCTGCCCGTGCATGACGAAGAAGCCGCCGACCAGGAGGATCACCGCAACGCCGAGCTGGGGGCCCGTCGCGAGCGAGGCCAGGAACGGCGCGCGCAGCCGGACGGCCCGCACGCGTGCCCGGAACATGTCGCGTAGAGCCGTGTGCAGACGCAGGCTCTCCTGCGCCTCCTGACCGAAGCCGCGGACCACGCGCACGCCCGTCATCGACTCTTCGACCTGCGTGGTCATGTCCGCCTCGAGCTGCTGCGCCTGCCAGCCGGCGGCATGCGCGTTGCGGCGCATGCGCTGGGTGACGACGAACACGCCGGAGATGATCAGCACGACGATCGCCGCGAGGACGGGCGAGAGCGTGACCATCACCACGATCGAGACCAGCGCGCCGACCGCCGTCGAGACGAGCTGCGGGAACCAGCCGATGAGGATCTGGACCCAGAGCAGGTCCGAGCTCGCGCGCGACACGAGCTGGCCGCTCTGCAGCTGGGAGTGCCCGGCGAAGTCGAGACGCTGCAGCGCCTCGTACATTCCGTTGCGCATGTCGTACTGCACCGCGTAGGAGGCTTTGAGCCCGAGGTATCTCCACGAGAACGAGAGCCCGAGCACGACCACGCCGACGCCGGCCATGACGGCGAGCCACGGCCCGATCGGCACGCGATGCGTCACGATGGCGTCGTCGACGATGACCTGCTGGATCCACGGCAGCATCGCCACGAGACCCGCATACACGGCGGCAAGAGCCATCGCGGTGCCGACGATCACCCGGTGCTTGATCAGCAGCGGGAGGATGCGCCGCCCCCACTCGGCGCCGACCGAGTGCTCCGCGTTCGTGTGCTCGTCGGGTGTCGCTCGAGGCGCCGAGGACGGGGGCTGCGGCTCTCCTGGATCTTTCGACGGTCGGTTCCGGCGGTCAGCCGCCAGAGGGCTCCCGAGCCCGTCGTGAACCCCACGATGCCGCGGATCGGGCGGTGTGACGACGGGGATCTCTTGGGTGGATGGCGACATGGCGAACAACTCTCCGGGGTCGATGACCGGCACCGGGTCGCGAAAGCGCACGACGGGTGCCGAAAGCTATGGGAATGGGGAGACCGTGTCTCGAGTGGCCGAGACGGTCACGCGCGGCGCAACGGTCGTGTGGAGGCAGCCGTGGGTTCACGGCACCGACCGCTGGCGCGGAAGTCTCTAGGGCAGGATCACCTGGCAACACCGGCTTCGAAAGATCGGGAGCGATCGGGTACTGAACCGACAGTCAATCAGCGGGGGCGCCCGCCGTGGCCCGATGAGCGGCAGATATTTGTAAATGCAATCGACTTAGTGGTGTGGCGAATAGGGACTGCGCGCGGTGGCGCGCCTCCGCCAACCTGGAGGTCGGGGGCGTCGAAGAGGGTGGCGTCAAGTTCTGGAAAGGCAGATATCGCAGATGGCGGATGTCTCGAGCACGGTTCACGGGCTGAAGCCGACTCCCGAGCAGGTGGAGTGGCAGCGGATGCGCCTCGGCGTGTTCTTCCACTTCGGGTTGAACACCTTCCATGGGCTGGAGTGGGGGCCCGGCACGATCCCGGCATCCGACTTCGCTCCTGCCGATCTGGACGCGGGGCAGTGGGTGGCGACGGCCGCCGAGCTCGGGGCGAAATACGTCGTGATCACGGCCAAGCACCACGACGGCTTCTGCCTGTGGCCGACGGCCACGACGGACTACTCGGTGACGTCGTCACCGTGGCGGCAAGGACGTGGCGATGTCGTGCGCGAGGTGGCGGATGCCTGTGCCCGCTTCGGACTGCGCTTCGGTTTCTACCTCTCGCCGTGGGACAGGAACGCGCCACAGTACGCCGACCCCGCCGCTTACGACGACTTCTATGAGGCGCAGCTGCGCGAGTTGTGCACGAACTACGGCGAGGTCGCCGAGATCTGGTTCGACGGCGCCGGATCGGAGGGCCACGTCTATGCGTGGGATCGATTCGTCAAGGTCATCCAGGAGCTGCAGCCGCGCGCGATGGTGTTCAACATGGGTGCCCCGACGATCCGCTGGGTCGGCAACGAGGACGGCGTGGCGAGCGACCCGGTGGACTATGTCGTCAGCCGCTCCGACTTCTCCAACTACACCGTTGACACCGTCGAGTACGAGCAGGCGCTCTATCTGCCGCCCGAGTGCGACGTGTCGATCCGGCGCGGCTGGTTCTGGGCTCAGGACGATGCGCCGAAGAGCCTCGACCACCTGCTCGCGATCGTCTACGCGTCCATCGGCAAGGGCGCGAACCTGCTGCTGAATCTTCCGCCCGACTCGCGCGGTCGCATCCCGGCGGAAGACGTCGCACGCCTCCGCGAACTCCGCGTCGAGCTGGATCGCCGCTTCGGCGCACCGATCAGCGGCGTGGCGACGCCTGTGGAGAGCTCGACCGAATGGACCGATTGGGCGGTCGACTTCGGCGACCCGCTCTCGTTCGACCACCTGCTGCTGGAAGAAGACCTGCTCGACGGGCAGCGCGTCGAGGCCTTCGAGGTCGAGATCGACGGGGACACGGTGGCCGTCGGGCCGCGCATCGGCGCTCAGCGCATCGTCGTCTTTCCTGAGCGCTCGGCCGCCTCGGTCGTGGTCCGGGTGCGCGGGGGCGGCGCACGACTGCGCCCCGTGACCGCGTTCCGCACCGGCGTGCCCGACATCCCGTTGATCGAATACGTCGCACCCACCGACGCGCCCGAGTGACCTCGATGAGCGCGGCAGAGATCGCGGGGGAGTCCGTGCTGGGCGATTCGGCCCGCTCGAACTCGTCACCGGTTCGGGGTTGATGACCCCGCTCAGCCCGCGGCGGCGCCCGCGAGGAGCGCGCTGATGCGGGCGACCTCGACCGTGACCGCCTCGCGCGCCGGCGCGACGTACTTCCGCGGGTCGGTGACCTGCGGCTGTGCGTCGAGCACGGTGCGGATGCCGGCGGTGAACAGCCCGTTGAGGTGGGTCGAGATGTTGATCTTGGCCATGCCCGCGCGGGCGGCGTCGCGCAGCCCGTCGTCGTCGAGGCCGGACGATCCGTGCAGGACGAGCGGGACATCCAGCGCCCCCCGCAAGGCGGCGATCAGCGCGAGGTCGACGTGCGCCGTGCGCTGCTGCATGGCGTGCGAGGTGCCGACGGCGACCGCGAGCGCGTCGACGCCCGTGGCCGCGACGAAGGCCGCCGCCTCGCCCGGGTCGGTGCGCACGCCGGGTGCGTGCACGCCGTCCTTTCCGCCGACCTCTCCGAGCTCGGCTTCGAGGAAGGCTCCCGCGGCGTGGCAGCGGGTGGCGAGCTCGCGGGTCGCGGCGACGTTCTCGGCATAGGGCAGGCGGGACCCGTCGAACATGACGCTGTGGACGCCGAGCTCGAGGCCCTCGGCGATGAGCTCGGGGGACTCGATGTGGTCGAGATGCACGAAAGCGGGGACGCGGGAAGCGCGGGCGAGAGCGAGGGAGGCCGCCGCGATCGGCGCGAGCGCGCCGTGATAGCGCACGCAGTTCTCGCTGATCTGCAGGATCACCGGCACACCCGCGCGCTCGGCCCCGGCAACGATCGCCTCGGCGTGCTCCAGCAGCACGACGTTGTAGGCACCGACGGCGGTGCGCCGCTCGCGGGCCGAGTCGAGGATGTCGCGGATGCCGGTCATGTTCGCTCCTGGTGGGGTTCGGGGAGTTCGTCGAGGAAGCGGCAGTAGGCGGCCGGGTCGATCTCGCCGGCGACGGGGCGCAGCACCGCGGCGGCGCCGAGCGCGGCGGCGTGGCGCAGGCCCTCGGCGAGGCCGAGACCGGTGGCGAGAGCGAAGGCGAGGCCGGCGACCGCGGCATCGCCGGCGCCGGTCGGGTTCCCGCGCACGCCCGCGACCGCGGGGAGCGTCATGGATGCCTCGCGAGTGTGCAGCGCGATGCCGTCGGCGCCGCGGGAGACGACGACGGCGCCCGCGCCGAGGTCGAGCAGGGCGTCGCATGCGGCGCCCTCGGTGCCGGCGCCCGTGGCATCCAGCAGCTCCTCGAGGTTCGGCTTGAGGACGGATGCCCCCGCCGCAGCCGCTGCAAGCAGCGCCGGGCCCGAGACGTCCACGATGCTCGGCACCCCGCGCCGCGCCGCGCTCGCGACCCACTCGCCGACGCGCTGCGGGTCGGCGCCGGGCGGCAGTGACCCCGAGACGACGAGAACGGATGCCTCGGCCGCGGCCGCCTCGACCGCCGCGCCGACCGCCGCCCACTCGGCGGCGCCGACCTCCGGCCCGGGCTCGCCGAACATCGTCGGGTGTGTCGCCTCGTCGACCACGGTGACCGTCTGCCGGGTCTCGCCGGCGACGGGAACGACGCGCGCGTCGAGTCCGAGGGCGCCCAGCCGCTGCGCGATCCAGGCGCCGGTCGCGCCGCCGAGGGGCAGCAGCGAGAGGGACGGGACGTCGAGCGCGGCGAGCACACGCGCCACGTTGAGGCCCTTGCCGCCCGGCATCCGCTGCACGTCCTGCACACGCTGCGTGACGCCGATCCGCTGCTGCGCGACACGGTATGTCACGTCGACGGCGGGGTTCGGGGTGAGGATCGCGATGCGGATCATGGGGCGGACCGGTCGAGCAGTCGGCGGGCGAGGATCGCGGCGCCGATGGCGCCGGCCTCGTCGCCGTGACGGGCTCGCCGGACGTCGATGGCGGGCAGGCCGCCGAGACAGTCGGAGACCGCCGCGCGGAGCGGCCCGAGGAGCCGGTCGCCGGCCTCGGCGAGACCTCCGCCGATCACGACCCGGCGGCCGCCGAGCACGGCGCAGGACCAGACGATCACCTCGGCGAGGGCGGCGACGGTCGCAGCGAACGCGGCGACGGCCGCGGGGTCGCCGGCGTCGAGACGGCCGACGGCCTCGCGCGCGTCGGAGGCTCCGGCCGCCGTGGCGAACGCGCTCGCGGAAGCGACCTCCTCGACGCGCTGACCGTGGAAGGGCGGATGCTTCAGGCGGAGCTGCCCGATCTCGCCGGACCAGCCGTCCGGGAAGAGGATGTCGCCGCCGTCGATGACGGCGGCGGCGAGACCCGTGCCGATCGGCAGGAAGACGACCGGACCGGCGCCCGGTCCACCGACGCCGTGGCTCTCGGCGAGCGCCCCGGCCCGGACATCCTGGCCGAACGCGATCGGTGCGTCCAGGCTCGCCGTCGACAGCGCCGCGCGCACCCGGTCGACCACGGGCACGTCGCGCCAGCCGAGGTTGACGGCGAGGACCGAGCGGCCCGCCGCGACATCCACGATGCCGGGCACGACGAGCCCGACGGCGTCGAGCCGCCCGCCGCCCACGGCCTCGGTCGCGAGCCGGGCGATCGCCTCGGCGAGGCGCTGCGCGGACGGATCGTCCCGGGGCGTGGCGACCCGCCGAGAGGCGAGGAGCGCGCCGGTCTCGTCTTCGAGGCGCGCCTTGATCGTCGTGCCGCCGACGTCGATGCCGAGGACGCAGCGCTGCGACCTCATTTCAAGATGACCGAGCGGGTCAGCGCGCGGGGGCGGTCGGGGTCGAGCCCCCGACGATGCGCGGCGGCGACCGCGAAGCGCTGCGCGACGATCAGCGCGGCGAGCGGGTCGAGGTCGTGCTGAACCAGTCGGGCGCCGGTCTCGGCGACCTGAGCGCCGAGACCCTCGGGGGCAGCGCCGAAGGACCAGACGAGTCGGCCCGGCTGGGCGATCGCGATCGGGCCGTGCCGATAATCCATCGCGGGGTAGGACTCAGCCCAGAACTGCGCCGCCTCCCGGGTCTTCAATGCGGCCTCGTACGCGATGCCGACCGCGGGACCGCGGCCGATGAAGCTGATCTGCTCCGCATCGAGGAGGTCGTCGATCGGGATGTCGAGGGCGAGCTCGCCCTGCCGGGCCAGCTCCTCGACCGCATCGCCCAAACCGGCGCGGAGCAGAGCGAGGGCCGTCGTCGCGAAGCGCGTCTGCACCACGGACTCCTCATCCGCGAAGGGGAGCTCGATCACCGCGTCGGCGCACAGCGTCGCCGGCGAGCCGGGCACCGCCGTGACGAGAACGCGGTTCCCGCGCACACGCCCCAGCAGTTCGATGATCTCGGTGGTGGTGCCGGAGCGGGAGATCGCGATGACCCGGTCGTAGTCGCGCTCGACGGGGAACTCGGAGCCGACGAAGGCGTCCGTGACGCCCTGTCCGGCCTGCTCCCGCGCGGCGGCATAGCTCATCGCCATGAACCAGCTCGTGCCGCATCCGGTCACGGCGACGCGCTCGCCGGGTCGGGGGAGCAGCCCGGCGACCTGCGGCAGCAACGCTGCCGCCTGGCGCCAGGTGGAGGGCTGCGACGCGAGCTCGACGTCGACGAAGGACTTAAGCATGGGAACCTCTCGGCCTGAGCGATACTGCTGAGCGGAGCGGCTGGAAATCGAGATCACATGTGATTGATTTCAGCCTCATCAATCAAACTAGATCATGAATGCGTGCGTCGATACAAGTCTGACGTGCTCGGGTGGAAGCGAGGGGAACGTGGCACGGATGACGCCGCAGCAACGGCTCAATGCCCTGTTGGAGTTCGTCAGCGAACGGGGGAACGTCACGATCGCCGACATCGGCGAGGCGCTCGACATCTCGCCGGCGACGGCACGACGGGATCTCACCACCCTGGCCGAGCAGCGGCTGGTCACGAGGACCCACGGTGGGGCGGCGGCGCTCGGCGCCGGGTACGAGCTGCCGCTGCAGTACAAGATCGCGCGGCAGGCGGAGGCGAAGACGGCGATCGCGCGGGCGGCCGCGCGACTCGTGCAGCCGGGCCAGACCGTCGGCGTCAACGGCGGCACGACCACGACCGAGGTCGCGCGCGAGCTCGGCAAGAGCGAGCGTTTCATTCGCGAGGACGGCGAGACCGGCGTCACCATCGTGTCGAATGCGCTCAACATCGCGTATGAGCTGTCCGTCCGCTCCAACGTCAAGATCGTCGTGACCGGTGGGGTCGCGCGGCGACAGTCCTACGAGCTGGTCGGCCCGCTCGTGGAGACGGCGCTCTCGGAGTTCGCGCTGGATGTCGCGATCCTGGGCGTCGACGGGATCAGCGCCCAGTACGGCGCCACCACACTGCACGAGGGGGAGGCTGCGGTGAGCCGCTGGTTCACCGCCGTCGCGGGAACGGTGATCGTCGTCGCGGACTCGACGAAGATCATGCGCCCGACCTTCGCGCGGATCTGTCCGCTCGAGCGCATCGACATCCTTGTCACGGACCTGCCGGTCGACGCGGGTTTCGCGGCCGATCTGCACAGCGCGGGCGTGCAGCTGGTCATCGCGGAGTAGGCCGCCGGGGCCCGAGGCCCTGGCGGTGGATGCAATCTGGTCACGCCATATTGTGCATTTGTGAGCGATTCGACATCATGTAGATCACAAACACGCAAAGGGGCGTTGATTGCATGAGTGTGTCGAGCAGTGGACGAGAGATCCGCGTCGGTGTCATCGGGATCGGTCAGCGAGCCGTCATCGCCGGTCACGTCGCCGAATCGGGGGTGGCCGCCTCCGTCGTCGCCGTCTCGGATCCGACGGAGGCCGGCCGTGCCCGCGGCCTCGAGCTGTTCGGCCCGGATGTGCGGGCGGTGGCCTCGCATCGGGAACTGATCGAGACGGCGGACCTGGACGCCGCGATCGTGACCTCGCCCGATTGGACGCACGCGGAGATCGCCGTCGACCTGCTGCGCGCGGGCATCGCCGTGTACCTCGAGAAGCCGATGGCGATCACGCTCGAAGAGACGGATGCCGTCATGGCGGCGGCGGCCGAGTCATCCACCCCGCTCTACATCGGCCACAACTATCGTCATTCCTCGGTCGCGCGGTTGATGGGCTCCCTCGTCCGCCGCGGCGACATCGGAGAGGTGAAGGCGGTCTGGTGCCGGCACTTCGTCGGCAACGGGGGCGACTACTACTTCAAGGACTGGCACGCGGAGCGCCGCCGGGTGAACTCTCTGCTGCTGCAGAAGGCGAGCCACGACATCGACGTGATCCACATGCTCGCCGGCGGCTACACCCGGCGGGTCGTGGGCATGGGTCAGCTCGGCATCTACAACCAGGTCACCGACCGAGGCACCCATGAGGGCGAGCTCATGCAGGACTGGTTCTCCTATGAGAACTGGCCGCCGCTCGCGCAGACCAGGCTGAACCCGGTCATCGACGTCGAGGATCTGTCGATGGTGCTCATGTCACTCGACAACGGCGTCCAGGCCAGCTACCAGCAGTGCCACTACACGCCGGACTACTGGCGCAACTACACCGTGATCGGCACCGAGGGGCGACTGGAGAACTTCGGCGACACCTCGGGCGGCATCGTCCGCGTCTGGAACCGCCGGCGCTCGTGGGACCTCACCGGCGACGCCGAGTACCCCATCGGCGGCAACGCCGACGGCCACGAGGACGCCGATCTGCTCACGGTCACCGAGTTCCTGCGCAGTCTCACCGGCGTCGCACCGGAGCTGTCGCCGGTCGCCGCTCGCGAGGCGGTCGCCGTCGGCGCGCTCGCGACCGCGTCGCTGCGCGAAGGCTCCACGCCGATCGACGTGCCCGAACTGCCCGCCGCCGTGCGCGCCTACTTCGACGCGCAGCCCCTTGCGCTGCCCACCGACTCCGTCACCCCGTGACGGGACATCCCCACCAAGAAAAGAGATCGAGCATGCCTGCCACATCATCGCGTCTCCGGCGCCCCCGTCGCGCCGTCGTCGGCATCATCGCCGCACTGAGCACCGCCGCCCTGCTCTCCGCCTGCAGCCAGGGCGCGTCGTCGGCCGGCGGAGGTTCCGGCGACAGCTACACGCCTGCTGCGAAGAACACCTCGGCGAACCTGACCTACGCCGTCTGGGACCAGACGCAGGTCGCCGCCATCGACGCGAACCTGAAGGGCTTCAACGCCGAATACCCCAACATCAAGGTCACCGTCAGCGTCATCCCCTGGGGCGACTACTGGACGAAGCTGCAGACCGAGGCCTCCAGCAACTCGATGCCCGACCTGTTCTGGATGAACGGGCCGAACTTCCAGCTGTACGCGTCGAACGGCAAGATCGCCCCGATCACCGGTGAGGTGAAGGCCGGTGCGATCGATCCGAAGAACTACTCCTCGTCACTCGACGACCTGTACAACTACAAGGGAGTCCAGTACGGCGTCCCGAAGGACTTCGACACCATCGGCATGTGGGTCAACAAGGCCCTGTTCCAGGAGGCCGGCGTCGCGCTGCCCAGTGCGAACTGGACGTGGGCCGACTTCCAGAGCGACGCGCTGCAGATCTCGCAGAAGCTCAAGTCCAAGGGCATCTACGGCATCACCGCCGGCATGGACGGACAGACCACCTACTACCCGACCATCTTCCAGGCCGGCGGCTACGTGATCTCGCCGGACGGGAAGAAGTCCGGCTACGACACCCCGGAGACCGAGGCGGGCCTGCAGTTCTGGACCGACCTGATCAAGAACGGCTCGTCACCGAACATGAAGCAGCTCACCGAGACCGCGGGCGACCAGTGGTTCGTCTCGGGCAAGTCGGCGATGTTCCAGGGCGGCTCGTGGGCGCGCACCGAGATCGGCTCGTCTCCGATCGCGAAGGACGTCCAGGTTTATCCGCTGCCCACGGGCAAGGTCGCCGCGAACGTGATCCACGGCGTCTCGAACGTCGTGGCGGCCGGCTCCAAGAACCTGGCCGCGGCGCGGGCGCTGCAGGTGTATCTCGCGAGCCGGACGGCGCAGCAACAGCAGGGCGACATGGGCGCCGTCATCCCCGCCTTCACTGGCACCCAGACGGCGTTCGCGAACTCCATGCCGGGCGTCAACCTGCAGGTGTTCCTCGACGAGGTCCAGATCGCGAAGCCCTTCCCGGTGTCCAAGAACACGGCGGCGTGGAACACGCTCGAGACCAACCTGCTGCCGGACGCCTTCGACGGGACGAAGTCGGTCAGCGCCGTCGGGAGCGATCTCGCGACCCAGATGAACGCGGCTCTGGCCAAGGAGCAGTGACCCGCCCGTCGGGTCGAGACCGAGGGACTCGGGTCGGCCGGGCGCGCCATCGCGCGGCCGGCCGGCCCTCACCACGTAGAGGATCACGATGACAGCAATTCGATCGGGCGCCAAGGCCACGCATCGCAAGTACGACGGAGCGTGGCCGTGGCTCTTCGTCCTGCCCCTGCTGATCGGAGTGGTCGGCTTCTATGTCTGGCCGATCATCCAGACGGCCTACTACTCGTTCACCACCTGGGGGGTGTTCGGCGGCTCGACCTGGACGGGCGGCGCCAACTATGCGGCGCTCTTCGCCGACCCGCAGCTCTACCGCTCGCTGCTGAACACCGTGATCTACACGGCGATCGTGCTGCTCGGCGTGCCGCTGTCGGTCTGGCTCGCGAGCCTGCTGAACACTCCGGGCCTGCGATTCGTCCAGTTCTACCGCTTGCTGTTCTTCCTGCCGTATGTCGCGATGCCGGTCGCGATCTCGCTGGTCTGGCGGATGATCTTCAACGGGGACTTCGGCCTGCTCAACTGGGTGCTGAAGCTCGTCGGCATCCACGGCCCCTACTGGCTCACGACGGAGTGGTTCGCGCTGATCGCCGTGTCGATCGTGGGGTTGTGGTCGTCGCTCGGCTTCTCGATGATCCTGCTCGGCGCCGGGCTCAAGAACATCCCCCCGGACCTGTATGAGGCGGCCGAGCTGGACGGGGCGTCCCGCCCCCGGCAGTTCTTCTCGATCACGGTGCCGCTGCTGACGCCGAGCATCTTCTTCGTGCTGATCATCACGATCATCTCGAGTTTCCAGCTCTTCGACCTGCTCTACGCGATGCTCGGCGCGCACAACGCGGTCATGCCGAAGACGATGTCGCTCGTCTTCTACTTCTATCAATCCGGCTTCATCAACAACGACAAGGGCTTCGCCTCGGCGGTCGCGATCTTCATCTTCGCGCTGATCGGCGTGATCACTCTGGTGCAGTTCCGACTCCAACGGCGGTGGGTTCACAATGACTGACGTCTCGGCGGCTGCGCGCACGCGGCGCGGCTCGCGCGGCCGGAGGCCGTCGCACGCCCTGATCCACGTGGTGCTCGGCATCGGCGGCTTCCTCATGGCGGTGCCGTTCCTCTGGCAGATCATCATGTCCCTCTCGACGAACGCCGAGGTGCAGTCGGTGACCCCGGTGTTCTGGCCCCAGCACCTCGAGTGGGGGAACTTCACCCAGGTGTTCGCGCAGATGCCGTTCCTGTCGCAGCTGCGCACCTCGGTGATCATCACCGTGATCCGCACGTTCGCGCAGATCGTGCTGTGCACGATGGCCGGGTATGCCTTCGCCCGCATGCGGTTCCCCTTCAAGGGCGTCCTGCTCGGAGTCGTGCTGTCGATCCTGCTGGTGCCCTCGCAGGCCTACCTGATCTCGCAGTACCAGATCGTGCAGGGGCTGGGCTGGCTCAACACCCTGCTGGGCCTGGTCGCGCCCGGTCTGTTCAGCGCATTCGGCACCTTCCTGATGCGCACCGCCTTCATCAACATGCCCCGCGAGCTCGAGGAGGCGGCGCGGATCGACGGTGCGAACCCGATCCAGATCTTCTGGCGGGTCATGCTGCCGCTCGCGCGCCCGTCCATCAGCGCGCTCGCGATCACGACCGTGCTGTTCTCGTGGAACGAGCTGCTCTGGCCCCTCGTGGTCGCCAACGATCCCGCCAACATGCCGTTGGCGGCCGGTCTGGCGACGATCGCCGGCGACGTCACCGTCAACTACCCGGTCCTGATGGCGGCGAGCCTGCTGGCGATGGCGCCCGTGCTGATCGCCTTCATCGTGATGCAGCGCCGGGTGATCGACGGACTCGCGTCCTCCGGCCTGAAATAGGCGCGAAGAAGGGGGCGGGATGCCAGGCATCCCGCCCCCTTCTCGTGCTCACTGCTTGGCGGCGGTGATCGGGGCCAGCGTGTACTCGGGGTAGGTGCCCGCACCGTCGAAGACGACGGTCAGACGGGTGGACGCGCCGAACAGCGACGAGGGGACCTGCCACACGAGGTGGCCGCCGGAGCTCGAGACGAGCGGCCCCTGGAGCAGCGCGACGGGGGTCCAGCTCCAGGAGTTCGTGTCGGGGACGTCCTGGTAGAGGATGCTGTTCTCGATCATGAACTCGGCGCCGACGCCACCGAACTGGTAGCCGGTCGCCGTGGACGAGTCCGCATCGATGAAGACGTGGTCGAAGGAGAACGCGACGTTGAAGTCGGCGGCGAAGGTGGTCGTGTCGGCTCCGAAGTCGACCGTCGGGCTCGTGATCGGCGTGGGGCTGGGGATCGATGCGGTGACGGTTGCCGAGGGCTCCGAGGCGAGGCCGTTCGCCCCGCTCGCGATCACGGCGAAGGTCGCGTCAGCACCGAGCGCCAGGCCGCCGATGTGAGCCGAGGACACGTCCGCCGGAAGCGTCAGAGTGTCCACGCCGTCGATCAGGACGTGATAGGCGACCACGCCCCGGGCATCCGCCGCCCAGTTCAGCACGGCCGACCCGGCGCCGATGTCCGCGACGGTCACGCCGCTCGGCGGGGTGGGGGCGGCCCCGATCGCCGGGCGGGTCGTCACGGAGATGGTGCGGGGCGCGGGTTCCACCGCTCCGGAGGCGTTCCGCGCGCGGACGGCGAACCGGTACGTCGTCCCCGGGCGAAGGCCGGTGGCGGTGTAGGCGTACCCGCTCGTGCCGCTCTCGTCGGCGCCGACCGAGGCGACCTCGACGCCGTTCTGCAGCACGTCGTAGCCGACGGCCGAGCTGCCCGGTCGAGTCGGCCAGCCGAGGGTCGCCGAGGTGCTCGTGCGCGATCGCGCGGCGAGGCCGACGACCGGGGCGGGGGCGGGCGACGGCGACGTCGCGGCGGCGAGTGCGATCTCCTGCGACCAGTACGCGGGATCGGGGATGGTGTCGTAGGGGTTCGGCAGGTCATCCGCCGTGGCGTAGACATAACCCGCGTTGTCGCGCTTGCTCTGCGCCATCACGGCGGCGAGCTGGGTCTGGTCGGCGCCGTACACGATGTTCCAGAACTTCGTGGGGTCGGCCGTCGCCTGCCAGGGGAGCGGAGCGAGATCCGGCGTCGGGTCGAGGTAGCTCGATGCGGGGCCTTCGAAGGTCGCGAGGACGTCGGCGGAGTCTTCGTAGCACTGCGGCACGCTGATGCCCGGGTTCAGCACCGAGAGCGCGCCGAGGTGCCGGGTGTGCACGAACTGGGTCAGGGCGCGGTAGTCGTCGGAGTAGAGCGTGCTGCCCGCGGTCGGGCCGCAGGTGTTCATGCCGTCGTCGAAGAAGATGCCGTCGATGGATGCCCCGTAGAAGGAGTACCAGCGCGCGACGTCCTGCTCCGCCTGCACCGTCCATGCCGTGGCATCGGTGTCGCCGAGACGTGTCGTGCGCACCGGGTCGGAGCCGCCGAGGTAACCGGTGTCGACATAGCCGAGCACCTTCACCCCGTGCGCGTGGGCGTTGTCGATCACGGCCTTCCAGGCGTCGTCCTCCGCCGAGCCCGGTCCGTTGGAGACGTTCGCCACCACGAAGCCGAGCGCAGACCCGGTGGCGGCGATCTGCGACCATGCGGGGTCGGTCGGAGAGATGTAGGCCGCAGCCGCGAGATGCTGCGAGACGGCCGCATCCGGGTGCGCAGGAGCGGCCCCCGGCTCGGCTTGGGCGGGTGCCGCCCCCGCGGCGCCGAGCGCCGCGATAGCTGCTGCCGCGAGAGAGACGCGGAGAAGCGTTGACTTGCTCATTCGAGCTCACCTTCTTCCGGCGCGGCAGGACCGTCCCACCTTCGGACCGGATGGAACTGAAATTAGGTGACTGATACTGATTGATCAATACTTAAATCAAGCGAAATCAATCAATTGGCGAAAGCGGACAGGAAAGCGATGAGCGGGTCCGTTCTCGAGCTCGACGCAGAGGCGTGCGAGCGGATGCCCTTCGAGCGGTTCCTCGCGGCGGTCGAGGCCGCCGTGCCCGAGGCGCGAGCCCGGCTCGAGGCGCTCGGCATTCCGGCCGCCGTGCAGACGGCATCCCTCGCCGACATCGATCGCAAAGTGCGCGTCTATGGCGACAACGGCATCCGCGGCTGGGTCGTCGGCCTGCTGCGCGGGGACGTGGTCCAGCTCGGACGGCTGCAGTTCGAGCGCGCGGCGGGGGTGCCGGGTCGAGCCGTGCACATCCCGGAGCTGGGCCCTCTGGATCCGGTCGCCGTCGATGAGGCGTTCGCCACTGCGCGACGGTTCTTCGGCGACGGGCGTCGCTTCGTCTGCACGTCATGGCTGCTCGATCCACGGCTTCAGCAACTCGGTGCCGGGAGCAACATCGTCGCCTTCCAGAACCGGTTCGAGCCCGTCCCTGGTGCCGCGCCGGAGGGCGCGACCGCCGAGGGGGAGGAGGGCGACGAGGCGGTCGCGAAGTTCGCGTTCGGGGTGCCGCTGCATCGTCTCGACCGACGTGCCGCGCCGGCCACGACCCCGGTTCAGCGCATCGTGGCGGGGGTCTGGCGCGCGGGCGGGGCCTGGCGGGAGCCGACGGGCCTGCTCGCGGAACCGCGGCCCTCAGCGGACGGGGTGCCCTCGCCCCTCACCCGTTGAGCTCGTCGAGCAGCTCCACCGCGGCGCGCGCGTACTCGCTGATCCACCTGTCGTAGATGCGCTTGATCGGCAGCGGCGCGAGGGTCAGGAGCCGTTCGCGCCCGCGGCTGCGGCCGATCACCAGCTCGGCGCGCTCGAGCACGCGCAGGTGCTGCAGCACCGTGGTCCGATCGAGATCGGGCAGGGAATCGCACAGCTCGCCGGTCGTGCGGGTGCCGGCCTTCAGGGTGTCCAGCAGGTGTCGACGAGCGGGGGAGGCGAGCGCTTTGAAGACCAGGTCGTCATCGGACGTGTCGCGAGCGGATGACATGTGATAAAAATATCACATGAGTGATCGAGAAGAGCTCTCTGAACTGCGTTTCACCGTCTCGGGGCGGGTGTCCCGACCGTGTGCCGAGGTCTATGAGGCCGTCGCGGACCCGGCACAGCTGTCGCATTACTTCACCACCGGCGGGGCGCGCGGCCGACTCGAGGCGGGCGCCGAGGTGTCGTGGGAGTTCCACGACTTCCCCGGGCGCTTCCCGGTGACCGTGGTCGAGGCGGAGGCACCCCGACGCATCGTCATCGAATGGGATGCCCGCTTCTCCGCGCGCGATGACGGCAGAACCCGGACGACCTTCGAGTTCGAGCCCGTCGACGACGACACCCGCACGCTCGTGACGATCACGGAGGAGACCTGGATCGTCACGCCCGACGGGGCGAAGTCGGCGTTCGGCAACTGCGAGGGGTGGACGGGCATGCTGGCCGCGCTCAAGGCCTGGGTCGAGCACGGCATCAACCTGCGCGAGGGCTTCTACCGGTAGTCGACGTCGGCGACATCGTGATGGTCGAGTAGTCTCCGACTCGAGTGGAAGGGTGGACGTGCCCGATCGGATGCGACTGGCGAGCCTCGACGAAGAGCGGCTCACCGCACAGGACAAGGGCCTGCCCGCACGCGCGATCGGGATGACGGTCGGCGAGTTCCTGGCATCCGGCCCGCGCCTCTCCGAGTTCTGGACGCCGCTCATCGCGCTCGACGACGCGGCCATGCGGCACAACGCCGCGCTCATGGCCGACTGGGTCGCCGCGCGCGGGCTCGAGCTCATGCCGCACGGCAAGACGACCATGGCGCCCGCGCTCTGGCAGCGACAGCTGGACGCGGGGAGCGCCGGCATCACCCTCGCGACCATGGGCCAGGTGCGCACCGCGCGCGGCTTCGGGCTCGACGCGATCATGCTCGCCAACGCGGCGGTCGACGCGCGTTCGCTGCGCTGGCTCGCGGGCGAGCTCGCCGACCCGGCGTTCCGCTTCGTGTGCTGGGCGGATTCCGTCGCCACGGTCGAGGCGATGGAGCACGGCCTGCGCGCCGCAGGGGCGGCGCGCCCGGTCGACGTCTGCGTCGAGCTCGGCGCCGCGGGCGGCCGCACCGGGGCGCGGTCGGTTCCGGAGGCCGTCGAGGTCGCGTGGCGCGTGGCGGCATCCGACGTGCTGCGCCTCGCCGGCGTCGCCGGCTACGAAGGCAGCCTCGGGCACGACCGCTCGGCCGCCGCGCTCGCCGCGGTGCGCGCCTACCTCGAGGCGCAGCTCGAGCTGCACCGGGCGATCGCGCCGCTCTACGACGACGGCGACGTCTACGTCACCGCGGGCGGCAGCGCGTACTTCGACGTGGTCGCGGACGTGTGGCGCGGTGCCGTCGCCGCTGACGCGCGCACGCACTGGACGCTGCGCTCCGGCGCCTACCTGCTGCACGACGACGGCTTCTACCGCGGCATCTCGCCGCTGGACGAGGGCGCGGATGCCGCGGCTCCGGCATCCGGCCGCCTGCGGTCCGCGATGATCGGACTCGGCCGCGTCGTCTCGCACCCCGAGCCGGGGCTCGCGCTGCTCGACGGCGGCAAGCGCGACTTCCCCTACGACGAGGGGCTGCCGATCCCGCGGCGCACGGCGGCCGAGCTGGGGGCGGCGTGGGCACCGCTCGACGGGGCAGCCGTCACGCGCATGAACGACCAGCACAGCTACCTCGCGCTCGGGGCGCAGGACTCGCCGCTGGGCTCGGTCGTGGCGCTCGGGCTCTCGCACCCCTGCACCGCCTTCGACAAGTGGCACTACCTGCCGGTGGTCGCCGATGCCGATTCCGACCGGGTCGTCGGCCTCGTCCGCACGTTCTTCTGAGCGGAGCCGGAATGGGAGAGCGCGTCATCCTGCAGGGCGGCACGATCGTCGACGAGCAGGGCATGCGGCGGGCGGATGTCGCGGCCGAGGGCGAGGCGATCGCCGAGGTCGGCGAGCTGGAGCCGCGCCCCGGTGACCGGGTGATCGACTGCCGTGGGCGGCTCGTGCTGCCCGGCTTTGTCGACGCGCACGCGCACGTCGACGGGGTGCTCGGGGGGCATTCCGTGCAGCGGTCCCTGCTGCGGCAGGGCGTGACCACCGCGATCGGCGGGCAGGACGGCGTCTCGTACGCCCCGGGCGACGGCGCTTATGCGACCGAGTACTTCGCGGCGATCAACGGGGCGCATCCGCGCTACGCGGGCGGCGGCGTCGCCGAACTGCTGGCCCATGCCGACGGCAGCGCGCGGGTGAACGCGGCGTACCTCGTGCCGGCGGGCACCGTGCGCCGGGAGGTGTGCGGCCGCTCGGCCGCGCCGGCATCCCCCGCGCAGCGCGCCGCGATGGCGCGGCTCGTCGAGCAGGGGATGCGCGAGGGCGCGGTCGGCCTGTCGACCGGGCTCGACTACGTGCCGGGGCTGTTCGCCGACGCCGACGAGATCGCAGCGCTGTGCGCACCCGTGGCGCAGGCGGGCGGCGTGTACGTCACGCACATGCGCGGGGGATACGAGGCGAACTCCGCGGCGGGGGTCGCGGAGATCGCACGGATCGCCCGGGCCACCGGCATCCGCGTGCACATCTCGCACTTCCATGCCCCCGTGGGCGTCCTCGAGGAACAGCTCGACGCGCTGCGGCGCTCGGGCGTGGACGCGACTTTCGACGCCTACCCGTACACTCGCGGCTGCACCCTGCTGAGCATGCCGCTGCTGCCGCCCGAGCTCGCAGTGCTGCCTGTCGACGAGGTCGTCGCGACCCTCACCGACGCCGCCGAGCAAGCGCGGCTGCGCGCCGAGTGGTTCCCCCGGGTGGAGCGCCACGCGAGCCTCGGGCCCGACTGGCCGCACATGATCACGCTCGCCCATATTCCGATCGCGGCATACGCCTGGGCGCACGGGCTCACACTCGCCGCGGCGGCCGAGCGCGCCGGCTCCGACGTGATCGACTTCGTGCTCGATCTGCTCGCCGCCGCCCGGCTGCAGGTGAACGTGGTGATGGCCGTGCGGCACGAGCGCCCGCTCGCCGAGCTCGCGCGCATCCTCGCCCACCCCGCTCATGTCGGCGGCTCGGACGGCATCTTCATCGGCGCGCATCCGCACCCGCGCGCCCGCGGCACCTTCGCCCGCTATCTGCGCGAGCTCGTGCGCGAGACCCGCGCGTGGACCTGGCCGGATGCCGCGCACCACCTCTCCGCCGCGCCTGCGGCGCGCTTCGGTCTCGGCCGCCGCGGCCGGGTCGGGCCCGGCTGGGTGGCCGATCTCGTGGTCGTCGACCCCGAGCGCGTTGCCGACCGCGCCACCTACGAAGCCCCGCTGCAGGACGCCGTCGGCATCGACGACGTGCTGGTCGCGGGGCAGCCGGTTCTCGCCGGCGGCGAGCTCACGGGCGCGCCGGTCGGCCGCGGTCTGCGGCGGGCATGAGGGGTCCAAACTCACCCCAGGTGTGACTTCGGGTGCGTGCTGCCGCGAAGTGGGAGCCCGAACGCACACTTCGTGTGACTGGGGGTGCGGGCGGGCGGTGCGACCTACCGCAGCACCGCCACCACGTCGATCTCGACGAGGATGCCGGCGAGCTGCGAGCCGACCGTCGTGCGCACGGGGTAGGGCTCGGCGAAGAACTCGCGATAGGCGGCGTTGAACTCCGCGAAGTCGGCGAGGTCGGCCAGGTGCACGGTCGACTTCACGCAGTCGTCCAGGGTCAGGCCGCGCTCGGCGAGCACGGCCGCGATGTTGCGCAGCACCTGTCGGGTCTGGTCGGCGACGCCGTCGGCGACGGCACCCGTCGCGGGGTCCTGCGGGCCGAAGCCGGCGGTGTAGAGGAACCCGCCGGCCTCGATGCCCTGGCTGTACGGGCCGGCCGGCTGCGGTGCGTTGCTCGTGCGGACAGCGATCTTAGTCATGGGGTCTCCTTCGTCGTGATCTCCGTTCACGCTACGCGCGCCGGGCGGGACGTATCGCCAGTGCCCTCGGTGTCCGCGTCGCCGTCGTGACAGTCGAGCCGGACTCGTCAGGCCCGGGAGTCGGATCCGCTGTCCGGGAGAGCCGGATCCGGCTCCCGGACAGCGGATCCGACTCCCGAGATCGCACGGCGCCCGCGAAGAGGCCGGAGAGCACGGCCATCGCGAGCACGACGAGCAGCGCGTGCAGGATGCCGGTGCGCTGCGACAGGAAGCCGATCGCCGGCGGCCCCACGAGCGAGCCGGCGTAGCCGATCGTCGCGACGACCGCGATGCGCGCCGCGGCGCCCCCGGCCCGCTCGCCCGCCGCGGACATCGCGACGGGGAAGCCGAGCGCGACGCCGAGCCCCCAGCACACCGCGCCGACGAACGCGGCGGCGACACCGGGCGCGAAGGCGAAGACCAGGATGCCGGCGACCGCCAGCCCCGCCGAGCCCCGCACCGCGGCCACGCGCCCCAGCCGGCCCACCACCGCGACCCCGAGGAGCCGCGCGACGACGACCGAGATCGCGAAGACGTCCGTCGCGACGGCCGCCGTGCCGACCGAGGCGCCGTGCCCCTGCACCATGCCGAGCGCGAGCCAGTCGTTGGCCGAGCCGTTGGCGAACGACATCCCGAGCACGACCACGCCGATCGCGAGGGTGCGCGGCTCGCGCCAGGCTGACGCGGCGCCCGCACGACGCGGCGCCCCCGAAGGCCGGGGATGCCGGATGCCGGAGACCACGGCGTCCTCCCGCCGCGGCAGCGCGCCGGTCGCGATCGCCGCGACGGCCGCCAGCACGAGCGCGGCGATCGGCAGCTGCACCCCGGGGCCGACCCCGGCGGACGCCGCGACGGCCCCGGCGCTCGCTCCGACGACTCCGCCGATGCTGTACGTGGCGTGGAACCACGGCATCTGCGGCCGGCCGAAGGCCGCCTCGATGGCGGCGGCCTCGACGTTCATGACGACGTTGCAGCTGCCGTTGCCCATCCCGATCAGCAGCACACCGGCGAAGGCGAGCCCGAAGCTCGGCGCGAAGCCCGAGCCGGCGCCGGCGAGCAGGACGCCCGCCGAGGTGCCGACGAGCGAGACGAGCATGACGGTGCGCGCCGGGAACCGCGCCCCGGCGCGGCTGCCGATCATGAAGCCGAGGATGGAGCCGACGGCGATGCCGAGCGCGAGCACGCCCATCTCGGGGTTGGACGCGCCCAGGTTCGCCCGCGCGCTCGGCACGCGCGCGAGCCAGCTCGTGAGGCCTGCGCCCGCGACGCCGAAGATCGCCAGCACGGCGACGCGCCACCGACCGAGCTCTGCCCGGGTCGGCGGGGTCGACGGGCCGGCGCCGGCGGTCAGAGCGCGATCTCCCGCCCGGCCTCGGCCGAGGCGTAGATCGCCTCGAGGATGCGGGTGACCTCGGCGCCGTGGGCGACGGGTGCGACGGACTCCGCCTTCCCCTGCACGGCATCCGTGAAGTTGCGGATCTCGTTCGAGAACGCCGGCTCGAGCTCGAAGGTGCGCGAGGTGATCTGCGGCACCAGGTTGATGATCGAGCCGAACTTCTCGGTCGCGATCTCGAGCTCGGGCTCGAGTTCCGCTCCGCCCTTCTCGCCGAAGACCGCGACGCCGATCGAGTCGCGCACGGCATGCAGCGAGTAGCTCACCTCGACCGCCAGGGACGCGCCGTTCTCGAACCTGATCAGGGCGTTCACCATGTCCTCGACGCTGTTCGCGGCGGGGTCGTAGTCCGAGACCTGCCAGCGCGGCAGCGTCGTGATGTTGGCGCGGTTGCCGAGCCGGTGGTACGAGTTCGCGCTCACCGCGACGGCCTTGGGCGAGCCCATCAGGTACCAGCACAGGTCGATGACGTGCACGCCGATGTCGATCAGCGGGCCGCCCCCGGCGATCGACTTGTCGGCGAACCAGCCGCCCGGGTTGCCCGCGCGGCGGATGACGTTCGCCTTCGCGTAGTAGATCTCGCCGAGCTCGTCGTTGTCGATGAAGGTCTTGAGCACCTGCGCGTTCGGCGAGTGCCGCCGCACGAAACCCACCTGCAGCACCTTGCCGCTCGCGGCGACCGCCTGCTCCATGGCGGCGGCCTCGGCGGCGGTGCGCGCCATCGGCTTCTCCACCAGCACGTGCTTGCCCGCCTCGAGGGCGGCGATGGCCCAGTGCGCGTGGCTGTCGTTCCAGGTGCAGATGCTCACGGCATCCACCTCGGGGTCCGCGAGCAGTTCGGCGGGGTCGCCGTAGGCCGTGGGGGCGCCGTATTTCTCGGCGACCGAGCGGGCGCGGTCGAGGTTGATGTCGCTCACGGCGACGAGGTTCGCCTCGGGGTTTCCGGCGTAGGCGTCGAGGTGCAGCTGGGAGATCGCCCCGGTGCCGATCACGCCGATGTTGACGGGTGCCATGCGGTGTCCTTCTGATCAGAGGCAGGTGACGGATGGATGAGGTCGGATGCCGCTCTCGCGTGCCGGCGTCGGCTCAGGCGGCGTCGAGCAGCCGGCGGGCGTTCGCGAGGCCGCGCGTGATGCCGAGCAGGCAGTCCTCGTCGCCCTCGAACTCGATGGCGGCCGGCCCGGAGTAGCCCGAGTCGCGCACGGCCCGCGCGACGGCGGCGAGGTCGAGGTCGCCGTTGCCGACGATCGCGCCGCGCAGGTACCGGCCGCCGCGGCTGCGGAACCAGCCCTCGCCGGGGTCGCTCGAACGCAGATAGAAGTCTTTGAAGTGCACGGTCATCGCGTAGGGCAGGTTCTCGCGGACGACCACCGCCGGGTCCTCGTCGACGCAGACGAAGTTGCCGACATCCAGCGTCGTCCTGAAGTTGGGCTCGTCGACCGCGTGGATGATGCGGCGGATGCGGTCGGCCGCCTGCACGAAGAAGCCGTGGTTCTCGAGGCTCGTCGTCACGCCCCGGGCCGCGGCGTACTGCGCGAGCTCCTTCGAGGCGGCGACGATCGCCGGGAACGCCGCCTCGAAGGCGGGGGTGTCGTCGCCGGGGACGACCCCGTGCGCCACCACGTCGTGGCGCAGTCGCGGGATGCCGAGCCGGACGGCCAGGTCGATGTAGTCCTTCACCTTGGCGATCTGCGCATCGAGGTCGACGCCGCCGGGCGCCCAGAACTCGGCGTGCATGGCGAGGTTGGAGAGCGGGACGCCCGCCGCCTCGGCCGTCGTGCGCACGCGCTCGACGTAGTCGGCGGGGGAGGCCGGGGTGGGGATCGGCGACGCGGCGCCGTCGTCGAGCACGGCGAGCTCGAGGTGCTCGGCGTCGCTCGAGGCCACCCAGTCGATGACGTCGAACAGCGTCATCTCGCCCGTGCGCATGCGCTGGTGGAAGCTGTACGAGCTCACGCCGAGGGTGATGCCGGTGGCCATCGGGACTCCTTTGTCTGCGAAGGCGATTACGAACTGAGAACTTTCCAGAAGATTTCCCGTTCAGCGTAGATCGCGCGGCCTGCTCTGCGCTACCGTCGCTTCTCATCCGAGCACGACGACGTGAAGGAGACCGGTGGGCAGCCCCAGCGCACTGCGGAAGCTGAACGATCAGGCGGCGCTGTACGCGCTGCTGGAATCGGGCCCGCTGTCGCGCCATGAGGTCGAGCTGGCGGCGGGCGTCTCGACCCCTGCGGCCGCCGAGCTGCTGCGCCGCCTCGAGGAGTCCGGCCTCGCCCGCCGCGCGGGCCATCGCCCGGGCGGCCGCGGCCCGCAGGCGCAGCTCTGGGCGGTCAACGAGCGTGCCGCCTTCGCCGCCGGGCTCGACGTGAGCGAGTCCGGCATCGACGCCGTCATCGCCGACCTGGGCGGCGAGCCGCTCGGCGAGTGCCAGATCGTGCCGGCCCCCGATGAGGACCCGGCGCTCGCGGTGCGGCGCGCGCTCACCCAGGCCGCACGGCGTGCGGGCCTGCGCCGCGCGGACGTGCGACACGTCGCGGTCGGCATCAGCGGGGCGGTCGACCCCGCCACCGGCATCCTCAACCACGCCGATCACATCCCCGAGTGGAACGGCTTCGACGTCGAGGCGCGGCTCGCGCAGGTGCTCGGTGTGCCCGTCGCGGTCGAGAACGACGTGAAGCTCGTGCTCAGCGACGAGTCGATCCGCGGGCAGGCGCAGGGCTGCAAGGATGTCCTGCTGCTCTGGATGGGTCGCGGAATCGCCCTCGCCGCGATCGTCGGGGGGCAGCTGCAGCGGGGCTTCCACGGCAGCGCCGGCGAGCTCAACGAGGTGCCGCTCGGCCCCGGCGGCCCGCTCGCCGGCAGCGTGCTCGCGCTGCCGGGCGCACTCGACCTGGCCCGGTCGCACGGCATTCGGACGACCGACGCGGTGCGCACCCTGCACAAGGCGGGCGCGGAGCCGCGCGATGCGGCGCACGAGGCCTTCCTCGCCGCCTTCGCCGGGCGCATCGTCGACCTGCTCGCGGCGCCGGTCGCTCTGCTCGACCCCGAGCTCGTCATCCTCGGCGGCGACCTCGGCCTCGCCGGCGGCGACGAGCTCGCTGAGCGCGTGAAGCAGCGCATGCACGCCTTGCTCGCGCACCGCCCGCGGGTGGTCACGGGCACGGGTTCCGACAACTCCGTCCGGCAGGGGGCGGTGGACGAGGCGTTGCGGCGGTTGCGCAGCGACGTCTTCAGCAACACCCGCAATCTCGAGACACCCGTGCGGCAACGGTGGCGCACGGCAGCAGGGGAAGGACTGCAATGAGCACAACACGTTTCTCGACGTGGCGCCGTCTCGGCGCCACCGTGGCGGTCGCGGCCGCCACCGCACTCACGGTCGCGGGGTGTTCCGGCGGCGGGGCATCCGCCTCCGGAACCGGTCAGGCGCTGCAGATCGCCAACGTGGCCGGAACGACCTGGACCTGCGGGTTCAATCCCTTCAACCCCAACGACAACCAGCTCTCCTTCGGATTCAACTACGAGCCGCTCGTCTACGTCGACACGCTGAAGAACAGCGCGCAGACGCCGATGCTCGCGACCGGTGCGCAGTGGTCGAGCGATTACAAGACGCTGACCTTCACGATGCGCGACGGCGTGAAGTGGAGCGACGGCAAGCCGCTCACCGCGGCCGACGTCGTCTTCACCTTCAACCTCTTGAAGAAGTACCAGGGCCTCGACCTCAACGCGGTGTGGACCTCGGGCCTGCAGTCCGTCACCCAGTCCGGCAGCAACCAGGTCGTCTTCCAGTTCGACAAGGCGTCGCAGCCGTACTTCTACTACATCGCCGATCAGACTCCGATCGTGCCGCAGCACATCTGGTCGACGAGCGCGGTCGGCAACCCGGTGAACTTCGCCGACAAGACCCCCGTCGGCAGCGGGCCGTACAAGGTCGCGGCCTGCACACCGCAGAACATCCAGTACACGGCGAACCCCACGTACTGGCAGCCCGGCAAGCCCGCCGTGAAGACGGTCAACTACCCGGCGTACACCGACAACGGCCCCGCCAACCAAGACCTCGCGAGCGGCAAGGCCGCGTGGGGCGGCCAGTTCATCCCGAGCATCGACAAGTACTACGTCGCGAAGGATCCGGCGAACAACCACTACTGGCTGGCGCCGACCACCAACGTGAGCCTCGCCTTCAACCTCAAGCATCCGATCACCGGGAACGTCGCGGTGCGGCAGGCGATCGCCTACGCGATCGACCGCAATCAGGTCGCGAAGGTCGGCGAGGACGGCCAGCAGCCCGGCGCCAACCAGTCCGGCATCGTGAGCCCGACCTTCGACTCGTGGCTCGACAAGAGCCTCACGTCGCAGTACGACTACACGCCGAACCAGGCCAAGGCGGAGCAGCTGCTCGCCCAGGCCGGCTACTCGGCGAGCAAGCCGCTCAAGCTGACGGTGCTCACCGTCAGCGGCTACACCGACTGGGACGCCTCGCTCGCCGAGATCAAGCAGGAGCTCGCCAAGGTCAACATCGACCTGACCGTGCAGGACCTCGCCGGCGATACCTACAACAGCCGCATCTACACGGGTGACTTCGACCTCGCCTACATCGCCGAGACCGGTGGCCCGACCCCGTACTACGAGCTGCGCCAGGAGCTCTACAGCGGCAACACGGCCCCGCTCGGTCAGAACGCGACGACGAACTTCATGCGCTTCTCCGAGCCCGCGGTCGACAAGCTCCTGAACGACTACGCGAGCGCCTCGGACGCCGAGCAGCACACGATCGTCGACCAGCTGCAGCAGGTCATGCTCACCCAGGTGCCGGTCGTGCCGATCACGGAGTCGGTGAACTGGTTCCAGTACTCGACGAAGTCGTTCACCGGCTGGCCTTCGGCATCCGACCCCTACGCGATGGCGGCGCCGTACAACATCCCCGACAACGAGCAGGTGCTGCTGCACCTGACTCCGAAGAAGTAGTGGCGGGCCGCGGGGTGAGGGGGCTCACATGAGATACGTGCTGCGCAGGCTGGTCCTGTTCGTCATCACGCTGTGGATCGCGCTGACGGTCAACTTCTTCATCCCGCGGCTCATGCCGGGCAATCCCGCGGAGGCGATGATGAGTCGCTTCCGCGGGAAGATCAACCCGGCCGCGCTGCACGCGCTCGAGGTGGCCTTCGGCATCAACACGCAGAAGCCCCTGCTCGTGCAGTACGTCGACTACCTGGGCAACACGGTCACGGGGCACTTCGGCACCTCACTGACCTTCTTCCCGCAGTCGGTCGGGACGGTGCTCGCGCAGGCGCTGCCGTGGACGGTCGGCCTCGTCGGCGTGACGACCGTGCTCGCCTTCGTGTTCGGCACGCTCATCGGCCTGGTCGCCGGGTGGCGGCGCGGGGGTGTGCTCGACAGCATCCTGCCGCCGGTCTTCGTCATCACGGGGGCGCTGCCGTTCTTCTGGGTCGGCCTGCTGCTCGTGCTGCTGTTCTCGGTGGGGATGAACGTGCTGCCGAACGACGGCGCGTACGACGTGACGATGATCCCCGGGTTCAACGGGCAGTTCATCAGCAGCGTGCTGACGCACGCGATCCTGCCCGCGGTGACGATCCTGGTCATCTCGATCGGCGGCTGGATCCTCACCATGCGCAACAACGTCGTCACCGTGCTCGCGGACGACTACATCCGCATGGCGCGTGCCAAGGGCCTCTCGAACACGACGATCATGTACGGCTACGCCGCGCGCAACGCCGTGCTGCCGAACCTCGCGGGCTTCGCGATGTCGCTCGGCTTCGTCGTCTCCGGCTCGATCCTCGTCGAGTACACCTTCAACTACCCGGGTCTCGGCTACATGCTCCTGCAGGCCGTGAACAACCAGGACTACCCGCTCATGCAGGCCATGTTCGTGATGATCACCGTCGCGGTGCTCGTGGCCGTGCTGATCTGCGACTTCCTGACCGTCCTGCTCGACCCGCGCGCCCGAACGGAGGGCTGAACCATGAGCGCACCCGCAACCATGGAGGCCGCGCTGAGCATCGCGGTCGCGAAGCGACGCAGCGGCGGCGTCGGCGCCACGATCTGGCGCGCCGTGCGCGGCAACGGCAAGGCGATGACGGGCGCAGTGCTGCTGCTCGTCTTCCTCGTCGCGACGGCCTGGCCGCAGCTGTTCACCCCCGTCAGGGACCCGAACGCGCGCGCCTTCGGGCTCAGCCTGCCGCCGAGCTCGGCGCACCTGCTCGGCACGACGTCGTTCGGGCAGGACATCTGGGCGCAGCTCGTCTGGGGCACCCGGCAGACGCTCGTCGTCGCGGTCGTGGCCGGCGCGCTCGCGAGCGTGCTCTCGGTGCTCATCGGCATCGCCGCGGCCTATCTCGGCGGCATCGCCGACGACATCCTGTCGCTTCTGATCGACGTGTTCCTCGTCATCCCGGCCTTCCCGCTGATCATCGTGATCGCGGCGTATGCCGGCGGCGGCAATCTCGCCGTCATCATCGGAGTGCTCGTCGTCACCGGCTGGTCCTACGGCGCCCGGCAGCTGCGCGCCCAAGCGCTCTCGCTGCGCCGCCGCGACTTCCTCGAATCGGCGCGCGTGCGCGGCGAGAGCTGGATCTACATCGTCGTCTACGAGATCCTGCCCACGATGATCTCGCTGATCGCGGCGAACTTCCTCGGTGCCGCCCTCTACGCGGTGCTCACCGCGGCGGGCCTGCAGTTCATCGGCCTCGGCTCGTCGGCGACGGTCAGCTGGGGCACCATGCTGCACTGGGCGCAGTCCGCCGAGGCGCTGCAGACGGGGCAGGAGTGGTGGGTCGTCGCGCCCGGCCTCTGCATCGCGCTGCTCGGCGCCGCCTTCGCCCTGCTCAACTACGCCTTCGACGAGATCTCCAACCCGGCACTGCGCCCGGTGCGTCGGAACAGGAGGAACCGTGTCGCACAGT
>Ga0131853_10002177_pt1 | contig 35182 bp, 37 predicted proteins | sample TergutLab28metaG_FD_92764 | JGI IMG/M metagenome (GOLD analysis project Ga0131853, IMG submission 92764) | Labiotermes labralis P1 segment gut microbial communities from Petit-Saut dam, French Guiana - Lab288 P1 (version 2) (version 2) | ecosystem: Host-associated > Arthropoda: Insects >... | reverse complement strand
GCACCTTCTTTGAAGGCTGCGTCATAACGGGGATGTGCTTTTTTCTTCTCCATGATTAGCTCTCCTTTTCCACTTTATTATATCAGATGGGTATTTGTCTTGCAAAGTGGGAAAGGGGGCAGAGCCATAAAAAGGCGGCTGCTGCAACTTGCCCAATTCACAAAATTCTCGCATTAGGCGGCGTCCCTCATTTTTAACTTTGATAACTTTGCGAATGTTATCATCACTAATCTTAACATCAAATTTTGTCTCAAGTTTTTCTTTGAGGCGTAAAACCTCGTTATACCACAACTCCTGTGAAGCTTTATCAATTTGATTACTTGGCAGCTGCATCACATGGGTCTCTTTGATGTCGTTTAGCAGTTCATACATCTTCTTTTTGCCGTCGCATGTGGTCTCACCCACCAACAAATCAGCAAAATACATATAGGGGCATTTATCCGTTACTGCAAAACCATAACTGGATTTTATAAGCGGGCAAAGATTGCAGGGCAGCACCTTCTCGGCCTCTGCAATGGTTTCATCAGTAAAGGCGCACAGCCCCACAGCTACCGCTCCTGCGGCAATAATCACCTCTTCCGGTGTGTACGTGCAAAACATGCCGACTACGGGCTTGCCGTCTTCCTTCAGCTTTTTAACATCCAAAAAGCCTTGCTTTCTTGCATCTGCAAAGTCATCAAATTGGCTTGGCAGTTCTCTAACTTTGTTCATTTCTCTCCTCCAACTGATTAAAGTTCAAACATTTAACAAACAATTTTTCGTAATTGGGCATTGTGCTTAGCTCTTTAAAATTGATATTTGGAGCAAGGCGCTCCATTTGTTGGCGAGCTTCTTTCGATGTTAGAGCCAAATACGCGCCCGTATGGGACGAATTGCCAACATAACTTATTTTGTCCATAAGTCCCATCGGCAAAAGCCCTGCCTCTATAAGGGTTTGTGGCGGCAAATGTGCGCCAAATTGCCCGGCAATAATCACTTTGTCTAAATCATCAATGCTTATGCCGGACTCCTGTAACAAAGCATAAAAACCCGACAAAATAGCCCCTTTTGCAAGTTGAATTTGGCGTATATCTTGCTGGGTTATGATGATATCGTCGGTAATATGCACACCGCGCGCGCGTCCCTCTTGCCACAAATATTTAAGACGGGGGTCGCCCTCTTTGAAATCTTTTTCTTTAAGCAAAGCCCCGCCGGCTTTCATAAATCCGCCTTGCAAAAGCGCAGGGGCGGCAGCCATTATGCCGCTGCCACATATGCCAATGGGCGGCTTGTTGTTTATTGTTTTAAGAACAAAATTATTATTCATAAACTTTATATCTTCTATGGCACCGGGGGCGGCACGCATACCGCAGCTTATGTTTGCCCCTTCGAGGGCAGGCCCCGCCGCACATGAGCAGGCAAAAAGCTGCCCGTTGAGGCTCAGCACAATTTCACCATTTGTGCCGATGTCTATAAACATAGCGTTACCCATCTCTTCGGTTAGCTTGCTGGCATAGATGCCGGCTACCACATCTGCACCAACATAAGCTGATACCCCAGGCAAGCAATACACTCGGCACTCGTCAGTAGCCTTTAACCCAATCTGGCTGGCCGGCACATCTTGCCATTTGGTAAATACAGGAGTGTAAGATGCCAGCCCTATGGGCGTCGGGTCAACCCCCAGCAGCACGTGCATCATGGTTGGGTTTGCCGATATTGCAAAATTATAAATATGCTTAAAACTCACATTAGTTTCTTTGCAAAGCTGCTCAACAAGCGCGTTTAAACATTCTATAATAGATTCTTGAAGCTTGATTAACCCGTCCTCGTTTTCCATCACAAAAGAGATTCTCGCCAACACGTCTTGGCCATAGGCTTTTTGGGGGTTGAGAGTTGCGGCGTTGCCCAACACCCTGCCGCTGTCCAAACACACAAGCGATGCCGCCACCGTGGTGGTGCCCACATCAACCGCTACTCCAAAATGCTCGCCCACATCGCCACTTACCTCAAAATCAACCATGCTACCCACCAAAATTTGGCTAGCTTTTTCCACTCCGGTTTTAATCACCACATCTTTTTTTGGTAAACCAAACAAGCTAAACGAGTTTGGTTTTCAAGTTCTTTTGCTGTTAGTAGCTGCGTTTCAGTAGTGCATGGGGGCGGCAAATCGCCATCAACAATCTCAACTTTGCATTTGCCGCACAAACCTCGTCCGCCGCAGGGGCTTTCAACAAAAATTGAGATTTCCTGCATAGCTTCAAGCAAATTCTTGTTAAGAGAAGGGCTGATTTTATGCATCAAACTCCCCCTTTGCGCTGGCAAGCATAGCTTTTATGTTGGCAAGTGGGCTGTATAAACCCAACCCACAAGCCGGCGAGAGTATATGGACGCCGTCGCTCACAGCCTTTTTGGCAAGCACCGCCACTTTGTCAGGAGTTGCCCTTTCTATGGCATAAGTGCTAACATTGCCCATTATCGTGTGGTTCGGCAGGTTTTCTTTTGCTTGTTTCATACTTACAAAGGCATCAAAGCTTAAAACATCGCATTTAAGTTTGTTTAGCTGTGTATAAACTTTATGTACCCTGCCGCAAATATGTACGATGGTCGGCACTTTGCCAAATTTGCGCTCTATGCCATCAAGTAGCATATTTAGATACCGCACAACAAACTCATCAAAAAGGGCTGGGCCCATAATCTCGCCTGTGCCGCTAGGGTCGGATATTGTGATGATATCTGCCCCTGCCACCAGCTGCTCGCAACCAAAATCTATCAAACTTTGTGTAACAAACTCCATAAACTCATGCGCCGCTTTGTTTTTGCGCCGCAGTTCTTTGTAAAACACAGTCGGCTCTATCAAAGAGCTTGCTACACTAATAGGTCCTGTTAAATTTGCGATTATAGGCACATGCTCGTTTTTTGCTTTGAGGATTTTGATGGCTTGTGTTACAACATCCGCCCGCGACGAACTTACAGGCTTTATGAGTTTTGCCCACTCATCCACGCTTTGAAAAGGATATTCAACCACCCTTGGTTCGTAGTTAATATCGCCCAAATCAACCGCTGCGCCTAATTGCTCTGCCTCTATCGTCATGCAAAATGGTACACCATAATTCTCAAAACATTGTGATTCGCAAGCCGCCGCCGCCAAATCAGCCATGGCTTGCGCATCTATATGTGCCAATGGAAATTTTATGCCAGCCTGCTCCATCAGCTCGCGCACAGCCATATTCATCATGCCACCCGGACAAATGCATGGCGGTCGGTCGTTGTTCATTTGTTTTATGGCATTTAGTAAACGTTGTTTTTCCATAATCAAGCCGTTGCCTTTGCTTTTAATAATTCTTTAGCGACTTTAACCGCCTCAATGGCGTTGGAGCTGTAGGCACATGCACCAATTTTTTGGGCATAAGCAGGCGATAGCGGCCCGCCGCCTATCATCACCACCACATTATCACGCATACCCTCTTCTTTAAGGCGATTTATCACTCTCTCCATATTTGGCATTGTTGTTGTCATTAAAGTGGACAAGCAAACAAGTTTTGCATTTGTTTCTTTGACCTTGCTGATGAAGCTCTCAATCGGCACATCGCGCCCCAAATCGTGCATCTCAAACCCTGCGGTCTCCATCATGATGCGTACCAAGTTTTTGCCGATGTCATGGGTATCGCTCTCTACCACGCCTATCACAGCATTAATTTTTTGCTCGTCGTCAACTTTAGGTAAGTGAGGACGCAGCACACCAAGCCCTGCATACATCGCATCGGAACATAAAAGCAAATCAGAGACAAAATACTCCTCTTCTTCATAAAGCTGGCTGGCGCGATTCATCTTCCATCTCTAAAACAGCATCAGACAACTTTTTTAGTAATTCAGCTTTATCCATATTTAATCAACTCTCCTCCTCGTTTAAAACAAGTGCTTTTATTATATTATCATTTAAAGCAGTTGTACAGTCCATAATGCACATCTGCCCGACAAAATCGGCTACTTTGATTACCTCTGCGCAAGCCTCTTCATAAGTATTTGAGTTCTTAAGTTCGATGTTTTTCCAGTCAGCCAAGCCAAGCCCAGTAAGGGTTAACGAGGTCTTTGGACATAGATGAGTGAGGGTATCTTTGCCCGTAGCGTGCTTGAGCTTTTGCAAAAATGGCAATGTAAAGCTTTGCACAACAGCTTCTGCTAGCTTTGGCCCTAAGATATTAAGTCCGCCGGTTGGGTCTGCATATGAGAAGATAGTGATACCCCGCTTGGTCGCCGCGTGCATAAAACCCAATAGTTCGTTGCCTATAAAATCAAATATGCCAGCTATAACATCCGGCTGTTTACGCCAAGCCTTCAAAACAACAGAAATATCAACCAAAGAGTTTAATACTGTGAATGGGCCCGTCACTGCTAGCACCGCAATATCGCCCTGCGCGCTTAAAATTTCACAAGCTTTTAATACTTCTGCTATACGTCCTTTTGTTAAGTCCATTTTTGGTAAGTTTTGCAGCTGCTCAAGGTTTTGGTATGTAAAACTGCCCGCACGGGTGCTGTTTTGGTCTTTGCCAAGGGTAATGCTACCGCCCATGGCCTCGGCTTCTAAGGTGTGGCAAAATGGCAAATAGCAAAATTTGCCGTTCGTTGCTTTTTGCCTTGCTTTTGCAAAAGCTGCAATGCCCGTAACTTCGGCATGAAAGCGCGGAAAATCTACCCCGCTTCGTTTAATCAATTCACCATAATCTATTAAATCTTGACCATATTTGCAGTTGTAATCTTGTAATTTGCTCAAATTTATAACCCCCTATTTTTCTACCCCCTTGATGACAATACCGGCAATAAAATACCTTTGCAGGAAATAGAATATCAAAACGCATGGAATCAATGTAACAAGTGCCGCCGCCATTTGAGCAGGCAAAAGCGAAGCTACTTCCATGCTGCCCCTAAGATAAAATAATGCTAAAGCCGCAGTACGCATACTGGACTGGGTAATAAAAATCAAAGGGCCAAAAAAGTCATTCCAGTGGAACATAAAAACAAAGATGGCAGCACTAGCTACATTAGACCATACCCCTACAATATCCATTGCAACCATGCCTGTATCAAAACCGCCGCCTATTTCTTCCATGCTAAAGGAGCGTGGTGCAACTTCATATACATGCACTAAATCCTGTAGAAAGCGGAGTGCTTCGACTGTATTTGGGTTATTTACTGTAACCGCCGTCGGAGCATCAGGGTTATCATAAATTGAGCCGCCAAAGCTGTAGATAAATGGGTAAATAAAGAATGATGACCCGGGCAAAATAAATCCCCATGTTCTGTTTACACCGTCGTTAATGGTTGTTCTTTGGGCGGCATAAAGAAAATCATCCCAAGTCCAGTCCGGAGTTGGATAATCTAAACCAACCATATCAAATATATCCTTGTTAAAATAAAGCAAAAATGTACAGTGGCCGTTTATAGTGGCAATATGGCTGCCATCATATTTAAAGCTATCGTACATTTGCACCAAAAACCTAGATTCATCAAAAAGAAATCAGCATTTTCGGCAAAGCGGTCATCTAGGTTCATCAATAGCCCTCTTGTAGCCCATTGTGCAAACATATGAGGATGCCCGTAAATAACATCTGGGGCATTTCCGCCCATAAACATGGTAGTAATCCTTTGCATATATCCGTCGGGAATAAACTCTAAATAAACCGTAACACCCGGATGCAAAGCCTCAAAAGCCGCTATAATTTCTTCGTTTACTCTTCTTTCGTCTAACGAACCCCATGTTGAGAATGTAATAGAGCCGCTAAGCGCGCTTCCGTTCTCCAAATCCGGGGTTGCTGTACCGCCGCCCGCATCGCCCGCATCAGCCGTACAGCCTGCTAACAGAACAACCGACAATAAAATACATAAAATACATATAAATTTTTTCATTTACTTACCCTCCATAAAATACTCCGGATTAACCGGAAAACTCGCACATTTTCGTGCTTCTTTCATAAATGCCAATGAATTTTCAAGGGGCGTGTCCCTTGCGGTATCACAGCCGGTATTTATAGTAAAACCTTTTGGGCTGTCCCATGCCTTTCTGAAACATTCTCTTACATCCCTCTCTACTTCTGACGGTGTACCGAAAAGCAAAGAACCTGCCGGGTTTACATTGCCGGAAATATTAACAATTCCTCCTATTTTATTTTTGGCATACGCCAAATCTACGGTATTATCTATGTCTACATTGCTATACCCACATCCGGCTATGCTTTCTAAGATCTTGGACGTATCTCCGCAAATATGGCCGGATACGCCAAACGGCCGGATACGGTTACATTCATCAATAAACTTGGTAGAATATGGGGCTATAAATTCGTCAAAATGCTGCTTGCTAACAACAGAACCCGACGCTACTGGGTCTGCAATGCTTACAGGTATTTCCATTTCTAAGAATGAGCGTGCTAGTTGTATAAGGCCGGCGGTTACAAAACCCATTGCTTCATGTACCGCATCAGGATTTCTTATTAGCGCACGTAATAAATTTTCCAGACCCACAAGGGATAAAACGCCGGTGAAAGCACCTGGTAAACACATTTCGCATGTAATCTCGTCCTTTAGTTCCTCGGAAAGAACTTGCGCCACTTCGAAGCATTTTTTTGCGCCTGGGTCTTTTTCTACGCTTAGCACAGATAAATCCAGCTTCGCCACATCCGCAATATTTTTTAATGGATGCTCTAAATCATTTTCCAGTACCGCCCTATAGGCATTACCCACACCATAAAGACCGTAAGCTGTGCCTATACTGTCCATTCCAAATACTTCATAAACCTTTTTAATGCAATCAACATCATCGCGGAGGGTTCCGCTGCTGCTTACGTCTCCCATTAAGCGGCCGGAAGGCGGGCCATATATCATTCTGATAGGTATTCTATCAACAGATTTCCCGTTTTTAAGCGCATCTGCCCTTTCTTTGGGTGTCATTTAGTCGTCTTTATGCATTTACTACCTCCGGATTTTTAATAGAATTGGTATTAGTGGCACTTTCATCTGTTTTTAGGCATCAAAAAAGATGCCCTTAGACTGGGGTTGGTTTTGCGTCATAACTACATACGCAAATAACCATTAGTCCCAAAGCATCTTAACATACAAAATATGTAGAAAGGCTAGGTATGGTTAATTGCGTAGCTTTTTGCTTCTTAGAAGCGCACGGCTTCTACTATTTCCTGCTCAAAGGCAGTAGCAGCAGTTTTGTTTTGTAATCATTTTACAATCCGCCATCCTAAATTTTTTATAAATCAGTTCATTTTTATAAATCAGTTCAACTAAGTAAAAATTACATGCCAGTACATCATAACGCAGATTTTGTCAAAATGCAATACTTTTTTGTAATAAATCTTTTAAATCTTATACTCGTGTATATGGGTGATGCCCGTCATTACAGCCCCCAACATTGTTTCCTTGTGATTTAGCTCCGAAAGCAGCACATCCGGCACAAAGGGCACATGGTTTTGCAAAATCTGTTTCCAGCGGCCCAGAAACAGCTTGCCCAGGTTTGCGCCCAGGCCACCTGCTATTATGATAGCCTCCGGGTTTAGCAGGGCGGACATATTGACCAATGCCATGCCAAAGTTTAGAGCCAATTCGTCTATCACATCTATAATTTGCTTGGCGTTTGTGCTGTCTCCGTTTTTGTATCGCTCTATCAATTTAATTAGGTCTTCATTGAAGTTATCAGAATCCAGATATCTGTTTATTTTGCTTTTGGAAAGGGATTCCTCCAGATATCCTGTTTCTTCGTACACATTGTCAATTTTTTTTGGGTCTGTTATCATAAAGCCTATCTCGCCTGCCGCGCCATTTGCGCCTTTGTAAAGCTCGCCATCCACTATATGCGCAGAGCCCAAGCCAACCCCATATGCTATGTAGATAATATCGCGGTAATTTATGCCGACACCTTTCCATTGCTCGCCAATAACCCCTAGGTTTACGCAATTTTCCAGAAGCACATCGGCCTCGAAGGCATCTTGTAGGGTTTCTATCATGTCTTTTTCATTAAAATTTTCGGTAAAAGGCGCAAGATAGCTGCTTCCGTCCTTCATAATGCCGGGTATGCCTATAACAATGCATAGTATATCATCTTTGGTTTTGCCAGCCTTATACAAAATTTCGTTTATCTGATTATACACCAGCCGTATGCTCTGTTTGCCATCGCCGCAAATATTGGCATCGTTTGCAATTTCAGAGCTGCTAATTTCGTTGCCCAGAAGGTCAGAAAGCATCATGCGTATGCGAAAACTGCCCAAATCTACACCAATAATATATCCCCGCTGGGCGTTAAAAGCAAGCACGGTGGGTTTGCGCCCAACTGTATTATCGCCAATGCCAACCTCCATGATATAGTTTGCCTCCAACAGCCTTTTAACATTAGAAGAAATAGCGGGGAAGCTCATGTTTAGGTGTCTGGACAAATCTGCACGGGACATATTGCCGTTATAGCGCAGCACATCCAGTATCAGCTTTTGGTTGTATTCTGCAATTGTTTCTGGCGAGCGTATTTCGGAACCATTTTTTTTCATACTGCACCTCACTTCGATTAAAATAATACTACATTTCTTATGCGTTGTCAAATATTTTAAAAAATACCCTTGACAAACCGAAAATTCATAGATATAATTAATAGTAAGGGTCGCTTAGAAATGGATGTGCGTTGTGCATAAGTCCTAATTTAGCGACAATAATTAATTATCGATAAGAAAGGAGCGTTTTTTAAATGATTAAAATGCGCAAACGACTATTGTTTGTATTGGCCGTGATTTTAACAAGCACACTATTTTTGGTGGCATGTGGAGGAAATGACGGCGACCTCGACCCGCGTGCATTTCAGGAGGTTCCAGAAGGCCCTTGGAATACGCCTTTCGAAAATCCGGTACATGTTACCGCCGTCGGAAACCATGGAGCCCATTGGTCTTTCGCACCCGGGGATGATGTTGGCAACAGCCCATGGACTCGCCTGTTTGAAGAAGAACTGAACATCGTAGTTGATTTTTTATGGACCTCTGTTGACGAATATCCTGCAAGACTGAACATGGATATAGCAGCCGGCAATCTGCCGGATGTGTTCCACATACCAACAGCAAACATCCTTCTGTTTAACCAGCTTCTTGATGCAGGTATGCTGCTTGACCTAACCGATGCGTACAACAGCTATGCATCAGAGCGCGTACGCAATTTCCAGGTTATGGATCCATACACCATCCAGGGCTTTATGCGTGATGGCAGAATTTATGGCATCCCACGCTATTACTATGGTCAAATTGACCAGCCATGGCATATGTGGGTACGTAACGACTGGTACATAGCCGCAGGCTCCCCAGAAATCAGAACAGTTGCAGACCTGGAAAACCTGGGCAGACGCTTTATGGATGAATTTGGTGCATCCTATGGTTTTGCTGTGGCAAACGACTTGCAATGGCTTTTCAGAACAGCACCTATGTTCGGCGCGTATCTTGGCAATGTGCATGACCACCAGTATTTCTGGAGACCGGACGAAACCGGCCGCCTAAGACCGGGCATTTCCTTCCCAGAATTTATGGTAGCTCTGGAGCATTGGCAGCGTTGGTTTGCTGAAGGCCTTATCAGCGCGGACTTTGCAACAATGGATAATGCAAGAGTAGAAGAAGATATCGTGAACGGCCTGGTTGGTATACAGCCATGGTGGCAGTGGTGGGGCTGGATGAACGGCCCGACTATCTCGGTTTTGCAGGGCGATGATGCAATTTTCTACCCCTTTAATTTACCAACCCTTGATGGCGCAAGGCCCGCTAGAGGACAGATTTTCTTCCCGAACCTTGGCGTTATCGTAGCTAGTGCAGAATTTGAAAATCCTGCGGCTCTTATGAAAATTTTGAGCATGGTAGACCATATGAGAGCCAGCCCGGATGCCAACCTAACACCGGAACAGCTAAGCTACTTCATGGATGATGACCGCGAACATTCTATGACCGATACTTTCTCTATAATCAACCCGGCCACCGATATGGAGCAGTTTATCTATGTACGCGAAGCTCTTATAACCGGTGACGACAGCCAGCTGTTTACAACGGGTATGCAGCAGAAATATATCCAAAGCTTGGCGTGGATTAACAACAGAGAGCCCCACGGCATTGGTGCTTACCTACAAATGGGTGCCGGCGACAGAAGTGCCTACGCTAGGTCTCAACATCTGTTTGACAACGACTGGACTGTGCAAACTGCGCTATGGGGCCCGATACCACCAGAATTTGCAGCAGCAGGCACAACAGGCGACCTTATCCTTGAAGAAGTAATGCAAATTATTATGGGCAACAGACCTGTTGAACATTTCTATACGGTTCTTGAGCAATGGTATGCTCAAGGCGGCCAGCTTAAAGAAGATATTGTAAACGAACTGTTCGGCAACTAAATATCAATTTTTACACTAGACCAGACGCTGGGGCTTATTCCTGGCGTCTGGGTCTGGTTTGTTTGGGGGGAGCTTGATGGTACCTAGTGGTGTGCCGAATGTTTCGCAAATTGGAATAGAAAAGAAAGAAAAAAGAAGCCAAAAATATTTTGGCGGCGGTAGAAAAATAGCCAAAAATTTTAACAAAGAATGGCCTTTGCATCTGCTTATTTTGCCTGCACTAATAGTTACAGCAATTTTTTCTTATGGGCCAATGTATGGGCTTATTATGGCCTTTCAAGATTTCAATCCGGCCCGTGGTTTTACCGGCTCTCCTTGGGTAGGGCTGGAAAATTTTAGATGGCTCTTTAGCCAGGACGCATTTATACGGACAATTCCAAACACGCTCTTTATTTCTATGGGCAAAATTATATTGGGCACTTTGGCATCCGTTGTTTTTGCGCTTTTGCTAAACGAGATACGCATAACCGCCTTTAAGCGGGTTTTCCAAACCATTGTATATATACCAAACTTTATTTCGTGGGTTATTATGGCGGGTGTTTTCCAAACCATCCTAGCGTCAGACGGCATTGTAAATGGCCTTATAAATATGCTGGGGTTTGATAATGTTCTGTTTTTGTCAGATGCGAGCATTTTTCCTTGGACCATGATATGGACAGATGTTTGGAAGACCTTCGGCTTTGGCACGGTGGTGTATCTGGCCACAATCACATCCATGGACCCGGGCATGTACGAATCTGCGGCCATTGATGGTGCAGGCCGCCTAAAACAAACAATGAAAATTACGCTGCCCCTAATGGGGCCTATAATAGTGCTAATGGTGACATTGGCTCTAGGCAATGTCCTTAATGCCGGTTTCGACCAGATATTCAACCTATACTCGCCGGTTGTGTATTCCACAGGCGATATCATTGATACCTATCTGTTTAGAGTCAGCTTCACGGGTATGCCGCAGTTTTCTGTAGGTGCGGCGGTTGGCCTAATGCGGTCGGTAGTTGCCATGGTTCTTATATCGGTGTCTCTATGGGTTGCCTATAAAGTCGCCGGTTACAGAGTATTCTAGGAAGGGGGAGCGTAAGATGCATTTTAGAACCAGAAGCGAGAAAATATTCAATGTTTTTAACTATATCTTTATCATCATGGTTTGCTTAACCTGTGCGCTGCCCATCATCCATATTTTGGCGGTTTCGTTTAGCGCGCCGGCATATGCAGCGGGAGGCCACGTAACTTTTTGGCCCATAGGTTTTTCTACCGAAGCCTACGAGTTCGCATTTGTTACAGGCAGGTTTATGACAGCCTTTTGGGTTTCTGTGCGGCGTGTAATTTTGGGCGTCGGCATCAATATGATTTTGATGATAATGACGGCATATCCGCTATCAAAATCTGTCATGCGGTTTAGCGCGCGCAACTATTATATGGCCTTCTTTGCCATCACAATGATATTTGGCGGCGGAATTGTTCCGTTTTTCGTATTGCTATCCAACCTTAATATGCTTGATACCATCTGGTCATTGGTAGTGCCCGGCGGCCTACCCGTGTTTTCCATGATAATTCTAATGAATTTCATGCGCAGCCTGCCATACGAGCTGGAAGAGGCCGCGATGGTTGATGGCGCAGGGTATTTTACGATACTTTTCCGCATACTGCTGCCGGTTTTAAAGCCCGCGCTGGCCACGGTTGCCCTATTTTCATTCATTTTCCATTGGAACGAGTGGTTCATGGGCATGCTGTTTATGAACAGCCCTGAAAATTTCCCGCTGCAAACCTATCTGCAAACCCTGCTGGTAAACTTCCGCGAGCTTATGCGGGCCTTCACCGGCGACCATGTGCAGCTTATTGCTAGGCTTAACGAGCGCACAGGCCGCGCCGCACAGCTGTTTTTGGGCATGCTGCCGGTATTGGTTGTGTATCCGTTTTTGCAAAAATATTTTACAAAAGGCTTGGTTTTGGGTAGCGTAAAAGAATAGCCTAAAGTGCCATTGACAACATATGTAAAATCATCTATACTTACAACATGCTCATACCAAGTTGACATCATAAGGTACATGTGTTTTGTATGTGAGGAGGAATAGATGTGAAATACTGCGTTTGGAATAACAAGGGTGGCGTTGGCAAATCGTTTCTAACATTTTGCTTGTCAACCGAATATGCTTTGCAAAGACCTGATGAAATTGTCGTTGTAGCAGATTTATGTCCTCAAGCTAATGCAAGTGAAATGTTGCTTGGTGGAGATGGCATCGGACAGGAAAATCAATTTAAACTCCATGAAGACGGTCGTACTATTGCCGGATACATTAAAGACCGTTATACAAAAAGTAGGTTCGGAATGCTGGGTTCTGAGTTGTCTTATTTTGTAAGAGTTCATGATTATAATAGTTATGCTCCGCAGAATCTGTTTTTGTTATCCGGTGACTTTGAACTAGACCTTGCTTCGCAACTTGTTCGAAGAATAGAAACTGAGCCTATAAAAGAAGCGGCAGAGCGAGCAATGACAATGCTGAAGGACATTTTGTCAGCTTTTGAGGAATCCTACAAGATGAAGAAAGTAACCTTTTTCATTGATTGCAACCCTAGCTTTGCTATTTACACCGAGCTGGCTATGTTCGCAAGTGATAGGCTGGTTATTCCATGCACAGGAGATTTTGCATCGCTTCGGGGGATAAAAAATGTTGTTGAAACATTATATAATCCCAATAGTGGCAAGGGTAAAGAAAGTATTTTTAATATGATAAACTTTAGTGAAAAGGCTACTACTTTGAAATTGAACCTGCCAATGCCGTACTTGGGGATAATCAATAAGGCAAGGACACTAGACAAAAAAGCTACAGTTGCGTATGCTGCCCATGTTCAGCAAATCAGAGCCTACTTTGATTCCTTGAGGCATATCAAAGATAAAGATGGACAGAACATTTTTAAGGCGGTACAGGTGGAGGATATAAAGGACTGTAATAATATTTCGCTGGTTGTAAACTACAACGGGATGCCTATTTCAAAACTAGAACAAAAAAGATATAAAGTATACGACAAGCGCACGCAGGTGAATCAATCACAAATTGACCCATTTCTGGATAACATAAATGCAATAGTCAATATTTTGTGATTGCTTGCGCTAAGATGTATGCTACACAAAACAACTCAATAGGGGTATGAATATGAACTTATTCGAAAAATTTTACGGAACTTCCGAGGACTATTTTGCGAGCAAATCTTGCGGCGATACTGCCCGGGAGATTGCCCATCAACCCGCAATGTGGCGGGCCCTATGCGGCGTGCTACAAGAAAGCAAGGGGGCTATCGCCGACTTCCTATCAACCGTCGGACCGCTTAGCGGTTTGCGCATTATCACAACCGGGGCTGGTAGCTCCGGCTTTGTGGGCCAAGCCGTGGCCGGTTTTGCGGCCCAAAACAGCGGGGTGTTTTGCGAGGCCATACATACAACCGACATTGTCTCTGCGCCCGACGCATGCTTGGCCGATGTGCCTACGCTGCTTATTTCCTTTGCGCGTTCCGGCAATAGCCCGGAATCCGAAGGGGCTGTGCGCTATGCCCGCCAGCGGATAAAGCAGCTATACGAGGTCGCCATTGTTTGCGATGGGGGCAGCAAGCTATCTGTAACCACAAGGGAATCGGCCAATAGCCTGGTTCTTGTAATGCCCGAAGGCACAAACGACAAGGGCTTTGCCATGACCAGCAGCGTGTCCTGTATGACTTTGGCAGGCTTTGCCCTGCTTAATGCCGATAGGATTGATGAAATTACAAAAGACATAGCGGCTCTTGCCGATATAGTCGAAGCACAGGGGTTGGCTATGTCCGAAAGCGCGAAACAATGCACCACATGGGGTTTTGAGCGCGCCTGGTATATGGGCAGCGGCCCGCTGACCGCGCTGGTGCGCGAGGGTGCCCTTAAAATGATGGAGCTGACAAATGGCGCGGTGGTGGCCGGGCATAATAGCTCCACAGAGTTTCGTCATGGTCCAAAAACCGTGATGAATCCAAAGACATTGACGGTGCATTTTATTTCGAATGTACCCTTCACCGCACAATACGATGTGGATTTGCTAAACCAGCTGTACGAAGAAAGCGATGGCTACAAAGTGGTGGCTTTGCATGATGCGAAGAGTCCGGCAACATCCCATTTAAATATTGCGTATACAACAAACTATGGCTTTGGCGGCGACATCTGCGTCGGCATACATGGCCTTGTATTTATGCAGCTGCTTTCTATGTTTACCTCCCTCGCCCTGGGCGTGACAACAGATAACCCATCGCCAAGCGGCCTTGTAAACCGCGTTGTGCAAGGGGTTACGGTGTATAATCTTAATTAAAAAGGGGATTCGCAATTAGTGTTTGGTAGCCCAAAAAATATAAAATTTAACCTTCGTATGTTCTTCATCGACGGTGTTCTTTTTATGCCCGCGATGACATTGATATCCATAACCACGGTGATACCCTATTTCTTGGAGCAGCTGGGCGCAAGCACATTCCAGATAGCCATGGCCGCCTCTATGGCCATGATTTGCACTTTTGTCACCCAGCCGCTGTTTGGGTCACTAGCCTCGCGGGTTCGCGTGTTGCGCAAGACATTTGGCGGGCTGCTGATGGCCCAAAGGATTATTTTTCTTGCCTTTGTGCTGTGTATACCGTTGTTTGCATCAAACCCCCCTGTGCTGATTTGGATGTTCCTTGCCTTTTGGGGCATCTTTAACATCTTTGTGGGCTCGTACAATGTGTTTTTCACATCACTACTGCTAAAGCTGCTGCCGCCGGAAAAACGCGCCGGGGTGCGTGGCATAGGCTTTGCCATAGGTTCCGGCCTTGGCGTGGCCATGGCAGCCCTAATCCCCATAATCCTTAGCCGCATAGTGTTTCCATACAATTTTGTGCTAATTTTTTCTATCGGGACTATGTTTTTGCTGGGCAATGCCACGCTTTTTTTGCTTATGCGAGAGCACGAGGACGTAGAACCCCGCGTGCCAATGGGCATTGTGCAATATATCAAAGGCTTTCCTTCTGCCATTGTGGGCGATGCGCCATTTCGCACTTTGGTCTTAACAAGCACCTGCATGGTGGTTGCAAATTCGCTGTTGCCACTATATACGGTTTATGCAATACGGGTTTTTTCGGCGACAGAATCCCATGTCGCGTTGCTTTCCGGGCTTGCTGTTGTGTCTAGTGCCATTGGGTTTATCTGCTTTGGCTTTATTGTTGACCGTAAAGGCCCGTTTCCTATGCTTGCCACCGCTGCTGCCCTGGCTATGGCCGCAGGTATGCTGGCTCTGATAACAAATTCGCTGCCCTTCTTGTTTGTAGCATGGGTAATAGCGAATTTGGGGCTTACAAGCTACGGCATGACCGCATCACTGATGCTTGGCGAGGTTACGCCGCCGGGCAAACTGCCCTTGTATGTAGGTGTGCTTACTACTGTCTCTTTGGCTGTTTCATCAGCTGTTTTGCTGCTTCTTGCGCCGGTTCTGGAGCGTATAAGCTTTGCGTTTTTGTTTGTAACCGTGCTGGTTTGCGGCACAGCCAGTCTTTTGATAAGCCTACTTGTTTTGCGAAAACAGCTAAAGCAAAAGCAGTTGGAAAAAATCTGAAAGAAACCCCCCCCTTTCGCTTTTGGAAGTGACCAACCGCAACGTTAGGGAGTTTGCGTTGCTGGAGGCTATTTCTTATTAGGGAAGGCTACGTTATATTCAAGAACGTCATTGCGAGGGCAATGATTAATGTGCAAGTTGGTATCAGGCCCGAAGCAATCCAGCAAAGTATTCTTATATCAGCTCTACTTGGCCACTCCTTCGCTTTTCCATGGTTAAGAGTTTTGGGTTTTTTCAACTATGACTAAGTGTTTCTTTGCTATGAACCCCAAGAATACTGTCAAAACAGCAATTGCTATGTATAGCACAAACTGCACATCCCCCAGATTTTCTATCAGCAAGCCCAGCACAAACTGGCCTATGGGCGCGGAAAGGTTGGCTATGGACATAAAGATGGCCACGGCCTTGCCCACCAAATGAACCGGCACATTGGCCTGGGCATATGTCATCACCGCTATATCTATAAGAGTGAATGTAAACATAATAATCATAAAGCTGGCAACGAATAGGAGCATAGGCAGGATGCCGCTGCCTGCGGGCAGTAGCACGGAAATGGCAATGGGCGTAACCGCAAGGCCTATTGCCGCGATAAAATATGGCAGGCGGTCTATTTTTAGATAATTCCTTAGCCTGCCAGCCACGAGACTGCCAACCAATATGGCCGCGCCGATAGCGGCATTGGCCATGCCCACGGATTGCTCGCTCATACCAAAGCTAATGCGCACCATATAGGGAAAAGCGACGGATAGCATGGCCTGGAAGAAAAATACAAGCACGGTAAAAACCAAGGACAGCCGCAGAAGCAGGGGGTTTTCTTTGGTTATATGCACAAAACCCTCTTTTAGGTCCGTGGCGATAACGCGGACTATATTTTCGCGCCTATCTTTTGGCGTATAGGGTATCTTGATAAAAATATTAATAATGGCCGAAAACAGGAAGATGATGACGCAAAGCCCCACCAAATTTTCCACGCCAATAGTGCCAAACAAAAACCCGGCCATCATGGGCGCGGCCAAAATGGATATGGACCTAATGCCCTTGATAATACCATTGGCCTTAACCAGTTCGTCTTTTTCTACAATAACGGGCAAACAGGCGGACACGGTGGGGTGATATGCCGCAGAAACAAGGGTAAGCAGGGTTATGGTAGCACCCAGCAAAAAAACAGACTGGCTGCCGCCAAAGAGCAAAACGGCCAAAGCACCTACAAACAATGTGTTCGCGCTGTCGCTTACAACAAGCAGCATTTTTTTGGAGAATCTATCCGCAATCGCGCCGCCTATTGGCATAAAAAATACCATGGGCAGGAAGGAAATAGCCACCATTGTGGCAAAAACCTCGGCAGAGCCTGTTAAATCCAGCACATGCAGGGATATGGCGAAGCGCAGCAGCGATGTGCCTATAAGGCTGATACCTTGGCTGATTACCAGCAGGATAAAGCTGATTTTGTTTTGGGACATTTACGCAACCTCCGCGATTGTAGTTGATTTGATGCCGAAAATTTGATATACTGTACAGTATATCATAAAATACGAAGGAAAACAGAGAAATGTTTGAGCGGCTGATGAAAAAGCTAAACATAAAATCGGTGAAAGTGGCGAAAATACTGCTTTTTGTCATCATCGGCATCTGCGCGATTTTTCTGATGCTGTATATAAACGACCGGCGCAATACAGCTGTGGTGCTGGTTGGGACGGATGCGCAAGCCGATTATGAGGCAGAACCAGTATATGCACAATATGTTGAAATGCCTGTTGTGCCGCAGACCATAGTGGTATACATCAGCGGCGAAGTGCGCAACCCGGGGGTTTTTGAATTTGACTATGGCGCGCGCATTGTGGATGCCATAGAGGCCGCAGGCGGCATGACCAATGATGCCGACCCCAATGCCATAAACCTATCCGCAAGGCTTTTTGATGAGCAGCACATAGTGGTTTTTAGCATGGATGACAATATGCCGCCATCTGCCCAGGCAACAGGCGGCGGCGCGGCTGGTGTTAGTGCCGATGGCCTGGTAAACATAAACACAGCCACAAGCGAGCAGCTGCAGGTCCTAAGCGGCATTGGGCCTGTGACGGCGGGCAATATAATTAGTCATAGAGATGCCCGGGGCGGGTTTGCTACTATCGAAGAGATTATGAATGTTAGCGGCATTGGCGAGAGGACTTTTGAGAATATTAGGGATAGGATAACGGTGGATTAATTAAATAAAGGGGCTTTGGACTATGGCGAATAGGATTTTGGTTGTAGATGACGAAAAGAACATCATCAAGGGCATAAAATTTAGCCTGGAGCAGGATGGCATAGAGGTTTCTGTGGCATATGACGGCGAAGAAGCCCTGGCGGCGGCTAGGGACGGGAATTTTGACCTGATTGTGCTGGATGTTATGCTGCCAAAGCTGGATGGGCTGGAGGTTTGTCAGAGCATAAGGGAGTTTTCGGACACGCCCATTATCATGCTGACGGCAAAAAGCGAGGATATGGACAAGATTATGGGGTTGGAATATGGCGCGGACGACTATATCACAAAGCCTTTTAATATTCTGGAGCTAAAGGCGCGCATTAAAGCCATTTTGCGCCGCAGCGGCAAGAATAATGGCAAGACCCAGGCGGCCAAAAGCGTGCATAATGTGCGTGGGCTGGGTATAGAGGTGGATTCGCGGCGGGTTAATATCTCCGGCAACGAGGTTAATCTTACAGCAAAAGAATTTGACTTGCTGGAGCTTTTGATGGAAAATGCCGAAAGGGTATACACTCGCGAAGAGCTGCTAAACACCGTTTGGGGCTACGATTACCCCGGGGATGTGCGCACGGTGGATGTGCATGTGCGCCGCCTGCGCGAAAAAATAGAGGATGCCCCAAGCGACCCAAAATATATCCACACAAAATGGGGCGTAGGCTACTATTTCAAGTAGGGGCGACCTGTGGTCGCCCGATTTCGGGTGAACGTCAATGACACTAGATATGAAACTAAACAAAAAAAAGATGCTGCGCACGATCGTCAGAATCAGAAAAATCGGGCGCAGACTGCTCTTTGGCTTGCGCACACTACGCCCAAAGCTGTTTTTGTCATATCTCTTGGTCAGCGTTATACCCATGTTTGTGCTTTGGGCCAATACCGTAAACATTTTAGAGAACCACCATATAGAGCAAAGGGTGCTGGAAATACGCTTTGTTTCCAACCAAATGGCTACTTTGGTTACGGGCGTAACCGGGGTTACGGGAGCAAATTATATGGACGAGCCCGCCATGCGCACCGCCCTAAACCGGCATATTTCTGATGCCGGTGCGGCCCATAGCGCACGTATAATTGTGGTGGATGCCATGGCCAGGGTGCTTTTCGATTCCTTGAACCTATACAGTGGCAATACCCTTGCCAGCGCAGGGGTTATACAGGCCTTAGGCGGCGTGCAGCATAGCGCAACCCCGGACAGCCGCACCATAACAGAGATTGCCCCTGTTTTTGATGAAGACAATGCCGTTATAGGTGCTGTAATGGTGACGCATAGCATCACAGGGCTGGACGCGTTGATTGAAAACCTAAGCAACCTTACGCTGGGCTTTATATTTCTAATGGGCTTGATTGTGGCTGTAATAGTTATGCTGATAGCCCAATGGTTCATACGGCCCATGCAGCTGATTCTTGCTGCCACGCAAAAAATATCCGAAGGGCAGCTGGAAGAGCGGATAAACATAAAGAGCAAAGACGAATTTAGCGATCTGGGGATGGCTATTAATGATATGACAGACAAACTGTCCAAGGTAGAGACGGCAAGGCAGGAATTTGTGTCCAATGTATCCCACGAGCTTAAAACGCCGCTTAGCTCCATAAAGGTGCTGTCAGAAGCCCTTGTGCATCAGGAAAATGTGGAAGGCGAGGTTTATAAGGAGTTCCTGATTGACATAAATTCAGAAGTCGATAGAATGACAAATATTGTGAATGAACTGCTGAGCCTTGTACGGCTGGATGAAACAGAACTGCCGCTAAATGTGAGCAGTTTTAACCTTAACAAGCTGCTGATAGGGGTTATAAAACGCCTGCGGCCGCTGGCAGAGCAAAGAGAGGTCTCTGTGGAATTTACAGAGCTTAGGCAGGATGTGGCCATAGATGCCGACGAAATGAAAATTAGCCTAGCTATATCTAATTTGGTAGAAAATGCCATAAAATATAACTACACAGGTGGGCATGTAAATATTTTGCTGGACACCGACCACAAAAATGCTTTTATCACCGTATCCGACAACGGTGTGGGTATTAGTGAAGAAAACCAAGCCAATGTGTTTGCGCGCTTTTTCCGCGTAGATAAGGGGCGCGGCAGAGAAACCGGCGAGGGGGGCACGGGCCTGGGGCTTGCCATTACGCATAAGACCATCTTGCTACACAAAGGTAGCATTAAACTGACAAGCAAAGAAGAAGAAGGCAGCACATTTATAGTAAGAATTCCGCTACACCACAGAGTGTAGAAGGGGGTACGGAGAAAAGATGTCTAACAAAAAATCTAATAACAACAAAAAACGATTTAAACGCAGGTATATTTTAAGTGCCATCTCGTTGGCTTTGCTTTTATCCATTGGGATTTTGGCTCTTTTGGCCATACAGCAAGCCATAGAGGAAGTGCCGCCGCCTATAGCTGCGGCAGAGATGGTGCAGGTGAACTTCTATTTTCGTGATGTAGACGGCCATTGGGGAAGCGAACAGCGGCAGTTAGAGCTACACGACGACACCGCTGATTTTATCGGTACGGTCTTGGAAGGGCTTTTTGCAGGGCCGCAATCAGCTACATTTGTAGCCAGCATACCCGGCGCGGTGTCTATAGAAGAGGCAAGGCTAAGAACCAGGGTGGATAACACGCTAAGAATCACCTTTTCCCCATCCTTTGCTGATATCGACCCCATAGAAGTCATCGATATCATAAGCTCGCTGGTGTATACGATGACGGACCTGGAATTTATCAACCAATTGGAATTTTTTATTGGCGACGAACCCATGCTGGATGGCGATGGCGAGGAATTTGGCTTTCGCAGCCGCGAGAACACATCGTTGGAAGAAACCACAGGGCCGGTGGATAGTCACACAGCAACTATTGTGCTGTATTTTACCGACGAGCAAATGATGTGGCTGATACCGGAAGAAAGAACCATCACCATCAACCCAATGGAGGACATAGCCCATTTTATTTTGGACGCACTACTGGAAGGGCCGCAAACCCCCGGGCTATACGCGGCCATACCCGAGGGCACAACATACAGCATAGTGGAGCGCACAGGTAACACAATTTTTGTGGGCTTTACCCGAGATTTTTACGAAAGCCTTTCGGCCGGCGGCTCTACGCTGGAAGAAATGATGGTATTTTCGCTGGTAAACACCCTAACAGAACAGCCCGATATACGGCGTGTGCAGATTTTTATTGATGGCGAGCCGGTGCAGCCAGACGAAGAAGGGAATTTGCATATGGATTTGAGCAGACCCATAGATAGGGATGAAAGCCTGATTCAGGGACACATGGATTCGCGGGGTGATATAGGGTCGTATGTTAAAGGGAAGTTGATTCGATGACGGTATGAGAGGGGATTGGTTATGGCGCGGCCAATGGTGGCACTAGCTGCATTTTTAATTGGCGGCATCATCTTTGGGCGGTATTTTGGCTCTCATACGAACTTGCCCGTTCTTGCCCTTATCACAATCGTTCTAGCAATTATTTACTTTTTTGTATACAAACGCAAAATCGCCCTGATATTTCCTGTTTTCGCGATAGTAGGGGCGATTTTTATTGTGTCATCAATGACACCAAACGATGCCGTGCTGGAAGAAGTGGCCGCCCGCCACGGCTTTGTGCGGATAGAGGGCACTGTAGAGGATGTATCCGAAACCCGCATGGGCCGCCAACGTGTTAGCATACGCGCCATCGCCTTTCGCATTGGGGCTTCCGAAGAGGTGCATCAGTCCACCCAGGGCATATTGGCCTATCTGCCGGATGGGCACTATGTTTCGCTGGGCCAGCGGGTTGTGGTCTCTGGCTATCTGCTACCGCTGGATGGGGCACGCAACCCCGGCGGCTTTAACGAATTTCAATTTTTGCGCAGCCGCGGTATAGATTATAAAATCTTTGCAGAAGCCGCCGAGGGTTTTGAAATCATATTAACACCAACCATGCACATTCGCAGTTTTGGCGTGGGGCTATCTGCTGTGTTTGACGAAGCCCTGCCACCATGGGCGGCGGGTATAATGAAAGCCATGATAGTGGGCGACAGAACCAGCCTAGACAACGAGGTGCGGGAGATGTACCGCTCTGTGGGTATGTTCCATATTATGGTAGTTTCCGGGTTGCATGTAAGCATACTAGCCATCGCCTTAGAAAGATCGCTAAAGTTCTTAGGCATGGGGATAAAGCGGCGGTCTGCCCTTACCATCCTTTTTATTGTGCTTTTTACCATCCTAACAGGCGCGGGGGTTGCCACCATGCGCGCCGCCATAATGGGTATAGCCCTTGTGATGGCAGGGCTGCTGGGTTATGATGGCGACACGCCAACATCCATATCCATAGCGGCCATTGTCCTGCTGCTGTTCCAGCCGCTATATCTCTTCGACCCCGGGTTTATCTATTCCTTCTCTGTGGTGCTGGCACTTTCGTTGGGCACAACACCGGTGGACAAGGCCTTGACTATGCTGGCCGTGCGGTTTGACCATCTAAACCCAATCCTAAACAATTGGTATGCCAAAAAATACCTGGCGGGCACAATATCCGCAAATGCTGTCTATTTCATAGTCAATGCCTGGTTTTTCTACGAAGTGTCGCCCGTGTCGCCGTTAGTTAACTTCATTTTGCTACCCAGCGCGTTTTTCGTTATTGTTCTGGGCTTCGCCATCGCCATCATTGGTATCTTTGGCGCGGTAGGTCTGTTTTTGGCGCAAATCCTCTCCTTTCCACTATGGGCCCTGCTTACAATCTACGATTTTGTAATTAGCTGGTCACTAAGGCTACCATATGCTACAATTATAACAGGGCGGCCAAGTGTTTTTGTGCTGGTGGCAGGCGTTGCCGCCATAATAGCCTTTATAGCCATAATGCGAGGGGGCAGAAAAATCCCCAGAAATCTTGGCATTGTCGCTATTGCCTTTGCCCTTGCTATGTCGGTTTCGGCCATAGCGGCATGGCGTAGTCCCGATATCAACATCACTTTCCTGGATGTGGGGCAGGGCAAATCTACCGTGATTTCCCGCGGCGGCTCGGCCATTATTATTGATGGCGGCGGCACCTTTGGCCGCGAGGTGGGCGAAAATGTGGGTACATTTACGCTTATACCCTACCTTAACTATCGCGGTATCACTCAAGCTACCGCCATTGCCAGTCATAATCACCGCGACCATACCCTGGGGTTGGTGGAGGCCATGTATGCCGGACGGATAGACCATCTGATTTTGGCGCGGGCGGGCAGCGATGAGGACTACTATATGTATCAGGCCATGCAAGCCGCGGCCGCTGCAACAAACACCAGGGTTAGCTATATTTCTGCGGGGGATGTAATAAATTTCTACAATATGCAGTTGCATGCATTGTTTCCGTATGACCAGCGAACATTTCCGGAAACCAACAATACATCGCTGGTGTTGCAACTGGTACATGGGGACAATACCATTTTGCTGACCGGCGACATCTATGTGGCGGTGGAGGAATACCTGGTGGCTAGGGGCGACGACATTACTGCCAATGTTTTGCAAGCTGCTCATCATGGAAGTCGTACGTCTACATCGGACAAGTTCTTGCAGGCCACAAACCCACAATTGGTAATAATTTCCGCTGGTCGCAACAATATGTTTGGTCATCCCCATCCGATAGTAACCCAACGGTTGTACTACCATAAAATACCATTTTACAATACCGCAACCCATGGCGCAATACTTGTACGTAGTGATGGCACAACCCTACGGGTGCAAACAATGCTAAATCAGGAGTGAACCCTATGAAAGAACTGACAACCCAAATAAAATCCGGCAACTTCTCTTCCTGCTATCTTTTTTTTGGCCCGGAGGCCTTTCTTTCTGACCGCTGGAGCAAAATGCTGATATACGGTGCCCTGCCGGAGGATGCGCGGGATATGAACATGGAGGTCTTTTCGGGCAAAGCCGAAGTCGCTCGTATAATGGATGCCGCCGAGACCATGCCCTTTTTGGCAGACCGCCGCCTGGTGATTGTGCAGGATAGCGGCCTTTTTACAAGCGGTCGCAAGGATGATTCTGAGAGTATGACGGAGTTTGTGAAAGATATCCCTGAAAGCAGCATAATCATCTTTGCCGAAAGCGATGTAGACAAGCGCGGGCGGTTGTATAAGGCCGTGCAAAAGCATGGTATGGTGGTAGAGGCCAAAACCCCCAAAGAGCCGGAGCTGGCGGATTGGGCCGTGAAATACTGCGCATCCCTAGGTGCAAAGCTGCCAAAGGCCGTCGCTATGCATCTGATACGCAATACAACAGCGGATATGGGTTTGCTATACAACGAAATAGCCAAGCTGGCGGCCTATAAGCTGGATGGCGGCGAAATAACCAACGGTGATGTGGACGCAATCTGCACAAAATCCCTGGAGGCCAAGATTTTTGACCTAATGAAGGCCATTGGCAACAAAGACGCAAAACGGGCCGCCGCGCTGTATGCCAACCTTATCGCCGCTAAGGAAAGCCCGCTGATGGTGCTGACCATGCTGGCGCGGCAGTTTAGGTTCTATCTGCAATGCACCCATCTGGCTTCCAAAATGTCCCAAAAGGACATCGCCGCAAAGCTGGCCCTGCATCCCTTTGCCGTGCGGGAATTTGTGGAAGGCGGGCGCAATTTTAGCCACGAGGCCATGCTGGAGGCCTTTGAGAGCTGTCTGGAAACAGACTATGCCATAAAAAGTGGGCAAATGGGGGATGTGATGGCGGTGGAGGTTTTGATTATTAAGACTTGCGCAAAATAGGACGATATGGTATAATGGCCCTAGTGGTCATTCCGGGCTTGACCCGGAATCCCCTAAATCAGGAGGTGTATAACATGGATGTTATGAGCATTGCAAGACTTTCAACTGCTATGGAACATTCCAACGTAATGCGCGAAGTTGGCGTGAGCGTGCTGCGAAACGCAATGGACCATGTGGAGCAAACAGGCGAAATGATGGCACAGATGCTGCAAAGTGCTGTTGTGCCGCCAGCGGGCTTCGATGGCACAGGCGCATTGCTGGATATCATGGTGTAAACCATGGCCGCTCTGGACTATTTGTCCCAGAACCCCCTGCTGCATATGGGGATGATTGTGCCGGTAAAAAGGGGCACGGCTCAAATCCTATATGCCGCGGGTGATGGGGTATGCATGGTGGAAACCAAAAGCGGGGCGTATATGCTGTCCGTATCCTCCCTCGAAACAGGAAGGATGCTGTTGGAGCGGCTTCCGGCCGAAGGTTTATTTTCCTTTCACCAAGACTTTATGCTGGAGGATTTTAAGAACAAAATCCGTCATTCCACCATTTTAGAAAACTATCAGGCCACGTATTTGTCACAAAAGCCGCTGCCTGATCTTTGTGGTATCCAGATAAAGTCTCTAGACATGAGCTATTTTAAAGTAATCATGGAGACATATGATGTTGATGTGGGGGAAGGCTACCTAAAAAAGCGGCTTGAAGACGGCGAGCTTTTTGGAGGCTTTGTGGACGCCGATATGGTTGGTTTTATCGGCATCCATGCAGAAGGAAGCATTGGTATGCTAAAGGTGTTTGACCCCTTCCTTGGCAGGGGCTACGGAACTGCCCTAACGAGCCACGCCGTAAATCATCAGCTATCCCAAGGCATCGTGCCATTTGAGCAAATCGGGATTGATAACGAAGCATCGCTGGCAATTGCCCGAAAACTGGGCTTTTCTATATCAGAGGACAAAGTGTATTGGTTATTTTAACGGAGGTGAAGCAACATGAAACAAAAATTCGTGCCGCTGGCCAAGCGGTCGAAGAAAGAGCAAAGAGAGCATCATGCAGCACAGCGCAGGGATTGGGGTATATTAAACCCGGCCACGCGCAAAACCCCAAACCTAAAAGCATATAACAGAAAAAAATCCAAACAACGGTGGAAAGAGCATGAACCGTGTTTGGATTTTTGATTATGCAAAAATCTATGGCTTAACGATGGGCAGCCTGACTATTACAGTATCGGTACGAAACCGTGAAAATTCTATTACATAATCGCCATCACCATCATACAGCATATACATATATGCGGTTCTTGTTGCGCCTGGCTGCAATTGTCCGGATGCGATATCGTTGTCAAAATATGCTCGGATGCTTGATGACGACTGAATACCTTCAGACCCGAACTGCGTGAACCAAAAAGAACTTAACCCCTGCGACGAATCGCTGACATTTCTTATAGTGACTGGGATTTTGATAACGTCGGCCCCATCATCTCTACTAAATCGGTTATTGATTGTTACAAAACCATATGGCCTGTTGAATGTAATTTCCATTTCCTCGAATACAAATGTATCGCCAAATGACACATTACCTGATGTGGCTATTACGGGTTCGGGAGTGGCCACCGGTGTTTGCGCCTGTGCTTGATTAGTCACCAAAATGGCATTGTTTGCCCCATCCCAATCTACTGTGTAACCCATTGCCTCAAGCACGCCGCGAACCGGCATGTAGTTACTGACATTGGTTTCGCCCTCAGGTACAACAGAAATTAGTGGCAAGGGCAAATCCAGAGCTTCGCCATTAAAAATAACCGCTGTGTTGTTAAATGTGGCAGAACCTATTGCGCTTGCAGCTGTTAGAACACCTGTGGAAAGCAATAGGCACAAGATAAACCCTATCACCATACCTTTATACCGCTCTTTGTTCATGAAATATTCCCCCATATTTTGTCATATTATTATATAACTACAAGGATTATATCACAGGAATATGTTAAAAGCAACGGCTATTTAGAGAGTGTAAGCATGTTGAAGTAACTACCCTATGCTTCCGCCATGAAAGACCAGCTCGTATACCTTATCGCCCTTAAAATATATTTCTTCTCGCCCAGAGAGCCAATGAAAATCCCCATCAACAGTACACTTGTATGAAAAATCCCCATTATCATATTGCGAAGGGCCGCGATATGGATACTCCTCGGGTACAAGCAGCAGGGCTTCGGTCAGAAACTTCCAAAGCAATTCCACCGGGACATCTTCGGACAAGGGCCTGCCAATATAGTTCATAGACCAAAAGGGTATATCATCTTTCCACAAAGCCTCTTCACCGGCAAATTTCGTGCTGCCCAAATATGTGTCGATATATTTTAGCGCGCCCTCGGTATATTGTAGGTCTTTTGAATTAGGCCTGGATGGGCTTAGTCTTGCACCGCTTCCGGCAAAGGTGTCTTTTTTGGCTCTTACCAAAAAGTCGATTATATTTTTATCCATTTGGTATATCCTTTCCTTATAGAATTAGGGCCTGTTCCCACTATAAGAAAATGCAGATTTGAGAGGCGATTTTTCGCAAATCAAGGAGATGACGACAACGCGTGCCCAAAGGCACGCTAGGAGGAAACGACGCAGAGTGGCGGAAACATCGACCTCAAATATGCGTTTTCGTTAGTGGGAACAGGCCCTAGTGTTGCCAGACATCCATATGCATTTTATCTTTCGGAAACACCTCTTTTTGATTAGGGGCGGCTGCATTTTCTGATGGATAGCCCAACGCGATATAACACGGCATAATGTAATTATCCGGATGATTTACCATATTTTTGATATGCAGAGATTCATTTTCCATAGGTATTCTAGTAACGCCATATATGCCCTCTGCGGCGGCGGCAAGCAGAATATTTTCTATGCAGCACCATATGGAGGCAAAATCGTTTAGTGAGCTAAGTGTTTTCGGGTGCAGCAACGAGCCCTCTTTGCGAAAGAAAGGCAGTATCAAACAGCCCGCATTATATAGCATTGCGTATTGTTTCGGCACGGCATCCAAATACATATCTCTTTGGACATTATCTGTGCTGCCCCATGAATCCAGCCATTTACCCACCTCGGTTTTTGAGAAAGTTTCGGGTATTATGCTCAAAATCTCTGCGCGCTTGTCTTTGCTTACAATCACAAACTCCCAGTTTCGCATGTGGTCGTTTGTTGGTGCTTTTAACCCTGCGGCAATAAGCCTCTCAATTATAGCCATGTCTATTTGCCTATCTTCAAAATCCCGTACTGTCCTGCGAGTATTTATTGCTTCGTAAATGTCCATATTCAAATCCTCCCCAAATCCTTCCATTGCCCCCATTTGCCCTTGGACACCGGCTGCAATGCAAAATATTCTTGCCCTATGGTGACGATGGGCTGGGCCTTGCGCACGCACTCTTCTAGGCTGTCTTCGCCGCCAAAATCAGCGGTATTGCAGATTTTGCAAACGAAAATATCGCTGGTTTCTGTGAGCGGTATGCGGCGGGTCACTTCCAGCTCAAAAATCAGCGGACTATCGGTTAACACCGGCACATCAAGCACCTTGCCGCGGCCTATGTTCATGGAGATGCTCATTTTGTTAGCATCGTAGCCGCTGTTATTGCCCAAATAGTCCGCCAGCGGCAGCATGGCTTCGCTAACCATACAGGCCGAAAACTTGCCTTCTGCGATAATGCGGTCGCGGGTCAGCTTTGGTTCGCCTATGCAAAGCATTAGGCTATAGTCGCCGTCCCAGCAGCCCGTAATCCACGTAAATAGTGCGAAATTGGGGTTGCCATCTTCTTTGTTTGTGCCGTATAGAAACATTGTTTTTGGGTGCATTTTTGCTCCTTTCATAAAGACGGGCGAGCGCAGCTCCGCCCCAACGGTTACAGTTCGCCTTCCGTAACGCCATCGCCTACAAAGAGCTTGTAGCGCTTGGTGGTAAACCTCAGTACGCAATAGCTGGGGTCGTCCGGGCCGGTAAAATGCATTGTCAGCCCTTCATACCACATATCGTTTTTGATGGCATTATCCGTGATGACCTCTATTTCGCCGACCAAATTGATGCTGTATTCTGGCGAGCCAAAGCACAGGCTGGCGCGTGGGTTGGCCAGGCTTCTTTTCATGCTATTGCCATCCTTTGCCGAGCCAAATGTCAACCAATTGATACCATCGGCCTTGGATGGTGTTATGACAGATGCGGTGGGAAAGCCTTGTTCATCAATAAGCGAGAGGATGCAGACCTGCCCGCGCTCCCAATACGATTCCCAATTTTTGCCGCCCTGGATTGCGCCGCTTTCTATTATTTCTGCGGCTTTTGCGATAATCTCTTTATTCATTTGTGTCATCCTTTCTTTTGTTAGCGTCATTTTCATAATTCGCTAACACTCTTCGTAGTTTGTTTTCAAAATCTGCAATTTCTGCATCTGTAAAGCCCCTGTAGAAAATCTCGTTCATGTCGTCGGATATTTGGTCATATTTTTCGCGATACCCCTTAGCTTTTTCTGTAATAATTACAAAAATTTGCCTGCGATTTTTTTTATCGGGCACTCGCTCCACCAACCCCGCAGCCTCCATGCGGTCCAGCATGCTGGTAAGAGTGGTTTTTGCCAGAGACGTAAGCCGGGCGATGTCTGTGATGGTCAGCCTTTCGTGCTCCCATAGCACATACAGTATCCTGCCCTGCGCGCCATTAAAGGCATCCACGCCACATTCTTTTAGCAGACGCTCCCATGTGCGGCCGCTTAGATGCCTGATTTGAGACATAAGAAAACCACCGGATGTTTTCGATGTAATCACCTCCATATAGTATTGTACTATATAGAACTATATATGTCAAGAAAAAAATCCAAACGCATGGTTTGGATTTTTTGACTCTGGAATTTTCTATTACATGGTGCATTATACCAGCTTGCAATCAAAATTACACTAACCGCGCGGGCACATAGCGTCACCTACAGCACGCACCCGCGCGCTAAGTGTAATTAAGATTGCAAGTTGGTATTACGCCACCATTATCTCATCCAGCTCCTTTTCACACAAGCTCTCCCTATCCAGCAAAGCCAGCGCGATATTTTCCAGCTTGCTAAAATTTTCCTTTACAAGCTCTAGCGCGGCGGCATACAGCTTGTCGATATGTAGTCGATATTCCTTGTGTTTATCCTCTTCGGATAGCTCTGCCAGCCCGGCTGTGGTGCTCATGCCATATTTTGACACATAGTCCTTGATTATGTGGTTAACACGCTGTATATCGTTTGATGCACCGGTTGTTATATTGTCTGCTCCAAAGGCGACCTCTTCTGCGGCACGGCCTGCTAGCAGGGATATGGCCTGGCTCTCCAGCTCACGCTTGGTAAAATACATTTTGTCCGGCGGCAGGTTTACACAAAAACCCGCCGCGCCCTTGGTGGACGGGATTATAGTGATTTTGGGGACGCTATGTTCCGGCGAAAGCAGCTTGGTGGCCAGCGCGTGGCCGCCCTCGTGATAGGCCGTTATGCGGCGTTCGCGATCCTTTATGGCAGAGCGATCTTTCTTTTCGCTGCCCGCAATGATGGTGTAATAGGCCGTGTCTATATCCTTTTGCACAATGCTGTCCGCGCCGCTTTTGGCGGCATTTATAGCGGCCTCGTTTAGCAGGTTTTCCAGCATTGCACCACTAAAATATACGGTTTGGCGCGCCAGCTCTTCCATATCCACGCTGCGGGCTATGGGCTTGTTCATGGCGTGGGTGTTTAGGATGTTTTTGCGACCCGCCAGGTCCGGCAGGCCAATCTCTATTTGTCTATCAAAGCGGCCGGGGCGCAGTAGTGCCTCATCCAGCGTATCCAGGCGGTTTGTGGCGGCTATCACCACAATGCCTTCGCCGCTTGCAAAGCCGGACATTTCGGCCAGCAATGCGTTTAGGGTTTGGTCGCGCTCATCATTGCCGCCTGCATTGCCGTTTGTGCGGGTTTTGCCCACGGCATCAATCTCGTCTATAAATACAACCGCACGGCCTGCGGCACGGGCTTTTTTAAACAGCTCGCGCACGCGGCCAGCACCAACGCCTACGTACATTTGCACAAAATCCGAGCCTGATGTAGCGAAAAATGGTACACCGGCCTCGCCTGCTATGGCCTTGGCCATCAGGGTTTTGCCCGTGCCGGGAGGGCCATAAAAAATAATTCCGCGGGGCATACGCGCACCGTATTTTGCGTATTTTTCAGGATTTTTGATAAAATCCACCACATCTTGCACAGACTCTTTAGCCTCGTCATTGCCGGCCACATGGGCAAAACCCACATTTACGCTGGTTTCATCCGCTGTAGCTACATTTAAAGACATCGCACTTTTGCCTGATGCCCTGCCCATTATGCGCATAACAAGAACAAACGCGACCACAAAAAACACAATTGGAAAAGCGGATGATAGCAGGCCACCTATTGCAAAGCCCGTGTTCTCGGCTACTTCTATGTTCAGCAGCAACAGCTGTTCCTTTAATGTGGGATTTCTGGGGTTGCTGGTTTCGTAGGCTACATCTGCACCATGGGTGTAAAATTGTATCGTGGCGGATTCGTTTAGAATCACACGCTCTACCATGCCATCTTCTGCCATTGTCATAAATTCGGCGTATGGCACAAATGTCAGGGTGTCACCCGTATTGTCAAAGTATATTGCAAAAGCGGCAATGGCCACCACGATAATGCTTAAAACCCCGATTATTCTACCCTTTTTAGACTTCATATAATCCCTCCTTAATCTTCTCAAGATATATTACGTCATAGCACAGCAAAATCAAAATGACGAAAAAATGGGAAGAACCATTTGACATTTGTTTCGATATGTGATATGCTGTATAAATCACAATCAGGAGGTGCGAAATGACTTTATAATCCATTTTCCAAGTGTATTTTAATGAAGAAAGCCGCAGTTTTGTAAGGCTTTGTTTGTGTTGGGATTGGATTATAAGGATATTTGTCGCACAAGGGGTTCTGTGCCACCCTTTTTGTTGCGCCATTTAATTTGCCTACAATCCTTTTCCACACGAAAAGGATTTTTTTAATATAGGAGGAATTATGATAGAATTAAGAAAAATAGACCAGGACAATTGGCGTGCAGTTGCAAAGTTAAAGCTGAACCCGGAGCAAGAAAACTGGGTCGCGCCTAATCTCTACAGTCTAGCAGAGGCCTATGTAGACCATATTTGCAACGACAAACCGCCAATGCCTTTTGCGATATACAATGCCGATGAGATCATTGGTTTTGCAATGATGGAATATTGCGACATAGAAGAGGATGACGACGAGCCGCTGTGGGTGCGCTTTAAGGACAAAGCGATATACAACTTCTTTCGTTTTATGATTGATGCTAAACATCAGGGCAAGGGCTATGGCCGCCAAGCCTTTGGACAGGTGCTGGATTTCCTTAAAACCCAACCCCAGGGCGCGGCAGATGCGATTTCAATATCCTATATGCCGGAAAATGATGTGGCCCGAAAAATATATGCCGGCTTTGGTTTTGTAGAGACGGGCGACATTGATGATGGCGAGGTTGTTGCGCGACTGGCGTTGTAAATAAACTTGGAGGGATAAACACATGTTTTCAATTTCAAATGCAACCATGAAGGACAAAGAATATGCCATGTCCATAGGAAACGCCATGCCCGAAAGCGAGTTTGACCTAAAAGTCAGAGACAAACGCTGCTATATATTGCGCGAGGATGGCAAACCCATCGGCATAATGCGTTTTAACCTTATCTTCGACTTTGTGCCGTTTTTGTCGCTAATGTGGCTGGAAGAATCCTGCCGCAGCAAGGGTTATGGCACAGAGGCCATGGTCTATTGGGAGGATGAAATGCGCAGTCAAGGCCACAAGATGATAATGATATCCACACAGGTGGATGAGGACGGCCAGCACTTCTACCGTAAGCTGGGCTACAAGGATATGGGCGCGATAGTTATAGACATACCGCCTTATCAGCAGCCGCTGGAGATGTTTATGGGTAAGGCACTATAAAAATCAAATTCTAAGGAGATTAAATATTTATGCGAAAATTTGAGGAAATGAAACAGATAATAGGGAATATGGAGGCTACCAATTATGCAGTACCCGACGGGATAGGCCTGGATGGGCTGATAGCCGATATGCTACACTTCATGGGCACTACAGATTCCGACCTGCGCGAGGGTATATATTCTACATTTATGATGTGGTGCGAAGAAACCCATGCCCTTTCGCCAGGTCAAATGCGGCATGTTTTAAATACCGTAATGGACGAGGAGCATCTATTTTATGGCATTGGCGAAAGCGGTACGGATAGTGTCTTTATGCGGGCTTTTTCTTCGCTGGTGGTTTGTGTGGCAATTTATGGCACAGAAGATGACCATTATTTGACAGAGGCAGAGCGCAACAATGTCAAGGATGTGGCGTTGCGCTATATCGCCCAAGAAAAGGACTATCGCGGGTATGTGAAGGGCAAAGGCTGGGCCCATGCCATAGCCCATGCCGCCGACATGTTAAATCATGTTGTTTGGATCGTGGGGCGCGAAGGGGTGCTGCAAGTTTTAGACGCCATTGCAGAGATGGTTTCTAACAGGCATATTGTGTTCGATGCCCAAGAGGACGAACGCCTGGCAGATGCCGCCCATGGGGCGATATATTCAGCAGCCTGCGAGCGCGATATTTTGACAATTGATGAAATCTGCGATTGGCTGAACAAGCTTGGCAAAAAGGTAGAAAGAGTGGAAATGCCAGAGGATTACAATGTGAACGTAAACCGCAGAAACTTCATGAAGAGCCTTTATTTCAATATTTGGTTTGACGATGACTTTAAAGAACACGAAGAAATCAGAAAACAAATCTTTGATACATTGCTCGGGATTTTGAATAAGGAGAATTAACATGAAAAAAATTATTGAAGACATTTTTAACACATGGAACGAAGATATTGATTTTTCCGGCGTATTTTCTGCGTCGGATGCCGGCGGCGTGCTTTTTCAATACGCCGCCGGGCATCGCAACCGCGCCGAAGAGCTGCTAAATACTGTAGACACGGCATTTGGCATTGCCAGCGGCACAAAGCTATTTACGGGGCTAGCGGTTTGTAAGCTGATAGACGAGGGCAAGCTGTCTCTGGAGAGCAAGCTCTGGGATGTGCTGCCCGGCCGGGATTTGGGGCGTATTGACAAGGGCGTTACCATCCATCAGCTACTTACGCATACATCCGGCGTTGGAGACTATATCGACGAGGAGGCCGAGGATGCAGATGCGCAGCTAGAAGCCTTATATCACAATTATCCTTGCTATTTGTGGACGCAGATGGACTATTATTTGCAGATGATAGCCCCATTGCCGCCCAAATTTGAGCCAGGTGCTAGATATGCCTATTCTAATGCGGGTTTTGTGCTGCTGGGGCTGGTGGTTGAGGCTGTTAGCGGTATGCCGTATCAGCAGTATATGCGGGAGAATGTTATCACCAAGGTGGGCGAGCACAGTTCGCCCCTGCGGCATACGGGGTTTTATCGTATGGATAGCCTGCCTGCAAACACCGCGCTGGGTTATATGGAGGACGAGGATAGTGGCGAGTGGCGCACCAATATCTTTAGCCTGCCTATAATTGGCGGCTCGGATGGCGGCATATACACCTGCGCTGCGGATATGGACAAGCTATGGCGGGCGATTGTTGCAAACCGGATACTGTCCCAGGCCATGACACAGACCCTTCTTAGCCGACAGGTGGTGATAGATGAAGAAGACGGCGAGAGCTATGGCCTTGGGGTTTATCTATACGAAGACGACGGCAAGCTGGCCTATTTTGCCGTTGGCGGAGATACGGGCGTGGGCTTTTGCACGGCGTATTATCCGAAGACGGGGGTTGCAATGTCCTGTTTTAGCAATACGGGTTGGATGGGCTTTTATGATTTGATTGGGGAGATGTTGGAGGTGCTGGGGTAGCAAGCGCAACTCGCCCAACATTCGTAGGGAACACATTTATGCGTTGTGCAAAGGTCGTGGCCATTATCGGAATGGATAAATCCATTCCCTACAAAAGCCGCCATTCCGGGCTCACGTCAATCTAATTTCAGCGCGGGTTATGGGGGTTGTCATCCTGAGCAACGCGAAGGATCTTATTGAATGGGAGTGGCCATTTGCGTCGTTAAGGAGTTTGCGTTGCTGGATTGCTTCGGGCTTTATGGCTCGTGGCTTTTGTAGTGTCATTGCCCTCGCAATGACGTCACTTGAAAGAACGTCATTGCGAGGGCAATGATAAATGCATAGACGGGGATATAAAG
>Ga0131853_10002176_pt1 | contig 35183 bp, 37 predicted proteins | sample TergutLab28metaG_FD_92764 | JGI IMG/M metagenome (GOLD analysis project Ga0131853, IMG submission 92764) | Labiotermes labralis P1 segment gut microbial communities from Petit-Saut dam, French Guiana - Lab288 P1 (version 2) (version 2) | ecosystem: Host-associated > Arthropoda: Insects >... | reverse complement strand
TTATTCCGTACAACAGAAGTCGTGAGAACGCTTCTACCATCTTCGTTGCTCGTTCTACCGTTGATGGCGGCAATCCTGCCGGCGAAACCAACATCCTCGTTATCGTCAGGGATTAATTGAAACGGAAATCAGAGGGAAATGAAAAAACTAAGGAGGCAAATAATATGAAAAAGTTTATTGCATTACTTGTCATAGTTGCAATGCTTGGCATTTATGTTCCTATGGCTGTAATGGCGACGCCGTACGAATCTGCTGTTGAAGTTGAAGCTATACCGCTGGATGAACCTACCGAAGCTGAACTTCAAGCTATACTTGACGGCATAACGTTTGATAGATTGGTTCTAACAGGCAATTTCCAAGTTCCTGTTTTAATTGATGAAGTTTCAATCAGGTGGGAATCGTCTGACGAGTGGTTAACAATTGTTAACCACCACGCTGAGGACGCGGAATACACAACTATAACCGTTAATCGTCTTCGAGAAAGCTGCGCTGACGTTATACTAACGGCGATTATTGAAGAAGGCGCTATAAAAGTTACTCGCGATTTCGCATTTACTGTTGTTCGCCGCGAAGATAACGATATTTTGGTAAATCGAGTTATTATCGACGACAACGCGGAACATACTAAAAGACGAGCTCTTAACGGTGACATCTTTAGTGAGCCGTGGGAAATAATTGACGGTGACAACGTTATAACTATCAATACTGCAAGACAAAGAGTTTTTGTTGAGTTCTTGGTGGTGTTTGAAGGCGTTGCGACTACAGGGCTAAGAGTATATACTGCTGATAATCCGAACCTTTTCGGAAATCCGGTATATATAAGCGGAACAATTCAACCGAAAATAGCGAATTATTTAAGCTTGCCGGTAGGACAATTTAACCAATATGTGCGTTTGGTGTTCCCTGCAGGCGTTGAAGCGGTTAACATGATAGCAGGTTACTCGCACCCGGGCGCAGGTCAAGGAACTCAAGAAGATATTTTTGACGCAATTACTCCGCCGCCTGCATTTATTACAACAAGCTTTACAATGCCGGCTTTTGTATTCAATCGTCCGGCAACTTGGAGCACAACACGTCCCGGAGTTTTTACTATAACTCTTAGTGATGACGGAACATATTATCGTTTTGATATTACTCCACCCGCATTCGGTACTCCTAATAATGTAACCATTAATGGAATTATTTATTGGGCGGCTGGCACTCAGATGCCTATAAGCTATCCAAGACAGCATGCTGTTCTTCCTCAACCACCACCATCTAGTGGCGGTGGAAACTGGGGCGGCGGCGGAGGCGGCGGAAACAACTGGAACAGACCTCCTGTTGGCGGAATGGATGTTCCCGGCATAAGCGATATAATGCCACGTCCGCCGGAAGATGAGCCTGTCGAAACTGAAGAATGGCCGTTTTCTGACATCGCTGATCATTGGGCGCGCAGACAAATCACTTGGCTTTACAGCCGCGGGTATGTTACAGGAATGGGCGATAGCACATTCAACCCGAACGGCGCGATGACTCGCGAGCAAATGGCGCAAATTCTCGTAAACGCGTTCGACCTTGCGCGTACAAACAACGATGCTCCGTTCAACGACGCGCAACCCGGCGCATGGTATTTTAACGCAGTTTCAGCTATGTACGATCACGAAATCTCGCATGGCGACGGACTAGGAAACTACGGCGTTGGATTAAACATCACGCGTCAAGACGCGGTTGTACTGCTTTATCGTATGTTGATAAACATGGACGCGCTTACTGAAGTTGAAGCCACTACCGCAGAGTTTAACGACTACGCGAATATCGCAGACTATGCGATTGATGCGGTTAACCTGTTCCAAACGCTAAACATCGTAACAGGCACTCCAGCAGGATACTTCAACCCGACCGCGCAAATTACTCGTGCGGAAATGTCTGTAATAATATACAGAGTTTTGGAGTTCTTGAGATAATTTGATTTAAACTTAAAAAAAACCGCCGAAAGGCGGTTTTTTTGTATTTACGCCCTACGGGCGCAAACACCACACTTGACAAAATCACACTTGATTGGTAAAATAATATAATTGAGGAGTGATTAAAATAGACTATCAAAACGACTATACAAACCTAAACGACAAGCAAAAAGAGGCGGTTCTCTGCACCGACGGACCTTTGCTCGTCCTTGCGGGTGCCGGAAGCGGCAAAACCACCGTAATCATACATAAAATATACCATCTAATTAAATATTGCGACGTGCAACCATACAACATTCTGGCGATTACATTTACAAATAAGGCTGCGGCAGAGCTGAAATCCCGCCTCGCGGCGAAGCTTGACGCCGCCGGAGGCGACGTTTGGGCAAGCACATTTCACTCCGCTTGCGTAAAATTCCTGCGACGCGACGCGGACAAGCTTGGTTACGACAAAAATTTCGCGATTTTCGACGTCGCCGACCAACTTACCGTCATGAAAGAGTGTTTCAGAGACGAAAACATCTCAACCGACGATAAATACTACACGCCGCGCGGCGTTTTAAGCGCAATCGGTCGCGCGAAAGATTCGCTTACCTCGGTTTCGGATTTCGAATCGCAAAATTCCCATGATGCCTACAACGGCGTGATCGCAAAGCTTTACAGGCTTTATCAAAAGAAGCTGAAAAACTACAATGCCATGGATTTCGACGATTTGATCTACAACACCGTCCGCCTGCTTGAGGAAAATCCCGACATTTTGGAAAATTATCAGCGGAAGTTCCGTTATATACTGGTGGACGAGTATCAAGACACAAACCACGCGCAATACCGCCTTGTCGGATTACTCGCGAGTAAGCACAAAAACCTATGCGTTGTCGGCGACGACGACCAAAGTATATACAAGTTCCGCGGCGCGGATATTACCAACATCCTAAACTTCGAGCGCGAGTTCGGCGAAACGAAAATCGTCAAATTGGAGGAAAACTATCGTTCGACGCAAAATATCCTCACCGCCGCGAATGAGGTAATCAAAAACAACCACGAACGCCGCGGCAAAAACCTATGGACACAAAATCCCGAGGGCGACAAAACGATCGTTTACACGGCTCGCAACGAGTACGACGAAGCGTACTTCATCGCCGAGAAAATCTCCAATCTCGCGCTGTTCGGCGGCATGAAATACGAAGATTTCGCCATACTTTACCGCACAAACGCGCAATCCCGCGTAATCGAGGATTGCCTTCTTAAATCGGCGATTCCGTATCGCGTAATCGGCGGTGTGCGCTTCTATGAACGCAAGGAAATCAAGGACATCGTCGCGTATTTACGCCTAATCGAAAACTCGAACGATAATGTATCGCTCAAACGAATCATCAACGAACCCAAGCGCGGCATAGGAAGCACGTCGGTTGACAGGCTCGAAAACGTCGCCGCGACCGAGGGGAAATCGATGTTTGAAATTTGCCGAACTGCGACAAATTATGAAAGCTCGCTTGCCCGCGCGACCGACAAACTCCATAACTTCGGCGCCGCAATAAGCGAACTGATCGAACTGAAATCGCAAATCGGCAACGGATTGGCGTTGGACGAATTTGTAAAGCAAACCCTGGCGCGAACGCAGATGATGTCGGCGTTGCAAGCCGACAAGTCGGTGGAATCTCAAACACGGCTGGAAAACTTAGGCGAATTCGTCTCAATGGTAGGCGAATCGGTGCGGCAAAACCCGCAAATCCAACTTGCCGAACTGCTAGAAGACATCTCGCTTGTCGCGGATATCGACAATTACGACGAAAACCTTGACGCGGTGGTGCTTATGACGCTTCATTCGGCGAAAGGACTGGAATTCCCGGTGGTATTCCTAACCGGACTGGAGGACGGACTGTTCCCGAGTATGCGTTCGTTCGGATCTGAAGACGATTTGGCGGAAGAACGCCGCCTTTGCTACGTGGGAATCACCCGCGCGCGGCAAAAACTGTTTATGACATGCGCTAATCAGCGAACATTGTTCGGCTCGACGCAATATCAGAAACTTTCGCGATTCTTGAGCGAAATCCCCAAAGATTTGCTGGAATTTTGCGCGAAAGAGGCGGAACCACAAACGTTCCAATTTAATAAGGAAGATTTACGAAGTCGCGGAAGCGGCAGCTCAACATTCGGTTCCGGAACCGCGCAATCCTTTGACAAATATAGCTTCGGCGCGAAACCAACAGTTGGTGAGAAACTGAATCTATCCAACGCCGATATTAGTTTCAAAGCCGGCGATAAGGTTGAACATCGCAAGTTCGGCGTCGGAACGGTGAAAGTCGCGCAAGCGGTGGGAAATGATATGCGGCTTGAAGTCGATTTCGACGAAGCCGGAAATAAAAATTTGATGGCAGCATATGCGAATTTGAAGAAAGTGTAGCGAAAAGTTTACATAATAATTGGGTGAAGTTTACATAATTATGACAAACTGTAATATGGTAAAATTATGTAAAACTACATAGTTCGAAAAGGAGCAAAAACTTATGTTAAAATTTATAGACGGAGGCGTATGCGCGCCGACAGGATTTAAAGCGGCGGGAGTTCATTGCGGCATTAGAAAAGGGAAAACCAAAAAGGATTTGGCACTTATCGTGTCCGACGTTCCGGCGAACGCTGCGGCGGTATACACTCAAAATTTGGTGAAAGCCGCGCCGATTTACGTGACGCAGCAGAATCTGCAAAACGGCAAAGCGACCGCCGTAGTTTGCAACAGCGGAAACGCCAACACTTGCAACGCCGACGGCATGGAAAAGGCGTTTGCCATGTGCGAGCTTACCGCGAGCGCGCTGAACATTTCGGCGAGCGACGTTTTGGTCGCGTCAACCGGCGTTATCGGTCAGCCGCTTGACTTAGAGCCGATTCGGGCGGGAATTCCCGCGCTTGTAAGCGAACTGTCAACTTCGGGCGGCGCGTCCGCGGCGGAGGCGATTATGACGACGGATACATTTGCGAAAGAGGTTGCGGTTGAAATCGAAATCGACGGAACGCCCGTTAAAATCGGCGGAATCGCTAAGGGAAGCGGCATGATTAACCCAAATATGGCGACGATGCTGGGATTTTTGACCACCGATGCGAAAGCGGAGTCCGATGTGCTTGCGTCCATTCTCAAAAACGCGGCGGATATTAGCTTTAACCGCGTAAGTGTGGACGGCGACACTTCCACAAACGATACGCTTACCATTATGGCGAACGGCAAAAGCGGAGTGAAAATTTCGCCCAAAACTGCGGCGTACGAGCAGTTTGAAGAAGCGTTGAAGGGCGTTTGCGTTGCTTTGGCGAAAATGCTCGCGAAAGACGGAGAAGGCGCGACAAAGCTGATTGAGTGCGTAGTTAGCGGCGCGCCGGATGTGAAATCCGCCGAATTGGTGGCGGATAGCGTTATCAATTCACCGTTGGTGAAAACCGCGATGTTCGGCAACGACGCCAATTGGGGGCGGATTTTGTGCGCAATCGGTTACGCCGGCGCGCGTTTAGACGTGAATTCGATAGATGTCGCAATCAAGTCGGTGGCGGGCTCGGTTTTGGTATGCCAAAACGGCGCGGGCGTGGCGTTTAGCGAAGAAGATGCGCTATCAATCCTGCAATGCGACGAAGTGATAATCGACATCGCGCTTAATCAAGGAGATTACGGCGCAACCGCTTGGGGCTGCGACCTTTCGTATGATTATGTTAAAATTAACGGCGACTATCGTACTTGATTATTAATGTTTTCAATATTTTTCAAACAGCCCACGTCTACGATGTGGGCTGTTTTTGTATCCCTTTAATTCTCAGAATTAATTTCGCTCGATTTGGTTAATTTAATAAGAGAAAATTAATCAAGGACGTGACTGCGATGTGGAATTTTAAACGAAATTTCAGTTTTTTACTTATTTTAGTGATTCTAACGCCGGCATTTAGCCTGATTTACGCGTTTGTCGATATTAGTGTGTTCCAACCCGCCGATATTTATTCGAGTGAAACGATTGCCGTGTCGGCAGAGGAGCGGAGAGTGGTAATTCCGCTCGGAACCGCAATTGGCGTGGATATTAATATGGAAGGACTTTTGGTAGTTGAAGTTTCAGACATGGTTACAGCCGGCAATCAAACGCGCGCGCCCGCAAGGGACGCGGGAATAAAGCCCGGCGATAATATTGTCAGAATTAACGGCGAGGAAGTTCAAAGCGTCGAAGAAATTAATGAAATTATCAACGATAGCGATGCGGACGATTCCGAACCGCTTGAAGTTGAGGTAATGCGGGGTGACGAAACGCTGAACCTAACGATTGCGCCGGAAATGTGTCGTGACTCCGGCGATTTTAGAATTGCCGCGTGGGTTAAGGATTCGACGTCGGGAATCGGGACGCTTACATTTTATGACCCGGAAAACAGCACGTTCGGCGCGCTTGGGCATGGAATTACCGGCAAAGGTGGCGCGCCGGTTAACATTGCGGGCGGAAGTATTTTAAATTCCACCGTTGTTTCGGTTCGCCCGAGCGAACGAGGGCAAATCGGCGAGCTTAGAGGAATTTTTCTCGAACGGGACAGGCAAATCGGAGAAATCAAAATTAACAACGAGCAAGGGCTTTACGGGACGTTGGATAAGGAAATGTTGGATCTTGATGACGCGCGGGAAATGTCGGTTGCGCAAAAATCTGAAATTCGGGTAGGAAATGCGCAAATTTTGTCGAATATTGAAAGTGTAAGGGTTGAGAAATTCGATATCGAGATACAAAGAATTATGCGAAACACGTCGGATAACACGAAAGAGATGGTTATTCGGATTACAGATGAGTACCTGCTATCAAGAGTTGGCGGCATTGTTCAGGGGATGAGCGGAAGCCCGATCATTCAGAATGATAATATTGTCGGCGCGGTTACGCATGTGTTCGTGAACGATCCGACGCGCGGGTACGGAATTTCGATTGAGTCGATGTTGGATAGTGCCTACACAAGATAATACTTTATCTTGTGTAGGGGAATTTTGGCAGTTTATCTGTTGAATTTGTGTAGCATATGTGATTTTTTGAATTTTTTTGCTGAAAATTGGAACCGCCAAAATACTACATATTGTGTATGCTGTAGTTGTAATTAATATTTTTTTGCTATATATTGAAATTTTTTCGAAAAAACTATTGACAAATTTTGGAGATTGATTTACAATATGAATTGTAAATGGTAAATACTGTAAAAACGAAAGAGAGAGGAGAAGAATCATGACGAAAAGCGGTTCTAAGAACATCAAGGTGATGATTGTGGATGTTGACGAGGGGTATTCCGGCACTTTGGGGGAATTTCTGAATTATCAGGACGGTATCGAGGTGGTGAATACTTGCAGCGACGGAGCGGAGGCATTGGATAACATTAAAATAAACGAGCCCGACGTGGTTATTATGGATGTTGTTTTGCCGGGGCTTGACGGTTTGGCGATTTTGGAAAAATCGAAAAATGACAGGAGAGCGCCTTTGTTTATAGTTATCACTTCAATCAATAAAGACACGGTTGCCCGCGAGTGTATCACGCTTGGCGCGGAATATTTTATGATTAAGCCGATTGATTTTCAAAACTTGTCGGACAGGATTAAATCTATCAATAACGAGCGGTATACAAATGTTTCGAACTTGGCGGGCGCGCCGCAGGCGATGGATGTTGTTGAGAGCATCGATATTGAAATTTTGGTTACTCAAATTATTCACGAGGTTGGAATTCCCGCGCATATTAAGGGGTATCAATACTTGCGCCATGCGATTATGATGGTTGTTGAAAATTTGGAGATTATAAATTCCATTACTAAAAAGCTGTATCCTAACGTTGCGAAAAAGTATAACACCACGTCGTCGAGAGTAGAGCGGGCGATTCGGCACGCGATTGAGGTCGCGTGGGACAGAGGTGATACCGACGTTCTTAATTCGTTTTTCGGATATACGATTGCGAATTCTAAGGGAAAGCCTACGAATTCAGAGTTTATCGCAATGATTGCGGATAAGCTGCGGTTACAGTTGAAGACGGCGTAGCGGTTTGAATTAAAAAAGCCTTGTATCATTATATGATACAAGGCTTTTTTGCGCCCTTCGGGCGCAACTCACATAATCACTCCGCAGCCGATGCGTAAGCCGCTGTCGCCGGATGGTTGCGTTCTGTAATCGTCGGGAGATTGGTGTATGATTACGGTGTGTCCGATAATGTCTTCCGGTGTAAATCTGTCGGTGAAAAACGCAAGTTTCGCCAAACCATGGCTTGCGATTAGCACCGGAAAATCGCCTGCGTGATTACCGTGCAACTGTCCGTCCGGGTTCCAGTGCCCTCCGGCGCTTTGGAACGGATTGTCACCTGTATTATCGCCGCATTGATTCCCGTCATGTATATGAAATCCGAAGGGAGAGATCTGCGGTTTACCGTCTGCCGCCGGACTAAACGGCGGCAAACCTGATATGTCCGCGTACACCCATGTTCCGCCGTCTTGGCTCTTGAATTTCACGGTTCCCCTAAGGCGCGGCGCGATGGAACTCCCACTGATATAAGCAATTGCGTCGTAAAATAACGTCATTTTTTCACCTCCAAAATATATTATGTAAATAATGCCTAAGATGTGCGTGGAAAAAGCAAATGTCGAATTGCCACACCTGAGGATTAGGGAGCATGCGGGAGTATATGAGAGCATAGCGTGAAAACATATAAAAAATACATTGTTTATCATTGTGTGAGCGGCGAGATTAGAGTTAACCCCAAAATATGGTAGCAAAAGCGGTTTGACTTCTAGATGTTGTGGTGATATTATATTAGGCGAGGTGATTGTTTGAGTACAAATCTAAAAAAGATGTTACAAAAGAGAAAGATACCGCTTAGAATTACGGCGATTGTTGTTGGACTTACCTTAATTATGGCGGTGACTGTATACAGCGCGGCGGGTCCGTTTCAGCGATCGGTTACACTAATCGACAACGGAGAAGAAGTGTTTAGCGGCGCAATAAGCAGCGCGACGGTAAACGGCGTTCTAATGCAAAATGATATAACGCTGAATCTTGGAGATGAGGTAAGTGTTCCGCTGGATAGCAGGCTTTTGGATAACATGGTTATTGAAATTTTCCGCAATCCGCCGGTTACCATTACTGCATACGGCGAAACGCGGCAGCTTTTCACAAGTATGACTACGCCGATTGCCATTTTGGATCAGCTTGGGTTTGATGTAAGCTCGAATTATATCATATATCCGTGGGCGTATGAGCCCATTGAACTGCCGGCGGAAATTACGCTTATAAGAACGGGGTACAGGTATGTTGAAGCGGAAGTTAAAATTCCTTACCGGCTTTTTGAGAAGGATAATAATTTAATGCCTGCCGGTGCGTATCGATTCGTGATAGGCGGGCGAAGCGGGCAGGCGCGTAGGCAATACCGCATTGAGTATCGTGATGGAGTTGAATATCGCCGCACGGTTTTATATGAGCAAATGTTGAGTTATCCTGAGTTCGCGCTTCGAGAAGTGGGGACGCAAGGTTTTGTGTCGCCCACCACGAGATGGCGGCAACAATCGAGAGCGTACGGGTTTACCTATTCTCGCTCGTTTATTGCGGAAGCGACGGCGTATGACCCGACAATCAGGGGGAACAGACCTTTGCCAATTACAGCGACGGGCACGGTTGCGCGGCGCGGCGTTGTCGCGACAGACCCGCGGGTTATACCGATGGGAACAAGAATGTATATTACTTGTCCTTATGGGACGTGGACTTACGGATTTGCGATTGCGGGCGATACGGGCGGCGCGATTCGAGGATATAAAGTTGATTTGTTTATGTGTACGAGGACGGAGGCGCTTTCGTTCGGTCGCCGCCGCGCGAAAGTGTATATCATAGATGATGTAAGGTAGGAGATATGTAATCAAAAACCCTTTTGACACGATGTGTCAGAAGGGTTTTTGGTGTTTTGTTATAAGCGTACAATCAAATTGAGCTACCACAAAATAGACGTGATATTAACGAAATTATTTTTTGCCAAAGATTTTCTTTTTTAGTGATTGTGTTATTGCTACCACCTATTTTTGCCCAAAAGCTTCCTTTTGAAATTCTTCGTAAGAATCAGAACAACAAGTAATATCGCCAATGTCATAAAGAAATTCTGATTTAAATTCAGAAAAATCTAATTTTTCACAAATTCCTCTAATCCAAAGATATGTATTTTTTATGTCTTCATATGTTTTTGTATCATATGGTGACTTGTATTTTTTTGAATAGCTTCCCATTATTATTTCTCCTTAGATTTATTCATTTTTATAACTGAACTATACCGTGAAAAACAAAATAAGTCAATTATTTCAAATAATTGACTTATTTTGATATTTTAAAATATTTATAGTAACTTATTTCACTCAACAGCTCAAAAAAGCCAGTTCGGGTTCGCCGTTTACGTCGTTGAAGTAATAATACTCGTCCAATAGTATAAAATCACAGTCGCGTCTAACGCGGTATTCTCCGCTTTCTGCCCAGAAAGCTATGCTATAATCCCAAGAATCGTAATCTTCGGGGTATGGTATGAATCTTACAGTTACTCGATAACGCACAGAGTTCGTTAAATCAACGGTATATGGACCGGGCCCGGCGCCTTCGGGGCGCCAACCGTCTCTGTCTCGTTCAACTCTTTCGACCGAAATAACCTGCGGAAGTTCTTCGCCCCAACTGCCTATCCTAAATTGCGGCTCCAGCGCGATTTGGATTTGCTCTATGGTGTATGTTGTTTCTTGTGCGTCGTCGTTGTTTCGCGGTTCTTCGTTTTCGTAGGGTAAATCAGTTGATTCCGATTCATTTGTGTTGCCGCAAGCGGTTAGAGTGATTACGATTATGAGTGCGGCAAATAAGCAAGTAAGTTTTTTCATTTCGCTCACCTCTTTTATAAAATTGAGTAATCGCGGGTATAAATATCGCGCTTTGAGGAGTAACTCAAAGCGCGATATGGTGCGGTTTGTTTTATAGGACTTTCCACAAAAGTCAATAAAATCAATGTTTACAAGGCACACGCCAAGCAGTATTTACGATAAAATCACCTTGTTATTTAGTAGAATACTATAAAAAATAAAAGCAGTCAAGATATTTATTATCTTAACTGTTTTTTATTTAAGCAACTCGTCATAGCTTGTATTCAATACATCTCTAATGCCTTTTAACTGCATAGCGTAAATGTGCTGTATGCCACGCTCAATTTTGACGAGCGTTTCTCTTGTCATATCTACTCCCATAAGTTGCAATTGACGAACTAACTCGGTTTGACCTATTTTATTTGATTTTCTAATTTCACGAATGTTCGCACCTATGCGAATTTCGTCTTGCTTAATCTTAGATTTCACTATTCCCACCACCATTTGGACTAATTTTATTCCATTTACCTCTTGATTTTAATTAAAATCAATGTTATAATGGGACTTGTATTAGTCCACAAAGTGAAAAATGCAAATAAGAAAGAAGAGTTTATTTATGTTTATTATTAAAAATGTTATACGCATACTCGCCACAACAATTGCAGTTGTTTTTATCATTTTGGGCGGGAGCAGTATTATATCTTTATTTAATAATGATATGAATTTTAACATAATACAAAATATTATCATACTCATATTTGGCATTATTTCACTTTTGATTGGAGGTGGCGGTCTTTTTCTTATTTTCGCTTTACCAAAACGCTGTAAGAGTTGTAAAAAATGGTTTGCTTTTACCAAGCGAGATACAGAATTAGCACAAACAGAAAAATTCTACAAGGTCGTTAAAAATAAAACAAGACATAATTATTCGGGGGAAGTTATATCAACAACCGAACAGCATATCCTTGTAACACGCAAAACCTATAAAACTACTTATGTTTGCAAATATTGCGGTGCGGAAAAATATGAGTATGAAAAATTTGATAGTCCGAAGATATATTGATAAAATTGGTTTGCAAACTATTATTATAAAAACAATTAAAAATCAAAATAAAAACGAAAGAGGTATTAAAAAATGAAAAAACGCATTATTTCCCTTGTAGTAGCAGTAATTCTTGTTCTCGCACTTGCTCCGTATGCATTGGCTGTCGGATTTACCGAAATTGCTTTGCCATATGACAATGCAGGGCATATTGCAGGCGGTTTTTCCGGTGGATTTTCCGAGGGCTTGTTGGCGGTTAGTCAAGATGGCAGATGGGGCTTTGTTGATACGCTCGGCAATGAAGTCGTGCCGCCAATGTATGATAGAGTATGGGGATTTTCCGATGGATTGGCTATGGTTACGCTTAATGGCAGACTTGGCTTTATAGATAGATTAGGCAACGAAGTTGTACCGCTCAAATATGATGTAGCTACAATTAACGATATTCACGCAGGAAGGTTTATAGAAGGTTTGGCGGCGGTTAGGCTTAACGACAGATGGGGATTTATAAACACATCGGGCAATGTGGTTATACCATTTATATATGATAGCGTAGCTGTTTTTTCAAATGGTAGGGCGCAGGTTTTGCTTAATGGTAGAAGTAGTTTTATAGATAAATCCGGTAATGAAGTTATACAGCTTAATAATTATAATTTCGCAGGGCGTTTTTCCGAAGGCTTGGCAGAAGTCAGTCGAGTTGGTGGTATGTGGGGGTTTATAGACACATCGGGTAACGAAGTTATACCGCTTATATATAATTTAGCCAATCCTTTTTCTGAAGGTCTGGCGGCAGTTAGGCACGATTTTGTCAGATGGAGCCTAATAAACACGTCCGGCAATGTGGTTGCACAACTTAATCATAATTATAATTTCGTAGGGCTTTTTTCCTATGGTAGGGCAGGAGTTATGCGAGATGGCAGACAGGGATTTATAGACAGACTCGGCAATGAAGTTATACCCGTTGTATATGATAGTGTAAGGGAATTTTCCAATGGTTTTGCACGAGTTGAACGAGATGGAAAATGGGGGCTTATAGATACGCTCGGTAATGAGGTTGTGCCACCAAGGTATGATTTAATACAAGATAATCATTTTTCGGAAGGATTTGCGGTGGTCGGCATAGGAGACATAAACAATCGCAGATTTGGACTTATAGACAGATATGGAAACGAAGTTATACCAGTTATATATAATTCTATTCGTTTTTCCGAGGGTGTTGCGGTGGTTTCACTTGATGGGAATGTTAGCTTGCGGGTAATGGGAGCAACAGGCACACAACCAACAACGCCTGCGCCAACGCAAAATATCAGCGTTACTTTGAATGGTACAACAATTCAATTCGACCAACCGCCCATAATGCAAGACGGACGAACTCTCGTTCCGCTCCGTGCGATATTTGAAGCGTTGGGGGCAGATGTAGAGTGGGACGGCGTGTTTCAAATGGTTACGGCAACAAGGGGCGATACTGTTGTAAGATTGCAGATAGGTAATGCAGTAATGACAGTAAACGGCGAAAACATACCGCTCGATGTTCCCGCTCAAATTGTGAATGATAGAACGCTCGTCCCTGCTCGCGCGATTGCAGAAAGTTTCGGTGCAGATGTTCAATGGGACGGAGCAATGCAGACGGTTATTATCACGAATTAAAATAAAATATAAATATAGACACCATAACAAAACCGCCATAAATAGGCGGTTTTTGCTATTTCAAGAAAAAATATGAAAAAAAGTGTTGACTTTTCCAAAAGTTCGTGATATAATAATATTTGTATTGCACATATTTATTTTATAATACAAATATCAAAGGCGGGGATTTTAATGCGCAAAGTAATTCAAATTTCAGTATCAAACACTGAACATGCAGAATTGGAAAGGCAGGCGAAAGAACACGGACTTTCCATTTCTCGTTATATAATAAGTCAAATATTGCCAGATAATGAGTTCAAGAAATGGTATCCCGAGTTGCTTTTACGGGTGTCTAAACTTGAAAGCGGAACTATATTTAATATTCGTGAAGTTTTTGCAACCGACTGGAAAGATATTCCGAAAGGGATAAAGTTGGCACTTGGGAGAGTGTTCTATAAAAATGTAAGTGATAAAAATGTATGTGATGATTATAATGTAGCTAATATTGAAATTTTAGATAAAAATGATACAAACATACAATGGTATGAAAAACATTAAGAGGACATTATAAAAGAACAAATGAAAACCCCTAATCATTCTTGGCGGAGCGACAGGGGCTTTCGGATATCAACATAAGCAAATCGAGTTCGCTAATGTGATTATATTTATTATAACACATAAGCGCTCTCATTGCAATAGATTTTTGCAATTTGCAAGGGTGCTTTTTTTGTACCCAAAACGAAAGCGAGGTGATACAAATTTTAGCAAAAATTATCGGTAAGGCGATGTATAATTTTGTTGACGAAAAAACCAAAAAAGAGGTTGAGAGAACATCATTATATGTGATGTTCGAGGAAGAACCTTTTGAGGGGAATATCGCAACAAAGGTATCCATTGAGAACCATCTCATTCCCGCAGGCGGGTATGCCGTTGGCGATAGTTTGGAAGTGCAATTTAACAGCAAGGGCAAGCTGAAGATTGTTCTTCCAAAAACTACATCAGCCGACACTACTACTAATCTTAAACTTGGAAAGTAGTATGACATCAGCCGTCAGAGGGCGGATATAATGTTCGCCCTCAATGGACGGCACAAAATGAATTAAAGGAGTAATTAAAATGAAATTTTTTAGATTTTTGTATAGAAGTTTCCTAAAAGTTTATCAAGGTTGTTTTAAACTTGCAAAAGATAAGAGAAAGCTTTTGTTTCTCTTAATTCCTGCAACAATTATCTTGATAAGTTGGATTTTTAGAGATGTAAACATTATATTAAGCTTGCTTGCCGATGACCTAATGGCATTACCGCTTATAATCACGCTTTATATAATCGGCACACCCAAAGGCACATATCGTTGGGAAAGAGCTATGAAAAAATGGGGGATTTTCGGCGAAAAAAATGAAATACCTCGCCTTATTCATAGCGTGAAAGATGTTGAGAATCCTAACATTATTCATAATACATTCGTAAAACCTAACGGCTTGACGAAAGACCGATTTATCAAATACGAAATGGCTCTTGAAGAAGAATTGAACATTACTATAAAAAACATTGAGTATGCAAAATTTGGTTATGGCAAGAATAAGCAAAAAATTGTTGTAACCTCTATCCCTGCGGAGTTAGATATGCCAATGATTATATCGTTAAACAACGATAAATTGTCCGATATGCTCTGCAAGCATTGGTGCGTGGTCGGTCATACAGGCAGTGGGAAAAGCTATGCAATATCTGTATTGCTCGGCAAAATCATAAAATCTACCAATGAAAATATCGAAATAACGATAGCAGATTTCAAAAACTCATTCAAGCAGTTTGAGAACACAGGAAATTACTTCTCTTTTGATAAGTCAGAGTTGGGCATTAAAAAATTTTACAATGAGTTTATGGAACTTGTGTCGGGTGAAAAACCGCTTGACAACAAAATCAGAGTGCTATTCGTAGACGAACTTAACACAACGCTTGATACACTTTCTGCACAGGGTAAAGAGGGTATCGCCAGAGCTGCCGAGCTTAAAAAATCCATAGCATCAATTTTGGCAATGGGGCGTAGTTTCGGGTGCTTTTTGTGGATTGGTATGCAAGCTGCATATTCGGATTTTTTTAATCACGGCGCGCGTGATAATTTCGGCTGTATTCTCGGACTTGGCGAGCTGTCAAAAGAGCAAAAGTCTATGTTATTCAAAGGTTACGAGGACAAATTGAATGAAATTAACGGCGTGGGTGAGGGTTTTTGTCTTATTAAGGGAAAAGGTGTAGAACGAGTGAAAATAGAGCCAATCGAGGACAAAGACGCTCTTAATGATATTATCCGTCAAGCAATGTGTCATTAAATTGTTTGATGTCTTGGGCTTGGGCGGTGCGCCGTAGGCGCAAACGCCCAATGCCCCACTTGACATAAATAACACTTTTTACTAAAATACACATTTTTGGCGGTGAATAATATGAGTTACAAAGCAGTTTTGAAACGATATAAAGACGATTATTTCCGGCTCGTTATATATAAGCAAAATTGCGCCGAGATAACGGCAAGCAATGACAAGCAGACCAATATCGGTAAAGTTTCAAGAGATGTTACAAACGAAAGTAAGGAGCGAGAGTATAGCAGTATTTCACGCTCACGCTCGAAGGTGTTTGAAATCGCGATTGCTAACGACTGGAATTATTGGGTAACGCTAACGATAAACGGCACTAAACACGCAAGAGATAATTTAAGAGCTTACCGCAAGAAATTATCTAAATTCTTGAATAATTATAATTATAAACATAATATCAAGATTGCTTACATTCTAATCCCAGAACTGCATTCAGATAACAAAAATTTCCATATTCACGGACTTTTAGCAGGATTACCGCTCGAACATCTAACACAATTCACGCCCAAAGATAAGTTGCCGAGAAAAATTTTGAAAATGTTGCGAGACGGACGAGAGATTTATAGTTGGCAGGCATACGCTGAAAAATTTGGATATATAACGCTTGAAACTATACAGGACAACTTGCGGATTGCGTTTTACATAGCTAAATATGTACGAAAAGGAATTAAAGGCACATCTGCGAAAATCGGGGCAGGTAATCATTTATATTACTGTTCGCAAGGCTTGAAACGCGCAACAATTGAATTTCAAGGCGAGTTACAAAAACCAATTGAAATGGATTACGAAAACGAGTACATCGGACTTAAAACAATTACATCAATAGAGGACGGACTTTCATATTTTACTAACGAGGACGGCGAACTTAAAGGGGGAATTTTCGATGAAAAAATTTGAAAACATAAGATACAGCACACACATAATTAAAGTTGGGAAATCGGCTGAAAAAATTGCTGTTGTATGTTCGATATTTAAGAAAGACAGCGCACCCGATATAAACGCTAAACTATTTCGCTTAATGCGTGCGGACGTTGAAAAAAACGACTAAAAATCTACAAAATATATTGAAAAATACAGTCAAGTATGATACAATTTATTTATCGTAAATATTGCTTGATTGTGCCGAAAGGAGCGTATATTATGAAACAATCAAGCAAAATAAATATCAATCACACCGCCGCGCTATATGTCCGGCTCTCGCGGGACGATAATTTGGACGGCGAAAGTTACAGTATTTCCAATCAAAAAAAGTTACTCACGAAAGTTGCGAGGGAAAAGGGATATAAAAATCTCAAAACCTTTGTAGATGACGGCGTATCGGGCGTAACAATGGAGCGAAACGGACTGCAACAAATGCTTGCTGAAATTGAAAAAGGTTATATCAACGCCGTATTTGTAAAGGATTTGTCGAGGTTAGGTCGTAACCATTTATAGGTTGGACGGCTGACGGATTACTTTTTCGTTGATTATGATGTGCGGTTTGTGGCTGTTGCTGACAACGTTGATACCGCCGAGGGCGAGAATGATTTGACACCTATTCGCAACCTATTTAACGAATGGTACAGCCGCGACATATCAAAGAAAAAGCGTATCAGCAATCAAATTAAGGGCAACGCTGGCGAGCCGTTAGGGTTTGCTCCGTATGGTTACATCAAAAACCCCGACAACCCGAAACAATGGATAATTGACGAACAAGCCGCCGAAATTGTCCGCCGAATTTATTTCGAGTTCTTGGGCAAGGGAACGGAACAGATAGCCGCAGGGTTGGAAAAGGACAAAATTCTCACACCTATGCACTACTGGCACAGTAAGGGGATTAAACGCCCCAATCGCAACGGATTAAGCGACAAGCCCTACAACTGGACTGCTTCAACCGTAGTACATATCTTGACATTACAGGAATATTGCGGCGATTTAATCAACTTCAAAACATATTCAAAAGATTACAGGCGCAAAAAGCGGTTGAAAAACAGCGAGGAAAATATGGCGGTATTTGAGGACGTTCACGAGCCAATCATAAACCGCGAGGACTGGGAGCGAGTGCAGAAAAAGCGGAGCAAAACACGCAAGCGTAAGACAACGGACGGCGAAGTCAATATGTTTTCCGGCTTGCTTGTATGCGCTGATTGTAAAGGGCGGTTGAATTTTCATTTTAATCAAGGCAACCACGACATAAAATATTTCAATTGCGCCAATTTCAACAAGCGACATAAAACTTGCGACCAAACCCACTATGTCCGTGTTGACTTCCTCGAACAAGTTATCTTGCAAGAAGTACGCCGTTTGACGAAGTTTGCGACACAATATGAAAAAGAGTTTGCAAAGGCGGTTATGGGACACTCGAAAAGCACAGTTGAAAACGACAGGCAGGGCAAGCAAAAGGAGTTAAACGCGCTACTTGCAAGGGATAAGGAACTCGACAGCCTTTTCAATCGTATGTATGAGGACAACGCAAGCGGAAAAATTGACGATAGCCGTTTCGCCCGAATGTCAAAGGCATACACAGACGAGCAGACGGACATTGCCGAAAAGATGAAAACGCTCCGCGCCGAACTCAACAAAGCAGAGGACAAAGCCGTTACAAGTGAAATGTTTATCTCGACAGTCCGCAAGTACACACGCGCAAGGAAACTCACGCCGCAGATGTTGAATGAACTTATTGACAAAATCGAAATCCACCATACCGAAAAAGTTGACGGCGAGAATATACAAATAATCACTATATATTACGCTTGTGTCGGTGATATTGAAATTCCCGATTTGTCAAAAATCCCGAATGTAGATGTAACTGTCAACACACGAAAAGGTGTCAATGTTACATATTCGTCCACAAGAAAATTAGCATAAAAAAATGTAGATATAGAATTGAAATCCTATATCTACACTCGTACTGGTGCGGTCGGCGGGACTTGAACCCGCACGAGCGTTATGCTCACAAGATCCTTAGTCTTGCGCGTATGCCAATTCCGCCACGACCGCGTCCTCGTCGCTCGTCCTTATCGCTCATTTTCCCGCAAATAGCGCGGCAAAAGCTCGCATTATGGATGGCGAATCGTCTTTTCCAAAAACGTCCACCTTGTTAGGGCGTTTTTGGAAATAAAACCGTATTTGCGGTGACTTAAAACATTCTATCATAACAATATCTATTTGTCAACCAAAAAAATAACACAATATACAGTATAAAAATTTATGTTAACGTTAGTGTACATAATGTGAAATATGTGATGCGAATTAAAAAGTTATCGACAAGGACAAAGCCATATTTCAAAGTTATTGACAGTTTTATGCACATTATGCACATTTTTTATGTGTCAACTATGACGAATTTTACATATTTTAGGAAACGCGTCCGCTTTGCGGTATCACTACTTAAATTAAAAATTTTCGAATCTCTGCAAACGAATATGTTTACCATAATGGGCAAAATTCCTATCTTAAATTAATGCAAATAACTGTTGCATAAATTTTGGGATTATGGTAAAATGTTTTCATGTGAGCTTGATTGGAGGGGGTAGCTATGAACGTCAATATACATAAGTGGTCAGAGGTTAGCGCGGAGGTCAAAAATTTTGTCCTCAAACGCGCGGAAATTGATATTTCGGAGCATATGAAACTTGCAACCGAGGTTTCGAACGATATTCGTGCGCGCGGAGATAAGGCAGTTTTGGAATATACCGAAAAATTCGATAAAGTTAAGCTTTCGCAGGATAAAATCAAGGTTACCGAGGCGGAAATTGAGGACGGATATCGTCGGCTTGATCCGAAAATTCGGGAAACCATCGAATACGCGGCGGGGAATATCAGGAATTTCCACGAGAAGCAGTTACCGGAGGAAATGTGGTTTACCGAGGTTGATAAAGGGCTTATGGTGGGCGAGAAAACTACGCCGATTGTGGATGTTTGCCTTTATGTGCCGCGCGGGAAAGGGAGTTTTCCGTCGGTGCTTTTAATGCTTGGAATTCCCGCGGTTATCGCCGGCGTGTCGAAGATTGTTGTTGTTACTCCGCCGAATGAAGAGGGGAATGTTGACGATACGCTTTTGGCGGCGGCGAAAATTATCGGAATTACTGAAATATATAAGGTTGGCGGGATTCAGGCCGTCGCGTCCGCGGCGTTTGGAACCGAAACCATACCGAAATGTCATAAAATTATTGGACCCGGAAATGCTTACGCCACCGCGGCGAAGCGGGTTTTGGCGAATTATATCGATGTCGGGCTTCCCGCGGGGCCGAGTGAGGCGATTATACTTGCCGACGAGAGGGCGAATCCGCATAATGTCGCGCTTGATTGGATGATTGAGGCGGAGCATGGCGGGGATTCGGCGTCGTTGCTTGTGACTCATTCCAGGGAATTGGTGGACAAGGTTTTGCCGATTATGCAAGAACAAATGAAGAAGTTATCGCCGAAACGACAAGGTTTTATCGCGACAAACTTTTCGACATACGGCGGCGTGATTTTGACCGATAGTTTGGGTGAAAGTATTGATTTTGTTAACCTTTACGCGCCCGAGCATATGGAAGTCATGTGCGAAAATCCGTTCGATCTTTTGCCGAAGATTAAGAATGCGGGCGAAATTTTGTTGGGCGATAATACGCCTGTGACGTTGTGTAATTTCTTGCTCGGGCCGAACGCGATATTGCCCACCGGCGGGTTCGCGAAGACGTATTCGAGTGTGTCGGTGTTCGACTTTTTGAAGCGTTCGTCGATTGGATATGCGTCTCGCGAGGGATTCGAGCGGGTTCGCGAGCACGCGGCGCGATTCGCGACTGCGGAGGGGTTTGACGCGCATGCGGCAGCTGTTGCCGATAGGGAATAAAACTTTTGAAAAAAGTTTTGCAAAATTGCGCCCAAAGGGCGCGAGTTTTTAGGGCTTTGCCCTAAAAGCCCTTTTTGCCGCTGTGGCGGCAGGCGTTGCGCGGGCGCGCGCGGCGCGGCAAGGACCAGTCCTTGCCAAACCAGCATTTGAGACTTCGCTTGCGTGGTTTTTCGCAAGCGGTAGCCGAAAAGTGCAGGGGCGTAAAATTTTGCTTGCAAAATCCACAGCCATCTGCCAAGTTTTTGTGCGTCAAAAACTTGACAAAAACCGTCGCCCTCCCCGCTGCGACCCTTCCCGACAAAAACCATCGGGCGGGTACCCCGCTAGCGGAACCACGGGCGAAAGTTAGTGCAAACATAGCACATTCAACCAAATGACATCTCGCGCTTTTAGGCGCGGGTCGATCTCGAATGAGCGCAGTGTTATATCTCGGTAATTTTTCCGCGAATGCGGTTCGCGACAGGGAGTAAGTTGATAACTAGAAAAGCCCTGCTTCCAGGCAAAGGGGGTGTCGCCTGTTGGCGACGGGGGATTGTAAAAATAACAATCCTCAGTCACTACGTGACAGCTTCATTTGAGACTTGGCTTTCGTCTTTGGAAAGCCATAGCCAAAAAGTGCAGGGGCGTAAGATTTTGCAAAGCAAAATCCACAGCCATCTGCCTTTGCCTAAGGAGCCTTAAAAGCAAAAAGGAGGAAATTATTTTGAAAACCACTGTTACCGCGACGCGGAAGACGACCGAATCGGAGATTGTCGTTAAATTGACGCTCGGCGCGCTTGCCGCGGACTATCGAAGCAAAATCAATACGCCGATTATGTTTCTTAACCATATGTTAGAGCATATCGCGTATCGAAGTTCTGTAAATATTGAAGTTTCGGTTGAACTGGACAAGTTTGACTTGACGCATGTGATCGCCGAAGATGTCGGAATGACTTTCGGCAAGGCTGTTGCCGACCTTGTGGCGGAGAATGTTCCGATCGGATACGGCGATGCGATTGGTATAATCGACGAGGCGAAAGTGAGCGCGGCGATTTCTTTTGAGGGGCGCGCGTTGTTTGATTTTAGCACTGCGGGCGGCGGGCGTTCGTGTGATTGCGGATGTGAAAGTTGTACTTGCAACGAGGGCGGCATTTATATTGCCGACGAGGTTGAGGGAATGTATAGCGACGATTTATTGACGTTTTTGGATGGATTCGCGCAGGGGGCGAGTTGTACGCTGCATGTTGACGTTGAAAAGGGCGCGAATGGGCATCATATTTGGGAAGCGGCGTTTCGCGCGGTCGGAACCGCGCTTGGACGGGCGTTATACGTTGATCCGGCGAGGGCAGGTTTGACCGCCGGAGTTGCGGGAAAGGTGACATACGATGTTAAATAACTCAAATACTCGCGGCACAAATGTTAATGCAAATTCGGACGCGGGGCATTCAGCAGGCTCCGCCTGCTTCAGTAAAATTATTTTCGATATGGACGGTGTTATCACCGGTGAGAGTATGTATTGGGACGCGGCGGCGCTTACCGTTTGCGAATTGCTGTTCGGGCGGGAGAATGTTGACGCGAGTGATATTGACGGCGTTCATGATACGGTATTTTGCGGGCGGGATATGATAAATGCGCTGAAAGTGCGCGGCGTTAATACGAATTGGGATTTGGCGCTTGTTACATATTGCATTTCTAAGCATATTGACCCGGATTTGCAGAAACTTGATAAGGAACACTTCAAAAAAGTGCTTGAGTTTGCGCAAAGTTTGCCGTACGACGCGACGGAAGTTTATGATATTTCGTATAATGCCGCGGCGCGAGTGACCGGCAGGGATGTTTCTTACTTTGTTCGGGAGAAAGGCGAATTTTGGGGGATAGTGCAAGATGTGTTCGCGTATTGGTTCGTGGAAACCGGGCTTTATGCGATGGAGAAGCCGTGTGTGCCGCTTGAGAAGTTGCGCGGGTTGCTTGAAACGTTGAAAGCGCGTGGGATTGTGTTAGGAATTGGTACCGGGCGTCCTGACGGCGAACTGAAACGCCCGCTGGAGATGTGGGATATTGAGGAATATTTTGATAAAGCCAGTATTGGAAGTTACACCGATACGGTGAATGCTGAGATTGCTTGCAAAAGCGAGGTTTCGCTTGCGAAGCCGCATCCGTATGTGTTTTTGAAAGCCGCGGCGGGCGGGCGATATACTGATAAGGAGATTTTGGCCGGCTCGCACGATAATATTACTGACGGTGTTTTGGTTGTTGGTGACGCGGCGGCGGATTTTGTTTCGGCGAAAGCGGGCGGGTTCGCGTTCGCTGCTGTACTTACCGGAGTTTCGGGCGCGGATATGCGCGGATATTTTGAGGAGAACGGCGCGGAGTATATCTTCGATGATGTGATGGGGTTACGGGAGTTGTTTTTGAATTAAGGCGCGTTGCGCCTTAGACCTTTTGCGCGGGCGCGCGGGGATTTTGCGCTGACAAGCGCATATGTGCGGCGACTGCCGCAGACGTTGCGCGGGCGCGCGCGACGCGGCAAGGACCAGTCCTTGCCAATCCAGCAAACTTTTGCGCGCCAAAAGTTTGACCAAAAGCGCCGCGCTCATGAACACGCTCAAAAACCGAGCGCACATGGCGCGGTGGCTAGCGTATCAACTCGCTTCTACCAAAAAATATCTCGCGCTTTAAGGCGCGGGTCGCTCTCGAACGGGCGCGGTGCTATATCTCGCTAATCTTTCCGCGAATGCGGTTCGCTAACTAATGCTTTTATCGTCGCCGACTTTGGCGCAAATCGCGGTTTGTGCGTTTGCGACCATAGGCGACCGGGATTGGTAAGGGCAGAGTCCTTACCGCCCCTGCGGCAGCAGAGGCTCTTGGGACGGACCCGAATAAAGGGTTTTAGGGCAAAGCCCTTAGCCCAAAGGAGCGAGATTGAATGAAAAAAACCATAATACTCCTCATCATTATCTCATTTTTACTCATAATTGGCTGTACGCCGCCGATTGGCATTGTTTTGGGAGATTCGATGGAACCCACCGCTTCAAACGGGGATTTAATTTTTATAGATAGTCGCGCGGAAACCTTTGACAGAGGCGATATAATTGCTTTTGAGGCGCAGTATGATTGTGAGTGTCCGACGCATTTTAAGCGTATCATCGCGGTTGCGGGAGATACGATTTACATCGATCTTGCTTCGGGGAATGTTTATTTGAATGATGAAATTCTCGACGAACCATATAATTATGGAGCCGACGAGAATTTCCGGTAATTTTATGCGAAGCGGCGGATTTAGCCGAGAAAATCCGGTTATCGTTGAGGATGGATATGTATTTGTGATGGGCGATAACCGCAATAACAGCAATGACAGCCGTGAGAACGGACCGGTTTCCCTTTTGAGAATTCGAGGAAGAGTTACGACTAGGTAAATTAGGAACAATTTTTATATAATATCAATACAAAGGAGAATCTACTATGGAAGTTACAAAAGACACAATAATTTTAGATGCGTTAAACATGGACAGAGGGACGGCGCAATTTTTTATGGAAATCGGCATGCATTGCCTCGGTTGTCCGTCGGCGAGCGGCGAAACGATTGAGCAGGCTTGCGCTTCGCACGGGCAGGACGCGGACGCGTTGATTAGAAAAATAAATACATATCTTGCGCAAACCAATTAATAATTAACAATGTGCAATTAACAATGAAAGAGAGAATTTCGCAAAAAACGCGAAATTCCAATTTAAATAGGAGGAATTTCAAATGACAAAAGAGCAAATTTTAACTCAAATTCGGGAAATCGGAATTGTTCCGGTAATTAAAATTGACGATACTGCTGACGCGGTTCCGTTGGCGCAGGCGTTGATTGATGGCGGACTTCCGTGCGCGGAAATTACGTTTAGAACCGACGCGGCGGAAGGGTCCATTAAGCTGATTTCGGACAAATTTCCGGACATGTTTATCGGAGCGGGAACCGTTCTGACCACCGAACAGGCCGACCGCGCGATTGCGGCGGGCGCGAAGTTTATCGTGTCGCCGGGATTTAATTCGAAGGTGGTTAAGCATTGTCAAAGTAAAAACGTCCCGATTTTCCCGGGATGTATAACGCCGACCGAGATTGAAATGGCGATTGAACACGGACTTGACACGGTGAAATTCTTTCCGGCGGAGCAGGCGGGCGGACTTTCGATGATTAAAGCGCTTGCCGCGCCGTATACGAAGATGACATTTATTCCGACCGGCGGTGTTGATACCGGTAATTTGGCAAAATATTTGGAATTTGGGAAAATTATCGCTTGCGGCGGATCGTTTATGATAAAGCCTGATTTGGCGGAAGTTACGCGCCTATCAAAAGAAGCGGTGAAAATTGTTAAAGAGGTTCGTGGTTAATATGTTAAAAAACAAAAAATTACTCATACTAATAATTGTTGCGGTAATTATCGCGGCGGCAGTTGCGGTGACGCTTATATTTGCTTGCGGAAACGGTGATAACGGCGGAAACGATTCGAACATTGTCGATTTTGAAGTTGACGAATGGATTTTTAACGCGAGATATATGTTCGAGCGGATTGAGATGCCTGAAATTTTGTTTGAAGCGGAAGATGTAGTGGCGACTTTTATCGAGGACGGCAATGTTTCCGGAGTTGAAAACGTCGTTCGAACTGCTTGGATGATGGCGGTTGACCGAATTGTTCTTGCCAGCTTGGGCGGGCAGCTTGATGACGCGGCGATTGACGCGCTTGAAGAGGATTATGACGCGCTTTTCGCGCTTATGGAACAAAGACGTAACGAGCTTAGGCTTGGCATTGACAATATTGCCGAACATATACTTTCCGTGCGTATTGAAGAGCTTGACGCCGATGTAAACATTGCTATAGTTGAGCTTCGTAGTTTGGAGATATCACATTTAAACTCGTTTTTGGCGATTGTTGACAATCAAGAGTTGGGATTGCTTTATTTCACCCTTGAACGAGGGTTTGAATTTGATTTTATGCCGGATGATACGTCGATTAACTATTTTATTACTGTAAGCAAGATACGAATGCAAGAGGATGAGACGCTGTTTATGATTGAAAATGATTTGGGGATGTTTATTTCCGCGATAAGAGAATTTATTGCGGATCTATAAGGGGGATAAATCAGTGAAGAAGGTATTAGCGTTATGTTTGGCAGTAGTTTTGGCGGTTTCGTTGTTTGTGATTCTGACAATGGCGTATCCGGACGATGTTGAGGAATATCCCGACGAGTACGCGGGCGGTTATGCTGATTATTCGGAAGAATATTATGCTTCTCCCGCTGTGATAGCGGCGTATGGTTCGGAAATTCGTGTGTATTTGGACGGCGCGGCGTTGGAATTCGACGTTCCGCCGATGATAATCGACAATCGAACTATGGTTCCAATGCGCGCGATATTCGAGGCGTTCGGAATGGCTGTTGATTGGAATCCTTATTTTCAATTTATATATGCGTCAAGGGGCGCAGACCGTATCAAACTTCGTGTTGGAGAACCTTTGATGACGGTTGTAACCGGTTATGATGATTATTATACGGAAAATAATCAGGCAACCAATTTCCCGTTGGATGTGCCGCCGCAGATTGTGGACAATCGGACTTTGGTGCCGCTTCGCGCGATTTCGGAAGCGACCGGCGCGAGCGTTGAGTGGGACGAGGCGACACGGACGGTGACGATAGAGCGGTAAGGTTTTTGCGCCCTGTGGGCGCGGGTTTTTGGGGCTTTGCCCTAAAAACCCATTTTGCTGCATTGGAGTGGCGCGGCGAGTGTGGGTGAGGGTATTTTAAAAATTTTTGTCGCTTCGCTCCAAAAATTTTTTAAGGGCTGACGAAAGTTAGGCGGTCGGCAATTTGCCTCCCTTCTCTACTCGCATACAAATGGTCGATAGCGGCATATATCCGCACTTTCATTTCCGCCAAGCGGGGTACCCGCGCGCTTTGGAAGTGTCGTCGAAAACTTGTTTTCGGTAACGACACCCCTGTGAAAACTGCCCGTGAATACGAGGTGGTTTTTACCGATGTATGAACGGTTGCAGTTGACCACTGCGTGGGTCGGTTTCGACCGGGCGCGGCGTTCGCACGTACCAGTCTTTCCGCGAATGCGGTTTGCTAACCCAGATAGCGGCACGTTTTTGATAGCGCAGGTAACGGCGGCCTTCGCCGCAGGCGAATGGCAATTACTTTACGCCGTTTTGACAGCGGTTTTTGCTGTCCAAGCGCGTTTGTGCCGCAAGTTTGATAAAACTTTTTAAAGTTTTTCGGGGTTCGTCAAGGGTGTTCGATAACACCTTTGACAAACAAAGACGGGCTTCGAAGCCCGAACAAAAGCTCGCCGCCGCAGCGGCAAAAATGCCTGCGCCCACAGGCGCAAAACCCCAGAGCCTTGCTCTGAAAACAAATTTGATATTAAAGAAAGAAAGGATAGATGATAAACCATGTCTAATAAAAAAGTAGTTACACTAGGAGAAATTATGTTGCGGCTTAAACCGCCGGGGGTTGAACGATTCTTCCAAACTTCGACGCTTGAGGCAACATTTGGCGGCGGCGAGGCGAATGTTGCGGTGTCGCTTGCGAATTATGGGATGAACGCGTCGTTTGTGACCGCGCTTCCCGATAACGATATCGCGAACGCGATCGTTTATCAGCTTCGCGGGTTCGGCGTTGACACGTCGCACATCGCGACAACAAAGGGAAGAGTCGGAATTTACTTCCTTGAAGCCGGCGCGAATCAGCGTCCGAGTAAGGTTATCTACGATCGCGCGGATTCTTCGATCGCGACGGCGAAAATCAGCGATTTCGACCTGGAATCGGCGTTTAAAGGCGCGACTTGGTTCCATATTACGGGAATTACGCCTGCTTTGAGCGAAGCTTCGGCTGAACTTTCGATTGCGGCGATTAAAAAGGCGAAAGAAATGGGCTTGACCACGTCTTGTGACTTGAATTTCCGCAAAAACTTGTGGAAATACGGTAAAGAGGCGAAAGAGGTAATGCGTGAGCTTACAAAATACGTCGATGTGATTATCGCGAACGAGGAAGATTGCCAAAAGTCGCTTGGAATCGAGAATGGCGCGCACGTTGAGAGCGGCGAGTTGGACACGAAGAAGTATGAAGAATTGGCGGCGGAAGTGTTGAAGCAATTCCCGAATACGCAAAAAATCGCGATTACATTGCGGGAGAGCAAAAGCGCGAACCACAACGGCTGGGGTGCTTGCATATATGATCGTAACGAGTTTTACGTAAGTAAAAAATATGATATTTTCAATATTGTTGACCGCGTTGGCGGCGGCGATAGTTTCGCGGGCGGCTTGATTTACGGATTGAACAATTATCCGACGAACGCGCAGGCGTTGGAGTTCGCGGTTGCGGCGAGTTGCCTGAAACACTCTATCGGCGGCGATTTTAACCGCGTATCGGTTAAGGAAGTTGAGGCTCTTATGGGCGGCGACGGCAGCGGGAGAGTGCAGAGATAAAATATTACTAAACGGGAGGGAAAACAATGAAAAAATTTTTTAGTGCAATTGTTGCTTTTATGTTGGTGGTAAGTGCATTATATACCGCAACCGCTTCCGCGTCGTGGCAAGATGATTATATCGTGATTCTTGAGAATATAGGCGTTACCTATGCTCAGGTGGGCGGTTTTGTTGAAAATGGCGTTGATAGTGTTGCCGTTGTTGATATAAATAACGATGGTATACCTGAACTTATTTTTACGCATATTGAAAATAATATGATTGTTAACTTCTCAGTATATAGCTTTGACGGAAGCGGCGTTAATCGGATTATACATGTTCCGGGATTAGAGCATATAGTAAGCGCGGTTAATTACGACGTATATCTTACGCGCGACGGAACTCTGATTGTGCGCGGCGGAAATGGCGGCGAGGCTGCTGCGTGGTCAAGTTTTTACATTTTTAGAAATTTAAATGAACCGCCGGAAGAAGTTGAACTTGCGTATTCATGGGGAGGCATGATGATTGACGACAACTGGGTTGAAGGCGAAATGTGGTTGATTAATAACGTGCAAGTAACCCAAGAAGCATACGAGGCAGAGCTTAATCGGATATATGAAGGAGCGGCATATCGGCTTATTTATGATTATAGGTACTTTGATTTCATAGAATCCACTTTACGCGCCGGAACCGTTTGTGTTGCAATGGGCTATCAAGAGGCGATAGACTATTTGAAAAACTTTGTGTCGTCTGCTCCGACATCCGATATCACCGTGCTTCTAAACGGCCAAGTAATCGAATTCGACGTTCTGCCGCAGATAATTGATAATCGGACTATGGTTCCAATGCGTGCGATTTTTGAAGCATTAGGCGCGAATGTTGATTGGGACGAGGAGACACTAACAGTTACAGCGACACGCGGAGATTTAACGGTGTCGTTGCGGATTGGTAGCGATGAATTGATTAGAAACGACGAAGTAATTACGCTCGACGTTCCGCCGATGATTGTGGATAACCGCACTCTTGTGCCGCTTCGCGCGATTTCTGAGGCGATGGATGCAACAATTGAGTGGGATGAGGAGACGCGGACGATAACAATTGAAACTAATGATTAAAGGAGAGAAAAATATGAAAAAAGTATTATCAGTATGTTTGGTAGTGGCTTTGGCGGTTTCGTTTTTCGCGATTCCGTTGACTGTAACGGCTGAAGCGCCAATCAGAGTGTTTCTGAATGGTGAAGAAATTCAATTCGACGTGCCGCCGCAGATCATCAATAATCGGACGATGGTTCCGATGCGCGCGATATTCGAGGCGTTCGGGTATGAAGTTGAGTGGCATTATTACACTCAGGTTATTTATGCTTGGAAAAGTGACACCGAAACCATCACGCTTACAATCGGATTGCCTGTTATTTTCGTGAACGGCGAGCCTGCAAATTTAGATGTTGCGCCGCAAATTGTGAATGACCGCACGCTTGTGCCCGTTCGCGCGATTTCGGAAGGGCTGAACGCGGATGTTTACTGGGATGGCGACGCGCGAGTTGTGACTATAAGAACGATGCTGGATATTTTTATGCCGGAGTTTGATATAATGGAATTCGGCGGTTTGAATTGGCTTGTGCTTGACGAACAAGACGGAAGAACGCTTTTGCTCAGCGAGAGGGTGCTTGATATTGCCGCGTTTCACGACGCGGAATCGAACGCTGGCGCGTTTTGGAGCCAAAGTCAATTGCGCGCTTACTTAAATGGTGAATTTTACCTGCAATTTTCTGCCGCTGACCGCGCGCGGATAGCGCAAACAAACTTGGTGAATACTGCTAACCCATGGCGTGCCGGCGCTTCTAATCCACCGGACACAACCGATAAGATATTCTTGCTAAGCGTTGAGGAAGTTGTGGAATACTTTGGTGATAGCGAGCAGTTGGAACATCCGCGGTATAATGCGAATCGAATAAGCGATATGTATAACGTTGGCAGAATGGGCATGGATTCGGCGCAGAGAATCAGGCCTTGGTGGCTTCGAACGCCTGCTGACGGAAGCGGGTCCGCAATTGTTGTAAATTTTGACGGAACCATATTGGTGCAAAACGGTATGCCGGTTGAGCAGTATGCCGGCGTTCGCCCCGCTATGTGGGTTTATAACGCAAACTAAGACTAAAAAACATGAAAACAGCGGCAGACAAGCCGCTGTTTTGTTTTTTCTCGGTTAAACAGGACATATTTTCAAAATCCTTCTCATAAATATAGGACAAAGGGGGATTGAAATGTTCAAAGCAATTAATCTTAAAAAGATGTTCTTTTCTGTTTTGATAGTAGAATTGATCGGCGCTGTTTCGCTTATCATCGCGAGCGGAGCAAGAGGAATGTGGAACGATATTATAACGCCGGATTTAGCGTTGTCGTTAAACGCGCTGATTATCATGTGGTTTGCTGTGCTTGCGATGATGGGAGTTGCGCTATACTTTGCGAAAAGTTCGAAAAATGGCGATAAAATCGGCGGTTGGTTTTGGTTGCAGTTGATTTTCGCATGTTTATGGCCGATTTGGTTTTTTAACCTGCGGGCGTTTGGGTTTGCTTCGATTTGGCTTCTTATTTTAGTTGCGCTTATCGGAATTACGATCAAAAAATTTGCCAAAGCAAGCAAAGGTGCGGGAGTTTTGCTTATTCCATATTTGCTGTTCATTATTTATATGCTTTATTTAAATTATGGAATATTGATGTTGAACTGATGTTTGCTAATTACGCAAAAAACCGCCGAGAGGCGGTTTTTTGTTATCAATTATTATCTGACACGGAAGCCATAGCTTCTGAACAATTTCCGCACTTTTTCGGTTTCTTCGGCGGTTGGCTCGGGTTTGCCTTTAAGTTCGTATTTGAGATTAAGATTTTCCCATTTATACGCGCCCATTTGGTGGAACGGCAAAACTCCGACTTTTGTCACGTTTTTGAGAGATTTTAAATATCTCGCCATTTCGTGAAGGTCGTCTTCGTTGTCGGTAAGCCCGGGAACAAGCACAAACCGAACGCAAGTGGGAATTTCCTCGTCGAATAGGAATTGCGCGAAGTTAAGCGTTGCGTCAATGGTCGCGCCTGTCACTTTTTTGAAAGTATCGGCGTTTATACTTTTGATGTCTAACAAAACTAAGTCGGTGTATTTCAGAACCTCAAGAGTTGCGTCGTTTATGTTGCCGTCATGTCCTGATGTGTCTAACGCGGTGTGCAAACCTTCAAGCTTGCAAGCTTTGAACAACGCCGCGGCGAATTCTTTTTGCAAAAGCGGTTCGCCGCCGCTTAATGTCACTCCGCCGCCGGATGCTTGGAAATACGACCGATATTTTAATATGTCTTCCATGATTTCGCCGACAGTCAGCTCTTTGCTATAATTATTGATATCCCAAGTGTCGGGGTTGTGGCAATACAAGCACCGAAGGTGACAGCCTTGCATGAATATAACATATCGAATTCCCGGGCCGTCAACTGTGCCGCAGGTTTCTATCGAATGTATTTTTCCGACAACATTATAAATATCGTTCATATGGTGTCCTCCGTTGTGCCTGTGTTGTCAATTCCCAATGTTTCAAGTAAAGGAAAATCCGTTGGGCAGAGTGTAGGGCTGCAACTTGCCGAAAATAAAAGCCAAAAAAATAATTTTACTCCGCCGGAAAAGGATCAACAAACACTCGTGTAGCAAGCTCGTTATCCAAAGCCAGCAACATCGCGTCATTGTCGCCGATAAATTTCAGTTTATCTAAAATTTCGGTCGCGCTCGCCTCTTCCTCAACCTGCTCGTTTACATACCACATCATAAATTGATAGCAAGCGTGATCAGACTCTTGCATTGCAAGGGTTGCGATAGCGTTGATTCTTGACGTAACTTTTTGCTCGTGTTCAAGAGTCATTTTAAATATTTCGTTAATGTCGGCAAATGAAGTCGGCGGTTTTTCGATTGCCTCAAAATCCGGAGTTGCGCCGCGTTCTAAAATATATTGGTATATGTTTGTTCCGTGTGACATTTCCTCTTGCGCTTGCGCGAACAACCAGTTTGCCGCGCCTTTCAAGCCCATTCCATCCGCCGCGGCAGACATTGAAAGATATAGATACGCCGAATAATACTCGGCATTCACTTGGTCACTTAAAGCTGTTGTTAAATTTTTGCTTAGCATAATTTTTCCTCCTTACATTGTAATTTCTCTACACATGTTCGTGGAAGGTACGGTGGATAACGTCCAACTGCTGCTCTTTCGTCAGTTTTATAAAGTTTACGGCGTAGCCGGAGACGCGAATTGTCAATTGCGGATACAATTCGGGGCGTTCCATTGCGTCGAGCAGGGTTTCGCGGTCGAAAACGTTGACATTCATATGATGCCCGTTATCCGCGAAATATCCGTCCATTATGCCGACAAGGTTGCTGACTCTGCGTTCTTCAGTTTTGCCGAGCGCGGCGGGGATGATCGAAAATGTATATGAAATTCCGTCCAACGCATACGCGTACGGGAGTTTCGCGACCGACGCAAGGGACGCAATCGCACCTTTTTTGTCTCTGCCGTGCATCGGATTCGCGCCGGGGGCGAAAGGTTCGCCGTCTTTTCTGCCGTCCGGAGTTGAGCCGGTTTTTTTGCCATACACAACGTTTGACGTGATGGTAAGAACTGATGTCGTTGGAACTGCTTCTCTATAGGTCGCGTGTTTTTTAAGCTCGATCATGAAATTCTTCAAAACCTTAGAGGCAAGCTTGTTTATTTCTTCGTCGTTGTTTCCGAATGCGGGATAGTCGCCTTCGATTTCATAATCGGTTGCAAGCCCTTTTTCGTTTCGGATAACTTTAACTTTCGCGTGCTTTATCGCGGACAAAGAATCGACAACAACAGATAAGCCGGCGATTCCCGTTGCTTGAGTTCGCAGGATATCCTTGTCGTGAAGCGCAAGTTGCAAACTTTCGAAGTTATACTTATCGTGCATGTAGTGAATAACGTTCAACGTGCTGATATACAAGCCAGCGAGCCATTCGACAACTTGGTCGAACTTGCGTTTTACTTCGTCGTAATCAAGATATTCGCTTGTAATGGGCGCAAATTCGGGACCGATCTGGTCGCCGCTTTTCTCGTCTTTGCCGCCGTTGATGGCATACAGCAATGCTTTCGCCAAATTTGCGCGCGCGCCGAAAAATTGCATCTGCTTGCCGATTCGCATTGCGGAAACGCAGCAGGCGATTGCGTAATCGTCGCCCCAATGGCCGCGCATAAGGTCGTCGTTTTCGTATTGAATCGAACTTGTGTCAATTGACGCTTTCGCGCAGTAATTTTTAAAGTTTTGCGGAAGATTTACGCTCCACAAAACGGTAAGATTCGGCTCGGGCGCGGGTCCTAAGTTGTACAGCGTGTGAAGCATGCGATAGGACGTTTTAGCTACAAGCGAGCGTCCGTCTTCGCCCATTCCGCCGATACATTCGGTAACCCAAGTCGGGTCGCCTGAGAATAGGCTGTTGTACTCGGGTGTGCGCAGGAATCTGACCATTCGAAGCTTCATTACGAAATGGTCAATCAACTCTTGCGCTTCAATTTCGGTTAAATCGCCATTTTTGATATCCCTTTGGATGTAAATGTCCAAGAAAGTGGACACGCGTCCGAGGCTCATTGCTGCGCCGTCTTGTTGTTTAATCGCCGCCAAAAAGCCGAAGTATGTCCATTGTATCGCTTCTTTTGCTGAATTTGCGGGCTGCGAAATGTTGAATCCATAGCTTCCCGCCATTTCGGTAAGCTCTTTGAGCGAACGGATACTTTCCGAAATGTTTTCGCGCAAACGAATTGTGGATTCGTCCATCGCGCCGCAATCCAATTCTTTTTTCTCTGATGTTTTTTGCTCGATAAGAATTTCGGTTCCGTAAAGCGCGACACGACGATAATCGCCGATGATTCGCCCGCGCCCGTAAGCGTCGGGAAGCCCCGTTATTATCCCGCTTTTGCGCGCTTTTAACATATCCGCGGTGTAAACATCGAAAACTCCGTCGTTATGAGTTTTGCGGTACTTCTTAAATACAGTTTCGGTATCTTCGTCAAGCTGATAACCATACGCGTTTAGGGCATTTTTAACAACGTTAAGTCCGCCGAACGGCATAATCGCTCGTTTTAACGGTTTATCGGTTTGGAATCCTACGATTTGCTCAAGATCCTTATTTATATAACCCGGGCCGTATGCGGTTATGGTAGACGGCGTCCTGGTTTCAACGTCTAAAACTCCCTTTTCGTTTTCTTGCTTATAAAGCTCCAAAACATCTTCCCAAAGCTGCTTCGTACGGTCTGTCGGAGCGGTTAGAAATGATTCGTCGCCTTCATAAGGCTCGTAATTAAGTTGTATAAAATCTCTTACGTCAATTTCCCGTCCCCAATTGCCGGGAATGAAGCCTTTCCAAGCTTGTTGCATAACACTCACCTCGTTTGTAAAATTTTTGTTTCTGTCACATTACAGAATAACACATTTGGATATAAAATACAAGGGGAAATTGTATAAATTTTTAAAATTTGCAAAAAATATTTTTAAGAGGTGATTTATATTATGAACAATAATGATCATACGCATACGCTACCCAAAAACGCGCTTCGTGATATTCCGACTCCGAATAGTGATGCGAAGGAAATTGTTGCGTTGCTTAAAGATAATGGGCGAGTGGTGGGATATAAGCTTTCGGACGGGCAGGTTTTGCAGAAAGAAGAGGCGGTTGCATATGCGAAGTCCGGAGGAATAAAAGGAGTTGGCGTTGCCGCGCGGAATGATGAAGAATATTTGAAGTCGATTCCGGATGGAACAGAGGACAATAATTTATCTCATTTGCCGACTGTAAGCGAATAGTTTAATGTGTGAATTTGTGTGAAATCGAAAAAAGTGGATAATGCTCGCATTATCTGCTTTTTTGATGTCGTTTTTAAATGCTGTTTGTTTTTGAAAACCCATAAATTATGTAAAAAATATCATAAATTAACAAAGAAAAAATCACTTTTTTGTTGACAATTGCTATGGAGATGTGATATAGTAGTAGATGACGTAGTGTGCGAGAGTGTGTGGAGCGGAGTTGAGCGGAAAATTGAGCGAAAAATTGCACATGAAAATTGAACTGCTGCGG
>Ga0131853_10002175_pt1 | contig 35190 bp, 33 predicted proteins | sample TergutLab28metaG_FD_92764 | JGI IMG/M metagenome (GOLD analysis project Ga0131853, IMG submission 92764) | Labiotermes labralis P1 segment gut microbial communities from Petit-Saut dam, French Guiana - Lab288 P1 (version 2) (version 2) | ecosystem: Host-associated > Arthropoda: Insects >... | reverse complement strand
TGGCGGAGGAAGTGAAGCCGCTACCCACCACAGCAGAAGAAATCGGGCTGGATGAATCAGCCTTTATAGAACCCGGAGAAGATGAGGCAAGCATCGACTGGAAAGTGTTTGCCCAGCAACAAGAGACAGATGTATCCGAAGAAGACCCCGAAGCCCGCATGATAGACGAGGACGATGGGGATGAACCCGCTGTAAAACGGCTCTTCTCCCGCTTCCGCCGCAATAGGGAAGATGACGCATCAGACGGTACAAGTAAAGAATACGGCCTACACGAAGAAGAGGGCGTATATGACGAGGAAGACTTTGCGGAAGACGAGCTAAGTCTCCACCAAGCCGCAGGGAAATACGGCAGAGGTGTAAACAGATACCAAATCCGTGGAATGCTCACGATTATTTTGTCGCTCCTCATGCTACTGTTCACCGCAAGGGGGGACGCAGGCGCATCTCTGCCTTGGGCGCTGGGAACAGTGCGGGGACTGACAATGACCCTGCTCATGATGCAACTGCTCGCCATGGTATTATCGGCAGAAGTAATCACAACGGGGCTCATTGACATTATAAAACGCAGACCCGGTGTTGAAACCCTAATCACAGTAGCAGCTCTCGCTTCCATTGGTGATGCCCTCCACGTATTCCAAGTGGGGACAGCAGGACGCGGGTTTCCTTACAGCGCGGTCGTTGCCTTTTCGCTGGGGACAGCCCTCCTTGGCATCAAGAGTGTACGCAACGCAATGAAAACAAGTCTCCGCACGGCGGCAACCAAACAAGACCCCTACGTGGTCACAAGCAAGCTTGACGCGGACGGAAGCGGATTCTCACTGCTCAAATCACACCGGGATACAGAGGGCTTCCTGCGCAAAACACAGCAGATGGATTTCTCCGAGCACATATACAGCATGGCAGCGCCGCTGCTTGTTGTGGCATCTCTCGTATTCGCCCTCTTCGCTGCCCTCGGCGGCACGGGTGATATTTGGGACGCAATCCATCACTTTGCAGGCATGACCGCAGTGAGTGCGTCCTTTACCGGCCTCCTGGCATACGGCATCCCATATTCGCTACTATCCAGAAAACTCAGTAAGGTGGGGGCGGCCTTAGCCGGTTGGGGCGGTGCGGCTGAAGTGAGTGACGCGAAAGGTGTTATTGTCACAGATGCAGACGTGTTCCCCAACGGCACATTGACCCTCTCGGGTGTGAAGATTTTCGACAAAAACGAGGAAAAAGTAATCGCCTATACGGCAAGCATCATCATATCGTCCGGCTGTGGCCTCAGCAGTGTATTCCAAGATGTGTTGCAAAAACAAAACCTAGACTTTCAAGCGGTGACAGATCTCGCTTGCTATGAGGGCGGCGGCATCGGCGCAAAGGTAAACGGGGAAGAGCTAATTGTGGGATCGGCAAGTCTTATGAACCTAATGGGCGTTCGTCTGCCCCAGAACTTGAATGTGAAAAATGCAGTTTTCACCGCACAGGATGGGGAACTCATCGGTGTATTTGCCATTAACTATACACCTCTCAATTCCGTCAAAGAGGCGCTGGTGAGCTTACTGCACAGCAAGATAAAACCACTGTTCGCCATCCGTGACTTCAATGTAAGTCCCATTATGCTACAGACGAAATTCCAAATCTCAACAGATAAAATCGACTTCCTCACCTACGAAGCGCGTTATGCCCTCAGTGACTTAGAAGCTGACCCCCAGGGGAAACCATTTGCTGTCCTTTGCAGAGAAGGGCTCGGCCCGCTGGCAGACGTCGTAGTCGGCGGAAAACGCCTCAAACGCGCCGTCATTCGCAATACCATCTTGAGTGTGGCATCAGCTGTCATAGGGCTGATCTTACTCCTTAGTATCTTCTGGGCAGGATCAGCAGAGACGGCAAGTGCTGCAAATGTGTTTTACTACCACGCCGCTTGGCTTTTTGTGATGTATGTTTTGTCAAGGACTGTGACGATGGACTGAGTGATAATCATCAAATGCAAAACAACGGACACCTTTTTCGGTGTCCGTTGTTTTGTGTGAAGGGAAACTTGTAGTGCTTATTAGGTACATAGGCTCCTTTTTCAAAGGAGCTGTCAGCGTAGCTGACTGAGGATTGCCCTTTGTCCGGTGGTATCTGTAACAAATCCTCCGTCAGGCTTCGCCTGCCACCTCCTTTACAAAAGGAGGCTTGGGTCTCTGCACCTACTATAACTTAGCTCCGCTTGCTACTCTCCTGCCGATAAGCCACAAAATCCGGCCAATACAACACACCCGCTATAATCGCACTAACGGTCACAACAGCCAGCATAGCATATATCACAAAAGCAGGGAGCGCCGGTACGAGCGCAATGACGATGACGGCGAGATAAAACAACACCGTTGTCATTTTGCCGAGGAAACGAGCCCCCTCAAGCTTCACACCCTTTTTGTAGAAATATGCGCCCAAGAGGAGCATGACAAACTCCTTGAAAACTAAAACAGCAAAAAAGATCCAAAGCAGTCCGCCAAGGGTGACGGCAAACAAAACGCAGATCGTGATTTGTGTCAGCTTATCCGCAAGGGGGTCAAGCACTTTTCCAACTTGGCTGACCCAGCCAAACCGCCGTGCGAGGAATCCGTCAAACAGGTCTGTAAGGCCGGAGAAGATCAGGATAAAGGCGGCAAAAAGCATCTCTCCCTGAAGCACGAAATAGATCAAGAGAGGGATGAGTAGAATCCGAAGTGAAGAGAGGATGTTAGGGATATGCCGCATAGGATGGAAAGCCTTTCTAAGAAGTACGTGTAGGTTCAGTGGTAAGCCCCGCCTTATAAAGTGCAAAGTAAACAAGTGGTACAGAGATAATATGTGTGATAATACCCGGAAGTGTCGTCACAAAATACATAGAGACCCAAGCCTGAATGGGAAGCCCGAAGAAAATCCCCTGAAAAATACCACCCGCAATGCGCCCGATTAACATAGCGAGAAGAAGTGAGGCATAAACCCGTGGAACAAGATGTTGCCGGGAAAATATTTGCATAAAGAGCCCCGCTGCAAAACCGTAAACGGCAAGCTCAACTGTCATGCCGGGGAGGATAAATGTTGGGGGCATACCGGTAATTAGGCTGGAGAGGATCGGCGTGATAAGCCCGGTAATCAGTCCAAGCATAGGGCCTGTGAGTAGTCCCGCTAATAGGACGGGGATATGCATGGGCGAAAAAATAATACCGCCCTGGGGAATCCAGTGAAAGGCCATGGGGAGCACAATGCCAAGTGCGACACAGAGTGCTGCAAAGAGAAAGGAACGGGTTTTAAACATAGATAAAACATCCTTTTATAGAGTAAATTTTGCCGCCATGGTGCGTTTGAACACATCAAGAAAGAGAAAATGGGTGAGATAGGTTTTTCGCGGCATAGACCTTGTCCGATTGCTACAATCAATCAGTTCAAAGTATAACATAACCGGCGTGGTTTGCCTAGGGTTGAATTTGTGGTATACTGTAGAAAAGCTAAAAAAAGGTGGAGAGTTCCGTGCTGGAAAAGCTGAAAAAAATCCCGCATCCGGGTCTGCGTAATATCAAAACTGCGCTGGCAGGTACCCTTTGTGTAGTCGGATACACATTAATTGGTCGGCCGGAGGGCTTGCCTCTCGCCTGTATTGCGATTTTCATCTGTATGCAGGACTCTGTAGACAAATCCTGGCGTGTCGGGAAAGACCGCGGGCTCGGTACTTTGCTGGGCGGTGTTATGGCAAGCCTTGTGGGTCTCATTCGTGTGGTGGATCAGCACCTTGCGGTCTTGGCCGCCGCTGCCTTTGTGGGGATTGTGCTCTATATCTTTGCCTGTAGTTTGCTTAAAATTGAAAGTAGCATCGTGATCGGCCTTGCTACTTATATCATTATCATCTTTGGCCCGCAAGCAGGCCATGAAGCACCCCTTGAACTCGCCTTTTGGAGGACCTTAGATACGCTGATTGGCATCGTAATCGGGTGCAGTGTCAACATCCTACTCTTCCGCCCCAGACCCGAACGCCACCGGGGACACGACACAGTAAACCCTGTATTCCACTATGAAATACAAGAGGCCAGCCATCAGAAAACCATAAAGTGGGATGGGGGAGAGACAAAAGAGCTCTACATCTACCCGGAAGATACAATCTACCAAGAAGAAAACTTTGACTTCCGCATAGCCCTAAACATCGGCAAGATGGCGCACCGCCATATGCGAAAGTTTAACGGCTATAAGCGGCAGCTCATGCTGCTAAAGGGGGAACTTTGCCTCACCCATGAAGACCAGCATAGCATCACCCTTGGCCCTTACGAACAAGATGTATGCCTTGGGGACTGGAACACCGAATGCAAAGGCTGCGGAACAGAAATGAGCCTCCTCACCAAAGAGGGTTTCAGCGGCAAAATGGAACTCCTTGCCGCAGGTGAGCAAATAGAACGGACAAACGGCGAATTTGTATCCTTTTACTGTCTGGAAGACGGCGTAAAACTACGATTTACAAATCAAGGCCGCAGTTATAAGGAAACACTTTCCAAAGGAGACTACGTCATCGTCAGTTGGTTTGAGAATGGCGAAGAGAAATATAAACTTACGATAGAAAGCGAAACAGACGAGGGGATTCCGCAAGTGCTCATGATTCACTGTAAAAAGGACTAAAGAGGAGTGTATTGTAATGGCGATTTTTCTCATATTTATAAGCTTTGGTTTAATTATTGTCCTATTTATCCGGCAAGCCAATCTGAAACAGGAAATTGAGTACCAAAAAAGCACGATTTTTTGGCTTTTGGGAGAACAAAAATCCAGAAGTGCACAGGAATCCTCCAAGGCGGAAACTGCGATTCAAGCAAATCCGATTACAGAGGCGACCCAAGCGCCGCCTATCAAAGACACAGAGCAGGCTCAGGCTGCTGCACAAGCGGCCGTGCCCAAAGCGCAAATGGCAGAATCTCAAATCATGCAGGAAAAAGTGGTCACAGAGCAGGCGTATGTTCCTGCGGCCTGTGTTGGTTGCGGTCAAGAGGTGAACGTCTCCGGGTACGGAGGGGAGAGCAAGAATCCCGTTTATTGCAGTGCTTGCTTTGTAGCCGCTCCTGCCCCTGTCAAACGTAAGTCATTTTTTCAAAATGAGGACTGGGTGGGCATTAGCCTGTTTAACCGTCTCGGGGCATTGCTTATCATCATCGGCACGATAGCGGTGGCGGCCTTTGAAGGCTTTCCCACCATTCTGCGTACGTCCATCCTATTTGCCTTCGCCTTTGCGGTCATTGTCTTGGGCGAGTGGCTAAATCGCAAAAAACCAAACATTGTTTCCCTGGGTGTGTCAGCCACCGGCGTAGCTTTAGTTTATGTGGCGATTGCCGCAAGCTTCTTTGCCTTAGAAACATTGGGGATGTATACCGCACTACTTGCATGTATCGCAGCAACGGCTCTAGGCATTTATTTAGCAAGCAGATATAAGGCACAGGTGATTGGCTGTTTTGCTTTAGTCGGCGGCTATTTACCTATATTTGCCTTAGATCCCCTCAATAACCCCATGATGGCCGGGGTGATGGTCTACTTCGTATTGCTTTCTCTGTTTTCGCTCATCTTGGCGCTGCGCCGCAAATGGCCGATTATGAACATCATTGGATTTACGCTAACCGTAGCCGGTGCATCCTACTTGGGTTTCCAGGCGAATCCGGGGCTTGCATTGGCTTATGCTTGTTTTGCTTTCTTGCTCTATACAGCTTTGCCCCTTATCGCCGCCCGCCGTACCAAAGAAAACTTCAGTGAACTGGATGTCTGGCTGATTTTATTAAATACCTGTATCAGTTCCCTGCTTATCTTCCTGATTGCAAATCGGCTGGATATCCCAAATTTACATGCATATTTGTCCTTGTCCTTTGCCGTCATTTACGGAGGCATGGCGATTTTGGTGAAACGCATATTTAGCCACAAAAATATGCCGGTGATATTTACACTGACATCCATTGCGTTCTTCGTTTTATTTGTACCCTTTTACTTTGCAATCCGCTGGTTCGCAATTGCTTGGCTGGTACAAGGGTTTGTTTTGGCCTCTTACGGCATATTGCAAAGCAAAAAAATTGCGGAATATAGCGGGCTTGGCATTTTGGGATTATCCATCACACCGCTCCTCACAAGCAATTTTGTGCTGCAAACGGTGAGAAGCGGCGGCAGCTTAGTAGAGATAGACTTGTTTGCAGCGCCGGCATGGCAATTCACCCTTGACTATACCTTTTTCACCATTGTTGCGCTGGCTATTTTGGTGTGTTATTTTATCAAAGGCAGACAGCAGTGGGTTCATGAAAAGGCTTACAAACTGTTTGCCTTTGCGAATTTGTGGATTTTTGTACTGTACATCATAATCAGATATGTCCTAGACAGATTCGACAATGCCATTCTTACATACCTGGTTTCCACTTCAGGCGTAATGGCAACATTTGCTCTGGCGTATCTGTATTGCAAAATAAAATTTTGGGCGGACAATGGGACGCGGATTCTTGCCAATGTGATTCATTTTGCAGGGATGCTGGGTTTATGGGCAAGCAGCATCGTATTTGGCATACTGGGCGGCGATGGGGACAATGTCAGATTGATGATCAATCTAGTTACGGCAATCATCGGCTTTGCACTGGTGCTATACTACCATCTGAGCGAAAAAAGGAATGGATGGACGATTGCGTATAAAAATATAAATATTGTAAGTCTGTGGCTCTTATTCCTCTGGTGTTTCGGCATTGTAATCCGGGACTTTTTCGCCGTGCAAATGATACTGATCGCCTGCACATTCGCCGCCGCTTTTGTGATTACCAGAATATCGGCCATTGCCGACAGGGGCACCCATGTCATGGCCATCGTGATACATATAATCGGCCTTGTTTGGCTATGGGTCTTCAATTCCTGGCCATACAGCAATATAGGGGGTCTAATGGCCTTCAATGGCCTGATACAAATTGCGGCCTTAGCCGCCTTGTTTGAGGTCATCAATCTTTGCGGCGCAAAAGGTAAATTACATTCCCTTAAAATTGTGATATTATCCGCTTACTTCCTGCTGACAGTTACCCAGGCCATGATGGTACAAGGAAATGTTGCCTTTAACAGCGCGCTGATTAGCATCATGTACGCGTTAGCGGCTTTTGCGTGGATTATTGTCGGCTTCCGGCTAAAAAACAGACCCACGCGGAAAGCGGGATTGTTCTTATCTATGGCGGCGGTAGCGAAGCTTCTGATTATTGATACCTGGGGCTTATCAACTGAAATGCGAATTATATCGTATATTTCCCTTGGCTTAATATTGATGTTAATTTCTTTCGTTTATCAGCGGCTCAGCAAGCGAATGGAAAACTGATTCCCTACAAGCAAATAGCGCAAGCGCTCCTCTCAGCATAGGATATCTATGATTGATTCAATTGTTCTCTCCCGCCGCAGGCGGGGGAGAACAATCGAATATCTCTCCTATGACTATACTGAGAGGAGTTTTATATGGTTCAGTATCTGATCATGTGCAGGTCACTGACCTACGCACAAAAAGCGGCGCGCATATTGGAACGGGCGGGGGTTACCGCGTCTATTTTACGTGCGCCCAAAGAGATTAGCAAAGAGGGCTGTGCCTACTGTGTCAAAGTATCCGAGCGCAAAATAGACCTAGCGCGTATCGTACTCAAAGACGCAGGTGCACGCATCGGGCGTGTCTACCGCAAAGAGGAAAACGGTGACGTCCGCGAGGTAGCCCTATGATATATTTTGACGCAGCCGCAACCACACTGCAAAAGCCGGAACAGGTGGCCAAAGCAGTAGGGGAAGCGGTTAGAAATTTAGCAAGCCCCGGCCGGGGCGGACACAAAGCAAGTATGCAAGCGGCAGACATTGCCTATGCGTGCAGAGAAGAAGCGGCGGCACTTTTTGGCGTACCTGATTCGGAACAAATTGTATTTACCATGAACGCAACCCATGCACTAAACATCGCAATCAAGAGCATGGCAAAGGCTGGTGATCGCGTGGTGATCTCCGGCTATGAACACAACAGCGTAACACGTCCGCTCCACGCAATCGGGGCGAATGTTGTGATTGCAAGGTCGGCGCTTTTCTGCAAAGTGTCGGCTTTGCGTGGGTTTGACGAAGCACTTATACCGGGAACAAAACTCATGGTCATAAACCACGTTTCAAACGTATTTGGCTTCATCCTTCCGCTGGATGAAATTGCAAAGATGTGCCGTCAGCGCAAGATCCCATTTATCATAGACGCCTCCCAATCCGCCGGTGTGCTCGATATAAACGCGGAAGCACTGGGCGCAGACTTCATTGCCATGCCGGGTCATAAAGGCCTTTATGGCCCACAGGGGACAGGGGTGCTCATCTGTAAAGAACCGCCCCAACGCACGCTCCTAGAGGGCGGCACAGGGAGCGATACACGCCGTCTCGATATGCCGGAAACCCTCCCGGATCGCTTAGAAGCAGGCACACACAACATGCCGGGCATCAGCGGACTATTAGAGGGCATTCGCTTCGTGCGGCAACAGGGCGCTGAGATACTCCGCCATGAGCAAGTACTTCTGCAAAAGCTGATAAATGGGCTGTGTGAGCAAAAAGGCATACATGTCTATGCCTCTACTGTGGAAAACTGTCAAACAGGGGTTCTGTCTTTTCGTATAGAGGGGATAGACTGCGAAAACATGGCAGAGACCCTTGGGACACAAAATGTGGCGGTACGGGCCGGTTTGCACTGTTCACCCCTCGCCCATGAATCCGCAGGAACGCTGGATAGCGGGACGGTACGTGTCAGTTTTTCCGCATTCAACACAGAAGCGGAAATTGACACGTTTTTGCGCATACTAGAGGAAACAAGAAAAAGCGAGAGAAAGAGCGAATAAAACGGGAAAGAACCTTGCAATTTGAGCCGATTTGGTATATAATCTATAGTACGTGTGTCTCGATGAGAAACGGTACATTGAGACCGAAAGAGGAGTATCAAACATGGGTGTGACGCGGTATATTTCGACCTTGTGGCAGTTAGTGCGTACATGGGTAGTCACCACTGTCGGCAACATTGGCGTTGCGGACATCATTGACATGCTCATCATTGCATTTTTGATCTATAAACTGCTACAGTTTTTAAGAAGGAGTAGACTTGGGCTCATCGCCAAGAGTATTTTGATTTTATTGGGTGCACTTTGGCTGTCAAACCGCTTTGGATTGATGGTAGTGCACTTTGCCACATCAAGGGCAGTGGAGCTTGGCATACTTGCCCTAGTCATCCTATTCCAGCCGGAAATCAGACAGAACCTAGAGCGGATTGGGCGCAAAAACTTCATCAGTTTTTTGGGGAAAAATGACGACATGAGCGCCCAAATGTTCGTCACCGAGCAAGCAACTGCCGCCTGTCTCCAGATGGCAAAAGACAGAACAGGTGCGCTTATCGTGTTTCAACGGGAAGTCAGCCTAAAAGAAGAAGCCGAAACCGGCACAGAGCTCAACGCAAAGGTATCAGCAGCCCTCTTGGAAACCATATTCTACGACAAATCCCCCCTCCATGACGGGGCGACCATCATAGCAGGAGACCAAATTACGAGTGCGGGCTGTGTTCTGCCTTTGACAGACAACGCAAACCTCGCCCGAGATCTGGGTATGCGGCACAGGGCGGCAATCGGTGTCAGCGAAAAGAGCGACGCGGTGGCGGTCATTGTCTCAGAAGAAAGCGGTGCGATCTCCATTGCCATAGAAGGCAGATTACGCAGACACTTAACGGAAGAGGCGTTTAGAAAACTCTTGCAAGCAGAACTTGTAACAGAAGAGGGAGCGCAAAGGTTTAAAGTTCGGAATCTACTAAAGGGGAAATGGCATGAAAAAAATAGTAGATAAACTTTTAAACAACAAGCTGGTTTATGTCTTGGTGAGCCTGGTCGCCTCCTTTGTCCTTTGGGTTTTTGTGGTGAACTCTGTCAATCCCAGTCAGGTACAGAACTTGAGCTTTGAAGTCCAATATGAGGGGCTCAGTGTAATGGAAGCCTATAATCTGCGCTTGGCCTCTGATAACCCGGACAGAATTACCTTGCGTGTAGAGGCTTCCATCACAGAGATACACAGGTTACAGGAAAATCCATATATTATCGTAGATGTATCCGGTATTCACGATGCGGGGGAACATGACGTAAATTTCCGCCTTGCCGGATGGACAGCCTTATCCGGAACAGGCAACTATCGTCCCATTGGTATTGGTGTATCAAACTCAGATAATACCGTCATCATACGCGCAAACCGGATCACAGGGCGCACGATGGAATTGATGGAAACAGGAATTAATTACGAAATCGCAGATACAGAAGCGGAAGACTATTTCTTCGTTGGTGAGCGGATGATAGAGCCGGAAATTATCCAAATTGACGGCCCGGAAGAAATATTAGACCGGATTGCAAGTATTGAAGTGGTTTCAGATTTCCACCTGCCTTTATCAGAGACCCTCACCCAAGAGGGTAGCTTGAATGCCTATGACGAATACGGTGATCTAATCCCGGTGGAAGACCTGCTAGATGTCGTTGTATTCCAAGATACCCCATTCGCAGAGGCGACCATCAACGCGACTGTCATTGTGCGGATGGTGAAAAACGTACCCATCCATGTCGCGTTTGAATACGGTGCAGGGGCAAATGAAGAAAATGTGCGTTACCACCTAAGCCAAGAATCCGTCTGGCTGATTGGTGAGAGCGAGGTATTGCGAAACCTGGAGTGGGATTTACTCGGACGAATCTATCTGGCAAGGCTTGATATGTTGGAAGTTGTCCACCGTGAGATTGCAACGCCTCCCATGACTGCCATCTTTGAGGGGGCGGAATATGTTGATGTGGAAATCGAAATGTTCGGCTTGGAAGAGCGCACAATCACAATTCCAAGTACGAGAATCGTATTTACAGGTCTCATAAACGGTATGCTTGCAGAGGCCTCCATCGACACCATAACCCTTGTCATCCGCGGGCCGGCAGAGCTACTGGAAACACTGGATGAGAGTAACATTACCGTCCAAGTAGACCTGTCCGATTATGCTGACCGAACAGGACGGCATGTGGTGGAAGCATTCACTGTCCGCGTGGGTGAATGGCCGCCCGAGATCATCGGTGCGAGAGACCTGCCCGGACATGGAATCATCGTAAACCTCCAAAGGAGTTAGGCATGTTCGGCTATATAATCCCGGTGAAATGTGAACTAAAAGTACGGGAGTTTGACCAGTTCCGCGCCGCCTACTGCGGTCTCTGCCACAGTCTGCACGACGCATACGGACTTTCCGCCCGGTTCATCCTAAACTACGATTTCACTTTTCTCGCCATGCTGCTTGCAACAGAGACAGAGGGCGTGCAATATACCAAAAGACGCTGCATCGCAAAGCCCTTGAAACGTCGGACATGCTGTGCAGACGGGACAAACTTCCGCCAAGCGGCAGGCATGAGTGTCATCCTCGCTTGGTGGAAATTGCGAGATGGCGTAGCGGATAGTGGGTTCTTAAAAGGACTGCCATATCGCACACTGTCCATGTTTCTACGCCGCGCCTATCGCAAGGCGGCAAAAGAGTATGCAGACTTTGACGGCCATTGCCGCACACAGCTAGACAAACTCCGCGCCCTAGAGCAGGCAAAGTCCGGTGAGTTGGATCAAGTAGCAGACGCATTCGCCCAAATTCTCCCATTTGCGGTAAGGCAAGAGGAAGATGAATGCAAACGCCGCGCGCTGGAAGAACTCTTATATCACCTCGGCCGCTGGATCTATCTCATTGACGCATATGATGATCTGGCAGAAGATCAAGCATCCGGGAACTTCAACCCATTGCTCACAAGATTTGCCCCAATAGAAGGGGCGCTCACAGATACGGACAAGGCATGGATCAAAACCACACTCATCCACTCAGCAAACCGCGCCGCTGCGGCGTATAATCTGACAGAGCGGACTGCTTGGAGTGGTATTTTAGAAAACATCATTTATCTCAGCACACAGGCGGTGACCCAAAGCGTATTAGACGGTCATTTCAAACGCCGCTGGGGCAGATGGAGCAGGAGAAAGGAACAAGAAAGCATATGACAGATCCCTACAAGGTATTAGGCGTGTCCCCAAACGCCAGCGATGACGAGGTCAAAAAAGCCTATCGCGAACAAGCGCGGAAATATCATCCCGATAGCTATCATGATAACCCCTTGGCAGACTTAGCCCAAGAAAAGATGAAAGCCATCAACGAAGCCTATGACCAAATCATGCGTATGCGCGGCGGCGGTTCGTCCAATGGCGGGCAAAGCGGCGGTGGATACAGCTATTCAAGTAACGGCGGTGGCGGACAATATGCGCAAATCCGCATGATGATCCAAAGCGGCAATCTCCAGCAAGCGGAACAAATGTTAAACGCGGCGCAAGACCGAAACGCCGAATGGCATTTTCTCATGGGCAGCCTATGCTACAGAAAAGGCTGGTTAGACCAAGCCAGACAACATATCCACCAAGCAGCAAGCATGGAGCCGGGCAACCGGGAATACCAAATGGCCGCCCAGCAGATGAACCAAGGGGGCTTCGCTTATCGCGGCGGCTTCGGCGGCGGTGAGGGTGGTCTGGATATGTGTGATTGCTGTACAGCCCTCATGTGCCTAAACTGCATGTGCAGGTAAGACCATGAAAAGTCAAACAAGGGCGCTCAGCTTCACCGCTTTGTCTGTTGCAGGGGCGGTCGTCGTGCTGTATTTCGGCACATTCATTCCTGCTATGCGTCTCACCATCGTAGCGATTGCGGCTTTATTCACGGCGGTCACGGTGATTGAGGGCGGTCTCAAATACGGCACACTGTGTTTTGCCGCCGTGTCGCTACTGGGCTTCTTCATCTTGCCGGATCGTGTGGGGGCGTTGTTATACATCACCTTTTTTGGTGCATATCCCTTGGTCAAGAGTATGGCTGAACGGCGAAAGTCCGTGATGATCCAGTGGGTGATAAAAGGTATTGTATTTCTACTGGTACTGACACTATATCTGACGCTTCTAAGCGAACTCATCCTCGGTGCAATCTTTGCAGAAAGCTGGGGAACACCCATTATCTACGCCGGCGGCATTCTGGCATTCATCGTATACGACATCGGCATGAGCAAGCTAATTGGTTTTTACTTAGCGCGAATCTATAAACACAGAGAAGGACGGTACTAGCCCATGATTAAAAGCATGACCGGCTACGGATCAGCAGAGGGAACATCAGGGAATCTGGAGCTCACCATCGAACTACGGGCGGTAAATAACCGCTACCTAGACGTAAACGTCCGTATGCCGCGCCTATACCTCTTCGCAGAGGAAAGCATCAAAAAGCGCGTTGGGAGCGTCGTTTCCCGCGGCAAGGTAGATGTCTTTGTAAACGTAGACAGCGGCAAAGAGCAAGAGGTAGAGATCGCGGTAAATGAAGCCTTGGCAGAGGCGTATATTAAAGCCTTAAATAAACTTACCGACCGCTTCGGCTTATACGGCGACATGACCACCATGCAGATCGCCAAACTTCCGGAAGTATTGCAAATCGACCGCCCGAAAACGGATGCGGACGCATTCAGCAAAGACCTCTTAGAAATCTTAGACAGTGCCCTGGAAAACTTCAACACCATGCGCAAGACAGAGGGTGAGAAACTAGAGCAAGATATCACCGCCCGCCTAGAGGTCGTGGAACGCCTCACGGCTCAAGTGGAGGAACTGTCTCCACAAACAGTGACTGCATACCGCGAAAAACTGGAAGCCCGCATGGCAGAGGTGCTGGACGGCGTACACATAGAGGAGAGCCGCATCCTAACAGAGGCCGCCATCTTCGCTGACCGTGTGGCGGTGGATGAAGAGATTACAAGGCTCAGAAGCCACGTCTCCCAATTGCGCGACATGCTAAAAGCAGGCGGCGGGATTGGACGGAAGCTAGACTTCCTCCTCCAAGAGCTTGGCCGAGAGACGAATACCGTGGGATCAAAATGTAATGATCTGGAAATCGGCAGAATTGTCATCGCACTCAAGGCGGAGATTGAGAAGATTCGCGAACAGGTACAGAACATCGAATAGGAGACACAGCATGAAACTAATCAATATTGGCTTCGGCAACATGATCTCCCAAAACCGCTTGATCGCGGTTGTAAGCCCGGAATCAGCCCCCATCAAGCGCATTATCACAGAAGCGCGGGAGCGCGGGGATCTGATAGACGCAACCTACGGCAGGCGCACCCGTGCCGTTATCATCATGGACTCAAGTCACGTCATCTTATCCGCCATCCAGCCGGAGACGGTGGCAGGGCGGGTCATTAAAACCAGTGGAGAGGATGAGAGTGAGCAGTATGACGACAAAGAAAATGGGTAAACTTTTTATCATCTCCGGCCCATCGGGTTCTGGGAAAAGTACCATCTTAAACCAAGTGCTCACCAACATGCCGGAGGTCTATTTCTCCGTCTCCGCCACCACCAGACAGCCCCGTCCGGGCGAGGTGCATGGAGAACACTATCACTTTCTCGGGCAAGCGGAGTTTGACCGTTTAGCAGAAGAGGGCGGCCTGTTGGAATATGCCCGCTATGTGGGGAATAGCTATGGCACACCGGCACAACCCATCCGCGAGAAGCTGGAAGCGGGTATAGATGTGCTCTTAGATATTGAGGTGCAGGGAGCAGGTCAAATCAAAGAAAAAATGCCGGAAGCGATTGCGATTTTCCTCTCACCGCCATCCCTTGAGATACTGGAAGAGCGTTTGCGCAAACGCGGTACGGATTCGGAAGAGAAGATCAAGAATCGCCTAGAGACGGCAAGAAAAGAACTGGAGCAAGTGGAGCGTTACGACTATCTAGTCGTCAACGACACGATAGAACAGGCAGTGGAAGAAGTCAAAACCATCGTAAAATCCAAAGGAGGAACGAAATAATGTTATATCCATCCATGTCCGACCTGCTAGAGAAAGTGAACAGCCGCTACATGCTCGTAAACGTAGCCGCCAAGAGAGCGAGAAATATCTCCGACCGCGCGGAAGAAACAGGCTATGTGCTAGAGCAAAAACCCGTCTCTGAAGCCATTGAAGAAATTGCAACAGGCAAGCTTGCGGTTGAAATCAACCAGCAGTAATACGTAGGGGCAGATTCCATATCTGCCCTGCCTATGGTAATGCTGTCCTATGGGGGTATGTATAGGACACGGGCGGATATGGAGTCCGCCCCTACAAAGGTCAAACAAACATAAAAAGGAGGTCGCCGATGCCTGTCGCAAAAATAGCCGTATCATCGGCAACCTATTCCATAGACAAGCCATACGATTACCTAATCCCAACACATCTGATCGCAGATGCAAAGCCCGGGATACGGGTGATCGTCCCTTTTTCCCGCGGAAATCGCCGCGCAGAGGGGCTCATCCTTGCCATAGAGGATGAGAGCAGTTACACACGCCTAAAACCCATAGACAGCATCGTAGATCGTGAGCCGGTGCTGGACGAATCGCAGGTCCGCCTCGCTCTCTGGATGCGGGAGAGGTTCTTTTGCACTGTATACGATGCAGTCCGCGCCATGCTCCCAACGGGACTTTGGCATCAGATACAGTACAAATACCGCTTGGCAGACGGATTCAACCGTCCATCTGCACAACAAGCGGTGGGAAGCTCAAAAGCGGCATTGGCGGTACTCGATCATATTTTTGAAACCGAAAAGCCGGTGGAAGAAGCTGACCTAAAAAAGAAGCTCGGTGAAAAGCAAGCGCAAAACGGCATCCGCAAGCTGCTTGATGTAGGGGTTATCATTCAGCAGATAGACGACAAACAGCGTGTACAAGATAAGATACAAAAATTTGTTTCCCTTATCATTTCAGCAGACGATGCACATGAGATCGCGGAACGCAAGAAAAAGAGTGCGAAGAAACAAGCGGAAGTGCTCACTCTCCTCGCATCCGCAGGGGAGATCAGCACAAAAGAACTCGCTTACTACACAGGCGCGACTACCCAGACTATAAATGCCTTAGCCCGCGCCGGTCTCATCCAGATCGAGAGCCGAGAAGTCCTCCGCCGCCCGGAGGTAACGCATAGACCCGGTGCATCCGGCGGCAAGCTGACAGGGGAACAGCAGACGGTCTATGATGGTCTGTTAGCCCTATACAAAGCAGACAAGCCGGAGGCGGCGCTGCTCCACGGCATCACAGGCAGCGGCAAGACTGCGGTCTATCTGCACCTAATCGAACAAGTAATCAAAGACGGCAAAACTGCCATCGTGCTTGTCCCCGAAATCGCGCTCACCCCACAGCTCATGGGGAATTTTGTAGCCCATTTCGGCGACCAAGTGGCGGTATTACATAGCGCACTTGGGCTGGGTGAACGATATGACGAGTGGAAGCGCATCAAAGCAGGGGACGTCTCCGTTGTTGTTGGGACACGCTCGGCGGTGTTTGCACCACTGAAAAACTTGGGCATCATCGTCATTGACGAAGAGCAAGAACACACCTATAAATCCGAACAATCCCCCAGATACCATGCGCGGGATGTTGCCAAATATCGCTGTGCCCAGGAGAAAGCCCTCCTGCTCATGGGCTCAGCCACCCCGGCCATTGAGACCAACTACGGCGCAAAAGAGGGGAGATACCATGCCTTTACCCTCACCACGCGCTTCAACCAGATGCAATTGCCACGTGTCATCATTGCGGATATGCGGGAAAATCTCAAGTCTGGAAATGGCGGACATATCAGCTATGAGCTACAACGTGAGCTAGAGCAAAATATCAAAAACGGGGAGCAGAGCATCCTATTCCTCAATCGCCGCGGGACAAGCAATCTGCTGGTCTGCGGGGAATGTGGGTATACTTACACCTGTGAAAACTGTAGCGTGAGCCTCACCTATCACCGCGCCAATGACCGTCTCATGTGCCACTATTGCGGCATGAGCACCGCCGTATCAGACGATTGCCCGGACTGCGGCGGCATCGTCAAACATGTGGGCGCGGGTACACAGCGGATCGAGGCGGAACTCCGGGAACATTTCCCCGAGATCGAAGTCTTACGCATGGACACAGACACCATCAGCCCCACCCAGAGCCATGACACACTGCTCACACGCTTTGAAAAAGAGAAAATCCCCATTCTGGTCGGCACACAGATGGTGACCAAGGGGCTGGACTTTGCAAACGTCACCCTAGTTGGGGTTATCCTAGCAGACCAAGGGCTTTACATGAGCGACTACCGCGCCCAAGAGCGGGCGTTTTCCCTCATCACACAAGTAATCGGTCGGGCAGGCAGAGGCGAACAACCGGGACGGGCGGTGATCCAGACCTTTACACCGCAAAATGAGGTTATCACACTGGCGGCGGAGCAAGATTACGACGGATTCTACGAGCGGGAGATCACCATCCGCAGTCTGCAAAACGCACCGCCAAAGATGGATCTCATCAGCATCACCTGCCAAGGCGCAGACGAGACGACGGTTCTCCGCTGTATCACCTCCATCCGCCGTACCTTATTGAAGCACCTCGCGGAGCTGGGCGCGGGAGCGGAGATCATAGGCCCTGCACCTGCGGGGGTGGTGAAGGTGAACAATCGCTATCGCTATCAGGTGACAATCCGGTGTAAGCAGAATAAAGTGGTGAGAGGGCTGGTGGCACATATCTTGAAACGTGTGCCGGAGATGAAAGAGTATCGCGGCGTGGTGGTGCATGGGGATGTGGATGGGTTTTAGATGAGGGGAATGAGCAATGCGAGATAAGCCTGGGAAGAAGCGAGCCCGAGGAAAATTAGTTGAAATAGTAAAAGGCGCTATTGTCCTGCTTGTTTTTGCGCTCTTATTCCCAGCGACTCATGGCGAGTTTTTACCCGGCACATTTTTTCTTATTGCCCAAATTATCGCTGGGCTTCTGGCTATCACTTGGTTTATTGTCGTCATAGTCGGATCTCGCAATCACATAAAACGCAAACGAGCAGAAGCAGAAAAACGTAAAAAAGACGATCCGAGTGCATAAACATTCGGCGCAGAGACCAAAACCTCCTTTCGTAAAGGAGGTGGCAGGCGCAGCCTGACGGAGGATTATTCCCTTTGTAGGGGCGACTTGTAGTCGCCCGCGGGCGGCAGAATGCCGCCCCTACATGCTGATCAAAGCTTGTAAGGGCAATCCTCAGTCAGCTACGCTGACAGCTCCTTTACAAAAGGAGCCTAAGGACAAAACAAACAGTAGACACACCACCATAGGGGGGCAATGATACAAAATGCTAGAATTACTAGGCTCTATAAACTTCACAGTGCTCAAAGTAATCGGGATGGTGCTGAGCACAGCAACAAGTTTGATTATGTCTTGGATCTCAAAGCGGTCTGTGAATTATAGAAAAATTGATAAGAGTATGCTTCTATCCTCGCTACTGTTTTTTGTCTATCTGAATGCAACAGCGGTTGTCGTTAGCTTTATTGGCGGCATTCTGATTGTGGTCTTCCATCTAATTGAGTTCCTGCCCCTGCTGCTTCTTTCAATTGGGATGGCTCTCCTTATCATACTGATTTTTTGGGGCGGGTTCATTCGGACAAAGCGAATCAAAGCGATGATGGCCAGTGCCAAAAAAGTGAGCCGCCGAATGTACCTCATGCTCAATTGGATTTCTGTTGTGTCTGTGGTCGTGAGCTGCCTCTATCTCCCGTTTTACGCGCAAGAACCACAGAGTGTATTTGCCCATGCACTGTGGTATGCAAACTGGATTTGCACGATATGGTGGTTCTCTCTGCTGGTTACGTTCATATGGAAAACTGCCAAGTATGTATTTTCAGAAATGAAGATCACGCTGCTGGATGGCGAGGTTATCCAATATAGTTGTAGCCCGCAAATGTGTCGAGTACATAAAAACTACATTAGACTTCTCAAGAGAGATGACAAAGGCACGATTATTTATGAAAGGCACATCAATGAAGCGTCAGTGAAACAGATTGAATATTTGTAAGCTTGAAGAATATCGTGGTGTATCGGTCTATGGAAATGTAGATGGGGTTTAGAGAACCTAAAAATGTATAAACTGTGCAGAGCCCTTTGTAGGGGCGATTATCAATCGCCCGTGGTTTCAGCCTTGTTGGCAGTAAGGGCGTAAAGGGCACGGGCGATTGATAATCGCCCCTACGAGGGCATCCGATACCACACAGTATAAACATTCGGTACACAGGCACACAAAACACAAAGGAGAACATCAATGGCACTACGCATGATCCTACAACAAGGCGACCCAAGCCTGGAAAAAACCAGCCGCGCAGTTACAAACTTCGATGACCGTCTGCACACCCTCCTAGACGATATGCGCGAAACCATGGAGCACGCAAACGGCGTGGGACTGGCAGCGCCCCAAGTCGGCGTGTTGCGCCGCGTTGCGCTGGTGCTGGATATTCAAGAAGTGGACGATGAGGACGAGAACGTACCACCTTTCACCGAGACTTTAATCGAGTTCATCAACCCCGTCATCCTGGAAGCGGACGGTGAACAAACAGCGTTCGAGGGCTGTTTGAGCATCCCAGGCGTCCAGGGGAATGTAACCCGCCCAAGCCGGGTAAAAGTCCGCGCCCAAAACCGCCATGGTACGTTCTTTGAGGTGGAGGGCACAGACTTCACCGCCCGGGTGATCTGCCACGAGTTGGATCACTTGGACGGCAAGCTCTACACAAGGCTCTGTGACGAACTCTTTGATGTAAACAACCTCCCGGAAGAAAGCGAGTGATGCCCATGCGAATCCTCTTCATGGGCACGCCCGACTTTGCCCGCGACTCCTTAGACGCGCTATACAAAGCAGGCCACGATATCTGCGCCGTCATGACCCGTTCGGACAAGCCGAAAAACCGCGGGATGAAGCTCACACCGCCCCCGGTCAAGGAACTGGCGCTAGAGCACGGCACACCCGTCTACCAGCCCAAAACCCTACGAGACGGCGAAGCCCTTGCCCTGATCCAAGAACTCAACCCGGACATCATCGTCGTCGTAGCGTACGCCAAAATCCTACCCCAAGAGATACTGGACTTGCCGCCTTATGGTTGCATCAATGTCCATCCATCGCTCCTGCCCAAATATCGCGGCGCTGCCCCCATCCAATGGGCGGTTTTGAACGGGGAAGAGATCACAGGCGTCACCATCATGCAAATGAACGCAGGGCTAGACACAGGCGATATTATCAGCGTGGAAGAGACGGAGATTTTCCCCGCCGAAACCTCCGGCGAACTGTTTGGGCGGCTTAGTATCGAGGGTGCTGCCCTCTTGGTAGACACCGTCGCCGCCATCGAAGCAGGCACAGCCACACGTACCCCGCAAGATGATGCAAAGTCGTCCTACGCTCACCCCATCAAGCGCGAACTATCGCCGGTGGATTGGAACAGAAGTGCGGCGGAGATTGTAAACCAAATCCGTGGCCTAAACCCGTGGCCGACGGCGACTGCTACCATCAAAGGTCGTGATTTCAAATTCCACGAAGCGCACATAGGCGAAGGACAGGGTGAACCGGGAACGATCATCTCAGCCGGAAAAAATGGTCTGGAAATTGCAGCGGGGGACGGCGCAGTCATCATCACGAAACTACAAGCCCCGGGCAAGAAGCCTATGTCGGCTGGGGATTATTTGCGAGGAAATCCGATTGAATAAGAGAAAACCACCCCGTCCGCCTGCGGCGTCCACCCCTCCAAGGAGGGGAATAGGACGCACTGCGCGGGATGCCGCCCTCCATGCGCTTATGTCATACCGCAAAAGCGGTGTGTTCCTCGAAGATGCCCTTGATCGAGAGATCAAGCGGCAAAATCTGAACGCGAGAGATGCAGGACTGGCATCCAAGCTTACCTTTGGCGTGCTCCAAAACCGCACCTTGCTGGACTTCTATATTGGGCAGTTTTCAAGTACGCCGACGGAAAAACTAGAGCCCCGGGTGTTGGACATCTTGCGTCTAGCCGGCTACCAAATCATCTTCCTAGACCGCATCCCAGCCCGCGCCGCCATAGACGAGGCGGTTGAGCAGACAAAAAAGACAAGCCCCAAAGCAGCAGGACTTGTAAACGCAGTCTCCCGCCGCATTGCAGAGCGGGCAGACGCATTGCCGGAAGTACCGCGAGACGATCTGGCAAGCTATTTGAGCATCCAATACAGCCATCCCAAATGGCTGGTAGAACGCTTCATAGCCGATCTCGGCACAGACGGTGCAGAGGCATTGCTTAAAGCCAATAACGAAGACGTGCCGATCTATGCGCAAGTGAATACCTTGCAGACGAATGCCGCACAAGTAGCGGAGACCCTCCAAGCAGAGGGGGTGGAGGTGGAACTCCATCCGTGGCTCACAGATTGCCTCATATTGCAACACACAGGCAATGTGACCAAACTCAAGCCATTTAGGGACGGCGCACTATACATCCAAGACCCCGCCGCCCGCCTTGCCATCAAAGCGGCAGACCCAAAGCCCGGCACAAGACTGCTGGACGCCTGCGCCGCACCCGGCGGAAAAAGCTTCGCAGCCGGGATTCACATGCAGAACCAAGGCGAGATTTTCGCCTTTGACATAGCGGATAAAAAGATTACCCGAATCGAAGAGGGCGCAAGACGGCTCGGCCTCACGATCATCCAAGCCAGCGCAAAAGATGCCAGAACGATAGACTCAAGCGAAATCGGCACATTTGATACCGTAATCGTAGACGCGCCATGCTCGGGACTTGGCATCATCCGCAAAAAGCCGGAAATCCGCGATAAGACGCCGCAAGAAATTGAAAGACTGCCGGAAATCCAGTTGGAAATCTTACAGGCAGCCTCCAAATGCGTCGCCCCGGGTGGGGTGCTCCTGTATGCCACTTGTACTATTTTGCCGGAGGAAAACAGCGGTGTAATCAAAGCATTTCTGGAACAGTCAAATGATTTTGTTCTTGAAGCATTCACCCTCCCCGGCGAAATCGGCACAGTGTCGGAGGGGCAGATCACCCTATATCCGCACATTCACGGCACAGACGGATTCTTCATCAGCAAACTAAGGCGGGTGAACTGACATATGGAAAAACGAAACATCCGCGGGCTATTCCCGGAAGAGCTGGAAACAGCCATGCAAGAACTGGGCGAACCCAAATTCCGCGCAAAGCAAATCTTCCAATGGACACAGCGCGGTGCGGCAAGCTTTGACGAGATGACAAATCTCTCTGCCGCATTGCGTGCCAAGCTCTCAGACAAATTTTCTCTCACAGCCCCCAAGTGCATAGAAAAACGAGAATCCACAGATGGCACAATCAAATACCTCTGGCAACTGGCAGACGGCAATACCATCGAGACCGTGCTCATGCGCTATCGCCACGGAAACACCGTCTGCATCTCTACTCAAGTGGGTTGCCGGATGGGTTGCACATTCTGCGCGTCTACCATAGGCGGCTTAGTGCGCAACCTAGACGCAGGGGAGATGTTAGAAGAAGTTATCTGCACCGCAAAAGATGCGGGCGAGAAAATATCCAACATCGTACTCATGGGAATTGGCGAACCGCTGGACAATTATGATGAAGTATTACGCTTCCTAAAACTAGTCAATCACCCGGATGGATGCAACATTGGGATGCGGCATATTACATTATCTACCTGCGGATTGATAGAAGAAATTGACAAACTGGCATCAAATAAGTTACAATTAACTTTATCGGTCTCCCTACACGCGCCGGATGACGAAACACGGAATCAGATCATGCCGATTAGTCGTAAAAGTAGCGTAAGGGAACTTTTAGAGGCCTCCGCTCGTTATTATAAAGAGACAGGGCGTCGCGTTTCCTTTGAATATGCCATGATAGATGGTGTGAACGATTCAAAGGCACACGCAAAAAAGCTGGCGGAGCGCATCAAAGAAATTGGCGGGCATGTAAACCTAATCCCGCTCAACCCCATCGCAGAACGGACACTCGGGGCGAGTGCCAAAGAGAAACTTGAAGTTTTTGAACAAACTCTAAAGCAAGCGGGCATTAACGTGACCCTGCGCCGGAGTTTGGGGGAAGATATTGATGCCGCCTGCGGGCAATTGCGCAGACGGAAAGAAAGTGAGGGGAGTGAATGAAGGCTTTTGGACGGACAGACAAGGGCATCGTACGCCGAGACAATCAGGATCATTTCCAGATTGCAAGCTTGTCTGATGAAAAGTGCCTCATCTGTGTCGTCTGTGACGGTATGGGCGGCGCGAAAGCCGGTAATGTGGCAGCGCAAGCAGCTGCGGAGACATTTATCAAAACCCTGTCAGACCAGCCCATGACGCTCTTAGACGATACCCTGGTAGAAGACGCCTTGGAAGACGCGGCGCAAGCAGCCAATCGCGTGGTGCACGAAATGGCCAATGGCAGTCTCGACTATAAGGGGATGGGTACAACTCTGGTCGGCGCGGTCATATGCCCGGAGAAAGCGACCGTAATAAACGTTGGTGACAGCCGCGCTTATCACATATCCGGGGAAGAGATGACACAGATCACAAGGGATCACTCTCTGGTAGAGGATATGGTGCGCAGCGGCAGTCTGACAAGGGATGAGGCGCAGAAGCACCCGAACCGCAACCTCATCACAAGAGTAATCGGCACAGAGCCCCAGGTTGCACGGGATGTATTTGAAGTGGAGCTAAAAGCGGGCGACAGACTGATCTTCTGCTCAGATGGGCTTACAAACCTAGTGAGCGATGAAGAAATGCTACTGGAGTTTAAGACCTACCAAGATTTAGAAAAATGTTGTGAGATGCTAATTACCCTGGCACTTGCCAAAGGCGGATCAGACAATGTCACAACTTTGATGGTTCAAGTTTAAATGTTTACAAAGGAAAATAACTTGCAGAAGAGATCAGCGCAGGAAGCAAACGCCCTGCCCAACGAAACAAAGAGGAGAACAAGATGGATAAATATCTAGGAACGGTTTTAGACGGCCGATATGAAATTTTAGAAATACTAGGCACAGGCGGCATGTCCACCGTGTACAAAGCCCGGGACAATCGCTTAAATCGCTTAGTGGCGATCAAAATTTTGAAAGAGGACTTGGCTTTAGACGGTGAGTTCCGCCGCAGATTCCAAACGGAATCTCAAGCGGTTGCTATGCTCTCCAGTCCCAACATTGTAGCAGTTTACGATGTGTCCAAGAGCTTAGATGTGGAATACATCGTCATGGAACTCATTGGGGGGATTACCCTAAAACAGTACATGAACCGCAAAGGGAAGCTCAACTGGAAAGAGTCTCTCCACTTTGCGACCCAAATTACGAAAGCGCTTAACCACGCCCACTCACGCGGGATTATCCATAGAGATATTAAGCCCCACAATATCATGATCCTAAAAGACGGTAGTGTCAAAGTGGCAGACTTTGGCATCGCACGTCTGCAAGATAACCAGAGCTCAACCCTAACCCAAGAGGCTCTCGGTTCTGTCCACTATATCAGCCCCGAACAAGCAAAAGGCGCACAGGTAGACGCCAGATCAGACCTATACTCCGTTGGTGTGGTACTCTATGAAATGCTCACCAGCCGTTTGCCCTTTGAGGGAGACAGTGCGGTATCTGTCGCCATCCAGCACATTAGCTCCATTCCGCTAAGCCCCCGGGAGATTAACCCGGAAATCCCGGCGGGACTGGAAGCAATCGCTATGAAAGCCATGAATCCAAGCTTAAATCTTCGCTATCAAACGGCGGAAGAAATGCTTCGCGATTTTGAGGAGTTCCGTAAAAACCCCAATATTGTATTCCCATTTGCGGTGGCAACCGCAGCGGCGGCAGCAGCAGTAGCTCCCGCAGTTGCCCAAGCTGCCGGCGGCGGTCAGCCGCCGAGAAGACCGCAAAACCCAAATAACAACAGAAGACCAGAGGACAGCCGCGATCGAGATCGAGATCGGGATTCTGAACGAAGCAGAAGAGAAGAGCGGGAGAAACACAGAACCCGTAAGGTGAAATCCCGCCGGGTATCAACCATGCTGGGGATCGGCGTTGTCATCTTATTCCTAGTCGCCGCCGCCATCTTCCTATGGACAACAGTGCTGAGCCACTGGTTCACTGACGCGGCCGCGCGCATTGAGATTGATAACTTTGTCGGCCGCCATATTGACCTGGTGAGAGACAATGAAAACTATCTGGAAACATACAACTTCGTCATCGAAGAAGAAGAGACAGATGACCACCCGGAAGGCTTCATCATCCGTCAAGACCCAGCGGCAGGCCGTACCGTAATGGTAGACGCAGACGGCCGCGTACGTGTCCGCCTCTTTGTGGCAATCCCGGCAGATACAGAAGAAATGCCGGATCTCTTTAACCGAAGCTTTGAGGAAGCACAGATTATCTTAACAGAACTTGGTGTCCCCCTTGCAAACATTGTCAGACATGAACGTGCCAGCGATACGGTACAGGAAAACCACATCATTGAAACAATGCCGGCCGCCGGTACGCCTTTAAACCGCTCTGCAAACTTCTTCCTCTTTGTGAGCACAGGCCCTGATGTCCAAGAAGTCCGTGTACCGAACCTATACGGCATGACCCTCAATATCGCAATCAGTACGCTACAAACCTTAGAATTAGATTACACGGTTGTGCATGAATACAATGCAGCAGCAAACGGAACGGTCATCGGGCAAAGTGTCGCGGCGAACTCCTTGGTAGAACCGCGCTCACAAATCACCCTTACCGTTTCCAGAGGACCGGAAGCAACCCCAGAGCCAACGCCTACTCCAACACCGACCCCAACGCCGACACCTACACCAACAACGCCGCCCAACGGTGGAGACAATGGCGGAGAGGAAGACTAAGCCATGGACGGCGTAATCATCCGCGCACTTTCCGGATTCTATTATGTACAAACAGCCTCGGGCACTGCAATCCAATGCAGAGCCCGAGGCCGCTTTCGCAAGACAGGGGAAACGCCCCTTGTGGGTGATCGGGTCACCATATCCGAAACAGAGCCCGGAAAAGGGGTAGTTGAGACCATCCTCCCCCGCAAAAATTCCTTTGTCCGCCCCCCGGTGGCGAATATTGACTGTATGATTATCCTAGCAAGTGCGGTGAATCCCATCACAGACCCTTTCCTCATCGACCGCATCACAGCCATCGCCGCGTCTCAGGATGCGGAGAGTATCATCTGCATCAACAAAACAGACCTCCATACAGGAGACGAGCTCTTTGACATCTATCAAGCGGCAGGCTTTCACACCATCCGCACCAGCGCCAAGACAGGGGAGGGGGTAGAAGAACTAAGAGCCGCCATCCGGGGCAAAATCTGCGCCTTTGTCGGAAACTCCGGCGTAGGGAAGAGCAGCATCCTAAACGCCCTCGAGCCGGGTTTTATGGTGAAGGTCGCAGAAGTCAGCGAAAAGCTGGGCCGCGGCCGGCACACAACCCGCCATGTGGAACTATTCCCACTGGGTGAGGATACACAAGTGGCGGATACGCCGGGTTTTTCCTCCTTTGACATTGAAAAGATGGATCTCACCATCAAAGAAGACCTGCAATACACATTCCCGGACTTTATGCCCTATCTGGGACACTGTCAATTCAGAGACTGCGCACATGTCGGCGAACAAGGTTGCGCCGTACTGGAAGCCCTTACAGAGGAGAAGATCAAGCCCACACGCCATGCAAGCTATGTGCGGCTCTATAATGGGATCAAAGAGATCAAGCACTGGGAACGGAAAAGCTAAGGAGGATAGACATGGAGTATACACCCAATCAAAACGGCCGGAAGACAGCTATTATTGTAGGCGTAGTCTTGGCTGTCTTACTTGTGCTTTTAATAACGTCTATCTTTCTATTTGTGAATGTCTCTGTTCTGGAACCGGAGGACACAGAAACTGATTATGTTCCCCAGACACTTGACGAGGAAGATATGCAAACAGAGGAAGAAGCAAAGGATCAGCAAGTCAGCCTGACCATAGACGACTTTGTGGATTACGTCACAGCACAAGGCGATTGGATTTACTATAGCTATACAGAGCGCGGCATCCTTGCCGTAACACGCATCAGTGCAGACGGGGCGGAGGAGCAACGGACAGAGGTCGAATGGAAAGGCTGGTGGCCCATGCTAACCGCCTTTGAGGTGACAGATGAGGGGCATTTCCTCTTCCTGCTCCATGAGTTCGGAGGCGAGGAGGAAGTCTATTACTACGTCAAATACAATACGAATACGGGTGAAGTGAGCTATCAAAACATATCGGATGTATTCTCCTTTGATGTGGAAACAACTTGGGTCTCAAGAGCCATATTTGACCGGGCGGGCAATCTCTTTATCATGTTGTTTGATGAAGAGGTGATCTATGTTTTTGACCAAAACAGACACTTCCACGGACATGTAGATTTAGGTGAATTCTGGGTCATGAACGCATCAAGAGCAAGGGACGGACAGGTACTGCTGCATGGCATGGACGATAACTTTGAATGGGTGCTAAAAGGGATTGACCTGGAAACAAACACACTGACCGAACCCATCTCTTTCTTAGATACCAATAGACGGATATGGAACATATACAGCGCCCAAAGCAGCGCACAGTTTGACCTCTTTCTTGATCTGGAAGCAGACGGTGTCTACCATCTCTATGGATTCAACATGGGAACAGGAGCGCTTACATTCCTACTCAACTGGGACGAGATAGGCATCTTGCCGGACTTCAGCGACGAAGTGTTCTTCTTGGAAAACGGCCGCATTGCAGTACTCCAGAGACATTTTGAACGCGACAGGTTTTGGTCAGAGCTGACTATCTTTACACCTTAGGAGGAGCGGAGACCAAAGCCTCCTTTCGTAAAGGAGGTGGCAGGCGAAGCCTGACGGAGGATTTGTAGTAACCACCACCGCACATTCGTATGGGCGCGCATTGCGCGTCCGCGGTTGTAGCCTCCTTCGTATTATTGGTAATACGTGAAGAATTGGAACGCACGGGCGAACACAGTTCGCCCCTACAAAAAGAACAATCCTCAATCAGCGCAGCACGCAGCTCCTTTGCACCACAGGCACTCCTTCCGCCGATCCAATTGCTTCGCTCTTGGGGCGTCAGTTGAAAAAGGAGCTTATGTTATTGTTTGCATCCTAAGTGAATAATAAATGCCGCTTTTCACCAACAACACCAAACAAAAGAAGCACAAAATGCCGTCATCTACGTATACTGTACTGAAACCATTTCAGAACAGCAAAGGTGGAGGGCGGCATTTTTCATGAGAAGACGCGGATTTTTCGGATGTAAACGAGCGGGGCTCATCCTAACGGCAATTGGTGTGGGGATGATTGTTGCGCTGATGTTACCGTTTTGGTTTTGGTGGCTGGCAATCGGAATCGGCTTTCTTGCAGGTGGGATATGTCTGCTCAAACGATAGCAAAGAGCCAATATAGGAGGGAATCACATGAAAATCGTAGTAATCAAATCACCCAAACTTCTGCGCGGCATCCTGCGTAGAATTTTCAAGATAAAGTAATACAAGCACTCCCACCGGCATAGACTCCTAGTAAACCAGATGAGCGTGTTTATTTGGAATGATTTGTTTTATTCCTCTGCCTGCGGCGAGGAAATAAAACGCTTATCTCTCTTCAAATAAACAATTTCAACCAGACTACGTGTAAGGAGAGGGTGCTACCGTGGAAGCGACTTGGAAAACAGATTTACTAGAATACTTAAAATTAGTCCTAGATACAAGCCTAAGCCAGGAGGAGACAAGGGAGAGCATCGTGCCAGATGCCTACCCGGATATGCAGGCAATTGTGGATGTAGAGGGGAATATCACCCTAAAAAGCAAAGAGGCAGGATCGGGTCGAGTATCTGTCAGCGGCAATGTGTCGGCAAATGTACTCTATCTGCCCGAGGGTGAGCGGACGCTCAAGAGTATAGAGCTCCAAATCCCATTCACCACAGGCTATGATGCCCATGAGATCACAGACGACACCGAAATATGCGTTCGGGCAAAACTCGGCAGTATAGACGCAAGGATGATCAACTCCCGAAAGGTTTTAGTGAGAGCTGACATTCTGGTAGAAGTGCGGGCATTTCAGCGAGAAAGCCTCAGCCATGCAGCGGAGCTTGAAAACGAGGCGGAGGGCGGACTGCATGTCCGAAAAGAACGCCAAGAACTCAGTTTCATCTCCCAAGTCCGGGAGAAAACCTTTGTCTTATCAGACGACTTCAGTCTCCCCGTTGGGAAAGCGCCCATTGGTGAGATATTAAAATCACGCATCCGCCTCCACGCCGATGAGGTGAAAAACGTGGGGAATAAGCTGGTGTTCAAGGGGAATGCCATGATCCACCTATTGTACACATCAGTACATGGTGAAGAGCAAGCGACCCTGGACTTTGAGGCGGGTTTCTCTCAGATCATGGAACTAGATGGCGACGGCGAGGGCGCTTCCTATGAAATTGTCCTCATGCTCACCAATGCCTACTTAGAAAACGGCATGACAGAACAAGGCGGCATCAGCTTAGAACTCCACGCAGTCGCGCAAGTGATAGAGCGCAAGACAAGAGAGCTCCACTACATATCAGACGCATACAGCACAAGGTTCGACCTGGAAACAGGGCGGACAGAGTACATCCTCGATAGTTTAGACGATAAAGAAACGCATCTAACGGAAGTGCGCGATAGTATAGAGCTTCCCACAGGTGTCCTCCGTGTGATAGATGCGTCCGTCCATACAGGTCGTGTCCAATGGAACACAGAAGAGGGCAAACTCGTACTCCGGGCATCTACCTTCCTCTCTGTGATCTATGTAACAGAGGAGGGTGAACTCCAAGGAATCACCCGACGATTTGAAGCAAAGGCAGAGCCGGATGCCCGTGAGAACCGCAACTATTCCGTCACCGCCGAAGCAGGCAGGGAAGCCTTAGTATTACAATCAGCCGACGGCTTAGAGGTCAAACTCCCAATCGCATTCGCAGTCCACCCAACGCGAAAGGTACGCGCCATTGCCATAGACAGCCTCAGTTGGGACGAAGACGCACCACGGGACTTAGAAGCACTCCCAAGTGTGGTTGTCTTCCACGCAGAGGGGGGAGAGAGCCTCTGGCACTTAGCCAAGCGCTACGCTTCGACAGAGGCGCAGATCATGACAGCAAACGCAATCGGCGAAGAGGCAGTGCCTTATCCCGGACAGCTATTTATCATACCCAAAGCGCGGTAAAGAATGTATTATAGGAATGGCAAAACTGTGTGGTCATCGTAGGGGAGGATTCCATATCCGCCCTCTTCAGACAAGTAAGCAGGGCGGATATGGAATCCGCCTCTACTGTGCAAAAAATATATAAAATTAGCGTGACCTTTCATGAGGTCACGCCAATTTTACTTACTTGAGAAGTACTATCTGCCTCGATTATTTTCCGTGTTCATCTGGCCGGACTTGTTTTTCTTCTGTTCAGCTTCTTGGCGAGCCTGGGTATTGTCTTGCACTTGTGTGTTATCCTGTGCATGATTCTTTTTACTCTTTGACATACGCGAAAACCTCCTTTCGGCTGATCTGTAAAAATAGTCTTGCCCAAGGAGGGAATTTTATACAAGATGGGGGAGAAAATTTGCGGGGGAATGTGGGTTATGGTAGAATAATTGGCGTAGATCAATTGATTCTTAAAGGAGTGCATGAGGACATGAGAAAACCCATAATTACCGAGGTTGGTATAATTTCAGGCAGGGATGCTATCTTTTTAGATGAACAAAAAATGGTAGACAAAGATTTGTGTGCTATGGTTTTTGTAGGCGAGCTTAATGGTAATTTATGTAGTAACAATACAGCAGGGAAGAATTGGATTCCATATAGGCTTTCCTTTCGTAAGCCAATCTATTTTGCTTGTTATGAACTTGATTTATACTATGATGAGCGTTCTATAAATTCGTCATTTGATATTGTGACGGAATCTGATTTGTTGGCGAGCTTTCTTGAAAAAGACTTCAGTGGCAAATTTAAAGATGATTTCAATCATTTTGTTTTAGCAACATATGATTATGCCTATGAAATAATAGCATGTGATTTTATGCTTGAATTAGACACGGCTGTATAGATCAAAAACCTCTCCCAACGCATATCTGCGTCGGGAGAGGTTTTCATATTATATTGCCTACCCAATCTCACCAATCAAATTCACCATCTCAATCGCCGCCATCGCCGCATCATAACCCTTATTACCGGCCTTCGTACCAGCCCGCTCAATGGCCTGCTCAATCGTCTCCGTTGTGTTAATCCCAAAGATCACAGGAATCCCCGTAGAAAGCGAAACTTGCGCAATCCCCTTGACGACTTCGCTGCACACGAGATCATAGTGGGAAGTAGACCCGCGAATTACCGTACCAAGACAGATCACCGCGTCATAACGCCCGGATTCCGCCATCTTCTTTGCAATCAGCGGAATTTCAAACGCACCGGGCACCCAAGCAGTTTCGATGTTCTCGGCAGGCACACCATGCCGGGTAAGCCCGTCAACCGCGCCGCCTAGAAGCTTTGATACGATGAACTCATTAAAACGCGCGCAGACAATACCCATTTTGACCTCTTTTGATACTAATTTACCCTCATAAACTCTCATTTCTAAGCACTCCCTTTATAAATTTGATAGTTGAATTTGTAGGGGCGAACTGTGTTCGCCCGTAATTGTGCAGTAAGCCGCGGGCGAACACAGTTCGCCCCTACGTTGAAGTTGATCTAATAATCCAGCAGATGATTCATCTTCTTCTGCTTTGTCTCCAAATAAAACCGATCCGCCGCATTTGCCTCTATCTGAATGGGCACACGCTCCGAGACACGAATACCATAGCGTTCCATCTGCGTCATTTTGTCCGGGTTGTTGGTGAGAAGCCGGATTGTGTCACAGCCTAAGTCTTTCAGCATATGTGCAGCGACTGCATAGTTACGTAGATCGTCCTCGAAACCCAGTGCATGATTGGCCTCAACCGTATCAAGCCCATTATCTTGCAGAGTGTAAGCGCACAATTTATTAAGCAAACCGATCCCGCGCCCCTCTTGACGTAAATATAAAAGCACACCCCGCCCCTCGGCTGCAATCTGTTGCATGGCGGCATCATACTGCTCACCGCAATCACAACGGCGTGAACCCAAGGCATCTCCTGTGAGACACTCTGAGTGCACACGGCAAAGAATCGGGTCAGGGGAGGAGAGGTCGCCCATGGTAAGCGCCACATGTTCTTCACCTGTGACCTTATCTTGATAGCCCACAATGGTAAAATCGCCGTATCGCGTCGGAAGAACTGCCGAGGCCACACGTGTGACCAGTGTTTCCTTTGCCAGCAGATATTCCTTGAGCGCAGCAATGGTAATGAACTTGAGATCGTGTGCCTTGGCAAATTCCATCAGCTCCGGCGTTTTCATCATCGTGCCGTCGTCCGCCATAATCTCCACGCAAAGTCCGCAGGGCTTCAGTCCGGCAAGGCGCATGAGATCCACCGTCGCTTCCGTATGCCCGGGGCGAGCCAACACCCCGTAATCTTTTGCCAAAAGCGGAAACATATGCCCGGGCTGACGAAAATCAGAGGGCTTTGCGTCCGGCTCAGTGCACTTCCGCGCAGTCAATGCCCGTTCAACGGCGGAGATACCGGTGCCGGTATCCACATGGTCGATTGATACGGTAAAGGCCGTCGCATGTGGGTCTGTGTTAGACAGCGCCATCTGGGGAAGCCCCAATTTCTCGATGAGTGCCTCATCCATAGGCATACAGATCAGCCCTTTGGCATGTGTTGCCATGAAGTTAATCATCTCTGTTGTACAAAGCTCCGCCGCGGCGACCAAATCGCCCTCGTTCTCGCGATCTTCGTCATCCGTGACAACGATCATCTTCCCGGCGCGGATATCCGCAATTGCCTCGTCTATTGTATGATAAGTGAACATGTATATCCCTCCCTAAAAGCCATGTTCGGCCAGAAATTCAGCAGTGATGGAACTCTTGTAGGGGCGCACATTGTGCGCCCGCCCATCCCCTAACAACATCAACCGTTCCACATATTTGCCGATCTGATCATTCTCCAAATTAACCAAATCTCCGGGACGCTTTGATAGAAGTGTCGTCTCAGACCCGGTATGGGGGATGATAGAGACAGAAAATCCGCTTTCATCCAAGGCCGCGACAGTCAAACTAATCCCATCAATCGCAATAGAACCCTTTTCGATGATATAACGCAGGATAGAAGCCTCCGTATCAATCCGCACCCAGACGGCATTGTCATCCGTGCGCATATGGGCGATCTTGCCGAGCCCATCAATATGCCCGGAGACAATATGTCCCCCAAAGCGCCCATCCGCCGCCATCGCCCGCTCCAGATTCACACGATCGCCGGAACTAAGCTGTCCAAGTGCTGTACGAGACAGGGTTTCCGGCATGACATCAGCGGAAAACTGTTTGCCGGATATGGCAGACGCTGTAAGGCAAATGCCGTCCACTGCAACACTATCACCGAGCTTCAGATCAGAGAAAATCACATCCCCCGCAATCGTAAGCCGGCTAGACCGCGCCCCGCGCTCAATCCGCTCGATTGTGCCGATCTCTTCGATAATACCCGTAAACAAACCGCTACACTCCCCGTAGGGGCGAACTGTGTTCGCCCGCGATAAGATCATATTCCAAAAGCAAATCATCCCCAAGTACCGTGATTGCGGGTACTCCCAGCATAAATGCCTCATCCGGCAGGGAAACCCCAACGCCGCCAACCGGCCCTTTGGCCTGATCACCGCCGAAAATCTTTGGCGCGATATAGACTTGCAGTTTTTGTACCAGTCCAGCTTCCAAAAAGCTGTAGTTGATCTGAGCCCCGCCCTCCACAAGCACACTGTCAATCTTTTCCGCATGAAGCCATTTCATAAGCTGAGGCGAATCCACCCGCCCATCCGCACCCGGAAAAGTAACGACTTTACATCCCGCATCCTCGTAGGGCGCGACGCCCCCGGCGCGCCGTTCCGCACAAACAATCACAGTCGGCACATCTCGCGCTGTTTCGACCACTTGACTATCCAACGGTGTCTGTAGCCTAGAATCACAAATCACCCGCAGGGGATTACGTCCATTCGATAGGCGACAGGTAAGCAACGGGTCATCCGCGAGTACCGTTCCAACACCGACTAAGATAGCCGATAGTGCCTGTCTCGTCCGATGTACATGTTCCCGCGCCGCCTCGCCTGTAATCCAGCGGGAAGCGCCTGTGACGGTCGCAATCTTGCCATCCGCTGTCATGGCGTATTTCATCACCACATAAGGTGTGTTATGCTGGATATAGTGGAAAAACACCGCATTCTGCGCCTTGCACTCCGCTTCCAATACACCCTCAATAACGGTGACACCATGCGCACGCAACACCTCCGCTCCGCCGGCAGCTTTGGGGTTCGGATCACTTGCACCGATCACAACAGTAGAGATACCGCTATCTAATATCGCCTCCGTGCAAGGCGGGGTTTTGCCATGATGGGCGCAGGGTTCAAGGGTCACATACATCGTTGCCCCACGCGGGTCTTCCATACAGGCGGCCAAAGCATTTCGCTCTGCATGGGCTTCACCGTATTTCTCGTGATAGCCAGCCCCGATCACGCGTCCGTCTTTCACAATGACAGCCCCGACCAGCGGGTTTGGATTCACAAAGCCCACACCTTGTGCAGCTAAATCCATGGCTTCCCGCATCCAATGTTCATGTGTCATCGAAACACCTCCCAAAACAGAAAAACGCACTGAAGATATAATACACCTTCAGCGCGTGACGTATAACAAGAAGTCAGATAAACGACGCATCTTCTCTCATCCAGACTATAACTGTCGGCTTCGGAATTTCACCGAATCAACTGCAACGCAGCTCGTGGGCTATACCACCGGTGGGGACTTACACCCCGCCCTGAAGATCATTCACTTGTCTGTAGTATACACGAATGGGGGAGACTTGTAAAGGTTTTCTGAAAAGTAGACTTTGGGCTTTGGGCGTGGTATAATTTGCGGTAGGGTTGTTCAGGGTACATGATAAATATTGTACTGTAGGGACATAGGAAATTTATATTTTGAGGCATAGCAAATAGGGGGAGTATTACAATGCAAGCATTTAGCATAGAAACACAATCGCTAATCAAAAAGTTTTGCAAGGGCAAAACGCACATGAAGTTTACTGTTGGTACGTTGGTAAATGGCGAAACAAATTTTAAGATGTTTGATGCGGATGGCGAAATACCCTTTGAAAGTTATGGCTATGAAATCGGCTCGATGACCAAGTCTTTTGTAGGACTTATGCTTGCAAAAAATATTCATGAAGGCACAATGTCATTAGATGACCCAATTTCTAAATATGTGGACGGTCTGGACGCTTCTAAGTATTATCCAACATTG
>Ga0131853_10002173_pt1 | contig 35192 bp, 28 predicted proteins | sample TergutLab28metaG_FD_92764 | JGI IMG/M metagenome (GOLD analysis project Ga0131853, IMG submission 92764) | Labiotermes labralis P1 segment gut microbial communities from Petit-Saut dam, French Guiana - Lab288 P1 (version 2) (version 2) | ecosystem: Host-associated > Arthropoda: Insects >... | reverse complement strand
CCTTTATACGGTTTCTCTTACGCTCATACCTCTTCCCGCACTAAATGCAACACCTGTTTCCAACGTTTATCAGGTTAAGTTCCGCTCAATTCTTCACGGTGGAATTTACTTTGGGAATTTACGTGTTTGGGTTTGGTTTGGTTTGTAATAGGTTTGGATAGTTCGATAACGAAGCAATAGACTTCGGAACTGGTGTGTGGTACAATTTCCTCTCGCACCTTGCCCTTTTAACGTTATTGACCGCTAGCGAGTTTATATTTTGGAGGTAAGCCTTTGAAAAAACTATTTCGTATTTTTGCGCTGTTCCTTTTAATCATAGTGAGCTCTACAACCAGCGTTTATGCTCTGGTGATAACGCCGGAGGATGTGTACAAACCATACCATATCGAGTTGGGCGATGGACTGGTCTTTCATGTCACACCACCGGGCGGTGAAGAATATGGGTTCATAGGATATCCGGAAACCGGTCTTTATCGGGATGGTGAATTGATTTATACAGTCGGGGACAGACACTTCTTTGATTCACTCTTTTTCTCTAATGATGCCATGTCTTTTCTGGAAATATCACCATGGAATGGAAACGAGAGAATTGCTGTACGGTTCTACAATCAAGGGGTTTTTGTGCATCAATATCTCGCACAAGATTTTTTGAGCGACGAGGTCGACCTTAGACCTTGTTTTGTATTACCAAACTGGCACGTTCGCGATCAAACACACCATGACCGCACAAATAATATTCTCCAAATCACTACAGTAGAGGGACGTAAATTCACATTTGACCTCACCACGGGACTTGTCATGCCTAATGAATATGATTTCAACATTAGCATGATTGGACTTGGAATCGCCATTGTTGTGTTTGCATTACTTTTGTTCATTATAATTAAGCGAAAGCGCACCCATTAAGCAGGCAGTCAAAAACTCCAAAAAATCACATCACAGACATATATTGGGTGTTTTACCTTTCCCTATCCCAAACAACATGTCATAGCTGAAAAAACGGGCACAAAAATGAATACAGACAAATGACAAAGACCCTGTAGCTACTACAACTACAAGGGTCTTTGTGCCCTTATGTGATAATAGTGCTAAGCCGATCAACCTAGTGTTATCAATGGGTTGCAGGTTTAGCGTTATTCTTTCCCACCTTATTTCAATCAAAAAAAGGCAAAATAATAGCTATTTCAAACATGAAAAACAAGCGTACATACTGCTATGATCATAGGTGTTGCTTATATTCAACCGGACTTTGGCAGTTCAGATCATCTGCAAAGTGAATTATCTTCGAATCCGTAATCGCGACAGCTCGTATCGCACTCTGTAAACGAACTCATCATACGCCATGGCATAAGATTCGCGAACGGACATATCTTTTTCATTCCATAACTTAGGCAAAAGAAATGATATTCCAATAAACCGTAACAAAATACCAATACTAAATAGCAATTTAAAATGATCAAACGGGGTGCCAAAGAATGTAAGATTAAGTCTATACATAATTGGCGAGAAGGTTTCGAGAAAGGCTCCTCCAGTTAAGAGGGCAATTGCTGCTGCAACTGCATTGGAGACTGCGAGAATTGCCAGAGTTGTAGGACGCTGCTTCGTCGGGGTGTGAGTAATATGCATGTTTACAAAACATGCATCGACAGCACACCAAAAAAAACCTCCAAAAACATTAAATACGATTAGGGGTATAACGTTACCCGGCGTTGCGAATAACCATGCGGAAATCGTTAGACTAGCTATAGTTGTTGAAATAAGAAGCATGAGCTTTGAACCATAGCGATCCAAAAAAACGCCCCATCGTGAAACTATAAAAAAAGTAATAGTCTGCGCCACAATAGTCCCGAATATTGTGATGTTAACGAAAGACAGGCCAAGTACATCGATTGCGTATAGACCAAAGTATGGTGCAGTCAGATTGACAACAAAAAACCAAAATGCCCAAAAGAATAAAAAATTCCGTGTTATTGAAGATGTAAAGCAATTCTTTATTCCTTCGGCGAAAGAAAAGCCTTCTTCGGTTTTAGGTATACTCGAAAACTTTATTCCGGTATATAGTAAAATGTCAGCTAATCCGGTAGTACCGGCTATAACAAAGACAAATGTATATCCCAAGAAACCGGGAATAAAATCAAGCAAAAATGCAATACATACCCCTGTTGCCAGGCCGACAACATTGCCGACTTTTTGTCTTGTTGTTATAAAGCGACCAGTTATGTCTTTGGGCATCACGCTGGCCATGAGTGTCATATGGGTTATGGCAAAAAATGAGCCTCCCATCGCTCCCAGAGTTACGAGTACAATGAGTGCCCATACACGAGATTGTTCAACAGGGAATATATACGGTATGAATGCAATAATTATCCAGCTTGAGCGTTGAATGATACCGCCGCCGATAAGTAGTTGCTTATATTTTCCACTCTTTTGAGCAAAATAGGAAACAGGTATTTGCAGCAATCCGGCGAAAACAGGTAATGAAGAGATGACACCAAAGGCGAACTCTCCGGCTCCAAGCAAAGAGGCATACCCTGTTAGGGCTATGCCAAACTGAGCTGTGAAGAAAAATGTGCTTATGACAACTGAAAGAACAATTATATTAAGTGCGTGTAAAATTTCTGCATCATGAACATAATCTCTGTAAGCACGATTAAAGACTCTGTAAATAAACATAAAGCACCTATTCTTCACCTAAGTTCAACGCATTACAATATAAAATAAATATTAACTTCATTTGAAAACTTGCACACATCTTACGCCATTGGAAAAAAAATATCAAGCTTTTCTTTAATAATATAATTAATAATTAAATAATTAATAAAGCAAATCAATTGACAATGCCCAAATGGAAGTGTATCATGAATAAGCAACTTGAATTCCAACGCTTTCAAAGTATCAAGAAATTGAGAGGAGCAGACTTATATGAGCAATAATTCAAAAATAGAGCAGGTGCTAATAGGCTTTTCTCCAAATTGGAATAATGCAAATTTTGGTATAGACTATTCAAAAACGATGTGGGATGATCCTATAAAGCGAACGAATACACAAATGGATATAGAACGTGCCATCTATAATCGCTTCGGAGATATAGGAATTGGTGATCAAAATCCGCAACCAAAACCGAGTGTTAATGCTTATAGCGACAGATATTTATCTGTGCTTTTCGGTTGTGAGGTAGTATTTCAGAAAGATCAGCCTATTTGTGTCTTACCTCTCACCGGTGATTATGATATTTTAGTAAACTTATGTGTACCAAATCTCGAAAATTCTGTTTTGATTGAGAGTACCTTCAAGGAAGCTGATATTCTAAAAAGCGAGTATGGATTTTGTTCGGGGCAGATAGGTAGGAGCAGTCCGCTAAACGTAGCGATATCAACCTTTGGGGAACTCTTTCTTGCAGCTATTGCAGAGGAGCCTGAGTTAGCACAACACGCACTTCGTGTGATAGTTGAGACTTACATAAAACTGTATTACGAATTACAACACAAAATAGAGCCGGAGGCTTTCCCTCTTGATCGATTTGATTTTGGATATGGGAATTGTCAGGCAATTATGATATCACCCGATATGTATCGTGAGGTTATTTTGCCTGTAGATTTGGACTTTAGGAAGCGAATCGATAAATTTGATCTCCATCATTGTGGTATTTTTGATAAATATGCAGAAATGTATAAAGAATTGAGACCGGACGCAATTGATGTAGGCGCAAACAGCGACTATCGGCTAATGCGAAAAGCTTTTCCTGATACACCATCTTCTCTGATTATTGAGCCTGTCGATATAGAAGGGCGTAGCCGCAACGACATTGACAAACTTGTGTCCGACATGGTGAAAAATGCTATACCTTATCACTTAATAACTCGTCTGTGGATAGCGGATTTCAGTAAAAATATGACTGATGAAAATATCCGCGACCTCTCAACAGCACATTTGCGTATATAAATATCCTATTCGTTTGGTGCTAAACTGTGAATATGGACTTTTGAACTGAAAGAAAAGGGAGGATTTATTTGTATGAAACAAGACTATTTCTTCACAGACAGTCAGATACAGCAGATTAGGGACGGTGCATTAGCAATCCTTTCTGAAATTGGTGTGAAGTTTGGTAAGCAAGAATATATTGACGCACTTAATGAAAAAGGCTTTCATTCAGACGGCAATTTCGTTCGCGTTGAGAAGCAAGATGCCCTGAAAAAGATTGAATCACAAAAGGGCAGCAGTAGACCGCCTGTAATGCCACTCGTTACATACATTAGCTCTTACTCGCATACATACGAAGATGTAGATGGTGGATTTTCTCAAATAACAAATCAGTCGAACGTTTCGATGGGGCACTTCGCAGGAAATGTGGCTGCATTTTATCCTGCGCTCATTCCATCGTGTCCCGGTCACCCTGTAGATTGTCATCCTAATTTGCAATTTTTATCCCACACAGTTAACAGCTTTATATGGTGCGAGGATTACAATCCCATGGAACCTGTTTCTTTAAGCTCCGCAGCCTATCACTTTGAGCTTTGTGAAATAATGGGAAAGTCCATAACTAACATTCCTGTTTATGTCGCGTCTCCACTGAGCGTAGGCGGTGAAGGTCTTGAAATTGCAATGACTTTCCCCAAAAAACTGGAGAAAATCCATGTTTGTTCCATGCCATCATTGGGGGCCAATACGCCACTTAACATAGTAGCTGCTTATGCGCAGACAATTGCTGAAACAGTTGGAGGAGCCGTGCTGATTGAGGCACTTACAGGTATTTCTACAACATACAGTACAAATATTTTCCCCTTTGACTTTTATGATATATCTATGCCGTTTGGCACTCCGGAAAAAATACTGCTCGAGTGGGCAAATATGGAGGTTGCAGGCAGAGTGGGCGGAGGCAGATACATGGGGCCATGGTCAGGCGATATCCATACAAATGCACCTCGATGCGGAATCCAAGCTTGTATGGAAAAAGCAATCCTTGCATCTGCTGCTGCAATGATGGGTGCAAAGCATTTCTATTGTTCGGGGACTCTTGGTATGGACGAGTTGTTTTCGCCTGTGCAGCTATTATTGGATTTAGAAATGCTGACTCAAATTCAAAGGATTATAGATGGTCTGCCTTATGATAACTTCGAAGGAGATTTGATTGAAGAAATCCGTGACGGGATTAATAATGGATATGTAATGAGTGATCGTACATTAAATAACATAAACAATTACTGTAGTATGCCCGGTTTGCTTACCAGGAAAAGTTTTGGGGAGTATATGGAGAAACCTTTTCCATTGGAACTCGAAAAGGCCAGGGCAAAAGCAAAAAAAATAATGCTGATGCCACCAATATGGAAACTAGATGACGGCTTAGAGCGTGAAGTGCTGAGAATTTATGAAAAGGCAGTTGCATCGCACGCTTAGTAAGTCGCATGTTTAATGAAGGAACGAAACCTTACAAGGAGAATAATGATGACCGGATTGGAACGAACCCATGCTGCATTAAACGGCCTGAGCACTGACAGACCACCCTTTGACTTTTTTGCTGAAGAAGCAACAATAAGCAGGTTGCTCACACACCCAGATATTTGTGATTTAGATGCTTTTTTGGATGAAATGGATATAGATATCCGAGGATTTCAGGCAGGAGAGCCGGATTACAAACATTTAGGCGAAGGCCTTTATGAAAATATGTGGGGTGAGAGGTTTAAATTCCGACCCGGTGAATGGGGGGATATGCGCGAAGATACGTATGGTGCACTGTATAATGCACAGAGTTTAGACGAGATAATGGCTTACCCATGGCCGGATAATGATGTGATGGATTATACTGGATTACATGAACAAATACTCAAAGCCAGAGATAAAAACCTCGCTATACGCTATGGTTTTGCAGATATTTGGCAACGCCCTGCAATGGTGCGTGGACTGGAAAATCATCTCGCCGATATGATAATTAACCCTGAGTGGGTGCATTATCTGAGCAGGAAATTTACTGACTTCTATCTGGAAGAGTATCGCCGGGCATGGGAAGCGTCTAAAGGTGAAATTGATGTCTTTTTCGTTATTTCTGATTTGGGAACACAAAGAGGCCCCATGATATCTCATGAGATGTTTGAAGAATTTATTGCACCATATCTTATTGAAATGGCTGATGCGGTTCATGGCTTCGGCGCAAAGATTATGTTTCATTCGTGCGGTGATACTGCTGCATTTATACCATCGATAATCCATTGCGGGATAGATATTATACATCCAATTCAACCGGTAAGTGAAAATATGTCACCACAATCGCTGGCAAAGCATTCAAAACTAATCAGTTTTTGTGGAGGAATAGATGTTCAATGGCTTATACCACATGGAACTGTCAGCGAAATTCAAAATGAAGTAAGACGTTATGCCGATACCCTCGGTCCGGGATATATAGCATGCCCTGCCCATAACTTTCAACCTGATACTCCTCCGAAAAACATTATTGCATTTTATAAGTCCTTTTCGGAAAGTAAAAACTAAAAAACGAGTGTAAGGAAATATTTGACATTGAATGTATAAGAGTTTGTGACTCGAATGCAATAACAGATATCAATGGTAATTTTATTGATTTTGACCGTACATCTCGTCTACGCTCTGAACACTATAGATAGTGACAGCGACAAGACTTTACAGGGGATGGAACTTCCGGAAGATGTGATAGAAAAAATTCTTTCCGGGAATTTTAAAACCAACAAAAATAAAAACCAAATATGCTGTGTCCGGACAAAGCAGCAGCATATGCAGAATGTTTACTTGAAGATATCAATAGTTCCGATTTCTTCCCCGCAAAAACAAAACAGCGAGCAAGGCTAGCATATCAAGATCTGGCAGACATACAAAATGGTGTTAATCCAAAATGAGAGAGAGAAAGTGACATGGAAGATAAATTCGGATGGTGTTTTATAGGTGCTGGCAGCATAGTTCAAAGAGTTATACCTGAGATGCACAAAACAAACGGTGGTTATTTGGCGTCGATTTGTTCTACCACATTTACAAGAGCCGAGGAAATTGCTGAACAATACGGTGCTAAAGCATACCATACAGCGCAGGAAGCACTCAGTGACCCGAATGTCCGCGCAGCTTATATAGCTACTCCGCATTCCAATCATATGGAATCAGCGCTTCTAGCAATCGATATGGGGGTGCCTGTGTTGTGCGAAAAGCCTTTTGCAGTCAACCTTATTCAAGCTCGAAAGATGATAAATGCAGCAAGAGCAAAAAACGTTTATATAGCTGAGGGAATGTGGACGCGTGTTAATCCGGTCTTTAAAGAAGTGCTGGCATGGATATCAGAAGGTCGCATTGGGGAAGTTCGGTCACTAACGGCAACTATGGCGGGGAAAGGCGTCTTTGACCCGACTGCCCGCGTTTTTGATTATAACCGCGCCGGCGGGATGTTTCTTGATGTAGGCGTTTACACTATAGCCGCCTCTCAGTTCATTTTCGGTGATAAACCTGACCGTATCGCTGCTATGGGTAAATTGGAATATAACGGGGTGGATACTATGTGCGCCATACTCCTTGGATACAGGAATGGCATAGCGCGGCTTTTCACAAGCTCCGAGGTATCCGGTGGTACAGACGCTGTTGTACAAGGGGGAAAAGGCGACATACTCATTAATAACATTGCAGCTCCGACACGGGCAATGCTGGTACTTGATTCGGGGGAGGAAATCTGTTCAACGGCAAAGCTCGCCTACCCGGACGAAGGCTTCGTCGATGAGTTAAACGCAGTGATGGATGATATAAGGGAAGGCAGGATCCAAAACGAATACATTACACACGCATACACCCTTGAGGTCATGGAGATTTTAGATACTGTACGCAGTCAAATAAACCTCAAATATCCTATAGATTAATAGTGTGATTAAACTACACAATTAATGACGGACTGAATAAATCAAATGATTTCACAATTTGTTACATGTAGAGAACAATTGTGGAATCATCATAATAAATCATCGTTTCAACAATAGTTACATATGAAATGTTGAAAGGAGTATTAATCGTGCACAAATTTACCAAATTATTGTTGACAGAGTCGGGGTAACATGTTAAGATAATTTTTATAGTTAAATAATATGTTTAATAAAGTAATTAATTCTAAGCGATATTACTGGTTTTGCTGATTTTCTGCAATTTAGTATGAAATGCGAGGTGTGTATCTGTCGTGGGAAAGCATAAAAATCCATTCATAGAAGCGCGAAAGTACTGGATGATTTATTTATTGATTCTTCCGGCTGTTGTCTTCACATTTATTTTTTCTTATATACCAATTGCAGGTCTGGCTACTGCGTTTAAGGATTACAATATCTTTAGGGGATTTTGGGCCAGTCCCTGGGCTGACCAGTTTGGTTTTGCAAATATAATCAGTCTTTTCAATAACCAGTCACTAATGGCTTCTATCGGTAACACTGTGTACCTTAGTGCGCTAAATCTTCTTATAGGCTTTCCTTTACCAATAATTTTGGCCCTGATGATGAACGAGTTAAGAATAGGCTTGTTCAAAAAAACAGTGCAAACAATTAGCTATATGCCGTTCTTTCTTTCCTGGATTACAGTGGTTGGGTTGGTTATACTTTTTTTCAGCAGACATGGTCCCATTAATGATTTTCTTGTTTGGATTAATCCGTATCATGAAAGGACATTATATCTGTCACATCAAGAGAATTTTGTGCCTATACTGGTGGGGGTAAACCTTTGGAAAAATATCGGGTGGAATTCTATTATATATATTGCTGCAATTTCATCTATCAGTCCTGAGCTCTATGAAGCAGCCAAGGTCGATGGTGCAGGAAAATGGAAGCAAATGATACATATCACCTTGCCTGGTCTTAGTATGACTATGGTTGTGCTCTTTGTACTGAGTATAGGAAGTATCATGGCAAGTAACTTTGAATTGGTATTTGGTCTTCAAAATCCATTTATTGACTTCGAAGTTATTGATACTGTCATATTCCGACAAGGTCTTGTAGGCCGAAATTATTCTATCGCTACTGCGCTGGGTTTTGTTCGCGGTATGATTGCTCTTATATTGACTTTGGGAGTCAATTTAATGTCAAAGAAAATCAACAAGATTTCAATCATATAGAGAAGGATAGTAAACGTGTATAAAAAGACAGTTCCGGAAAAAGTATTTTCAGTGTTCAATGTGGCATTCCTGTTGGGTTTGTGCTTTGTTATACTTTTCCCTTATTTGAATGTACTGGCTATTTCTTTCAATGATAATTTAAGAGCTGTTCCATCCGGACTTATGCTTTGGCCGGGAGCTTTCACGTTAAATAACTACAGAGCGCTGTTGGCAGACAATAGTATCATGTGGTCTTTAGCTGTCACTGTTGGGCGAATGGTTATTGGTGTCTTGCTGACACTTGTAATAACGTTTTCTGCAGCCTATGGACTGACAAGAAAAGGCCTTCCATTCAGGAAAATTTTAGTTATGTTTGTTTTTATCCCTTCTCAAATTGCAGGTGGCTTAATCCCGAACTTTATTCTCTATAACAGTCTTGGATTGTTAAACAACCCTTGGGTATACGTACTGCCTATAGGTTTTACATTTCTCTATTATATATTGTTCCGTACTTATATCACCACTATACCTGACAGTCTGGAGGAGTCAGCCAGAATTGATGGTGCCAACGACTTTGTAATAATGATAAAGATATATCTGCCTTTAAGTTTACCAATTATTGCTACCATTACATTGTTTACCGGTGTGCATCATTGGAATGACTGGGTAACAACCCTATATTTTATGCCCAATACAAATGACTGGAACACACTGGCCTTTGAGCTTCAGAGAGTGCTTATGGAACAGGCACGTATTAATGCGCTGATGAGAGCTGCAATCGAACAAGGTCAAGTGCCTCAGGGTATGGTTACTAATTTAGAGAGTTTAAAATATGCGCAAATAATTCTTAGCAGTTTGCCAATATTGGTAATCTACCCGTTTTTGCAAAAATACTTTATCAGAGGCATCATGTTGGGAGGCGTAAAAGAGTAAACAAGTATTTTTGCCTGACAACCGTATGCGCGATAACCGGATTTCCGGAAAATAATAAAGGATAATGGAGGAGTTAAATCATGCTAAAAACACTAAAACGATCACTCGCACTTATCATAGCGCTAACACTTGTATTTGGTATTATTGCAAGTTGCGCAAGAGATGAAGCCCCACCACCCCCTGATGACACTGCCCCTGTAGACACAGATACGGACACAGTTACTGTGGATGCGCCTGAACCTGATGAAGACGGTTTTGTAAATCTAACATCCTTATTTAACACGGTAAGTGATTCTTCCGAATTGCCGGACTGGACAGGAGAGGTGTTGACACTTACTCACTGGGAAGGGCATGGCATGGGAGATACGCATCTTCATGTTTCTGAAAATGATGTATTCTGGCCGGAAATTGAGCGGATATTCGGCATAAGAATTTGCAAAGAAACAAGTTTTGACAATGGTGGTGTGGATTTAGAAACCAGACTCACAATGTTGGCTTCTACAGGCGCTTGGCCGCATATCGCTACCAGAGTAATTGGAGGTGGAGAGCTAATAGATGAAGGCCTCTTACACGATCTTACAGACCTACTGCCTATTTATGCTCCGCACTATTGGGATATAATCAATAGGGCTTCTCCGGGCAGTGCACGCAATGGATATATGAATACCGGTCGTCACTATGGCATGGCTTGGTATGACAACACATTAGAGATACTGGATCAAATATATCCGGGAGAAATCGATCCAATGCGCTATCAGTTTGTTCGGCACCCTGATGAATGGTCTTTCCCTTTATTCGTGAGAGATGATATTCTTCAATTAATCTTCCCTGATGCCAAATCACAAGATGATATTGAAGCACTCTTTATGGAGCAAGGTTACTTTACGAGAGAGCAAGTCTATGATGTACCACTTAACTCACCGCAAGATGTCATCGATTTCCTGTATGCAGTTCGTGATACCATTGCTGAGCACAACATAACCACATCTGCCGGAAGGCCGGTGCAAACTACCTTTATGAGCTACGGCTTCGATATGTGGCCGCTCTTGATGCTTTTCTGGGCTCCGATGCACGGAATGAGCTCGCATAACTGGAACTACTTTATAACTTTCAACAGACAGACACAACAATTTGAGCGTCAATTTGACACTGATTTCTTCAGAGAACAAATGCGAATATTAAACCAATTGGTTCGCGATGGTGTAGGGTCTGAAGAAAGTTTGATTGACACGCAGGATATGTTTGTTAATAAGTTGAACAGTGGAGAATATGCAGTAGCATACACGTGGTGGATTCCTGATGAAAACCTATTAAGGGCAGCCGGATATGATTTCCGTTATCGTAAGGTGTATTTCAATATCCCACAAGACACCAGCGTTTATATGGATTTTTTGTTTGAAAGTGCTGTTGACAGAGATGTTATTAGTATTTTCACCACAGTACCTGATGAGCAAGTTCCGCAAATCTTACAGTTTTTTGACTTTATGTTTTCTGATGTAGGTATGAAGCTGCAGGTGTGGGGTCCCAGAACTGCAGGTCTGTTTGAGGAGTTAGAAGATGGCACGCGCAGATACCTCAACCCTGAACTGGAAGCAAACATGGTCTTTGGTGTGAACAACGAAATGGACATCCGCTACAATCTGTCTTCCGGTCTTATGGGTGTATTAGGCGAAAGATGGTTTGCCCCTGCTTTCCCGCATATTAGAATGGGTATAGGCGCAGGTGGCAGATGGAATCCTGCTTATGCCGACTACGATATGCTGGAAATGCCGCGCGATCCTGCTCAATATGTGCATTTCTTCTCATCAGCTGTTTTCATGCCGCGGACGCGTTTTTCGCCTGCTCCGCTCAGAGACGTGTATCCATGGTTCCACTTTGATATCCCCGAAATCGAGCAATGGTGGGCTGCCAGAGATGCCTGGGAAAACGACGCTATGATGAGAATATTGGCAGCACGTTCTGATGATGAGTTTGATCAAGCTTTTGCACGAATGATTCAGATAAGTGAAGAAAACGGATTTACTGAAGATGTTCTGCGCTTAATCGAACAAAATCTACAAGATAATTTCCCTGATGATTGGTATGCATATACAAATGCCCAACCGGTGAACTAGGGATCGCTTACTATCAACTAAAAAAAATCGAGTAGGGGGCTAATCGCTAATAGGTTAGCCCCTATTCCATAATGTTCCAGCCGAAAACAGGAAAGGGTTATGCATCATGAAAAACAAAGTTATTACACTTGAAATGCTGCTTAATGAGCCTATTATCGGAAGTTTTGGTATTTCCCGAAATGAAAAAGGCGAAATTTCCTCTCCTCACAATCGAAGCCATTATCTTCACGCCCAAGACAGGGAATACTTGACATTTGACAGTTCAAATAATAAAGCGTTGGCCAATATGTTGTGGGACGGAAGCCTCAAATTTGTAAGCTTTTTCCGGCCTACATATTGGGTGGACATAGCTCCCGGAGAATCGACTTTTTTCCCGTGTGCAATAATCCCAATCGGTGACAAGGATACATTAGATGAGTTGAATTGTAAAACTGCGCTCGAATGGCTCTGCAGTACAGCAAATGTACTCTCCGACATAACCGGACAGCTTTCAATACCGGACGATCCTCTATTGGCAGATATGCTGATATATTCAATCATGCAGTGCCATAATTCCCCTGTAATGGATGCAGAATAAAACATCGCACAGGCGATGATGGGATCTTACCCACCCGGTAAAGGCATCAATCAGAAAGACACATATTACAGCTTCCTTACTTCACATGGTTTTCGCTGCATTCTCTGAGTATATCTACAAATCGCCTGACTTTTTCCCATGTGCCATTTATTTGGTGCACATCGTTTTGAATTAGCTCTAAAAAACAGCCTTTTGCAGCTACTATTGTTTTATTTACATGGACTCTCAGTGCACTTTCGTCAAGATTGACACCAACACCTAAGTAATTAGGAGATGTCTTTCGCAAGTAGACAATGTTCCGGTCACAGAGTTGCTCTCCCATATAATCCTCATCGCACCATGGAGATATGGAGACTTTTTTCAGATTATCAAGTTTTGCAAGAAAGCCATCCCAAATATTATGAACAGCTTCGCAACAACCATATGAAAGCAGACCAAAACGGCTGATAATACGGTTGTAATAGGGTGCTATGAATTCGTAAAACATTGCGGGAGAAATGCCTGTAGTTTCCTGCGAGTCCATGTATCCCCATACATCCTTTGTTTTGAGGTTTATGCCGCATTCGAGAAGTACATCAGTGTAGCAGTAGGTACCCTGCGGAAGAGGGCAACTACGCACTGTCGGCAAAAGTGCATTTTCCCGCTCTAACATGTCAAAGTATTCAAGAAAATCAACTGTAAGCATCTCCATCATTTTATGGAATAGCTCCGGATAATCGAGCATCGCAGTATACATATCTTCCATGTTTATAAGGTGCAGCAGCTCAAGAGTGGCATATGCAGATGGAGTAAACGGTCCCTCCACAACGGGAAGTATATCACCAAAAATTTCATTGCGGATATCTATGTCATGTTTAATATCAGTTTTGTGACCGAAACGGGATTTTCCAAATTTGTGAAAATCTTCTCCTAAGTCATTAATATATGGAATAAAGTGATATGCCAGACCATTGGATCTGTCGAATTGAACGTCAAGACCAAAAAGCGTAAAATACCAATAACTTGATATTGACATAGTATCATCAACGACAGTGTCATCACTAAAAAGAGTGTGGTTTACTACATTTCTATGTAATGCCCATTCTATTTTTCTCGCTTCTTCACTTTGACAACGCATCAAAGGTGGTATTATATCATTCTCGAAAGAGCTTGTATTTATAAGTATCATCGGGCGACTTGAAGGTTTAAATGCACCATGAGTCTCCCATGCACTTTTTATTTCTTCCATCTTTTGCGAATAGGCGATATCTATCTGGATTTTCGCCATATCGCGGAGAATTGTACAATCTCTTTTGCTGATTGCTTCCATCTGGTTATCCTCCGGGTTGATAAAACTTTTACATTAGTAAGATCCCAGTTCCAGAACCCTATCCATATAATACCTCAAAGTATCATATTCCACCGTATTCGGAATTGAATGGTCACTATGAGCTACATAGCCATACCCTTGTTTAACGATAGGTATTTTGCTCTCCAATTCTTTGTCGATAATGCTTCTATCATTCGTGTAAAGCGCTCGCACATCAATGCCGCCCATAAGTGCGATTTTGTCGCCGAACTGTTTGTGGATACGCAGTAAATCCATACCCGCTTTTATCTCAATAACTTGCAAACAGTCGATGCCGGCGTCAATCATATCCGGCAACAGTGGCTCGACAAAACCACAGGAGTGCAATATGAAAGGCAAGTCCTTTGAGTGAGCGTGGTCAATAATTTTTGCAAGGCTTGGTTGGAGAATTTCCCTAAACATTTTTGGGGACATAAATGGCTTATCTTTAAATCCCAAGTCTTCATAGAAAAACATTCCGTCGGGGAGACCTTCTTTTTCAAAAAGCATTTCCTGGGTTGTTATCATAAGCTCTGTATAAGTTTCAGCCATGTCTCTTATCCAATCCGGGTCAAGTGCCATACCAGCAAGCATGTTTTCATGCCCGCAAACAAGATGCATATGCTCGAACACGCCTGCACCTGCACAAATGAAAAACCGCTCATCTCTTTTTGCCTGAGCCTTAGTTTCCCGATAGCCTGTATAGTTTACCCTACGCTCCAAATTTTCCTGGAGCTTGTGCTTAAACTTTTTCCAATCCTCGTACTCTTTGATAGTAAAATCCACATGCTCAGGAGTTGTGTCATGGTGTTTATGGCGACGCAAGATAGCACCATTGCCATCTTTAATGGTTATAGTGTCATTATCCTCTCTAACTACCTCAGGCTCAAAGTCCATGTCTATGGTACAGTTTGAGCACGAGGCTCCAATTATGTCAAGATTAAAGTGTTCATTAAGGATTTCGCCTTCTTTGATTTTTCCCTTTGCCACGTAAGCGGCATAGGTATCATCCCAAAAATGTTCATAAAGACCGATTCTGTCAACCGGTTGATGCTTTAGTATGTTGGAAATTCTCTCTTTACTATTCATGTCCGTTCTCCTTGAATATAGGCAAAGCATTGCTGCCTTTTCGTACAAATACAGGAATTTCATTTAATACAGCACGTATATTTTCGTGGAGCATTTCACCTTGATATTCTTCTCTTGTAAATGCATGTACCCAACCGCCTTTTGGTAAATATACTTCACGACTCCATGTGCTTTGGGACAAAATCGGGGCTACCAATATATCTTCACCAAAAAAGAACTGATCTTCAATCTCGTAGGCTCGTGGGTCATCAGGATACTCAAAGAACATCGGTCGCATTATGGGTATGCCATCTTCGCTTGCTGACTTCATATGTTTCATGATGTATGGACGTAATCGTTCGCGTAAAAACAGTATTTCGCGGATAATCTTGTATGCCTCGTCACCGAACGACCAGGCTTCATTTGGTTGCATGCTTTTTTCTGTGTTGCTCTCTCTTGCTCCGTGTAATCTAAGAAGTGGACAGAAAACACCATACTGAAACCAGCGCACAACTAGCTCACGGAAATAATCTGACTCGATATTGCCCCCTACGAATCCACCTATGTCCGTTGTCCACCACGCAATGCCGCTAACAGCCATGTTTAGACCCGCTCGCACTTGATTTTGAAGAGATTCAAATGTCGAAGGTATATCGCCCGACCAAACTGCTGCACCGTATTTTTGGCTTCCTGTATAGGCAGAACGTCCCAATGTGATTATTTCGGTTTCGCCTTCTTTCTTCAAACCTTCATAATAAGCTTTTTGCTGCATAATCGGGTATAAATTTGATACCTGTATTCCGTTACCCATGGCAAACCATCTGTTGGATTCGTCATCAGGGAAGTACTCAGGTTCAATAGCATCAAGCCAGAACACTTTAATACCGTATTTGCAATAATTTTCTCGTATCTTTTCCCAATGGTATGCACTTGCATCGGGGTTTGTGGGGTCATAATAAACAGAAGGAGAGTCTACAGTCATGCGTAAGGGTTCGCCGAACCGATCGAGTACAAGATAGCCTTTTTGTCGCATTTGTGCATAGTTGACACTCGTACTCTCGACTGTTGGCCATACAGAAACCATTAGCTTGATACCCATTGCACCAAGCTCCTTAACCATGCCATCCGGGTCAGGAAAATATTCAGGGTCAAAGCTCCAATCTCCGGCGGCTTTCCAGTGGAAGTAGTCAATTACAATTACAGATATTGGCAAATTCCGCTTTTTATATTCCATTGCAATACTCATAATTTCATCCTGAGTTTGATAGCGTAGTTTACATTGCCAGAAGCCTGCTGCCCAATCCGGCAACATCGGCGGCTTGCCTGTTGCTGTCATATATGAAGACATGATTTCTTTTGGTGTATCACCCGCTGTTACCCAATAGTCTAAGCAATTTGTACTGTCTGCAGTCCACTTAGTATTGTTTGCGCCAAAAAACACCTGTCCCACTGAGGGGTTATTCCATAAAAACCCATAACCACGACTGGAAATTGTAAAAGGAATATTTACTTCACTGTTAACTTGTTTTAACTCAAGCAAGCACCCTTTTAAATTGAGTCGACCATGTGCATGTTGCCCCATGCCGTAGAATTTCTCGTTCTCATAACTACGCAGCAGGTATTCAATATTCATCGATTTGTCATCGTTGTATCGCATTGACCTGCTCATAGGGTGGATAGGTGCATAGGCTTCGCGAAACAGTTCTTCTCCTGTATCAGTATTGTAAAACGTCAGAGAGTATGCTTTTGGTAAGTACCAGAATCTCTCTTTTGCAAGACAAATTTCAACCTTTATTTTTCCATTAGTCAATGAGGCGTTTTCTTCTGTTAGCTCTAAATGGATATCTTCTGAATTATTCGAAGGCAGCAAAGCGTCATATACATTTTCGCTACACACTCCATTTAGCGCACATCTGACACGCACGCTATTTCTGTTCCACGGCTCCACAGTCAAGGTTTGATTTTCGTGTCGTAGAACAATACTCTTTCCATCTGTATTTAACATTAACCATGAATCATCTTTTTGGATTATCATAATAATATTGTATCTCCTTAAATTTATCAAACACACTTGCGAATATATGGTTTGTTGTATTCCCATAACTCTTCAAGCAATTTCACAGCTGCGTCAGTAGAATTTACAACAGGATCCATGAGTAAGGCTTGTAATGCCAGCTCTTTACTTGCATTTACAGCAGCATCAACAGCCATTTGCTGCACCATTACTTGAGAAGTCAGTATTCTGGCAAGAGGTTCCGGTAATGTAATGCTGAGCGGTCTAATGCCGGATATGTCTACTGCAACCGGAACTTCAACCGCTCCGTCTTTGGGCAAATTGGATATAGCACCGCTACTGTTGTAAACAATGCCACTTTCCACAACTGTTCTTTTGTTATGAAGTTTTGCGGCAATGATATCAGCACCTCGCTCACCGCTTGGTGACATCCATTCATCCCAGCTCATACGCCCGGCAATGCGCTCGTCGATTTCTTTCAGCCTGTCTAAACGATACTGATCTGCTTCATCGAAAGGACAGCCTTCTTCACCGGATTCATAACCATATGGAAGATATTCTCCAATATGGTCACCACCGCACGATGGGTAAAATCCATAAGCACGAAACAATTTGCGTGAGAAAGGCTCAAACTCGGGGGCAAAGGTTTTTTCGGCTACTGCGAGTTTTGGATAAAGATTTTCCCCGGTACGGCTGTCACGCAACTCGAGCAACCACTGAAAGTGATTTAACCCTGCACCCAGAGTGTAAACATCATTGCAGTCCATGTTCAGCAATTTTGCAGCTTGACTGTGACCGCCGAAAATGCCGTGGCAAAGTCCAACCGATTTGATTTTTGTGTATCTTCCGGCTGCGAGGATAATGCGGCTTTCAGGGTTGCTAAAATTGAGGAAGTATGCTTCAGGACAGAACTCCTCCATATCGCGCAAAATGTCAAGGATAATAGGCAATGTTCGAAGTGAAAAGAACAATGCACCGGGACCACCGTTTTCTCCCAGGCAATGGCGAATCCCGTATTTTTTGGGAATTTCAAAGTCCAGACGCCAAAGCGCATTTCGCTCGATGCATATTGAGTTTACTACAAAGTCCGCACCTTGCAGAACATCCCGGCGATTGGTGGACTTTTCCAGAATTAACCCTGCCCCTGTTAATTTGTTCATTTCACAGGCAGCATTATACATTCTATCCAAAGCTTCTTTATCGATATCAACAAGGGACAGGGTGCAGCCGGACAACTCATCTTTTCGGGTAAAAATGTCCCTCAGCATCGCTGCACCAAATAAAATGCTTCCCGCACCGATGAATACTATCTTTGCATTTTTCATAATGTCCTCCGAATATTATTAGTAGTCTGTTACAATATTCTTTGTGTTGACATTCCTGCCAGGCTTTTTGGTGTTTCATGCAAAATCTGCCCTGCGATTGCTAAAGCCTGTTCAAAAGTGTACTGACCTTGATTTATCTTTCCCTCTAAAACTTGAGCCAACTGCTTCTTGACGATAATTGATTTTGCATATGCCCAGTCCGCACAGTAAGCATCAGTAAAGAATGCAAGCTGCTTATTTGCCGCGACCATATCTAACCTGTCTTCTATAACCTTGCGCATTGATGATGGGAAGAAGTTGTGCCACCAGTAGCCGGCAACGGAAACATTTGGTAATTCTCGGCAAAGTGTACACATAGTTTGATTCATATGCTCGCTGGAGAGGTATAAGCTGAATTTGACACCGGGGTGTCTGCTAAAGAGTGCCGCCAGTTCAAACAATGTGTCAACTTTCAGTTTGCTTCCTGTTTCAAAAGGCAATGGCTCTGCACCGATGGAAAAGTTTAATACGATATCTTTTTTGCTGTCTTCTATAATGCTGATAAACATCTCATTTATATAATTTGCGTAAATATCCCGCTCAACTTCACCGGCGTTATTTCGGTTCTTCAATGCTGTTTCCATTTCGGCTTCTGTTACCTGCCTGTAGGTTATATCTGTTGAAAAGTGCGATGCAGTACAGAGAACCTTATCATAAGGGATTCGGTCACAATAGTGTTTCACTGCCTTTTTGATATCATCAATAGTTTTAATTGTTTTTTCAAAGTTCAAACTATTTCTGTCTGTCGTGACGGGCAATGGTGCGCCGGGAGTTTCCTGGTTCCATGCATGTTCCAGTTCTAGAAGAGCAGTATCAAATTGCCCCCATTGACAACGTGTGAAAAAAGCCCATTCCAGACAATATTGGAAAAGGTCATCGGCCTCGCCGTCTCGGCTGCGCCAAAGTTCGGTACAAATTCTGACGATATTGGCTCTTTTTAAGACATCTCTTGCCCATGCCGGGTCTTTAGCTTTGTTTTTAATAATTTCATGGAGTTCCCGCCAGTTATCCTTAGTTATCGGTGCATCCCAATCATAAAGCTCACTCAGAATCAATTGCATTCCCCAGAAGCAACTTGTGTTTTGAATGTAAGGTAGATAGGGTATTGCCCGCTCTATTCTGTATTCAACTTCGGTTTCGTCAGGGTCTTCGGAAAGCCTTGCTCCATCCGGGCAACCGGCACTATACAAATCCGATATAACCATATGGTATAGCAGTACATCATGTAATCCTCTTGCACTTAAATGGGAGGCGTCCATATGGGTGTGCACATCAAATAAAGGGATTTTAGATAATTCCTCATACATTTTTTTGCCATTTGAGCTCATATATTCTTAGTCCTTTCTTTATGTAAATGATTTCACTCAATCATTATGGTCAACACTTCCATTCGCGTTCGGCCTTAAGCAAAAGAGCATCGGATTCTTGCTCTGTCATGTTTGGAAGTAAAAAGTATAATCCCTTTGCTCCAAACTTTCGTACCAACCTATCGGCTTTTTGGATTGCAACTTCCGGGTCATAGTCAAACAATGCTATCCAAAGTCCTTTATCTGCGTCCCTGACCATGCTGTACAGTTCGTCCCAGCATTCTTCGCCGGAAGGTGGGTTAGAATGCCCGTGTGTCCATTGGATAGCATTGAGTTCTTCTATTTCCATCAGTGCCGGAACGTGACAGATACATTCCGGTCCATCTAAATGGAACAATGAGTTATCAAGCCACTTACACTGTTCTCGCAGGGGTTCAAGTGCAAATTCGCGAAACATATCGGGCGAAATCATCGCTGAAACATCACATTGTACTTTACCTGTCCTTCCCGGCCCGTATATGCTAAATATTGTAAAGGCATTCCAGCCGGTATCTTCTTCCATACAATACTTATTGAATGCGTCATAAATCGTTTTGTAATGCATGTTCAAAGACTTATTTGCAGCTTTTACCAAATCCGGATACTCATAAAAGTCGTGAAATAATTCAGTAGTGCCTCGCAGCGATGCCAGAACATCCACATGTTCAACCAAATCGGGAATGCAGAGTAGAGCGTCAGTGGACGCAGCAATTTCTTTACCCATTTCGAACATCTCAATATGTTGTTTGAACCATCTGCTATCGGCATTAAAAGGAATATTGCCATCGCTCGGTAAACTGTCCATTGCCGGAAGAAACCAAAGTGTATCTGAGTGAAAGTCGGGTTCACTTCCCAGGTATAATGCTAACGAACCTGCTCCCAAATCCAGCGATAATGCGGGGTATGCCTCAGCCATTGGCTTTTGTGTACACAAGCGTTCAAACTGATGTGCAAGCATTTTTTCGGTGTACAGATATCGTTCGGAAACATCGGCAAACGGCTCTACGATTAGCGGGTTTTCGAGAGAACATTCTCTATAAGTCCAAAAACTGAGTAACGGACGATCTGCCTTTTTGTGTGCCCACCATGCAGAAAATCTGTCACGGGTTTCTGCCCAATCTGATTTAAACTGCATATTCACTACTTTGTATCTCCGGCAGCTTTATATATTTCATCCAGCACTTCGATTACCTTGCAACCTTCTTCGGCAGTAATTGGCACATCTGTATTATCCAAAACAGCATCAACAAAGCACTCTTGCGTGAATTTTGTTGCAATAGGATAGTGAATAGGCTTTATTATTGTATTTTTTTCATCATACTCTATCAATTTTAATGTTGTACCGCGTCTTGAAGCGCCTGCTTTTGTACCGTATAATTCAGTGAGTCCGGTGTCTTCTGCAACATGAGATGCAAAACTGAACTCCAACTGCATTGTAAGTCCGTCGTCAAATGTTATTTGAGCTACTGCCATATCTTCAGAATCACATGGATACTTTGATAAATCATTTTCCGGATTATAGAACTTTCTGTAAAGACTGCTGACAGTGGCTACCGGAGTAGGAAAATTTGTAATATGAAGCGAAAGGTCAAGCAGATGTGAACCTAAATCCCTCAATACACCGCCACCATTATCTTTTTCATTAAAGAAGTTCCGGTTGTATCGTTTTCCGTTAGGGCGTGTTTCAAATACGGGCGGGAGTATTCCCATCGGGCGTCTCCAGCCAATTCTCATCAAATATATATCACCGAAGTAGCCTTCTTCTTGCAACTGCTTCATATAGAGCACATTTCCCTCCAGTCGCTGGTTATGGCTAATCATGAGCTTCTTGCCGGTCTTATCTGCTGCTGCTTTCATTTCATCTGCTTCTTTTGCATTAAGTGCCATAGGCTTTTCGCAAAGAACGTGTTTGCCGGCATTTAGAGCAGCGATTGTTGTTTGAGCGTGGAGTGCTGTGGGAAGGCAAATGCTAACAGCGTCTAATTTGGGGTCTGCCAACATTTCATGATAATCCAGAAATGCCTTTTCCGGCTTATATAGTTTTTCTGCATCCGGAAGCCATTCCGGGTCATTGTCACAGATAGCATAGAGATTGGCTCTATCGTATTCTTTATACTTCTCCAGATGGCCTCCACTAACTATTCCGAGACCGATTACACCCATATTAAGAGTAGTTGACATAAGAATTCCTCCGTAATTTATAGTTTTATGTTTATGAGTTAATAACCCATTTTGCGCAGGTTTTCACGACTTAACCGTATGCTTTCAAAAGCAGACAACTCCCTTTTGTCCGGAGTAACATCTTGCTCTACAATTCCGAACTTTACACCCACATCTCTTGCGGCATCCATACAAGCTTTTATGTCTACTGCACCTGTTCCAACCTCAACAGGGAGGCGCATATCATCAGGGTGAACGTCCTTAATGTGTATAATCTCTAATCTCTCACCCAGTTTATGGATATAAGGCACAACATCACATCCGCCTGTGTATGCCCAGCCTATATCCAGTTCAAATCCGAGTAAAGATGTATTTTCAAAAAGGATGTCTTCTACACACTTGCCTTCATATATATCTTCAAATTCCATCCAATGATTGTGAAATAGCAGTTTAAAACCATGGTCTTTAACTCTGGCTGCTAATTCATCAAGCATTTTTGCAGTTTTTACAGTTGTTTCATAATCCTTGATTGTATCAGGATAGCACCATGGCAACACCAGGGTATCCAAACCAAAAAACTTGGCATATTTAATTGTGTCTTCATATTGATCATCATTAAATCTATCAATAACGAAATGCCCTGCAATCACCTTCATATTGCGGCGTTTGAGGGCATCATGAAAGTCTTCGTCACCAATACGATCATCGGGTGCTATTTCCATGATTTTATAGCCTTCTTTGGATATGCCATCTAGTGCGCCTAGTACACTCTTTTCATATTCTTCATGTACACTTGCAAAAGTAATTCCAATTTCCATATTGCACTCCCCCATAAATTAATCACTTTTATAAAGTTTAGCACGAATCGTATATGAATGCAACATATAAATTGCAGAAAATCGGCTATTTTTGATGTAAATATGTGACTGTTCAGTGCCACGTAAATATACCTTTCTACTTTTGATCAAGAAATGCCTTCACCATTGCTTCTAAATTTTCGGGAGGTACATCTCCCGGGACATCATGAGTGGGTGCAGCAATGTAACCGCCGCCTTTACCGAGTATATCCATGGTATGCTTAGTTATATCATAAATCTCTTTCGGTGATTTGAAGGGAAGATGAGCTTGTGTACTGATTGCTCCCCAAATTGTGAGTTTCGAGTTTAATTTTTCTTTGTATTCATTAATATCATATATTTCCGGTTGGAATGTTTGATAAACGTCAAGACCGATTTTTTCCAAATCCTCAAAAATATCACTTATATCACCACAGGAGTGGTGGAGGACATATCTATCTTTTTGCTTAACAACTGAGTACATGGCAGCAACATGTGGTTTGATTAATTCTTCCCAAAGAGGTTTCCCCATAATCATACCTCTTTGCTGGCCCCAATCGTCACCAAATAATACTCCATCGATATCATATTCAAGTGCAATATTTGCTTTTTGAATATTTCTCTTTGCCAATTTTGATAGCAAGCTATCAACTGCCTCCGGATCGGTAAGCATATAACATAGGAAATCACTCATACTGCAAAGCGACCACGCCCGCTCAAACAAAGAAAAGCCAATACTTGCAATGGCAAAATTACCTGCACTATTCTCAATCAAAGTTTTGCATTGTGCACGTATGAATTCTTCGTCTACAGATGGAGGTGTGTAATTTGCTAGCTGGCCCGGCTCTTTAATCATGTAATCGGCAACAACACCGATATCTTTGTCTACACCGGATTTGTCCCATATTACTCCAAACTCATCGACGAAGTGTTCGCTTCGCCCCTTTGCCGGAGCTTGTGGTTTTGTCAATGATGCTTTGGTGATGTGATTATCTATTGTATTTATATAATTATTATTTCCGGTGTAGGCAACCATTTTGTTGAGCATTTCTTTAGTAAAAAAAACATTGTGAGGTACTCTGTCAGGTTGCTCATGCTTAATGGCTGCGACAACTCTCTCTTTGTTGGTCAAAACACAAATCATTCCTTTCGCAATATTCATATCTCAGTATCTATAACCTGTGTCAATAGCGCTAATGGCTCTTGACGTGTTAAAGTATATCTGTTATAAAAAAACCAAGCAGGCGAATCCGGTGTTAAGTATGCTGCTGATAAAGGCCTTGCGGTAGTAGCAATGGTACCTTGCCTGGGTGGTAGGCTTGCGAATCTGCCGACTGAGGCAGCAGCTGCTTTAAGTGGTTCAGAGAAAGAGCGAACTCTTGTGCACCCAACCCGCCATGCCACCATAGCCGATTATTGCTATTTTTAATGCCTTTTGTTATCGTCTCATTTAATACTGCAATTTTGTTACATTATGCACTGGAGGATTTGTCCAGCTTCAGCATTATTCTATTTTCTAAATCAAAAGTAAATAGATTTTCCATGACAATTGATGCAGGGCCATAACTATCTATTATGTTGTCTGTGTCCAACTCAATATCCACAGTTCCGCGCTTTAACCACTTACATCGATTGAAGACATCGTCAAGCACTTCGTCATAAAGCTCTTCAAAGTGCATAAGCCAAGGGTTATATATGATGATTTTGTCAGGGTCGTAGGCTTTAATAACCGAGTCAATAATAAATCCAATGTTTTGCGTGGCGTCCTTGATTATTTTGTAAACACCCTCATTTCCGTTTTTTGCCATTTGTATAATTTCGTTTATACAGGTTTTTGTTGAATCAACGGCAGTGAAGGTTGGATTGAATTTTTTCTGTACTTGTGAAATGACATGAGCGCTACAAACAAGCGTTTCGGCACAACCCTTATTGCCACATTTACATGTTATCTTGCTTCGCGCGTCCAGATGTCCAAGCTCGCCTGCAAATGAGTGACTTCCTGAAAAAACTTCACCCTTAATCATAAGACCTACACCTACACCATCAGATATATCTATATAGGCAGCGATTGCAGATTCTGAAACTTTACCCAGCCACTTACACGATATAATGTTGGCACGGTTATCGTTGTAAACACAGGTTGGAATGCCTGTAATCTTTTCGATTATGCTCTTTAGAGGTATATTGCTCCAATCATCAAGATTTAAAAGACCTACTACCACACCATCATTATGGTTGATTTGCCCGGGTAGAGTTATACCAATACCAAGTATTTTATCCTTTGGTACTCCCGAAGATTCAATAGCATGATTTATTTCTTCCTTAATGTTGTCAATTGCTAAGTTGCTGTTTGTTATATCTGACCGGGATATGTTTGTGTATAGTATTTTAAGCGAAAAATCATAGATACTTGTTGTCACTTTTGACCGTCCGTGATTTAAACTGATGATATAACCGAACTCAGGATTAGGTGCATACAATACAGCTTTCCGTCCACCTGTTGACTTCGATTCACCTGTTGGTGTCACCAAACCGTCGTTCTCTAATTCCGTTATTATTGTATGCGCTGTCACTGTGCTGATGTTTGATCTGATGGCGACATCCGGTTTTGCAATGGGTTTGTGAATTTGAATAGTCCGCATGATATCAAGTAGTTTTTTCTGCTTTAGGTCAACAATACTTCTCATAATAAATATCCATTCTGTAAAGTGATTATATATTCTAATACGTAACTTGTATTATTTCATTCCTTCCGGTGGGATGTTTGGAGTTGATGAATCAAGTTGAGGACGATGTTCTCGCCGTGCTGCCCAAAATACAGCATTCTTGATAATTTGCTGTACCTCCGGAATCTTGAATGTCGGGCAGGTTTCATGACCGGGTTGGAAATAAAATATTTTACCATATCCTCTTTCGAATGTCACACCTGAGCGGAAAAGTTCTCCACCTGCAAACCAACCTAAGAATATTATCTCAGTTGGGGTGGGAATGTCAAATCTTTCGCCATACATTTCTTCGGTTGGAATATCAAACACGTCGGGAACACCTTCTGCAATTTGATGATGAGGGGCTATAGTGTAAATGCGTTCCCTGTCATCAGCACGCCACCGTAAATTGCAAGCTGTTCCCATGAGTTTCTTGAATGGCTTGCTGTTATGTGATGAATGCAATGGAATAAAGCCACATCCTTTAAGTATAGCATCAACGACTTGATCGGCAATTTCGTCCGGAACTTGATCGTGAGCGCCATGGCCCCACCAAAGTATTACATCTGCCCATGCAATCCGCTCTTTCGAAAGACCAAATTCAGGTTCGTGCATAGTGGCCGTGACAACCCTAAAATCGTTTTCTTTAGATAAAAAAGCATTGAGCTCGCTATGGATGCCATTTGGGTAAACCTTTACGGCATCTTCATTATCTTTATCGCTGTAGTATTCAGTCCAAATTAATACATTTATCATTTCGCACCTCAAATTAGTAATACGCGTTACCTATTGATAAATAACGCTTTGCATATTTTGGTATATTTATTTTGCTTGTAACAAAATGTCACAATGTTTTAGATATGCGAGTCCTAATTTAAGACCCATCTTAGTTCTATCTCCGAAGTCCATTCCGTTTTCTGACCGATCACCACCAAAGACGGGATCCTCATGTTCTATTACCATTGGCCCATTATATTCCAATTCGAAAAGTGTATTGTAAATACCTTTCCAATCAATTTCGCCAAATCCCGGAATTCTATATCTCCACCATCCGGCATCCCACTCTGTTTCCTTATCGATTTGCTTGCCCATAATTCCGAATTTATCACGTTCATCTGCTAGGATTTCAGTGTCTTTGGCATGAAACGCATATACCCGGTCTCCAAAATTCCTCAATGCTTTTACGTAATCGATACCCAACCAATGCAGGTGTGATGGGTCAAATTCCAAACCAATTGCATCAGATGGAACGGCATCAAACATAGCCTCCCACATTTCCGGACTAAATGCTATATTACCGACAGGCATGGGGTGAAGTCCAATCCAGTGAGGACAGTTTTCGATTGCAATTCTTACTCCTTCACCTTCGGCGGCTTTGGCATATTCCGAAAATACTTCTTTATATGCTGTAATATTCTCATAAGGTGATTTAGCCTTATCTCCAAAAGCATTGGTTACAACAATGTTTGTGCCAAACAGTTTTGCAGCTTTTATCGCCTTTTGAAAATATGCATTGTTTTCCGAACGTTTAGCAGGATTTCCATCAAGGTGAATGACATTGCAGGATATCGTCGCGAGTGAGATATTCATATCTCTGAGCTTAGCGGTAAAACTTTCGATTTCACTGTTTGACATTTTGTTTAAATCCAAATTGGAGCCGGGATCTACGAACACTTCAAGTGCATCAAATCCTGCGTCCGCAGCGAACTCTACGATTTGATCTGTGTAAAATGTAACAAAACCATACTTCATATTAACAATAAACCTTTCTATATTTTTCCAAATAATTTCATTTTTGATTTAACTAATTCTTTGCCTGCACGCTTCGAAGGGCCAAACAGGGATGGAATACTGTATTTGTAACCTTGCTGTTTTTGCGTTTCGATATATTGCTTGCCGAAAGCAGCAACGAACTCTGTGCATATGTTCACCTTTGAAATGCCGTTGTCAATGGCCTCGGCAACAGCTTCGTTTGGTGTGCCGGTGCCTCCATGCAGGACGAGAGGTATACTGACTTTTTCAGAAATTTTCTTCAGTCTGGCTATGTTGATTTTAGGTGTTGATGTGTAAAATCCATGTGCTGTACCAATGGCAACAGCGAGAGCATCGATGCCTGTCAGTTCCACAAACAGCCTGGCTTCATCGGGGTCGGTTTGGGCAACATCTTCCTCAGCAATGTTGATATTTCCTTCACTGCCTGCCAACTTGCCTAATTCAGCTTCGACACTAACACTAAAAGAGTCAGCAGCATCCACAACTCTCTTTGTGAGCTCTACATTATCGTCAAAAGGTAAAGCAGAGGCATCTATCATTACAGAAGTGAAACCGGCATCCAATGCGCTCATTATTAAATCGTAATCTTCGGCGTGATCCAAGTGCAGTGCAATCGGAACAGGTGAATCATCAGCTACTATCTTTGCGATTTTGTAAAGGTTTTTAATTCCCTCAGCAAATTCGCATTCAATCAATCCTGCTTGCAGGATTGCAGGGCAGCCAAGTTCTTCTGCTGACTCTACAACTGCTTGTGCACTGTCAAGAGACCAGAACTCAAAAGCTCCCACAGCATATTTTTCGGCTCTTGCCTTGTCGAGTATTTCTTTCATTGTCACTAGTGGCATAGATTTAGCTCCTATATTTTTCTATAAATTCAAGTGTTTCGCACCAACTTTTAACACCTGTTGTAGCACCGGCTTGTGTTACACAACTTGCTGCAACAGCATTGCCTAAAATTCCGCATTCATATAAGTCAAAATCTTGTAATATGCCTACAAGAAAACCGGATACGAAAGCATCACCTGCGCCGATAGTATCTACGATATCCACTTCGCAAAATGCGGGTATTGTAAAGTTTTGCTTGAAATCTGTGATGTAGCAACCTTCTTCTCCCATTTTAATTACAAGTGTTTTAATGGCATACTCTTTGAAGAAATCCGCTATTTCTTCAGGTGATTGTGAGCCGGAAATAAGCTTCGCTTCTTGAATACTGGGCATGAAAATATCGGTATACATAAGTGCATCTTCTATTTTTTTCAGCCATTGACCAGTTGAATCCCAAGTTACATCCATGGAAGTAATAGCTCCTACATTTTTTGCTTTCTTAAAAATTTCTGAAATTGATTTCCCATCAAGTCCTGCTAAAGCCATTGCACTTCCGTAATGGACGATACGTGCACTTTCCAGAGTACTATCGTCAATATCATTTTGGCTGAGAGCATCATTTGCCTCACCATGGTAAGCAAAGTGACGCTCTCCGTCGCTCTCAACAAGCACTATGCTGGTAGATGTGGGCATACCCTCACTTCTCTTGATATATTTGGTGTCGATACCATGCGACTCGGCCTGACCGGAAAGGAAGTCGCCCATCATATCGTTCCCTATTTTACCTAATAATGCAGCGTTCATACCAAGCTTTGATATATTCACCGCTGCATTAAAAGCGTCACCGCCGGATGCTACGTTTAACGTGTCAACTCGATGTGAATCAATATCAAATATTTCTTTTCCTACGGGTTTTGCAATTATATCGCAAACCATCAGTCCGATACATAGTACATCTATGTCTTTTTTACTCATATTCTGTGTGTCCTATTCGTGTATTGCATCAAATAATGCTTTAATGTTTTCAGGGTTTATGTCCGGCAATATTGCTTCATGGCTTGGTGATATTATGAGGCCTGTTGGGAATATGGTTTTTAATTCGCGAACTTTAGATTTTATTTCATCGGGTTTCCCCAAAACCAACAAATACTGAGCATCTACGCCTCCACAAAAAGATACCTTGTCGCCAAAGCGTTCTTTTAGACTTTTAGGTTCCATACCGGCGGCCAACGCTTGAATAGGATGAATAACATCAGCACCTGCATCAATTAAGTCCGGTATTGCATCGCTTATTGCACCACATGAGTGATAGATAATCTTCAGTCCATAGTTCTTTGCCTGATTTATCAGTTCTTTTGTGCCGGGAATGACAAACTCTCGTATCAATGCAGGGGATAGCATAAGATTTGTTTGACTTCCGAAGTCGTTGCCGATTAATACTGCGTCTACCTTACCGAGTGTGGCTTCGTAAAATATTTTATTAGCTTGTAAGTAAAATTCTGTTATTCTCTCTATAACAGCGTGATACATGTCAGGTTCTTCAATCATTTTAAGCAATGATGTTTCCATGCCAAAAGCGGAGCAGGCATCCTGGAAGTGTGCCGACCACAGTATTGCAACAACTGCGCGGTCGTCGGCGGCTTCAACGGCGGAAAGGCATTCAGCAGGGCATATATATTCTTCCGGATTCGGCCAATTAAAACTATTTACCTGCGTGGGATCGCTGTAATATTCAAAAAATCCGGGAGCGGTCAGTGTACGTTCCGGTCCGGAGGTTTCTTTTTTTGCAAATTGCAAAGCTGAATAAATTGCATTGCTTCCGGGAAAGTTGCAAGGCATTTCTACAGTGTAGATATCATCGTTAATAGTATTGCGTAAATCATTAATGTTATCTACTCCAAAAAATTTAAATAATCCGGGCAGAGCGTCTGCAGTGGGTAGTCCAAGCCATGAAGCAGGCTTGTCTACAGGTTTTCTTTCAATTGTTGCATGAAAACGATCCTTGTGTGTCATTTAAATGAACAGTCCTTTCGATTTTATATGCTCTCTATAAGTGCCTTAGTTTGCACGGTTTCGCCAGGAGTTAAAAGTCCTACTCTCAAATCGAATCGAACACAAGAATCCGGATCAAGTTTTATAAAGTTGCCGGCGGCTTTTTCTGCTAGATATCCATCGTTTCCAGAAGTTGCAGGCAATACCAAACCTAATGCATCTTGGTCAGGGTTTCGGGCAATCCAACGTAATGCTCTTGGTAGTTGAGACGGTTTGTGGGAAACATAACCAGAATATCCGTCAGGATGAATCTGTAAATTATGGGCTAAACCATCTTTATCGGCTTTGTATTTAATGGACATGACCACTTCCGGATTATACAATGCATTCGGGTCTATACGGTGATGGATTGTCGGCGCGTCTTTAAGTTTATGCAGAAAATCCTTAAATGCATCGAGCGGCACGTCCGTTTTTATATGGTCAGGGATATTCACGTTGACTTTTATGTGATCCGAATCGTAGTCAGTGCTGTAAACTAACTCAGAGTAATCAATCGGTCGAAAATTGATATGTGCAAGATACATTAATTCCATTGGTGTTTTTAACAAGTTCCGTATTTGCATATTGACATCAAGAATACCGGAATTCTCATAGATGGTGATTTGCGGCTCTGCAGAATAACGGTAATTAAAAGCGACCTTGTGTTCGTAACAACCGCCTATTTTTATGTAATTACCTTTACTATTTGTTCCGCAAGATATATATGCACTCTGATAAGGTGCATTTGGCAGCTCGCCATGTAATGGATGAGTATCATTCTTCGAAGGGACACCGATTGCAGTTGCACCGCAATGCAGAAAAAAACCGCCATATGTTCCGAGATAATCCTGTGTCATTACAGGCTCTTCGAAAATTGACTTCATTGTCAATTCATGTCCTTCTACGCAAAAGCGCCAGATTTGTTGTCCCTGATACGGCAATATAATTATGTTGCATCGATTACTTTTGATTCTCAACGCAGCAACTCCTGTTTCATATCGAAATGATGAAACATTCATACTTGCATAGCTTACAATTGTACGCTCATTTTCAGTGAAATACCAATCGTGCAACCGCACTATAGCTTGATTATCCATGACACACTCCATATGTTGTATAATTATCTTGCTTTCACGTATAAAAACACAATAGATGCTACACTTCAAAGATATAACAAGGCGATTAAAAAGTCAACACTTTAATAATAGGTATAATTAATGCATTTAATTAAGATTGGTAGAAAAACCGGCTGATTCTGCAAATACTTATTAACCATCAGCTCTTAGTTCGGCAAACAGTTCCTGCATGGCTACGATATTGGATATCGGAACGTCCGGATAGACGTCCATCTTCACCCAAACGCCACCCTCAATTCCTTTTAAATCATAGTAAATATCACTAATGTGTTTCTTCAAATCGTCTGAGGTGCCATAGGGCATGAAATGCTGTCTGTCTATATCTACTGAAACGCATACTTTTTTGTGACAAACATCATAAATATCCGCATTTGAATGACAGCCTGATTGAAGGTTTATTATATCTGCACCCGCTTCTATTATATCGCCGACTATAGGTAAAATGTATCCATCGGAATGGAAGTAAACATACTTACCTGCCTCTTTAACACTTTGAAACACTTTGCAATAACTATCAAAAAAGTGCTCACGCCACATTTCCGGACTTACCATTAGACGGTTTTGTTCTCCCCAGTCATCTTGAAAAACAATGCAGTCTACCTCAGTGTAGGATGTGAATTTCTTTATGCTTTCTATATTATAATCTGCAACTTTATATATAAGGTCTTTGATCTCCTGACTGCCATAAGCAAGGTCGAGCATTGCTTTTTCAAAGCCACGAAGGAAGTGAACTCTTTCCCATAGCCGTTCACCGCCGCACATAATAAATCTATTGTCTCTTATGCAATCTGAAAGAAATGATTCAAATTCCCCTTGATTCCAGACTAAGAGGTCTGATGTTGTGTGAGGATCAGGCACTTTTAAGGCATCGTAGCCGTCTTGCAGTGGGTGATACTTGATTATTCCCTGCATTCCGGCAACACCGCAATGCCATACGCAGCCCCAGGTATCTTCATGTATTTCATTAAGATTGTACCCAACGGGCATCTTGTTGAAATCTTCGGGGATAGGAATTGAAGTAAAATCGTTAGGCATTCCTTCAATTACCGGAATGAGCTCTTCTTTGTATCTCTTCCATGTGGCTGGAGAAATAGAGCTCTCTACTACCAGAGAGTTGGGAGCTTCTCTCTTTATGCTCCGCAAAACACGTTCCCTATAGGTCATTCTACATACTCCAATCTCTTGAAGGTTTACGACATTGTGTTGTTATGAATCCAATAAATCTGGCAACTCAACAATTGTGAGCATACTTGAAATTTCGCACCAGCACGAGCCGTAAAATACTCCGCCAATTTTCGGATAATCCTCCCAGTCGCTCATATTGACCCGTTCGCACATGGCGCCATTTACAAGACGCTGAGGCGGATCATCCCATGAGAAAATTGGGCGGTCTTCTCTGGGTAAATATTGAAAAATGTTCTTTGCAATATCACTAATCAACTCAAGATAAAGCGAATCATTGGTATATTTGTAAAGTCTGTATAAGCTGTGCCCCGACATAGTGCATATGCCGGGCGAAGAGTGCTTATTTTGTACATTCGCAAAGACACTGCCTATGCTTTTTATTCCGAGCCTCGCAAACTCGCTGTATGATGGAAACTTATAATTATACGGCACAACCCATGATGAGCAATTAGCTGCTGATTCTTCGGCGTATTCCAGCCATTTATTATCCCTGGTCATTTCATATAACACAACAAAACTTTCCAGTAAAGCAAATGCACTTTCGCTGTCGGGACATTGAATGATTTCCGCCGGACCGCCTGTAGTGTAACCGTTTGACAAGTCCCGCTCATAGTATTGATGTGCAATCGCTTTGGCTGCCTCTAAGTATTTAATATCATCAAAGAAACGCCAACTTAATGCAAGTCCTGCAGGAGCAAGTGCTGCTGACGTTGAGTTGCCGGTAATAATATCTCCGGTTTCCAAATGAATAAATTGCCCCAGCTGACCATACCTTTGCCACATATTAACAAAACCATCGGCCAGTTTGCGAGTGCCCTCAATGAACTCAGCAGGGACAGTATCACCCTTTTCTTTCATTACATCAAAATGTTTGAAAATGTAATAGAGAATATCGGCTGATTTTCGCAAGAGATGCCAATTTTCATGTTTGGGGTCATCAAATAAGAAATGATCGCCAAGTTTGTGCCCGGCATAATTGATAACTCCTTCAAAAAAGCCGCTCTCTGCTTGATTTGCAAATAGAAACCGTAAGGTCGAGATGGATCTTTTATAACTAAGATTACTACCGAGTTTCATAAGGGGATACGTGCTGATTGCACCTCCCGTCCAGCCGGGCTGCCAACATTGATAATCAGTCTTATCGATTCCGACCATATAGTAATCGTATTGCTCGTTGTAATTATGGAAGTTGTATTTATCTTCATGGACTTTCCATATCATTTTCGGAGAAAGTGCCGGTGAGTATTCAGCATCCATCCCCATACATTTACGATTTTCAAAGAAAACTCTAAACAGTTCGTGTATATTTTCGCAATCAAATTCAATGATTTTGTATGGAATTGTGATACTTTCGCCTTTTAGAAATGGGATTCCTTTATCCGTACTATCGTACAGCATGGGATGGCGGTACATTTTCTTTTTACGCATGTGAGGGTATGATATCGTCACGCATCCTGTATGATATGAAAGTCCAAAATTCTTTTCGTTAATTTCCTGAGTTGTAAATATCAGTATTGCCTTTTTTTTCTCGTGCGAAAATATTCCGACACATGGTACCGAAAGATCTCCTGTTGTTACTTCAATCTCTCCCGAACCGTCTTTCTCTAAACGAGGTACATCTGTAATCATTATTTCCATTTTTGGGGACGCTTCATCATAAGTGAAATACGGCGGATATGGTTGTCGTAATACACGAAATCTGTTGCCGTTATAGCAACAGGCGGGAAAGAGTACGTATTCGTCACCCGTTAATTTTGGCAATTCAAAGCGAAGTTCAAAAAAACCATTTTCGGTGCTTTCCGGAGCTGTCAACACCACGGTGTCTGAGTCTTTTGTAACGCCTATTTTATTATCGCAAAAACTTGCATTTATGTACGAGAGCAGTTTGTCATCCATTTCATTGTCTCCTCTTAACCTTTAATTGATCCGACAGTTAGTCCTCTTAAAAAATATTTTTGAAGAAAGAAAACGCAGACAGCATAGGTCTCGCTGCAAGCACTTACATGGCCATGCGTGGAGATTCTCCCGGTAGAGTAACAAAATCGATTTTACTCGACGGCAGCATATTCGTCGAGGTTGTTGAAAACACTATGTTTGCCATCATGCGATGAAGCATAAATTGAAGAGGGACTAACGCCTCTCGTTTAATAAATAACATCGGAAATACATATTGGGATGACTTTTATGATTCTCACTTTGAGTCCTTCTGATTTAATATATAGATTTATTAATAGTTTTATTAAACATATAATATATTTATTTTTTTGTCAAGATTTATTCTAGACAAAATCGCAACCGCTTAAACTTTTATCACAGAATCAAAAATTAAAATAGCACAAAGCTTACAGCCGCCTTAACTGGCGGCTGTTGCTTCAAGCCCTTAAAAAAATAATATAACTTTTTTTGATAATAGCTTGACATTTTTGTGGTGCGGTTGAAGGGACTTGAACCCCCACGTCTCTCGACACGAGAACCTAAATCTCGCATGTCTGCCAATTCCATCACAACCGCATGTTTAGAATAAATGAACGAACGCAAACGCTCAGTGATTTTAACATACTGCCAAATATAATGCAATGCTTTTTTACTTATTTTTCTTAAATAGTTAATTCCTATAGTAAATTCCATTGTGGACTAAAAAAGCGGAATTTAGTGCGAGATGAAGTCATAGGTGGAACTTAGTTTGAGAAAGTGATAGGCTTGTCAAGGGTAAGGTGGAGATTTT